>ERZ869921.1075-NODE-1075-length-12601-cov-5.972581_pt1 | contig 12601 bp, 23 predicted proteins | sample MGYA00579310_ERZ869921 | MGnify/ENA primary metagenome ERZ869921 (study PRJEB32216, sample SAMN09231816) | wastewater metagenome | place: USA: Maryland | collected 2016-06-21 | study: EMG produced TPA metagenomics assembly of the PRJNA472060 data set (Reclaimed...
GAGGAGGCCGGCTCGGAGGCTCTCGAGAAGGCCGTCGCTGCGGAGGAACTGCGGGGCGAACTGGCCAAGCAGATCGACGCGATCAATGCGACGCTCGGGGTGATGCCTGGACTTCTACCGCGGTCAGCCCGGTAGAAAAGATTCTGAACTATTTTCTCGGTTGGGCGCCTAGGCTGGCGCCCGGTGGGGCCATTCACTGTATGCGGGGCGATCGACCCCGCCACCACCATCCAAAGATTGGACCCTGAAATGTCGACCTGGAACCGCAAAACCCATCCTTACCGCATCGTCCGAACGTTTGTGCATCCCCGTCTCCGCTGGGTGAACCACACGGAAACGTTCGAGACCTGGGCCCTGGCTCGTGCGGCCGCTGTGGCGCTCATGACGCCCGGTTGCTACGAGGTGTCGGTCGATGTGACCACCGACGCTCCGGACGGTTCCCAGGGCCCATGGCGGCTGTTGGCGACCCGGAAGATCAAGAAGCCCTTGAAGCTCACGCCCGCCGGCCGGGCGGAGGATGCCAAGGTCGCGCCCGGCGTGTAGGGAATCTGAAGCCAAGAGAGCGGGCCACGTTGGTCCGCTCTTTTCATTGGAGGGTATCATGGCCGTTAGCTTTGGTTGCAAGTGCCCGGAACGGAACAAGCCGGTTGCCGAACGGCAGTGGGTGGTCATCGACCGTCGATGCAATCACTCGGCTTTCAACGGGTACCATCGGACCCCGTCGGATTACTCGACGGTTCACTGTCGGTGCTGTCGCGCGATCGGTCGCACGAAGGCGGCCTACGTGGATCAGCTGCCCGACGGCACGTTCGACGGGATCCTGGCGGAGTAGGCGATGCAGTACGTTCTGATCCGGCAGTCGCTTACTCCGGCTCGTGGCACGTACCGGCTTCCGCCTGTCGGCTTCGCGGAGTACCCGCTGTCGACCGGGGAGAAGAAGTGGGACGGCCCGTGGCGGGAGGTGATGGGCTGGCTCCGGCACCTGGAGGAAACGCACGAGTGCCCGGCCGGCTTTCGCTGGCGGGTGATTGAAACACGGAGGGTGATCGATGCTGCTGAACTGGAACGGTGGTTACGGACTCGCTGACTGGCTCGTGCTGGTGATGGCGGTCGGGTTCGTGGTGATGGTGCTTGTGGGGGAAACAAAACGTGGAAGCTGATCTGACCGTCGCGCGACCGGAACTCAAGGTGTCGTTCACGATTCAATGTCGCGACGACCGGCCTGTGTTCAATGAGTACGACTGCCCGCATTGCAAGGCTCTCGGTGCCGAACACGAGGTCCGTAAGGACATTCACCACGGCTTCACAGACTCGCATTCGTGCTGGGGTGAGGGTATCCCGACGACTCGCATGCAATGCGACCGCTGTGGTCGCTGGTCGGGTCCGTGGGTTAGTGCTGACATTGTGGGAGGTGGATGGTGATCGTCAAACAACCGAACGGCTTGTACGCAATCTGGTCGAATGTGCTGGTCGGTGTCGGGTTTCTGGTGAACGTAGGGTTCGCTTACTACTTGAGGCGACAATGAAGGTGATCGTGATCAATTGGGATCTGGTTGAACAACTAAACAGCGGGGAGTACCCGGTCGATACTCGGGTGGCCGAGCGCGAGTTCGACACCGTCGAGGAAGCCCAAGCACTCATTCGTGAAAGGGACAAGCGTGAAGGTTAACGTGGTGTACGTATTCGCGATGCTCTGCTTTGGGGCATCGTTCCTGATGGCCCTCTCGCTGCTCACGGCTCGCACGGCGGGCTATCACCTGAGCGGCCTGGGTGGATGGGCGTTCGCGTCGATGGGCTGGTTTGTGGCTGCTATGCTCGCTGAGAGCGGAAAGGCGGACGAGCGTGACGGACCGGATACTTTCCATTCGTGATAGGGACGGTGTTCCCTGGAATTCTGCGATCGAGATTTGGCCTGGGCTCGGCTTGCATGTGAAGCCAGAGCAATGGGCGGAGTGGGATCTGGGAACGCAGTTGGCGCACGTACTGTCGGTCGGCGCTCTGTGGGAAGCGTTCGCTACGACGCAGATCAATGGCCATGTGATAACAATGCAAGCTTTGCGAGATGCCCTGTCGAGGCTGGTCGCAGCTGCGGATGCGATGGGTGTGTTCGCCTATCGGGGTCGATTGAAGCGGGCTGATTTCGCCGGGCTTGTGGCATCGACTGATTCCGCGCGACCATTACTGCAGTCGCCACCGTCGCAGTCGCCACCGTCGCAGTCGACAGATCGGCCTGTGCTCGACTACTTGCTCAAACAACGGCTGAACGACATTGCTTTGCTGCAGGATGTTGTCGAACAGTGGGAGTCGGCCGACGGGGCGCACTATCTCGTGCCCACCGAACTGATCGATCGGATCCGGGCGCGGCGGCGGGAGGCGGGCCCTGAGTGACGAACGTCGCAGCGACCGTATGCGGCACGAGATCATGCTCTGCGCGAAGGCCAACGGCCAGAAAGTCACCGGGGACTTATGGTTCGCGCTGGCATTCAGGACCGAGGCCGAACTCGAGGCGATCTGTCAGGACCTGCACATCATCGTGCCGGCCGCACCGCCGTCGGCTTATGAACTCGTGCGGGACATGGGCGGGGGTGGGCTGTGACGCTCCGCTGTCCGCATCCCCACGTGCCACCGTTCGACACGGTGGACCTGCCCGACAAGTACGATCGGCCCGGCTGGGTTCGTTTGCTATGCAGGCAATGCGGGGTGTTCATCGGCTGCCAAGCACCGGAGGAAATGGCGAGGGCTGCCGGCGGTCCTGGGGTCGATCTGAAAATTCCGAAAAGAAACCAGAAATCGGCGCCCAGGCGGCGCCCGTCCGGGGCCATTGACTACGTGCGGGGACACTTCGGTCCCTGAACCATCCAACGATTGGAGTCTCAAATGTCGAATTCTGCTGACAAATCCAAGGCCGTTCGCGTCGCTCGTGCGGCATCCATCAAACCCATGATCAAGGCCATGGACGGCGGTATGGCCTACGACCTGGCCCTGTCACCACCGAACTGATCGGTGCTCTGCTCGCTGAGGCCGCTTTCAACGGCTCTTGCCTGGGTCGCATTCTCTAATCCATTCGCTGTGGGGTGAGTTCTAATGTCGATCAAACATGCACACACCGTCGATCGGTACGAGGTCGACGTGCGGGAGATCCAGGCGGCGCTGGCGAACTTGACCGAGTTCGCGCAGTCGCTTCCGGCTCCGGACGAGAACGGGCAGCTGCTGACTCTGCACTACGGGCACACCGGCGTGCTGCAGGAACTGCGGGACAAACTAGCCGAGGCTTCGGCCCTGGCGGAAACATGGGGGAAGCTGTGATGGGTCGACCTCGAAAGCCAACCAGTGGCATCCAGTACGACGGGTGCACGCGGATCTATCACTTCGTGGGCGAGCGGCTCCCGGAGCCCGACCCGTCGACCTACGACGCTTCCAAATGGACACCACCGTCGCATCGACGCTACGACGTTCACATGCAAGGGGACGGGATCTGGGTTCTGCTCATGAACGGGGCCCAGGTCACATCGGGCGATGCCCGGCTTCCCAGCCGCGCCAACGCTCGCAAGATCGTTATCGACTACCGGGCCAAGTTCGGCCCGCTCGCTCAACAGGAGGCTGGCCATGGCTCGCAAGATCAAGATTGAACCGAACAAGCGATCGTGCTGGTGGCGGAACAACGACCCGGGTGTTAAGTTCCACACGACGTCGGAGCCGTTCGTGATCAGCCAACTCGGGCAGTTGGTTCATCGGGTCAAGCACCGGACCACGATCACTCGCGAATGGCTGGCATCGCACCACACTCACGACACGGCTCACTTCTGGTGTGGCAATGCGACGGGCAATCCTGAATTCTTCTACGACGTGCCGGCTGGTCGGATGGTGTGTGCTCGCTGCGAGGCTGCCCTGGCGCTCGAGTCGGCCCGTCGCGGTGTCGACCACAAGCGTGCGGCCGATCTGGTTGGGCACAAGCTGAACCTAGGGGCCATGGTGCCGATCAAGGTTGGCGAACAAAAGCCAACTCGAAAGGCGAAAGCGTGACTCCCGAACGGCTAATCTTCGGCAAACTGCGGGCGATCAAATCGCACTCTCAAATGGTGAAACGATGAACGAAGCACAAGCAAACGACATGCTGCACTATCTCGAACTGATCGCGCGACGTCTGGATCTAATCCACGACCTGATGCCACGCCCTCAGCAGCCGATTCTGGTCGAGGGGCAAGTGGTCGACACGTACCGCGGTTACCCGATCACGGTGGCTCCGGCCTTTCAACGAGAGTATCGGTTTAACTTCTGTCATCCCGACTATGACGGCCCAGAGGATAAACGCTGTGGATTCGCGCCCACCGTGCAAGGCTGTCGAGAACAGATTGATGAGTTGGAGGGCGAGTCGTGAAAGCGTGGTGGTACCACTGCTCTCAAACGGACCACGGTGTTCGATGGGTGCCTGAACGGCGCTGCCCGTCGCACATCGGCAAGCACGAGCCCAAGACACCCCGGCTCTGCGTTTCCCCGTACGTTCCGGATTGCTTCACTGCGGTGCTGTTCGAGCGGCCGGCTCCGGTTCACGTTTATCGAACGGCCAAGAAGTACTCCGGTATCAAACCGCGGGACGTTCACGACCTCCGCTGACTGGCGAGCGCTGGTTGATTCCTCCCGTGGTGCTCGAGCGGGTCGGGGCGATCGATCGCGCGACCGTGGCGAGCGTCACGTCGAACTGTCGCTGGTTCTACAACCGGTACAAGATCAATCTGCTCAAAGTCAAGTACGCTATGCTGGCGGAGGCATGGACGAAGCTCGGGCCGAAGTGGCACCCGAAGCGGGCTGCGACGCTCGTGCCGCGGCTGCCAGCTGTGCTCGGTGGGTCGATCGATGATCTGTGGCTGGCGGCTGCCATGGACGCTGAGGAACGTGTTGGGCACATACTGGGGCTGAAATGAAACCAAGGCGAACGTCGAAACGGAACCTGACCGATCGCGAGGGTAAGGCCCGTGTGGTGCACTGTCCGCGATGCGGCGCTGTTCCGGGGGATGCTTGTGTCTCGGGCGACCTGGGGCTGCTACGGGCTCACAGCGAGCGCATGGTGGCCTACGATGGGTTCGTCCGGGAGGCTTACTGCGCGAACGAGATGCTCTCGGGCCATCCGTGCGGTACTCCTGGGTGCCAATCGTGCGGCGGGCTCACGGCTGCAGAGCTAGCTACCTTGAACACGCTGCTCTCCGCTGGGCAAGAGTCGCTTCCAACTGCTGGCGCGCGGCTTCGATGACCGACGGCTTTGCGGCTTTCGATCTGGCCACTGACTGTTTGGGCCTGAAGTACCCGTAGAGCGATGGGACGATCAACTTAAACCGCCGGTCGGCTTCTGCTGACAGGCGGGCCAGTTCGACGTCGGCATCCCTAAAGGTCAGGCCGGATTTCTCCGCGGCTGCCCGGATGTCGAACGCAAGCGCTACCGGCCGGTTCTCGAGCGGGTACGTGTGCCGGCATCGCAGGTTATCCCAGAACCGCCACGTCGGTCGCTCGGTGATGAACAGCCACGACTCGTGCCGGAAGCACCCCATGCCCCGTGGCGGCAGTTTGCAGTAGGTCCGTAGGAACTCTCGAAGCCATTCCGGCGTGGTGCAGGTGACACCGTTAACGATCTGGGCTCGCAGGTACCCGTCGCGGACGTACGTGTAAGCCTTGTACTTCGTGGGCTTGTGTGGCATCCGGGCCGCGGCTTCGGCGATCGTGATCCAACCCCGTGGCGCTTTGCGGGTCGGGTTCAGTTGTCGCTCGGTGCGGCTCATGATGTCCCGGACTTTCGACGCAAGCTCGGGCGGGTAGGTGTACTCCCCGCGGAGATGCTTGTCGACCGTGTTCCGCGCTCGGCACGTCCGCTGTGCAATGTGGATCATCGGAAGCCCGGCCGCAAACAGCCGATGAAAGGCGATAATGTCCGCAGGATCAATCTGCTGAGGCATTCTGAGCACTCCCCCGAGTATTCTGTTAGCCATCGATTCTGGGGCATTCTAGTGGGGTGGTGCTGTGACTACAACGTTCAAACGGCTGGTCGAATCGGGAGAAGCCTGGGGCTCGCCGATCAATATCACCGAATTCTTAAGGGACACTCCGGGGTTCAACACCAGTTCGCTGGGCATGAATGCGACCCAAATCTACGACCGCGACGATGGTCGATACCGGCCGGCCTACAACTCGGAGATTGACTGTCGCATCATTCGCGCGATGGCTTGGCTGCTCTACGAACGCGTGCCCATGGCGAAGGCTTGGGTCGAGCGGCTGACCGACTACACGATCAGCACCGGGTTCGACTGGACCATCACGTCGAAGGATTCGCCGAACGTCGCCAAGGCTTGCAAGATGCTGGTCGACCGGGTGCTCCGGCAGAACGACTGGACGTCCGAAATCGAGCGCGAATCGTACCAGCGGGAGGTCGTCGACGGGGAGTCGCTGCTCGAACTCGAGTGGTGCGATGGCGACATCGCCATGCATTTCCGGGAGGCCGATGAACTCACGGAGCCGGCATCGAAGCTGGAACTCGAGGCGTACTTCGACATTGACGACTACGTGCCGTCCTGGTCGTTCGGGATCCTGACCCGCCGGCACAAGCCGGATCGGCCAATTGCCTACCACGTCGTTCGCGATCAGGCCGGCAATGATTGGGATCTGGTAAAGGCAAACAAGATCTGCCATTGGAAGCGGAACGTGCGGCGCCGTGCCAAGCGTGGCTTGTCGGACTTCTACACCCCGCACGTGTATCTGCTCAAGGGTGATAAGGTGTTCACTCGAACGGCGGACGGAACTGCGACCCAGGCTTCGATCGCGTACATCGTTAAGCATGCCAACACCACCACCCCAACCCAGGCTTCGTCGCTCACGTCGATGGCTCGGGTCACTGGGCGCATCGATCCGATAACCGGTCAGGCTCGGGAACGTGCCATGAGTGTCGGCAGCAATACGCGACTCGACATCAAGGGGCAGGACTACTACGCTGGTCCGCTCGGGACCAACAACTCCAAGATTTACTGCGACGTGATGTCGGCGGCTATGCAGTTGGCTGGGACCATTAAGGCTTTCCCCGATGGGATGTTGACCGGGTCGACGCCCGGCGGTGGCTTCGCGAGTTCGCTCGTGGCTCAGTCCCCGTTCGTTCAGGGCCGGGTGGCTGAACAACAGCAGAGGGCCAACCGTCTCGAGAAGCTGATCGTCAAGATCCTATCGATGTTCGTGAAGGCTGGTGCATTCAGCAATCACGGCATCGACTGCCTGGACGAACTGCTCTGCTGTATCAGCATCGCTGTGACGCCACCGCCGGTGATTCCGATCGACAAGGCGGCGCTGGCCAGTGCGCTCAAGACGCAGAAGGATGCCGGCTGGGTGTCGGACAAAACGGCAATGCAGGAACTGTCTCGAGATGCGGACACCGAACGCACGAACATGGCCGAAGAGAAAAAGCTGGCCCAAGCCAACCAACCACAACCGCCGTCTCCGGTCCAAGGTCCGCCTGGGCAGCCTGGGGTTCCGGGTGGCGGTGGTGTCGGTCACGATCCTAATCAGCCAGCCCCGCCGGGTTCTCGTGGCGAGCAGACCGCCATGCCTGAAGCGGTGTCTCGGGCCCAGAAACGGATCCTGGAATCGTGGGCGAGTTATCCGTAAGAGGGATCGCGCGCCGACGGCCCGAACTCAATAATCGCTGGCGAACTCTACGGTCAGGATGGCGCCGTGTACACCTGACCGTTTTTCGTTGAATTCTGTATAGCACTGGGGGGGTGTCATGGATTACCCGCAATCGGAAGCCTGGGAAGGTCGCGTACAGCGGCAGATTATGTCGGTGTTCGGTCCGCTGCAGTCGGCTCGAACGGTCGACGAGATCGATCGCCGGCTGGCGAACCTAGAGCCGGACATGGCTGCTGCTCTGGACGAGGCTTTCGATCAGGTTTACTCCCAGGCGATTATCTTCGTGCTGCTGTTCATGATGAACGACGACCCGGGGTATCAACCGCTCTTGGATGAGTTCCGCCGGGATCCACGGCTCGCTTCTGATCTGGGGACCCAGCAGGCTCGGAGAGTCGCTGCGGAGGTCGCTGACTCGACGCGCCGACGCGTGGTGGAGTTTCGCGGTCGGCCGCGGCCGGTGTCGCCGGCGGACGGTGCTGCTCCTGTCACTCCCACTCCTGAGTTCAACGACTTTAGGGACAATCTGTTTGGGACCAATCGGGCGGAGGCGATCGCGATAACGGAAACGACCGACGCAATCAGTCGGGCCGAAACGGAAGCGGCGGGCATCATCTCGAATTCGACGAGCCCACACTATCTGCACGGGGTATGGCAAACTTCCGAGGACGAGAAGGTTTGCCCCATCTGCGAACCGCTGCACGATCAGCCCATGGAGGTCTACAGTCGGATGTTCCAAAACGGACCTCCGGCGCACCCCCGATGCCGTTGCCGGATTCGCTGGGCTGTTCGCCAGCTGCACGAGAGCACCGTGCGGCCAATGCGGCTAGCCCGTCGTATGCTCTTGAACGAAGCGGTTCATATGCTTCTGGAGTTCGACACGTCCAAGCACCCGCGTGGGCCTGATGGCAAGTTCATCGGAAAACTCTCGGGCGTGGACTTCGGCAAGTGGAACATGGGGCATCCGTCGGCCAAGGGCGCGGTCAAGAAGATCGGTGAACTCGAGGCGGCTGGTCGCGCTGGCGACTGGGACAAGTTCGAGAAGCTGATGTACAAACCGAAGGGAGGGGACGCTGCCAAGCCGAACTCGTATCAGAAACTCGTGCTCAAGGCCCAGGCCACGATCCTGTCGAAGAAGGGTGAACTCGACGCGAAGGTCGCTGCTCGGAAAGCGAAGACTCCTGCTCCCGGCAAGGACGCGCTCGACGCAGAGGTCGCGAAAGGCAAGGACTTAATGGCAAAGGCGGACGCTCTGCTAGCGAAGGCCGGTGAAGCGAAAGGGGGTGCTCTGGCGACAGGCGCCGACCATCCGGCGGCGGCGACGACGGCCGAAATGCCGAAGGCTATCGGCAAGTGGGAAAAGGTCGGCGGAAAACTCGGGACGGAAGTCGGCGGGGTCTACGTGTCTCCTGACGGGGTCAAACACTACGTGAAGACCCCGGACAACCCGGCTCGTGCGCACAATGAGGATTTGGCAATCCAACTTTACAAAGCCACTGGCGCGGGCGTGGTGGATGGCGGAATCGTCGACGCTGGTGATGGCAAAGTCTCGGTGGCTACCAAGTGGATTGATTCCGCGAAGACCGATTGGAGCGATCCCGCGGTCCGCAAGAAAGCCGGAGAGGACTTCGCTGTCCACGCGTGGCTGAACAACTGGGACGCTGTTGGCTCGGGATCCGAGAACCCGATGGACAACATCCGGATGGCTGGCGGGAAGCTCACGCTGGTCGACGCTGGCGGCTCACTGGACTACTCGGGCATGGGCGGATCTGGAAAGAAACCGCTGTCTGCCGACGCTCCGGAGTGGGAGAATCTACGAAATCCAGCGAAGGCCGGGACGATGTCGCAGGTGTTCGGCAGCATGTCAGACGACGAACTGAAGGCTTCGGCGATGAAGCTCAAGGGTATGACCGACGAGAAGGTGAAGGCTTTGGTCGACGCTCACCATGGCGGCACGGCTGCGGAGAAGGCTGCGATGTCCGACGTGCTGATCAAGCGGCGCGACGCGATTCTGAAGAAGGCCGGGGTCGGTGCGATCGGCGAAGAGTCGCCGAAACCCAAGCCGGTAGTCACTCCCGAGGAACTCGTGAAGGCTAAGGCCGCGGTCAAACCAATCTCCGACGGCGACGTCCCGTTCGGCACGGCTGAGCCCTCGAAGATCCCACCGCCACCGGTCGTTACGTCGGCGGCCAACGCTGGGGCTCAGAAGAAGTTCGACGCGATCGCAGCTGCGGCGGCGACCGGGGACATCGCTGCGGTCGAGGCCATCGCGACGAACTCGGAAGCCAAACAGACTTACGCCAAGAAGCATCACCAGTACAAGATGGCCGTGCTCGCTGCGATGAAGGGTGGTGCTGCTCCGGACGAATCGTTCAAGGCCAAGGCAGTACCCGCTGCTCCGGCTCCGGCCGCTCCGGCTCCAAAGGCTCCCGCGGTTCCGCAAATCTCGGGCATCGACATCGCGAAAGCCACATTGCCCCCGGTGACTGCTAGCTCAGTGTCATCACCGAGTGCCTATGCGGTTCAGGTCCAATTGCATCAATGGGCGGCCAATGGCGAAATCGACAAGGTCAAGGCTTTCAAAGCAACTGGACCATTGACCGGGGGCTACAAGGACAAACTGATCGCGCACTTCGATAAGGCCGAACTGGCGGCTGCCAAGGTGAACGCCGGTGAAGGCCCGGATCTCACTCCCGGAAAGGCTGCGCTCGACGCGGAAATCGCGAAAGGCAAGGACTTGATGGCAAAGGCAGGCTCTCTGCTCGCGAAGGCGGGGGAAGCAAAAGGCGATCCGATAAAAGTGACGGTTCCGCCACCGCCACCGTTGACGCTTCCCAAGTCGAAGGAGGATGCCAAGATCATCCACGAACTCGGGAAAAAGGGCGATCTGGCGACACTCAAAAAGATGGACTTTTCCAGCGGTTCTCCGACGGTCAAAGCATACCATCAAAAGGTAATGGCATCACTCACAAGCGCGGCCCCAGGATCCAGCATCCCGCCAATGCCAGACGTTAGCACACCGCACGTGGTCGGCGAGATGGTCCAACTGCAGGCGCTGGCGAAGGCCGGAAATGTCGCTGGAATCAAAGGGTTCAAGTATGCGGGCACGAAGGCTGGCCCTACGGCCAAGTACCAACAGGCTTTGCTTGCTCACCTAAAGAACAACAAGCCGGCTCCCCTCGCACTACCGACACCACCGCTCGCTGACATGGATTCGTTCGAGACCGAACAGGCAAAGGGCTGGATGAAAAAAGCGGCGGCCGGCGATCTGCAGGGGCTGCTCGCAGGCGATCCGTTGGGTGGCATCGAGGGCAAGGCTGCGAAACAGTATCACGCGGCGCTGGTCGACATGCTGAAGCCACCAAAGTCTGGTGCGACGGGCTCTGCTGCGGCTGTCCACGGCCCGCACGGGCCAATGCCCGAGCCCATCAATCCACTGAGCGGTCAGCAAAAGGCCATCGCAAACGCTGCGGCCAATGGCAAGTACTTACCGATGCTGGCGGTGCTCTCCCCGGACAACTCAGTCAACCCGAAGGATCGAGAGTATGCCCGCCAGCTGTATCAATGGGTCACGAAGAAACACGGCGGCGAGGGCCCAGAGATTCCGCAACTCGGGAAGAAGGTTAAAGCCCCAACTCCAACCGTCGCTGGGTCATACGCCAAGCTAGCCGAGGCTGCCGTTAAGCCTGGGGCGGCGACTAAGGTGCACGACTGGAACGTGACCGGCCACGTCGGTGGAGTTCCCGAAATCCCGGACGGCCAATGGGCGCATGCTGAGGATGTAACCGACATATCTGACCGTGGCTCTGCGGCCTATAACAAACTTCCAAAGCATTATCAGGAGGTCTTACACGAGTACACGGGCTCGGAGTACGGTTTGATCAATTCGCAATTGCGGACGCTTCCGCCGGACAAGTGGGGCAAGTCGACCCGCGACGCTTACGATGCCCTGCATAAGGGGTCGATCCCATTGAAGAAGGGATTGATGCTCTCCCGGAAGTTCGGCTCCTGGGACCGCACCAAGGGGCTTGAGCCGGGCATGGTCATCCACGAGGGCGCGGTGCTCTCGACGTCGCTAACCGAGGCGGCTTGGCAGGGCAAGGTGCATATGAAGATCACCGTGGGAGAAGGTGTGAAGGGCATCCAGGCCAAGCATTTTTCAGCGAACGATACGCACGAGGGAGATAGCATCGATCCGACCAACGAAAACGAAGTACTGCTCCCGCCTGGGACGCGTTTTGTGGTCACGAAACGCAAGGAGTTCGGCTCCCACGTTGAACTGCACGTGGTCGCGCTGCCAAACTAAGCGCCCGGCTCGATCGGCTTTCCAAGCCAACACTACAGGACCCAATCATGAAACACGACGAACCATTCCAAACCTTACCAACGAGCCCGAACTATCTAGGCTCATTTCAGTTCGTCCAGTCGCTTTTGAAACGCAAAGCGAATGAGTTCCTGGAGGCTGTTGATTCGGGCACAAACCCTGGCGACGCGGCCAAGCCGGCTGCGCAGTTCCTGGCCAGGGCTCTGCTCGGTGGTGATCCTGAATACCCAGGTGTTCCTGGTTGGAACACTCCGGGGGCCATTGATCTGGCGATCGCCCAGGCCATGGAACTGGACGATGGAAGCCCGATGGAAGTCATGGAGCACTGGGCTGTCGCGCTGTTTACCGAACTGCTGCAGGTCGCAAACTACGCGGACGAGCCAGGGGTCACTCCCGAGCAGTGGCAGTGGCAGGCCGCGGACGTCTATGAAACGTTCACGAAGATGGCCCTTGGTATGCCGGCCGATCCGGACGAAGAATAAACCAACGGTGAGCAGGCGCGTCGCCATGCTCGAGAACCCCGGGAGCCGACTGACTCCTGGGGTTTTTTTGTTTTCTAAAACCCACGCGCGCAAAATGAGCAGACCCCGCGGCATACTTGTGCCCATCTCACGGGGGCGT
>ERZ869921.1076-NODE-1076-length-12594-cov-42.269639_pt1 | contig 12594 bp, 19 predicted proteins | sample MGYA00579310_ERZ869921 | MGnify/ENA primary metagenome ERZ869921 (study PRJEB32216, sample SAMN09231816) | wastewater metagenome | place: USA: Maryland | collected 2016-06-21 | study: EMG produced TPA metagenomics assembly of the PRJNA472060 data set (Reclaimed...
CCGGCGACCCGCGGGAGATGCGGGAGATGATCTCGCAGGTGTTCCACGAGAAGCTCCCGCAGGAGCTCGCCGCTGGCATCCGCGAGGCGAAGCTACCGATCGTGTACTGACGCTCACTTGGCGTCGACCGCGTGCTCGCGCAGCACGATCGTCCCCTCGAGCATGCCCCACGCGGACGTCTCGTGGAAGGTGAGCACCTCGGGCGCCTCACCCTCGCGGAGCGGGCGCGTCAGCACCCACAAGTTGGCGTCCTTCCACGTGGCGTTCAAGACGCGCTGGCCGGCGGCGATGTCCATGCACGTGGTCCCGCCGTAGGTACGGGCGCGCCGGTTCTCGGTGCAGCCGGAGGTGGTGGTGAGGGTGATGACGAGGGTGACGGCGACGAGATCGCGGATGCGCATCCGTGCATGATGCACCGCGCTCGACGACGTGTCAACGCGTCGCGGTAGGCTGCAGGTGGTGTCGTACATCGGCCTGAACCCCGCGCAGCTCGGTGTGGTGATCCCGCAAGAACCGCTCACGGGCGCGTTGCGTTTCGACCAGACGATCGCTTTCGACCTGCTGACACAGGTGTCCTTTCAGTCGCAGGGGGCCGTCGCGCGCCACCCGATCCAGTCCGGACGCGAGGGCCCCAGTGACTCGATCCTCGAGGAGCCCGAGCGCTGCACGATCTCGGCCGTGTTCGTGGACAAGCCGCTCGAGATCGGGTTCGTGATCAACGCGAATTTCCCGGCGCCCGACAGGTGCCTCGGGCTGGCCACCGACCTGCGCAACCTCAAGGCGAAGCGACAGCTGCTCACGATGATCCTCCCGGGCCGCGTGCTGGCGGACCGTGCGATCTCGATGCTGGAGATCACGCCGTCAGCCGACGGCGCTCAGGTCGACATCACGATAACGCTCGAGCACGTGCGCGTCGTGTCGCTCACGCTGATCCCCGCGGTGGCCGACAGCGACACGATCGCGCTCGGCTCGCAGACCACCGAGACCGGCATGTGACATGGCGACGATCCCTCTCCGACTCCCGAGCAGCCTCGCCGATAACCCCATGCCGGTCACGGGGCTCGTGTACCTCGAGGGCAAGCGCTACCGCTTCACCATCCGCTGGTCGCCGCGGGACGACCGCGACGGGCTGTGGCGGCTGGACATCCACGACGCGGCCGGCGTGATGCGCGTCGCCGGCATCCCGCTCGTGTCGTCCGACGACGTGCTGCGCCCGTACAGGTACGCGGGTCGCGGGATCCCGCCGGGGGCGTTGCGGGTGACGTGCGACGCAGACCCCGTCACGTTCGCCAGGCGCGACCCTGGCTTGCGAGACTTCGGGCGCGCCGCGCGCATCGAGTACGTGGAGTCGACCGGCTGAGCGTGAACGGCGTTCTGTCGATTCTTGCAAATAACGCTTGACGACGCCTCGGAGCGCGTGCATAGTCTGGACATGCCCGCCACCCAGACCGTCACCCTCTCCGCCGACATCTTCGCCGAGACCAGCAACGCCGGACACACCGACGTGTTCCTGACCTTGTTCGCCGCCGATGGTGGTTCGCGCGCCGCCTCGCACGGGCTGCTGTTCAAGGGCAAGGGCCACGCCGCCCGCGCCGCGGCTTACTGCGACATGATCGGCAACTGCCGTATTCGGCCGCTCCTCGAGATGATCACGCTGCTCGCCGTCGCCGAGATGGAGACCGGGGCGAACCAGAAGTGCACCGTCGGCGTGTCCTTCGTCGCTGCGATGATCGAGAACGCGAAGACGGAACAACCCGCCCATCGCTGGTAGGTCAAGCGTCGATCTGCTCACACTCGACGGCCCAAAAATTACCCGAGGCCGACCAGTCCTCCGCCTTCGCCACCTGCCACGTGCGGCCGTCCGCGGTCGTCACGTTGTCGGGTTTCAGGTTCGGGTTGCGCCCGGCTCGTAGCTGCACCGAGGTGTAGATGATGATTCGAGCGCGGGCTCTGTCGCCGTCCGGCCGCGGCTCGTCGCGCTCGCCGGTCGAGATGTCCTCCGCGGGTACGACCACCGTCTCGCCAACGGGCAGGGCACCTTGATCGACATAGCCGCCGGTGCCCGCGACCGGCAGACCGCCGTAGTAGCTCGGCGCCGTCGCGCGCGAGTACGTGATCGGCAGCAGGTCGTCATTGGCGAACTCCTGCAGGACGTCGACGAAGTCAGAGACGAGAGGCACATCCTGATCGTACCGCTTGACGCGACGCGCCGGACGTGGCAGACCAGTCGCACATGACGCCTCCGACTACCGCCCCCCTCCACATCGTCTCGTCCGACGGTGCCCCGCCGACCGTCCCCTCCACGCGGGTGCCCCTCCCGTCGCCCGCGCCGGCCGCGGACCGCGACGCCGCCGACCTCCGCGCGCACCTGCAAAGCGCTGGCTGGGCCGCCGACGCGGCCGTCTGCTACCGCATGCTGAAGTGGCAGCGGGCGAACAACCTCGACGACGTGACCGCCGCCCGCACCATCGGCCTGCCGCACATCGGCCACGAGGTGTTCGCCCGCCTCCGCGAGAACCGCAAGCCGATCGGCGTCGGCGCGCACTGGCCGGCGCTGCAGGAGCTCGTGGTGCAGGCCACCGCGCAGGCGCGCTTCGACGCGATGATCGCGGTGCGTCCCGACGCGACGCCCGCGATGGAACCCGTCGCCGCGACCCCGGCTCCCGCCGCGCGTCCGGCCACGCGCTCCCCGTCGACGGTCGCCGCCGCCGCCGCCGCGTGCCCGGTCGCGCCGTCGGTCGCCGTCCAGACGAGCGGCCCCGACATCGTCAAACTCGCGCGCATCATCGAGAGCGAGTCAACCCGCGACGCCGACAATCGGTCAACCCGCACGCGAGCGACCGCCCAGCTGGTCGCCGGCGCGATGACCGAGCTCAAGATCACGAAGTGGATGCTGGCGCGCAAGCTGGCGTCCATCGGCGGCGCGCAGCCGGACGCGACCATGATCCGGCGGTGGGACCAGCGCTTGCGCTTGTACGAGCGCATCACGGGAACGCCGACCTCGACCCTCGCGGTGAGCGCCAGGGAGGTCGTCGACGCGTGCCTGCCCGCGCTCGCCGCCAGCATCACCGACGAGCTCGGCCACAGGGGCGACGGGAACCACAAGCGCACCGCGTCGACGGCCCGACGCATCCTCGCGGCCGCGACGGCGCTGGCCACCCCACAGCAGATCGAGCGTAGCTATAAGCGGACCTTCGCCGGCGCGCGCTCGCTAGCCAACCTGCTTGCGCATCTCGACGCCAACGCGCGGGGGCAGGCACCCGATCTCAAACTCCTCGAGGCATGGGCGTGGCGCATCGACGCGTACCTGCCGCTGATCCGCTCGCTCGACAAAGCGACGAAGCCGATCCCCGCTCGCCCCGCATCGGCCCCGGTCGAGCCGGTCGCCTCGGCGGCGGCGACGACGACGTCGCCGTCGTCCGCGCCCGCCGGCTCACGCGGGTCCGTCACCGTCGACGACGAGCGCATCATCGGGCGGCCGGTGCTGCTCGCCGACGGTCGCCTGCGCGTGACGGTCGCGCGGACGGTCCGCGTCGAGACCAAGATCAGCTTCTCGGACCCGCTGTGGGCCGCGGCGATGGTCGCCGTCAACGCGAACGCGTGACGTGACGATCTGCACGCTGGGGCACGTTGCGCTGGCGTCCGGACGCGAGTAAGGTGCCGGCGCTATGCAACGTGATTATCAGCTGCCCTCCGTCACCGCCCCGACGCCCCTGCGGGCGGGGCTCGTCTGCCGCGTCCTCATCGCCGCGATGCTGGTCGCGCAGGTCGCCCGCGTCGTGGTCGTCGCCATGGCGAGCTAACCGTCGTCACCGCCGTCGTCGCCGGCGGCCGCGGCACCCGAGGTCACGCGGTGCTCGAGCTTGTTCCAAATCCGGTCGGGCGAGAAGCCCCGCAGCGGCGCCGAGTACCCGTGCTTCCCGGCGATGGTGCTCGGGGCGTTCGGGGGCTGGATCGCCGAGATGGCGTCGCGCACGCCCTGCTCGGCGGCTTCGCCGGCGCGCTCGGCTCCCGCGCGCACGGCTGACGCGCCGCCGCCCCGCAACACCCGCGACACGGTCGCGGCCATGATCCCGTCGACCTCCTCGCGCGCCGCGTCCATCCCCGGACCCAGCACGGGACGGGGCGGCGGATTGTCGCCCCGGCTCCCGCCGCGGTCGTTGATGTACGCCACGCGCGCGGCGTCCTCCTCGAACCACCCGACCTCCACGGTCGTGTCTTCTAACTCTTTCAGGCCCGCGAGGACGCGGGCCCAGCCGTTGTAAACCTGTTTCATGTCACCCCGGCTTCGACGTGCGCATCGCCGGCAGCCGCGACCTGAGAAGGCGCTTGCACCGGCGGCCGTACTCCGTCGAGTCGTCCAGCCCGTCGCTCGGCTGCACCGGCTTGACGAGGTCGGCGTACTGTTTCTCGAGCGGCCCGACCTTCGCGCGCGTCAGGGCCCCCTTGCCGCCGCCCTGCCCGCCGGCCGCGGTGAGCGCCGACTTCAGGATATGCGCGGTGTGCAGCCCGACCACGCGCTCGTACAAGTCCTCCGCGGTCATCGACTGGTAGAGCAGGACCACCTCGTCGATCACGTTGGAGATCGCCCCGTCCGAGATGGTGGCGAATTCGCCAGTGATGGACAGGTCACGGACGTACTGCGGGGACGGCTCGGCCACGGCTTGATCGTACCGCTTGACGCGACGCGCCGCGGCTGCTAGGTTGCTCGCATGCTCACCGCCGACCAAGTCCGGGTTGTCCCGTTCGCCGCCGTCCTGCCGGACGGCCGCAACCTGCCCGCGTTCAACCTGTGCGCCTTCACGACGCCGCGGGACAGCAGCATCGCGCCGCGCGAGCGCGCCCAGCTGCGCGTGCGCCGGGCCGTCGCCGACAATTTCGTGATGTGCCTGCTGCCACTGCCCGGCGAGAGCGTGGGCAAGTTCGGAATCCCGCTCAGCGAGGCGCTCGACGTGGCGTGGCACGACTCGGCCCGCGTCGTGGCTGTCGCGCCGTACGACGACGCCGGTGAGCCGCTGGTGTGCGACGGCACGGATCTGCGCATGTTCTGGGCCGAAGGCCCGGTCAATGGCCTGCAGGGGGCCACGTGAGCGCCGCCGCGTCCGCGCTCGACGCGTGGCGGGTCGCGCGGGCCGCAGCCCTCGCGCTGCGCGACGCGCACGAGCTCGAGATGGCGACCATCGCCGCGACCACCCGCGCCGCCTACGCGGCCGCGTGCACGCCGGCGCAACGGGCGCGCCTCGTGCCCGCGCCGCCAGCCCCGTGTCGCTTCTCGGACCTGCAGCACGCGTACCGGAGCTGGCGCGACGCGCTGGGCAAGGGGGCCAAGGGCGCCGCGGCCATCGCCGCAGCCGACGCCGACGTCGTGAGCCGGGGTCTCGACGCGCGCCTCGCGGCCATGTTCGACGAGCAGCGCACGGCCGGCGAGGCGGAGCGCGAGGCCGCGTCGCGGGTCCCCGGGCCGGTCTCGGGTGAGGGCGCAAGCTGGCGCCTGGTCCGGTCGGTGTCGATCCACGCGTACGGCACGCAGGGACTCGGGGCCGCATCGTACGCTCGCGCGTCGGCGACGCTGCGGGCGAAGGACCTGATCGAGCTCGGGTATCGCGTGCGGTGCATCGCTCGTCGCCGGCCCACGTCGCTGCCGGTCGGCCCGTACTACCTGGGCCCGATCTGGGCGTGGGACGTGTACGCGTGGACCTGCAGCGAGGGCGAGCGCATCGCCCCGCACCAGTCGCCCCCGCGGTCGATCGCCGACGACCTGCGGCGCGCCCGCGACGAGGGCGTCAACCCCGCGGCACTGTGGTCGTGCGTGCCGCATCGCCTCGTGGAAGCGGCAGGCGCCGATCGCGTGTCCGATCGCGGGCCACCCCCGCCGCTCGCATGGGAGACGCTCGACGCGAGCGAGCCGCTGCCGCCGCTCGCCGGCGATGCGAATTTGCTTGACGCGCCCGCGTCGCCCGCGTAGGATACTTCGCATGCCGATCGCCCACGTCCTCCGCACCACCGCCGACCGCCTCCGCCTCGAGGCCCACCCGTACGCCCGCGAGGGCATGACCCCGACGCAGATCCGCAAGTACCCGACCTCGCGGTCGTGGTGCATCGAGTCGCCGCTCGGCCGCACCGGCGCGCACGAGACCGCCGGCAAGTACGACGGCCCGACGCTGGTCGTCGTGGGCGGCCACCACGGGGACGAGCCCGCGGGTCACATCGCGGCGGGTCTGCTCGCGCGCCATGCCGTCGCCGACGCGGGCCGGCTCGTGGTCATCCCGAACGCGAACCCGTCGGCGATCGAGGTGTTCTCGCGTTACGGCCAGCAGGCCGGCGAGTCTGACCTGAACCGCTGCTATCAGGTCCCGGGCGACGCCCGCGACGCCTACTGCGCCGGCACGCTGCACGCGTCGGCGATCCTCGCCACCGTGCTCGCGCTGGGGCCGGTCGCCGTCGTCGACCTGCACGAGACCTCGTACCGCCACGCCGCGGCCAAGCTCGCGGGCGATGATGGTGCCGGCGGGTTCTGGTGCTTCGCCGACACCGAGCTCGATCGGCTCATCGCGCGCGACGTGGGGATCCCCGTGCTGCACGCGCCGGTCATCCCGACCGCGTTCACCGGCTGCACGTCGCGCGCCGGGATCGCGTCGCTGGCGATCGAGACACGCGATGACCTGTCGCTCGGCGCCCGCGTCCGGCTGCACGTCGCCGCGGTGCTGACGATCGCGGCTCGGGTCGGGCTGTCGATCTCGATGCCCTCGCACGCGCTCGACGTGTTCCCGCCGGAGGCCCCGTGACCATCGACGCCTATCAACGGGTCCACGCGGCCGTGCGCCGCCGGTGGGGCTCCCACCAGGACGCGAGGGACGCCGCGAGCGAGGCGTATGCGCGGTGGCTCGCTAACCCCGCAGACAAGACCGCTCACGACGTGCGCTCGCACGTGCGGTACATGGTCATGCACGCGGGGCAGATCTTGTCGCCGACGGGACGCCGCGCGGCGGGTCGGCTCATGCGCCCGCTCGCGGGGCGCTTCGGCCTGGGCGTCGACGCCGGCGGCGACGTCGGACCCGCCGAGGACGCGTGGCGTGCGTGGGTGCACGGGGTCGCCGGTGGCGCCGTGGGTGGCGAGCAGGAGGACGCCACGGTCGCGGCCGTCGACGCGCTGGCGGCTGCGCGGGTGCGGCTGCGACGGCCGACGCTGGACGCCGGCTCGTGGCGAGAGGCGCTCGGCCGCCTGCGCGCCGACGGGTGGACGCAGCCGCAGATCGCCGCGGCGTGCGGCGTCACGGTGTCGATGGCCGGGAAGTGGTTGCGCGGCGCGGTGCCGCGGCTCGCGGCGCGCGAGATCATCGCCCGCGTCGCCTCCAACGGGGGCGAGCCACCCCGCGTCACCTCACGAGAGGTCGATCGAGCCCGCGCCGTTTCTCGTGCCGGCGGCGCTTGACGTGCGGGCCGAGACGTGCGAAACTCCACCGTCATGCCCAGAAGCATCGAAGAGAAGTTCACCGCCGGCGAGACGGAAGTCGACTTCACCGTCCACTGGCGCGTCGACGATTACGTCGTCGAATTCGCGGCGTACGAGATCGTCACCGCGCGCACGATCGACGAGTGGGGCAACGTCGACACGCGACCTGCGTACGCGCGCAAGGACGAGATCGGCTTCGACCTGACGCACGACCCGAGCGAGGCGGAGACCTACGCCCACGGTCGGGTCGCGTTTGATGGATGCTCGACGTTGCATCTCGACGAGGCGCACCTGTGCGGTCGCCCCGCGTGGCAGGCCCGCGTCGACCTCATCGCGTACCTGTGGCGCCGCGCCGGCGAGCTGCTCGGGAATCACGGCTTCGCCCCGCTGGGGCAGACAGGACAGGCATGAGCAAGTTATCGGTCACTTTCACCGGCGCGGACAACCGCACCCTCTGCGACGACCTCACGACCATCATCGACGCCGCTCGTGACCTCGCGGTGCCCGTCGAGTTCGGCCTGCTGTGTTCGACGAAACGAGCCGGCGACGAGCGCTACCCGGGCGGCTTCGCGGCGCGCCACATCCTCCGGGTATGCCGCAGCGAGGGCGTGCCGGTCGCCGTGCACCTGTGCGGCGCGGCCGCCCACGCGCTGCTGCCGGATTCCGACCGGTGGCTCGAGCGCGACGCGTTCGGGACGGCCGAGTGGCGACAGGCGGTGCTCGACGCGTTCGCCCGTGGTCGCGTGCAGATCAACCTCCCGCCGGTGCTGTCGACGGTCGCCGACCTGCGCGAGGCGTGGCACCGCCTGCGGGCCCTGTCGCGCGAGGCCCACGGCAACGACGTCGGCGTCGTCATCGGCCAGCACCGGGCCGGCGAGTGGCCGGCGCCGGACCGGAGCACCATGGAAGGCGGACCGTCGCCCGACCTCGCGTGGCTGCTGGACCGGAGCGGCGGACGCGGTACTCCCGTGTCGCTCGACGACGTGCCGGCGCTGCCCGACTTCCCCGTCGGCATCGCGGGCGGTCTCGGGCCGGACGATCCCGAGCTGCTGCGCGGCGCGGTTCGCCGGCTGCTCGGGTCGACGCACGGCGGGTGGATCGATCTCGAGTCGAGGATCCGCACCGGCGACAAGATGGACCCGGTGAAGTGCGTCGACGTGCTGCGGCAGGTCGCGCGGGTGCGCGACGAATTTGCGGCTTGACACCAGCCACGAGACGTGAGAGAGTCCGCCCACGATGTCTCGCCCGACCGCCCTGTATCGCTACCAGCAACGACTGCTTGAGAGCATCATCCGCGCGTTCAAGCGGGGCTCGCGCGACGTGCTCCTGCACGCGCCGTGCGGCGCCGGCAAGACCCTCCTCGGCAAGGCGTTCGCCGCGTGGGGTCTGCTCGCGGAGCGGCACGACCCCTCGCATGCGTTCCGGGGGTTCCACACGGTCATCGTGTGCGCGCCGCTCGACACCATCGTAGAGCCGTGGAGCACTGACGCGACGGTCGAGCATCGCCGCGAGTCCACACCGCTTGCGTACCACGCGACGCGCCTGCTCGACCACAAGCGCGGCCAGTCATCGCCGGAGTTCTGGCGCGAGTTCTGGGCGCGGGGCTTCGGGTCCGCTCGGCAGGTATTCACCTGCAGCCGGGCCTTGCTCACGACGGGAGCCTGCGCGCAGGCACTCGCGGACGCGCGTGCGAACGGCACCCTGTCGGGCTTCCTGCTCATGGGCGACGAGGCGCACCACCACGCGGAGGGCAACCAGTCCGGGCAGCTCGTGTCCACCCTGCTCGCGGGCGGCGGGTGTTTCCTCGGCTCGACCGCGACGCCGTGGTCGTCGACCGGCGAGGTCATCCGCGACGACACCGCGGTGGTGGCGCTGTCGATCTCGCAGTACCACGCGGAGGCCGACCCTGACGCGCTCGTGCCCGGCAAGCCGTTCGCGCCCCGCCGGTGGGAGGCGCTCACGATCACCACGAATTACGAGACCGACGACGAGTCACTGATGGTCGAGCGCGGGCGTCGCTCGGCGGAGGACGAGGACGACGAGCAGGTGCCCGCGAACCTGCGGGACTTCGCGCTGTCGGTCGTGCCCTGGTACGTCAAGCGGTGGGTCGCGGACGGTTGCCGCAAGGTCGTTATGCGGGCGCGCACCGTCGCCGCCGCGAAGGCGCTGGTGCGAACGCTCGAGCGGTCGACCAAGGCGCGGCGGGTGCTGGGTCACAAGCCGCGCGTGCTGGACCTGAGCGGGCACATGAGCCGCGAGGCGAAGGCCGCGGCGCAGCGCGTGCTCGAGGCGGAGGCGGCGGTGCGACGGTACGAGGACAGCGCCGTCGACGTGGTCGTCGCGGTCGTGCGGATGGACGAGGGCACGGACTGGCGGTTGTGCAGCGACGTGTACACCACCGGCATCCCCGGTTCGCTGGGTTTTGACATTCAGCTGTCGAGCCGCGGTGCCCGTGGCAAGTCGCGGATCGCGGGCTATCCAACCGACAGTGAGGACACGCACCGCACGTTCTACTTCCTGCCGCGGCTTGACGAGGAGGCGCGCGGGCAGGTCGCGCTCCGCTATACGGACACGTTGTTGGCGAAAGCCCTGTTACAAGAGTCGCTCGAGACCGGCCTCGCGGTGGCGAACGTCACGTCGCGCTCGCCGACCGGGACCACGCCGCGGCGCTCGCGTGCTCGTCTCGAGAGCGAGGTTGACGGGGCCGAACACGCGACGGCGTGGGAGGGCGATCAGATCGCGGCTGCGCAAGCGTTTGCCCGGGTCGTCAAGACGCTCGTCAAGATGGGCGACGGCGTGACGATCGAGCAGGTCGGCGAGGTCGTCGACCGCGCCGCCGAGGGCCTGTCGGAGCGCCAGCGCGTCGACCTCATCCGCGGCGCGATGGCCCACGTCGCGGCGAAGGACGCGACGACGCGCGAGATGTGGCGCAAGGCAGAGGCGAAGTCGGCGAGGAAGGGTCGCGGCGAGTACCGCGCGGCGAGCGTCATCCGGACCGAGGTCGAGGAGGAGTGGCGCCGGTTCGTGGCCGCGTCCGGCGAGCGCGTGTTCCCGGCGCTGGACGACGTGCTCGCGCGGTCGGCTGGATACACGGGCCTGGACTGCTCGGCGCTCGTCGGGCTGTACAACAGCGACAAGCGGATGCCAGAGGAGTGGTGCGTGCTGCTCAGAGCATTTTACGCGAAGCACGGGCGGTGGCCTCGGCGGACAGCGAAAGACCCCGACGAGCATCGTCTAGGCATAGCCTTGCATAGCCTCCGGAAGAACCACCCTGATGTGCTCAAACGTCACGACATTCCACTCATTACTTCACATCGCGCAGGTGACTATCAAGATAGCCAGTGTCTTGAGATCAAGGCATTTTACGTGATACACAAGCGGTGGCCTTCGCCGACAGCGAAAGATTTCGACGAACGTCATCTCGGCCGAGTTCTGCAAACCATCCGATTGAACCATCCCGATGTGCTCAAGCGACATGATATTCCCCTAGTATCCCCGCGGTTCGCTGACGACTACAATAATAATACGTGTGTTGAGATCAAGGCGTTCCACACAGAACATGGGCGGTGGCCTCGGCAGACAGCGAAAGACCCCGACGAGCGTCGTCTCGGTCGAGCCCTGGCCAATCTTCGAAATAATCATCCCGACGTACTCAAGCGCCACGTTATTCCTCTGCGCGTACGTGGTGTTGATGATTATCAAAATAATCAGTGCGTTGAAATCAAAGCATTTCACGCGAAGCATGGGCGGTGGCCCTCGTCAACGGCTAGGAATTCTGACGAGTGTCGTCTTGGCACAGCGCTGGTTCAGAGTCTTCGGCGAAGACATCCCGAGATGCTCAAACGGCACGGCATCCCTCTGCGTGCATGCGACATTTGACAGGACGCCGAAGTCGTGCGAGAGTGCCCGAAGCGATGCGACACTCGACCATGACGCGGGAGTTCACGAGCGACGACAAGGACGCCTGCCGGCGCTTCAACGTCGCCGTGCTTGACGACCCGCGGTGCCTGCACCTCGCGGACCCGGGCGAGCGCCTGTGGCTCGACTGGGTCGAGCTCGCGGGCGAGAACAACCCGACCGTCGACCTGCTCGCGCCGGTGCTCGGCCCGGGGCGCTTCATCGGCGTTGACCGCGATCTCGGGTGCGTCGACCGCAACGCATCGCGCGGGCTGCCGCATACGACGTGGCTACACGGCACGCTGCAGGTGTTGCTGGCGAACCGCCCAGCCCTGTTCGCGCGGGCCGGCGTCCTGAACTACGACTCGTTCGCAGGGTGGAACGGCGAGTCGATCCTCGTCGAGACGGCGCCGCTCGTGGACTTCGCGCGCCAGCAGCTGGACCGCGTCGGCGAGTTCGTGCTGATCGTCAACGCCGCCATGGTCCGCAACGTGCCGCGATACGAGGCGGAGGCGAGGGCTAGGCGCATGTTCGCGCCGCTGCTCGCGCCGCTGGGCCGTGATTTCGAGCCGGCAGATTTTTTCTACTACCGCGCGGACGGGGGTAAGAACGACATGCTGAACGTCCGCGCGCAGGTGGGCTTCGAGTGACAGACAGGAACAAACATGCAGAACATCATCGCCGAAATCGTGTCCGACTTCTCCACCCTCACCGGCATCCCGTGCGACCTCCGTCCCGACGGGACCGTCGTCCTGCTCGCGGCTGACGTGCCGCGGCTGCTCGCCGTCGGCCGGATGGCCTCCTCCGGGCACGCGCCCTCGTCCGCCCCGGACCCGGCCGCGACCCCGGCCACCAGCGGACGCGCGGGCGTCGACTGGGCCGCGGCGGGGCGCAAGAGCTGGGAGACGCGCCGCCGCAATGCGAAGTCGCGGGCTTGACGCGGCGCGGATCGTGCACACGGTGCGGGTATGAACTCCGAAGAGAACATCCAAGTCCGCCGCGACGACGCTCCCGGCGCCACCCGTCAACTCGTCATCGACGACGTCACCTTCGCCGAGTCCGTGCTCATGTACGAGGCGCTGCGCTGCATCCGCGATGCTCACGCTCGCGGTCTCGGTTTCTCGATCGGTGTCGTCGGTACGAACCAGATCATTGTCATCGACGGTGTGCAAGTCACCACTGCTGTCAGCGACGCCACCGCTTGAGCACCTCGCCCCGCGGCTTCGCACGGCCCGCCCAGCACA
>ERZ869921.1077-NODE-1077-length-12594-cov-20.443576_pt1 | contig 12594 bp, 19 predicted proteins | sample MGYA00579310_ERZ869921 | MGnify/ENA primary metagenome ERZ869921 (study PRJEB32216, sample SAMN09231816) | wastewater metagenome | place: USA: Maryland | collected 2016-06-21 | study: EMG produced TPA metagenomics assembly of the PRJNA472060 data set (Reclaimed...
GACATGGTGTGAACTCCTGAGCGTTGAACCACACGCCTCGCTCAGGTTGTTCAGCCCTTCCGGACTGGCCGTAGCTTGTCGGCGAATCGAATGCGACCCTTGATTGCGGGGCCGGATGAGATCCGGTTGTTCCCTTCGTCCTGCTGGTACTGCTGCCCTACGTTGCCTGCTTGGCCTTCAGCGTTGCATCGGCCTCGAAGTGAGCGCGGACCTTGGCCTTGATGCGCTCGTGCTCCGGGTGTCGCTCGTCGAAATAGGCCGGGTGCTTCATCAGCGCGGAGAGATCCTCCGGCTGCTGCACGTGCTGCGCGGCTGCGGCCGTGTCCTCCTGCATCTCCGCGCCGACCTTGGCGAGGATGCGCAGCAGAGCCGGGTTGTTCCCCAGTCGCGGCAGTTCGGCCTTGATGTCCTCGTCGGCCAGCGCGTTGAATGCCTTCAGCGCCAGGCCCACGTTCTTGCGAATGTCTGCGTCGTTCTTCCAGACGGCTTTCAGTTGCGCTTCGCACTCGGAGCGCTGGTACTGCATCGCCTGTTCCGCGATGTCGCCGATCGATCCGAGGTAGCGCTCCATCACGCCTTGGTACTGCTTCGTCGTCAGGCCAAGCCCGTGGCAGAACTTCTTGAAGTCCTCGGTCCGCTCGGCGTCCAGCGGGATGTCCTTCAGTTCCTCGGGCGGCTCGAACGTGTAGCCGCTGACGTCCTTCGGCGGGGCACCACCGTCGCGCATGCGCTGCTCGAGCGCCGTGTACGACTTCAGCACGTCGTCGGTGCGGATCGCCTTCTTCTCGGCATCCCAGAACTTCTCGGGCACGCCTTCGGGGCGACCGTCGGCAGCGGGCACGACGGGAGCCGCATCGCTCGGCGTGGCACTGGCCGTGGCCTCGGCGGTCATCGACTCCAGAAAGCTCGCGGTCTGTGTCGCGGCAGCCGTGGCGGCTCCGGTGTTCGGCGCGGTCTGCGTCGTGCTGGTACCGCTGTCTGCGACTTCACTCACCTGTCACCTCTTTCGCTTGAAGCAATCTGTTCTGGATGAACTGCACGACGGAGCGCTGCCCGAGGTTGAACGCCGTCGCGCGGTCGCCGTCCTGGCCACCCTTCACGAACATCTGATCGTGGTCGTAGAAGCGGCACTGCAGGTCGTCGAGGATCTGCGCCGCCTCGTGGTGCCCCTCGAACACGCGGGCATACATGAGTGCATCCGCCCCCATCAGCCGCGCGCCTCCATGTTTTCGAACTCGAAGACCACCTCGCCATCGACCACCCCGATCAGCAGCAGGTCGAAGTCCGGGATTTCCGGGAACATGCGGCGCATCTCGGGCGTGATCCGGCACTCGCCGGCCATGTCCTCCAGCGAGACGCCCGCCGGAAGGCTCGCAAGAGCGAGACGGTGAAAGTGCGCCTTAGCCTCGTCCGACAGCCCGCGCACGACAGAGCTTTGCCCGCGCAGATGCAGCGCCTGCGCCTCACGGATGACGCGGATCGACTCCGGCATCACGGCGCCGGAGTGAAGCTCGCGCTGCGCGTCCGCCCTCACCCGCCCAGGGTCGATGTCAGAATGCGCGATGTCGATCAGCATCAGGACTGCACCGAGAGTTCGTAGGACATCGACTTGAACGCTTCCTGAGCGACGGACACGAGCCGCCATACTTCGCCGTGCGCGACCGTCACAGCGACGTTGCTTTGAGCGCTGTTGTAGGTCGTCTGGTCGGCCCAGGTCTGCCCGCCGTTCGTGCTCTTCTGCGTCTTCACCGTATTCGATGCGTCGATGACGCTCAGCGAGTTGTTCGGCAGCGTGAGCCGAGCCGTCGTGACGCCGGACGGGATCATCAGTTCGGCCGAGGTCTGGCCGACGCCGACCGATGCGCCCGAAGAGAATGTGCCCTTGATGATCTGAGACATGGCGGTCCTTACTGTGTAAGTTCCCAATCGCACGCGGGATAGATGCTGCCGGCGCGGAGGGTGATCGTGATGGTCCCGGCGGACGCGCTGACCGATACCGGGGTCTCGCGGCTTGATCTCTGCCCGTCGCTCTGCAGCCGGTAGAGCTTCAGAGATTGAGGGTTGGCAACGGTCAGCGTGAAGGTCGCGGTCATGTCTTCCTGCTGGATCGGGTAGCCGCCGACCGTGTCCATGACGGTGTCGGATGCGCTGAAGGTGTCGCCAGTGTTTCGCACGTTGCCGCACATGCCGATGCGCAGCTTCGTCGCCGTCGCGATCGGCTGGCCGTCGAGCGAGGCAATGAAGAGCCCGCCGAGGTCGGGCAGCGTGACCGCGGTCAGCCCGGTGAGCGTCGGCACCGTGCCGCCCACGCCCATGACGATCGCCTTCAGTTTCGTCGCGTTGATGGCGGCGAACTTGCGGCGGCGGGATATGTACAGCTCGCCCGTGCCGCTCTGCATCTCGTTGGCAAACTCGGACCACGTGCCCGCCGTGAAGTTGGCCCCGGACAGCCCCGCCGTCAGATCGAGCCCGCTTGTAACCTGCACGCGATTGGCGGACCCGGTCTGCCTGATGGGGCAGCGCGTCCCCCGGAGGTTCGTCCCGGGCCACGTGCCCGCCGAGCCGGTCATGCTGGGGATCTGGATCTGGTCCCCATCGACGAGCGTGTTGTCCCCTGAGAGCGTCAGCACTGGCTGCGTGAGCGATGCCGTCACAGAACCGACAACGCCCGTTGTCGCGACGGCTGTGATCGTGCCGCTATTGACCTGCGAGGAGACGTACGCCGCATTGCCTGCCGAAATCGCGGGCGCAGAGAATCCGGTACCGGCCAGCGCTTCGCTACAGATCTGCGCCCACGATTTGAACCCTTCGACCGTGAATAGCGAGTCGTCAGTGACATCGCTCGTCCAGTTCAGTCGCGTCTTCGTCAGCCCGCCATAGAGCATGGTCGGCAAGAACAGGTTGAAGTAGGCGCGGAAGAGGCGCGACGTGCTGCGCGGATTGAGCCCGTAGTACTTGCGATTCAGGATCAGTGTCTTCGTGACCGTGGCCTCGGTGACGTAGCCCAGCCCGAACGCGAAGAACATCAGCGCCTCGGTGAACCGCATCACGGGGTCGGTGTGCCCGGCCAGCGGATAGAGCGCGCGCACGCGCCCCTTGGCGTTCGTGTCGTAGGTCTTCGAGAAGAAGTCGCCCTGGTAGAACAGCGAGACGCCGCAGCCGCCCTGCATGGCAGCGAACGCGCCAAGCATCCCGTACATATTCCGGTACTTGCCCCAGTACGGCCAGCCGTACTCGCCCGCGTAGGCCGGTTTCCCGCTCGTGTAGACGGAAACCGTGTAGACCCACGAATCCCAATCCCACAGGGGGGCATTCGCAGCCCCGCTCGAGAGCGCCGCGCCCGGAGCCGGGGCCTGCGCAAGGAACGGGTAGTTATGGAAGTTGACGAGCTTATTCCCGGCGTTGCTGGCGGCACTGTCCGCGCCCATGGCGTTGGGAAACGCGATCAGCGGGGAATACAGGCCGAGATACCCGAGACGCGCCATCGCGGAGGTGAAGAACGTCGCGAGATGGTCGTCAAGGTAGGCCATGTAGAGCACGACATCGATCGCGCGTTGCGTGGCGCCGATGCTCAGATTCGGGAGTTCGGTCCCGCTCGGCTCAGGGATTACGGCATACGACGCATAGACGGTGCCCCACGACGCATTGACGGCGGCGAGGTTGGCGTAGCCATGCGTGGCCGTCGTGTCCTGTAGCCATTCGACCCACGTCTTCGCCGCCGTGCCCTGTGGGCCGTCGCGCGTCGTCCAGACAGCTGGCCACGCGGCTTGCGCAAGGAACGACGCCGAGCATTCGTTGAACGGCTCGATCAGGTACAGCGCTGGGTCCTGCAGCATGTTCGTCCGCGTGTATTTGTTCACACGGTTGTAGAGGCGGTCGAATCCCGTGTACCAATGGTCTCGCGCGTTCTGCTGCGTGAAGATCCGCTGCTTGTAGTTCTGCGCCGATCCCGGCATGGCGAAGCGCGAGGCGCCGGCTTGATACAGCTCCGGCTGCCTCGGGTTAATGATCCAGTACAGGCCGCACCGCTTGCATTCGGCCATGAACCAGTCGAACGCGTCGAGCCGCTCGTCCGGGAAGTAGTAGTCCGTCGTCGCGCCCGTGCACAGCCAGAACTCGACGCCGTGCACACGCATGGCATTGAACCCGGCGCGCGCCAGGAACTCGACGCCGGCCGTGATATCCCGCTTGTCGAGAGGCAGCGGGGATTCCGTAGCGTCAGGCGCCCACGTGGCCACCAGCATGCGCACCGCGGTTCCGGGCGCCCCAGCCTCGGCGATCTTCGTGGCGTCCGTGTTGTGGATCTGGATGCGCCCGCGGCTGCCTGCCGGCACTGCCGTCGGCCGCAGATTCCAGTGATCGAGCGCCGTGCCCGCAACGACGTGCAGAGACTCGTCGACGCGGTTCGCCCACGTGACCGACGCCGGCTCACGATTGCGGAGCGGTCCGGCCTGCGGGGTGAGGTTGGCGCCGAGCGCGAACATCAGGAGCCCGCCACCATCTCGACGTTAAAGCCCGTCAGCCAGGCCACTTCGCCGCCTGCTGTCGTCAGGTCCGACGTGATCTGGAGGAAGGTCTGCTGCGTGTTCATGTTGGGCACAGTTGCCGCCGTGCCCGCAGCGGTAGCCGCACCGAAACCAACTGAGCCGATCAGGGACAGCGGGCGCAGCGCGGTTGCCGAATCCTTGCGCAGTTCGGCGCGCACGTTGATTTCGATGGTCGTGGTTGCCAGCGCCGACGTGATGAGCCCGGTCGAGGTGCCAAGCGTTGCCGCCACGGTACCGAGCATGATGTCGGTAGCGTCCGTGTCGGCCGTGCCGCCGAGGCGCTGCTTCTGGTACGTGATGCGCAGAAGGTCGCCGTCGCCCAGCAGACCAGCGGGCAGCGCGACGGAGTCCATGACAATCTTCGGTGCGCCGTTGTTCGAGATCGGCGTGATAAGGTTCTTCAGCGTCACCGATCCGCCGTACGGGCGCCACCGCGTGCCGTCCGAGTACCAGAACGATCCGCCGACGCCGACGTTCGAGACGTACACCGCCCACTTCGGAACGGCCGACGCCGCGGGCAGCGTGGCCCAGGTGAAGACCGAGGCATACGGCGCGACACCTGGCGCCGGCTCGTTTGTCACCCAGCCACTACCGCCCAGCGTTGCCAGCCATGTCGAGACCGCTGCCATCTATGCCCCCACCTGCTGAGCCCCGGCCCGATCCTTCCCGGCCTTGGCGAGTTGTCCGTCAAGCGCGGCCAGTTGCCCCGCGGCTTGTGCATCGTTCATGGCCTGCTGCATCGCGTTCTGCTTCTCGCGGATCTCGGCGAGCTCGTCCTCGGTCACCAGCAGCTCGAGCGGCACGCCGAGCTTCTCGCCCTTCTCGCGCTGCGCGTCGTCCCACCGGTAGACGTCCATCACCTCGGGACGAGTCTGCGCGGCCTGTATCAGCGACATCTCGAAGCGATCCATCGCCGAGACATCGACGAGCTTCTGCGAGCGTGCGATCGGGCTGCGGTAATGCACGGTCATGTTCCGGCCGGAGAGCGCCTGCGGTGCCGGTCCGAAGTAGCCGGCGCGGTAGGCGACGCCGAAGCAGCGCTCGACCAGCGGCTGCAGCATCTCGGCCTGGAGCCGACCGTAGACCGGGCCCAGCAGTTGCCGGATGAGTTCGACGCGGACATGCACTTCCGTCGCCGTCATGGCCGGGCCGTCCTGCGGCTGGAGCTGGTCGGCGAGCATCACCTTCCGGATCGAGCGCTGGAGATCGTCCACGAGGAGGGCCGACACATCGAAGTTGCCCGCCGGCTGCAGCGGCTTGATGTTGTCCGGGTTGGCCGCGACGATGACCTTGCGCGGGCCGATCTTCAGCGTCTTCGGGTTCAGCACGCCATCGTCTGTCGCGACCCACATGCCGGCGATGGCCAAGTCCGCGTTCGCCAGCACGAACTGCTTCAACTGGTTCAGCGTCTTGACGTCCGGCAGCGCGTCGCGTGTCGGGCCGACTGCGTAGACGGAATCGGGGATCACGGTCCAGCGGGGCGAGATGCACGGCGCCTCGTGGTAGCCGGATTCGCGCACGACCTGCTTCGCCGTGCGCTCCACGTGGACCGAGGCATACGGCAGGTTTCGGGCGAGCACGCCCTGAGCGTTCCGACGCGGATAGATGGCCTGGACGAAGTCGATCATGTCGTCCTTGCCGGACGCGCTCTGGGCCTTGTCGCGGGTCGATTCGCTGACGCGCGGGCCGTAGGTGCTGAGTGCCTGCTCGGCGGACATCTGCATCCGCCGGAACCACGTATCGATGCGACCGCCCGGGATGCTCGCCGCCGCGTAGACGCCAGCGATCGGCCACAGGTCGAACGTGATGCCGCGGTCGAAGTCCTCGTCGACGAAGAACGTGCACCAGCCGGCAATGCTCATGTCGAGCATGCCCTCGAAGCCGATCGCGTCGTAGTTCGTCGAGTGAATCAGTTCCCACAGCGCGTCCGCAGACTCGTCGAGCCAGACCTCGGCCGCATCGTCGTCGACGCCCTCGGCCTTCAGTTCGAACCAGCGCGAGTTGGCCGGCGTCAAGCCCGACATCAGCGAGGACGCCAGCAGCCGGACGCAGTCGGTCGCCGTGCTGTCGAAGATCTCGGCCTGACGATCTCGAGATGCGCTCGCCGTCTCGCCGGCCGACATCAGCGACCCCGGGGCGCGTAGCTGCTGCCCGCGGATCGGCATCGTGTAGTCGTAGCACTCGCGCCACTGCTGGTCGATCGTCGACCGAGCGGAGGTCAGCTTCTCGAAGCGCTGGAGGATCTGACCGGCATCGGCGGCCATGTCAGCCCCCGAGGAGTGTTGCTTTCGGCGCAGCGCCCGCGAGTTGCTGCAGCACGGGGCCAGCCTGGAACAGCGAATAGGCGCCTGTGCGGCGGCGGCGGGACTTGTACGCGGCGGACAGCGCTGCAGCGTCGGCGTTGGCCTGGTCGGACTGTCCTGCGATGTCGGGAGCCGACACCGCTTCCATTTCCTTCGGCTTGCCGATCAGGTTTCCGAGGCCGACGGTGTCGAGCGTCTGTTGCGTCGCCTGCTTGCCCGACTGCACAGCGCCCGGCAGATCACCGACCATCAGCTGCGCTTGCGCCTTGATCGCCGGCTTCGCGATCTCGACGACCCGGGAGGCCGAGTCCTTCACGGCCTGCACCGGGTTGCGCACGAGTTGGCCGATCTTGCCGCCGCACATGGTCAGGCGGCCTTCTCGATCAGCGGCTGGTCAACGAGGTAGCCGCGCGTCGTGTAGAGCGGGACTTTCAGCGAGCCGTCGAGCAGCCCGGCCATGGCCGCGTCGTAGTCCATCGGGACGACCGGCCCAGGCAGCGGGCGAACTGGCTCCGATGTGTCGATCTGCAGCGGCTGGCGACGGGCAGAAGCGGTCACGACGGGCGCTTCTGCCGGGGCGTCAGCCTCGGCATCGTCGACCGTCACGGCCTCAACCTGCGCCGACTCTCCCGGCACTCGCGGAACTATGCGAGGCACGGCTTCTTCCCCTTGCCACCTTTGCCTTTCTTCGCCTTTCTTCGCCATGAGATGCGCTCCTGAGCAGCGATCCAATCTGGACCGGTGCGCGCAGTCTCTAGCGTTTGCTCCTGACTATGGTCAGGATTTGGGGGGTAACGAGTGCCAGACCATCAGCAGGCGCTCGCCCAGGTTGTGGCCGAGGTCAGACTTCCGCTCGATCGCCCGGATCAGCGTGGTCTCGTGGCACCCGATGTGCGCGGCCAGTGCGAGGTAGGTCATGCCGCGAGCACGGCAGTCCCGAATGATCACAGCCCAGTCGACGCGGGGTAGGTCACGCGGACGCAGGATCACACTCCGGCGGGATGGAATGGAACCCGAAGCGCGGCTCCATGCACTCGTCGAGCCACTGGTGCATCACGTGGATCGCTTCGATCTCCCGGTTCCGATACCGGTTGCAGGAGTGCGTTAGCCCGTACCGTCCGGTCATCTCCTGGTGATGGTGCACCAGCTCGTGCAGCAGGACCGCGCGGCCGTGCACGGTGCTGAGATCGATGTCGTCGCGCAGCATCACGACGGGCCGCTTGTACGCGCCGATGCACTCGCCGCAGAGCTTGCGCATCTCCGGCGCGCTCAGGACCTGCACGGCGGGAAGGTCGGCGATCGCAGACGAGCCGAGCAGGCGGGCGGCCTCGAAGGCCAGGGCGATGATCAGGGGGAACTCGGTCATCTGCCGAGCCCCACGAACCCGGACACGAGGAACGCGCACCACGCGACCCACATCGCGATGCCGACGGCGCAGAGTAGGCGGTGACGAGTGCGCGGGGTCATCCTGCAAGCACCCCGAATCCGTCCTGAGTGCAGGGCGTGCCGCTGCGTTCAGGGAAGAGCGTCGGCTGCTTCACCCAGTCGGGCACGAACTCCTCGATCTCGACCATCAGGCCGCGCTTGCCGGGCTCGGTGCGGATCACGCGAAGGTCGTCCACCTGGCGGTCATCCAACCAGGCGATGCCGTTCAGTGCGTCGCTCACCACCTTCTCGACGTTGCCGACATCGTGGGACCGCACCTTGAGCGCCCACCCAGCCGGAGACTTCCGGACGAGATCGGTCACATCCTTCGGGCACTGCGGCGTGAGGTACATCCGCACGCGCACGAAGCCGGCAAACGGCGTGCGCAAGCCGGCGGCCTTGGCGAGCCAGCCGACCTCGGACTTGAACGCCTTGGCCTCGTCTGACAGGTACCACATCACCTTGTGCTGGCGCGTCGCCTTGTCGTAGTAGACGCGGGTGAGCTTGTAGTGGTTGGCCGAGGGAGGATACGGAAGATCGATGCGGATCACGCCACCCCCTTTCGCTGCGCACAACTCGCGCAGATCCAGCGCGAGCCGTTGCCCACGCGGACCATCTTCCCGGTGTCGGCCGGCGCATAGCCGAAGTGATGGGCGCACCACTTCGTCCCGGTGACGTCGACCGCCGCCTTCGCTACCTGCTGGCTGAGCCTCACGGCAGCGGCCCTCCGATGTGCTTCGCCCACATCGCGACCAGTGCCTCGGCCAGCTTTGGCCCCGGCTTCGACCGTCCCGAGACGATGTGCGAAAGCATCGACTGGTTGCAGTTGCAGGCCGCGCCGATCAGGCGATGTGACTGCCCTGCCTCGCGCAGCCGCAGCACGACTTCGCGCCAGTCCGCCGCGATCGTCGTCGCCTTCGTGTTGCCGTTGCGCAGTCGGACGGGTGCGGGCTTCGGTTTCGGCTGCGGAGCCGGTGTCGAGACCGTGGCCACCTTCACCGGCCGCGGCACGACCGTCACCGGCGCAGCAGCAGCCTTGCGCGGCTGAATCGCTTTCTCGTCGGCGTCAGCGCGCGGCCGCGGCACCCAGCCGAGCGTGATCGGCGCGGGCCGTGCCATCGGGTCGTGTCCGAGGCGGCCGAGTCTCATCGCTTCCGCTCCACGCGGACGTACTGCGCGACGCGGTACTTCACGCCCTCGACCTTGAACGCCTTGCGCGATCGCACGGCGTCCTCCCGCGAGGTTTTCGCCGTCGTGACCGGCCACCAGATGCCGTCGCTGCCCTTCTCCTCCACGAACCACAGTCGCTGATTCATCGCCCTACCCTCCTCGTTTCTTCGATCACGCGATTCAACGTCGGCCACCGCTCGGCCCCCGCTCTCTGATCCGGCTCCACGCTCCGCGGCCGATAGGCCTCGCACCTGCGCCGCATGTCCGGGTCGGGCGAGTACCCTCGAATCGCTGCGGCCTCGCGCCAGGCACTGCACTCGCGGCCCGAGTGGTTTCGGCATGCCGCGCAGGTGATCCGATCGTCTGCACCGGCCCCGCTTTGGGGAGGAGGAAATGCGCGCGCGAGGGTCGTCATGCCGTTGCCTTCCTGTCCCCACCGCAAGCCGTTTGCGTTTCGCGGTCGCCCTCGGGGCGATCCGTGAAATGAAACGCCGTCTCCACTGACAGAGAACAGGGGTTGATTGAAACGGGGTGTGAAACGGTTTTGAGGCGTTTCACCGTTTCATTTCCTTTATCGCGCGCGCGAGATGAAACGCATATCACCGAATCGGACAAATGAAACGCTTTTGCCTTTCGTTGAAACGCGCAATGAAACGCCGTGGAAACGCTCATTTCTCGACATACCTCCGGCCGACGACCTCCATCCAATCGCCCTGGACGGTGACCAGTTGCTGTGCCTTGGCGCGCTTCAGCGCCCGCCAGAAGGCGGTTCGCTTCTGCGGGCCGTCCATGTCGCCGAGGAGCGCGTAGAACGCGTCTCTTACCTGCTGCTCGGGGCCTCCTGTGCTGATGGCCTGAAGCAGCAAGCCTAGTTGAGAAGTTTCACCGTTCGGCTTTGAAACGGCTGCGATAATTTCCTGAGCGTCGGTGACGTGGCGGGCGACAAGGGACGTGACGTCATCGCCGTCGTCATCCTGGTACAGGCTGTGCGCGTGCAGGCTGAACGTGATCGGTGGCCAGCGCTCGCCGTCCTTCTGCTTCACGCATTCGACCGTGGCCAGCATCTCCTTCTCGTCGCGATACACGCCGAACATGAAGTCGACGTTGGCCACGATCGCCGATGATCCGCGCGGCCGTTCGGTTGCTGAATGCCCGGTGTGGTGCACGACAATGACCGTCGCGCCGAACGGTGCCCGCAACTCGTTGCCGATCGTGCGCAGATAGTCGGCAACCTCCTGCGACGAGTTCTCCTCGCCGTTGAACGTCTGGCTCATCGTGTCGATGATGATGTCCGACGGCCGGATCTTCGTCGCCTCGATGGCCTCGCGCAGCGCTCCGGCGTCGGTCACCAGCGCCAGCGGCACGATCACGACCTTCATGGGACACTGCCGTGGATCCATCCGCCGCGCCTTGTGCCACGCGTCGATGCGCAACACGAGGCCGGCACCGCCCTCCGCTGCCAGATAGACAGGGATGCCGCGCGCTGTCTTGCGCCCGATCCACGGCATGCCGTAGCAACGGTGCAAGGCGTAGTCGAGTGCGACGAAAGACTTGAACGTGCCCGAGGCGCCGAAGAACATGCCGAGCGCGCCCTTCGGGATGATCCCCTTGACCGCCCATTCCTGGGCCTCGTAGCGCTCGCGTAGCGCGTCCACGTCGAGCACAAGGTCCGACGGTGGCGCCACGACACGCGCGATGTCTTGGAGTGCCGAGATCGCGCCCCGCGCCAGGTCTCCGGGGGATTCGAGGGAGCGAGCGCGTTCCATGATCTTCTCGCCGAGCCGCTCCAGCGTCCTGCGGTGCGCATGCTCGGCCACCATCCGGGCATAGCCCAGCGTGTTCGCGCTCGGGATCGTGCGGGCGGCCAGCTCGACGACTGCAACGAACCCGCCGGCCATGTCGAGCCGATCTCCAGCTTCCATGCGCTCGGAGATGGCCAGAGGGTTGATCTCGCCGCCGATGTCGTGTTGATCGACGATCGCCTGGTACACGACACGCAGCGATTCGTCCTCGATCGCCGATACGGGCACCATGGCGCGCACACCGGGCACCGCTGCGGGCTGCTGGAGCAGCGCTCCGATCAGCGATTGCTCGACGCTGTGTGCGAGCCGCAGGCCCGTCGGTGCGTTCATCGGGATGGGCTGCATTTCCGCTTCAGGTCCAACCCTTTCTCGCGCTCCATGCGCGAGACGACGATCGATCCGCGCCTGGCGATCGCCGCGCGCTGTGCGTCAGCAGCGATCTGCGCGGTGGCCATGTCGCCGTACTCCGCACACGTGCTCATGAGGTCCGTAGCGGCCTGGATGAAGCGCTCAAGTGCGTCGTCGCGCGTCACTCCGCGTCATCCTCCAGAAACTCGCGCGCCCGCTCTTCGGTCGCGTAGACGCGACGCACGATCCGGCAGTGGTGGTCCCACGTGTCAGCGGGCACGCAGATCTTGTCAGCCGGGACGAGCTTGTATCCCGCATGTGCAGCGATGGCGGCGACGTGGTCGAGATGCTCGGCGAGCAGCCTCGACACCGTGCTCGTCGACACGCCGATAGCGGTCGCAATCGTGCCCTGGGTGTCCCCTTGCACGACGCGGCGAAGCGTTGCCGCGATCTTGCGTGCCCTGTCACTCGGTGCGAGATACGGTGTCGGCATGACGATCAGCCACGCACCGATGGATGGGCCCGGACTTGACGCGGCGCCTCAGCCGGTCCGGGTGACGGGTTGCGCCTGCCGAGATGCACAAGGGGAGGAGCCGGCATCGCAACCTGCGGCGGTTCGGTCGATATCCCCTTTCGGGGACCTGCGCGGGTCGCACTCGCCGCTTTCGAGGGCGCGCAGGGGATGGTACTCATGCCGTGGCCTTCGCAGCCTTGAACACATCAGGCCGCACAAGCCGAAGATACATCAGACGAGCGCGAGGAATGCCATCGGTGCGCCACTGCGAGACGGCAGATGGCAACACTTCGCACAGTTTCGCCACTTCACCGGTGCCGCCAATGGCGTCGATGATGCGGCTGTGTTCGGTATTTTTCGGGTCCATGGGACGCATCCTGAACCTGTTTTTTTTCGCAGTCAACTGAAAATAGTTGTTGACGCCACCATTTCAGCGGACTACATTCCTCCCATCGACACCCCACACGGGACGGAGGGAGAGATGA
>ERZ869921.1079-NODE-1079-length-12587-cov-27.304181_pt1 | contig 12587 bp, 18 predicted proteins | sample MGYA00579310_ERZ869921 | MGnify/ENA primary metagenome ERZ869921 (study PRJEB32216, sample SAMN09231816) | wastewater metagenome | place: USA: Maryland | collected 2016-06-21 | study: EMG produced TPA metagenomics assembly of the PRJNA472060 data set (Reclaimed...
AAAGTCTTGCCTGCAACGGTATAGCGACCAGCTACTTGAGTAGGTTGAACTCCATAGGTCGATGAGATTTCATCAAATGCAGCTTGTTGTTCTGCCCGTTGCTGAGCGGCTTGAGCTTGAGCAGTTTCTATGGCAGCACGGTTTACCTGTTGCTCTGCAGCAATCACTTGCGATTCCGTTGGAGCGGCAGGGCCTGTTACTGCTTCTCTTGGAGGTGGCCCTACAAGGATTTCAGAACTGTTTGCGTCAATGGCTTTATTAATAGCATTACCATCAGGTGTATTTGCTTCGCCCGTACGAACATCTGTAGAACCAGCTAATAAACTACCTGGAGCAGTAGCACGATTTAAAGTACCAACAACGGCACCAGTACCACCACCTAATAAACCACCTAGCGTAGCGGCACCAACAACCCCACTTAAGGGCTGAATACTTGGAGCTACTTCACCGGCAGCAAGGTTTGCGGATAGTTTTGTAACGCCCTCTTCAACAAACTCTGAACCTGCTTCGGCAAGGGTTGTTTTTAGAATGCTCTTAGTGCCAGCGGCAAACGCTTTATCAGCACCAACTAAACCTGAGGCTGCACCAATAATAAAAGGTAATGGCGCTGCACCTCTTGCTGCTCGAGTGGCAATTTGCGCTCTTTCTTCAATAGGTAAATCCTGTAATTCAGGGGCGGTCATTACCATTTGATAAGCATCACCTGAGGCTTCGCCACCGGCAAGAACTGCACCGGCAGTAGAACCCCCAGCTAAACCTGCTTTAGCAACACCGCGCTCGGAAAGACCGAGGGCGCCACCTATCATCTTTCCGCCTTTTATCGCAGCGCCGGGGCCGACAAAACTACCGACAGCTTGCGATGCGGCGAGTAAAGGGTTTTCCCTAACATACTTAAACGCACCTGCGGCTTGCTCACCTAAACTCTCAGACTGCATAGCACGACCGACTTGAAACTTAGCTTCAGCGGCTTCTAAGGATTGTTTCTTTTCACCTTCTTCGATAAATCGACCGATGGCAGCAGAAGTCTCTGTTCCAGGTTTTACTAAATCAATGGCAGCTTTAGGGAAAGAGGCTATCTGGTTAACGACCTCTATAACATAATCGTTTGCTGCACCTAATACGCCTCGTCTTTCGGTTACACCAAGATAGCCCGCTACTTCTTTCGGAGATAGACCAGTAAGTTCGACCCCTTTATCTAGAATCTCTCTATCACTTAGGTCTTTAGCCCACGGTGCTGCTTGGCGAATTTCGTCAAACAAAGACATATTGTATTAATCCTTTAAGGTGCTACGTAGTTTCCGTCTGTATCATCAGGTATTGCCTTAGATGGTAATTGTGCCCGATTTTGAGGGGCGCCACCAGGGGGCTTACCGTTAAAGTTTCTAAACGCTGCGACTACTGGGTTTTCTGCCCCACCAGGTAAGCCACGAGCTGGTAAAAAGTTACCTGGTTTATTTGGGTCTGGGATAAATAACTGACCGCCCATAACTACAGAACCGTCGGCATTTACCACAGGAGCTTTGGTGTCAGGAGCTTTTAGAACAAGGCCTAATGCAAACTTTTTAGCTTCTGCTGCTGTATATGGTTTCTTAGTTGCAGGATTAATCTCTCCGGACTCAACCAATAAATCAGCATACTCTTGAGCACGACCCTTCAATGAATCTTTAGCGGATTTACCGCCGCTACGTAAGTAATCTGCGTAGCCTTTGTAATATTCACCTTTATCGGCAGCTTCTTTTTCCTTAATCTTGATCTGGCGCTCACCTTGCATATAAGCAATAACTTTATCTGGTGAACCTAATAAGCTTACGGACTCATTCATAAAGCGCCCCATGGCAGCTTCAGATAACTTGTCCACTGCACTATTTACATCGCTAATGGTTTCAAGAACATCACCCTTAGGGCCAAGAACTTGAATACGGCTACCAACACCGTTCTTACCTTCTACAAACTTTAGGTTCTTCATGCCATTTTTAGAAGCGACATCGTAGACACCTTTTAAGCCATAAGACTCACCAGCGCCACGAATAGTAGCCAAGTCGTCATTTAACTTCTCTTGCTTCTTGAAGAACTTGTCTTCGTTTTCAGCCTGGCGAACAACCTGCTTTAACTGAATAGCCTCAAGCGTACCTTTGCGGCTGATCTGACCAGCGGCTTTTACATAGTCTTCCATACCTTGAGCTTTAGTAAACTCAGTAGGTTTCATTACAGGAAGCGCAGCTTTTTCAGCAGGGATAGCACCTTGGCGAACAGCGTTCTCACGCATAGCGCCAGCAGCAGCTTCAGCAGATGCACGCTCAAAGGCTTGATCTTCGGCAGTAGCGCCAGGTAAGGCACCTTGGTTAGAAAGCATGCGAGCTTGTTCTGTACCAATATTGCTACCGGTTTTAAGGGCTTCAGTATAGTCATCGGTTTGTCCAACACGAGCTTGAGATTGACGCCATGCTTGATCGAGTGCTTCTTTTTCAGCGATGTCTTTTAATAACTGCTCTTTTTGAATCTGTTTTAGATTCTGCTCATTTAATCTCTCGTAGGTATTTAAACCTTGCTGGATACCAGCGCCAAGAGCAATTCCCCAGTTAATAGCCATAGTAATTCCTTTTTACCGTTTCATAGCAGCAGCTAGAGTATTAGACCCGTACATACTTGCACCAGCACCAATGATGCCGCCTAAAGCAGAACCCCAGCCTGCAGAGCTTGCAGCATTCTGTTGAGCTTGACGATTTTGCTCAGCTTGGTAGTTAGCCGAACCAATTTGATAATTTTGAATACCGAGGTTACCAACTTGGCCCCAACCTTGCATAGCACCACCGTAAGCTTGCCCCATAGAACTGCCCATTTGAGCGTAGTTAGCCATAGGTATTTGACCTGCATTTAAAGCCTGACTACCAGCGCCAAGAGCTAAACCGGTTGCAGTAGCCTGGTTACCAAACTGACCTTGGGACAACGCAATAGCATCCATCTTTTTAGCCCAGCCTAACTGCTCAGCAGCAGTACGAGCACGAGTAGCAGCCGCAGAACCCACCGCAGCTTCCATAACCGCATTAGCATTTGACGCAGCCGTAGCACGGCCGGAGGTTGGGTCAATACCAAAAGACTGTAAACGACGCTGTTCATCAGCGGCTTTAATACCAAATGCTGACTTTACGTCACCCATTGCTTCAGCAGCCATACGTTCACGATTAGCTTCGGTATCATATTCAGCAGCTTTTTTATAGATGTCTTGACGCAAGGGAGTGCCATACTGTTGGAATTCTTCCATTGTCTTTTTTGCAGCGTCAATCTGCATATTCTGAATTTCACGGTCTAATGCAAACTGCTCATCAGCCCGCATTTCTTGCTTTTCAGCCTGCTCTTTCATGGCTGGCCAAACTTCAGTTTTCCAAGACTCAAGATATTCTTTAGAGATGGCAGCTAATTCACGCTGAGCAATACCAATGTTAGGATCTGGAGCAGGAGCAGAGCCACCGCCGCCGCCTCCTTTACCGCCCTCTAGTGTCATACCACGTGCGAATGGCCCTTTACCCCTAGGCTGGAACGCCCGTTCGGGTAGCATGTCATCATATCCAAGTCTCATCGTTTCATCTCCAGCCAACGGCACTCTTCTTTGAGCATACCGTACAAAATTAAATTACTACCATCGTCTGCACCCCGACGAAGAAGCCCTTCTTTTTTAAACCCAAGGTGCTCATCAAATCGTTGTGCGTCTAAATTGTCTTCTCTTACTAAACCAGTAATACGATTACATTTTGCCTGCAAAAAAGGGTAAGCAAAACAACGATATAGGTAGTCTCTAGTCATCCACCGTTTACCAGGCACTGCAGCAACATGCATGCAAATCGAAGGCCCGGTATACCAGTTAAAAACTACTCCTGCTATCAGCTCGCCATACTCTTCAAGCCCAATGGAAACAGCATCGCCAAAATCATCTTCATCGATCCGGTGACCGACCCAAGGTATTACTCTGTCATCTTGGCCGTAAATAACTGTTTTCATTAAGTTTTAACTAACTGTATACCACATATACATCTTATTGTAAATCACTGCCCGGAGGCATTCAATCTAGCAATTATCTCATTTATTTTACTAACTACATCACTCAAAGACGCTGTAGGGTCTAAGGTTACAATTTCACCAATACCAATACGAGCGCCATTGATTGTTTCTATGTTTTCCTTAATAGCTGAGATTGCCTGATTTAAAGTTCGATCAGGTGTGTTAACCGCAGGAATACCTGGTTTTCTAAAAGCCATTAGGGAGCAACCTGTCTAAGTTCACCAATTGAGCTGGCAATAGCAGCCATCCGAACAGGTACATTACCGGAAAGCAAAATCTCATATACATACCCTTTTTGTAAAGCCGGCATCCTAAACGGTTCTTGATCTAGTATATTTTTTGCAAAAATCTGAACCCCATCCGCGTACAAAATAAAGTTAATATACCTTGTGTCACCAAACAGTGGGATCGGAGCAAAGTTACTTCCATTAATCGGTAAAGCGTTTATTACTTCGTTATTTAAAGCCCCACCTTGTGTACCAGCAATAAAAATAGCATTATTGGCGGCAATAATTTGAGCAATAATTGCTTGGTAGGAACTTAAATCATCCATGTAAGCAAAGTCTGCTTGGACTTTAGCCGCCCCAAAATTAGTTGGGTTTGGCATTACAAACTTTTTAGACTTCCATTCATAAACCGTGTTATTAACTGGATCACTATCAAGCTGGTAAATATTATTGTTAAAAGTAGAAACTGCAAAAATATTAGCAGTACTGCGATCTACGTAAACTGATCTAGCAGAAAAGTCAAACTCGGAAAGAGGTGGTATATCCCCTCTGGCAAGAACAATAGACCTAACAATATTGTTTACGGTATAAAAACCGATATACAAATTGTTGTAAATCATCCCAATTATTGTCGACGGATTTAATTCTGCCCATTCGTCACGGGTGTATAAAGGCGTAGTAACTACATCCTGCGTGCCAGAGCCTAATGAAACTAGTCCGCTAGGAGAAGCATAAAGAACACCATACTGGTCTGAAGCAATAGACTTTTTAGACACACATGGCTGTGGAATTGGTAACTTTTGCTGCGTCATAGACGCTGGCGACACACCTGAAATAAGATAAGGAAATCTAGTGGTTAAAACAACTAATGTGTTTTCATAAACTCCTAACCCTACAATCGGATAATCTACAGTAAGTGCATAAATATCAGGCCATGCGTGAGGGTAGTATGGTTCAGAAAAATAAATTTGGTTCCCTCGAAAACCGGCAAAGATTCCGTTAGGCATTGCCACTAAGCCTTTTAAGTCGCTGGGAGGAGGTGTCCAGTATAAAGACTGTAATTCAGCTCCTAACTGGCTAACTGTAAGATTGTCAACATAGCTAGTGGTTGCAACAGGTATTTCTGCGACAAAACTATAAATAACATTAGTAGCACCAGTAATAGTTCTATAGATGCGACGATGAGTTATGTTATACCCAGTAGTCGGTGCAGCTGAAAAACCAGAAACTGTAACTGTTGTACCCGCCGCTGTACTTACACTTACTGTCTGGGCTGGGCTGGGAGCAGACTCTTCTTTTACTGTACCGAACGTACTTACATATGTATAAACATATGCTCTAGTTTCAGTTGGCGCAGTTGTACTTGAAGGCGTAAGTGTCGGAGCCCCTGTAGGTGCAGGAACACCCATATATAACCACGCATTGGGATATGGTTGAGCTCCAGTTCCGCTTGTAGTGGCTAATGCGTAATTAGTCTTTTTAGGTGCGCCATCGCCAGTGTAGTAATAACGAAACTCGTCAATATCGGCAACAGGGCCTGGTACCATGTCTACATCTGTAGCCCATTCGAGCCAATACTTAAGACCACTTGGGCTATCTATACGATATATGGTCTTGTTATTTGGTATGGTTAATTCATAGGCTAATGTAGGTTTTGACCATGACCGTAGTTCTCTGGATTGCAGTTTTACGTTATTTGCAATCTGAGCTTGATTGGGCTCAATTTGGGTAGGGCCTGTCCTAGGAACAATTCCTGAGAAATCTTCGACCTTAATATATGGCATACCCTACCTTTGGTTTATTACTCAGCTACTTCTTCAGCCTTAGTTTTGGCTTTTTTAGCAGCTTTAGGTTTATCCAACGCTTCAATCATAGCTTTACCCTCGGGGGTAATTTCAAAAACGCCGTCTTCGTTCGTCTTACCAACAAACACTCGGTTTTCTAAAATCCCGCAGATCAGATTACCCGCCACAATTTCTGCGCCTAATTTCTGTTGTACTTCTTCAAATGTATATGCCATGCTTCTCTCCTTGGTTGAACTAACTAAACATTCTAGTGCCTTTTGAGTCAATAATCAAAGCACTTCTCCTTGGGCGCCCTTCAGCAGAATTAGGTACAGAAATATGCACCCATCCGCCTGGTTTGCCTTCTTCGTAGAATTCTTGAATTAACTGATCAAACGGAATGCCGCTTGCAATAACTAACTTGCACACATCTCTGGGGGTCATTCCAGGCACACGAAAGTCTGCGGCGCAACCTAACCTATGCTGGGACGTATCTCTCGAACCAATAGCGTCGTTGACCTGCTTAGATCTAAAACCAGAATTAATAATTAGAGGCTGCAAAACAACATCTCTAACCATTTCAAGGAGTTGCGCCAGTCTTGTAAGGTTCTGAATTTCAGCGGCATTAGGGGTATTGTCCCAGCCACGTCTAGCGGCAGTCTCAGAAGCCGTCAATTCAGCAAGAGTAAAATGAGGACTAAGCTTCACTTCTTCTCCAGCATTTTATCTATTGCATTATTCTTGGCCGCACTACCTTGGGAACTACCAAAATAATACGAAATAATCTGGGTAGCAATCGCTGACAAAACCCCCAAGACATAAATAAGTATATCTTTGCGAGTAGAGTCAATATTGCCGTCGTCAAACAAAACTAGACCGAACAAAATAAAAGTCATCAGCAGCACAGACGCTGCCAATACAGGAGTAATGATCTTATTAATTAAAGGTGCAACATCGCTAGTTACAATCTCTGCTTCCCGCTTACGGGCTGAATCTACGTCTGCAGCATAAATTTTAGCTAGTTCGGTGTCATTAGCCATCTTAGCTAACTCACCTTCTTTTTCCATTTTCAAAAGCTCGTATTGCGCTTTTGCTCTTTGCTCTGGATCAGGTAAAAACCTGTCAATTAATTTACTACCAATATCTAGGATTGCTCCGATGGGGAACATATTAACCCCCTATTTTGATATGCCCTACACCTGCAAAGTACGTTACAAGGCTAATTGCAGCTAAACCTACAACCCAAAAGAACTTCTTCACAATGGACTCACCTACCGAGATGTATACATTCTGAATAACTCTTTCAGTCACTCTTTCAACTAGATGCTCTAGTTGCTCGTCAGTCAGCGGTATTTGTGGTTTCTGGCTGGACATTTCTACACCTATTTCAAGTTACGTAGTTTATAAAGCGTTGACAGATAAGTTTCTACCGCAGTATCAATAAGATTCTGAATAGGTGTGTCTGTCTTCTCAACGGCAGTATATCTGATCTTTTCAAGCATTCCAAGATGTTTTTCCAGGATGTCTGCGATGTCTCCGGTATCGGTTTCTGTAAGCATAGGGATCTTACCAATCAAACCGTGACGACCTTGGTAGGCTTCTGCAATTGCGTCAGCATTACCCACAATAGAGTCGTAGAAAGAGCCTAAAGCCATATGCTGTGCGTATGATTTAGTGTTTAAATGTTCGCGATGAGCAACTTCCCGGCTCAAAAACATAATGGCTATTAGGCGTGCGATCATTACGGTAGTTCCTTAATAAATTGTTCAGCTTGTTCTTGTGTCATCACATTCCCATCGGCATTTTCTGCACCAGCTAAGTTCATGGTTTTATCCTTTGTTCAGCCTTAAATGTTTCGTATGCTTGGCGAACTTCGGGTGTCCATGCGGCATTAGCAATGTCTTTAACCTTTTGTTCTTGACCGCTAATGTCTGAATCAGGAGTTAATACCCAACGATGAAAAGTGCGAGATACAAACTCACCATCTCGTTCAATAATAGTAGCCTGACGGACTTGTATGTTCCAATCGCCTACGACTTCGATTTGGTCAATTTTTGTAGATTCTGTGAGTGCCATAATTAACTCGTAAAGTAAGTTGCGGAAAATATAAGTCTGCTTTGACCAGTTTGGCCCGGATTAAAATATATATTGTTATCTGTCCAAGGAAGAACAACACCTACAAGAGATGGGCCACTGTTTGAATAAACTCCTACAGTACCTCCTTCACTAGCAATTGGCGCAAAAGGCAACCCTGTTAAATAGCTACCTGCACTCCAATTTACATTTCCCGCACCATTTTGAAGCACATTTATGGTTACTTGTCGTCCAATTTTTGTATATCTAGCAGCAAATCCAAGCGTTCCTGATGTTAGCGTAAAATTTCCTATAGTAGGAGTAAATGTTCCTTCCTCATAATCATCTAGCGTATTAGCGTCTGTGCTTGCTGATTGAGTAGCTGGGAATGTAATACCAGCACCGCTAGTTGATGGGGTAGCACCGCCAACACCAATCGTAGTTGCTGATATAAGAGTGCCCGAATTGGTTGTGACTCCGTTTGTTCCGTCTAAGGTTATAGGCATTATGCTAACTCCTCATCTGTTGGTCGTGGCAAAGTTGGGTGTTCCCACTTGGCAATGTAATCGCCATCACCATCGTTTTGCAAAACAATAGCTCCATTAGCAAAATTAAAAGTTGCTAATTCAGGGTAAATTTTGATGATTTTTTCGTATAAAGTCATATTAAGCCGCCCTTAATAAACAACCACTAAAGTTTGTTGCCGCTACTGCCGCTTCAAGGCTGTATGTTGAACTGCCACCAGTTCCATAAGCATAAACTTCTAAGTAATCACTAGAACCATTCATGTAAACAACTTTAGAACCTGAAGAATTTGGGTGTGCAGAGCCTACACCAACCGACAATGAACCTTGACTAATTTGTGTGCCATTTTTGTAAAGAAGTGCCAACATATATGCGTTTGTGTTTGCTGATTGCACTTGAAGTTGATAGTTAATTTGATAATAACCAGCTACAGTTGGCGTAAAACGGCTAGATGCAAAGTTATTATTTGTATCAAAATCTTCTGTTGTAAAGGTTATTTTTGTTGGTGTCCAAGCAGAAATTCCTGATTGCTGAACGCTTTGATACGCACTAAACGCTGGCATATTACCGCTAACCATTACTGTGCCTGTTACCGATGGAATAGTAACTAAGTTACCAGTTCCCGATGCTAACTGTAATACACCGCTATTGTCAGCAGAATGAGTTAATCCACTTGTAGTTGTGGCTGTAATAATTGATGCCATTATGCTACTCCCTTCGGATACTTAGCCTTGACCGCCAAGCAGTCAGCAATGTATTTATCAATCTGTGCTTGGTCACCCTTTACTACACCATCAATGTAATCGGTAATGGGTGGGTATTCTGCGGCTCGTTTAGCAATATAAGCATGAGCATCAACATAAGCCTGAACTGCGGCTTTATCGTATGCGACTTCGTTGCCGTCTGCATCGTAAGCGACATCGCCTACTGTGCGGACTACTTGTGGATATAGCTTAAAAATAGCGTTTATCATGCCGCAATCTCCAATAATGTAATGGTCGAATCTGAGCCAGCATCTTGAAACCTTACATAGGCACTACTTGCTGTTGTGCTAATTTTGCTTTGAGTTTTATAAGTTGTTGAAGATGTAGTATTTGGGCTATCTAAATATGACATTGACACAATAGAACCGTTGAAAATTAGACCAGCAGAGCCAGTTCCAGCTTGCATACCTAAAGCAATATCTTGTTCATAAACTTGCGTAGAACCTCTAACAAGATTATTAGAACTATTAAAACTAATATTGCTTAATATGACAATATTACAAACTTGCGAAACAATAACTAATATTTTACTAGATGAACTTGTCGGTGTTATTGATGCAGTTAATCCTGTATCTTGATAACTAGTTGAAGATATTTGAACTTGTGTAGAATAAACAGATTGAACCACCTGAATCACATTACCAGCTTTAGGCGATGTGGTTGTAAGAACTGTTCCTGATACGGCTGGTAAGGTCAATACAGTAGAGCCAGCAATGGCTGGTTCTTGTAATGTAACGCTACCCGATGTTGAGCCTTGTAAGACAATAGACATTATTTACTCCTTTTGTATATTTTAGTGGTTTTCATCTTACAATACCACCCATCTCTGACCGCTAGGAATGGTCACGGTTACACCTGAATTAATCGTAATGGGGCCTACGCTAACTGCATTTTTACCAGTACTTAAAGTATAACTAGTTGTCACAGTTGGGCTATTTTCAACAAAAACCTCATCCCCGCCACCGCCGGTTGCCCCGCCGCCTAATTGACCCCATGCACCGCCTTGGTAGCCTTCAAACTGCCCTGTATCGGTGTTATATCGCATTTCACCGTCAGCGGGGCTTAATGGACGCTGGGCTGTTGTACCTTTAGGAACTAGCATTACGCTAGTACCGGTAAACGAGACCGCTCCGGAAGCAGATAAATCTGTCGTATTAAGGGTAGGAATAGTTACCGTACCGCTAAAAGTATTATCTGAGTCTAACTGGGCAAAATTAGTTAAACTGGCGGCAGTAAGTCTTTGTGCGAAACCGTCACCTGCGCTAAAACCGATAGCAGTAGTACCTTCTTGTCCCCTAATGACTGTTAAAGTATCACCGGCTCGAGCAGTAACTTTTACTATTTCATATGAACCAGAAGTGTTAAATAAAGTGCCATAGAAGTACTCTCCGGCCGCTAAAGTCGGAAATAAAGTACCTTGAGTTGAGGAAAGAACAACACTAGTAACCGAGCTATTTATACTAGCTGCAAGGGTACCAGTAGCATTATTCTTAAATTTTGCTGGCATTACTTTCTCCTAACCCTTTGATTTTATCATAGCACCACCCACCTAGATCCGCTAGGTACGGTTACAGAAACACCGCTAGCAATTGTCATTGGGCCGGCAGAGACAGCTGAACTACCAGAGGGGATTGAATAACTTGTCGATACAGTATTACTGTTTACGGTTAAACCGTTGCTAGAAACCATTGCCGAGGCTTGTAATTCCCCTGTTGATGGTTTGTACAAATACTTGGCATTGCTGGTATAAATAGTGGTTGGCGTACCTGATGTAGCTGCAGCAAACAAAGGGTATAAGTTACTAGCTGTCGAAGTATCGTTGCTTAGAGCAGCACCACCCTGAACACTTGCCGTAGAAACTGCGGTAACAAGGCCTTTTCCATTAACAGTTACTACAGGGATATTTGTCGATGAGCCGAATGTACCTACGTTAGAGTTTACAGTTGCTAAAGTTCCTGCAGCAGTTACGTTTGTCGAACCATCAAAAGCGGGGCTGGTATAAGCCAAATCCCCAGTAATAGAAATAGTGCGACCGTTTGTTAGAGTCGCAGCACTGCCTGTTGTATTAGCATTAATAGTAGCAGGTAAAGAAATTGTGACTGCACCTGTAGAAGCAGATACGTCTACCTCATTAGCTGTACCAGTTACAGAAGTAACTCCGGTATTTGCTATGGTTACTGAACCCGCCCCGTTGGTTACGGAAATAGCTGTGCCTGCTGATATGCTTGCGTTTTTCCATACACCAATTGGGCTAGTAGTAGCATCATAAATTAATACATTACCGCTAATCGGGGTTGTAATTCGAACATCATGCAGTTCGTCTAATTCGTAGCCGTTGTCAATTTTTACGTAGATAGAACCTACGATATTATCTACACGCTCGACCCAACCCAAAACTACTAGCTGTTGCGGAGCTTGGGGTTTGGTTGTAGTAATCGCACCGGCCGTTGTAGGCGATAAATAAACAGTAGCACCGGCTACAAGGGTAGATGTATCTAGCTTATAAAGGGCACCCGATACAATAATAAAACCTTCAGCACCGTTAGTTATTGTTTCAGCAACTAAGCCGATTGTGCCAAAAGATGTGGCTTCTACGTCAGCTCTAGCTAATTTAACGGCTACTCGGTTACCTTGAGCGCCTGAGATATAAACTACCTGACCCCTAGTTAAGGTTGTGCCGCTGTCGTTATAAACTCTTGCGTATTCTTGCGTACCGACTTGCAGATTGACATTACCACCTTTAAGCGCAACGGTTGGCACTCCATCGCCATCATCCCAAGACATTGTGCCAACGGTAGTTGGCACGGTTGCAGGTGTTGTATCAAACCCGACAGAATTTACGTTAATAGCATTGCCATTATCGTCAAGAGTAACTGTTGAGTTTTGGATTAACTTACCGGTAGTACCGTCAAAACGAGCAAGTGCGTTGTCTGTTGCAGATGCGGGGCCAGACACTACGGCTGGATTTACAGGGACACTTAAGTTTCTAGAGTCTCCGGTACCAGTAATAGTAACCGAGCCATCTGTAGACGTAAGTGTCTCAATCTTAGCCGAGTTAAGATTTGTAAAGTTGGTATCGACCTCGTTATTAGTTAACGGCGATCCTTTACCAGCACGAGTAACAATGGTAGTCAAAATCTACCCCTTTATCCGTTTGT
>ERZ869921.1080-NODE-1080-length-12582-cov-4.916101_pt1 | contig 12582 bp, 14 predicted proteins | sample MGYA00579310_ERZ869921 | MGnify/ENA primary metagenome ERZ869921 (study PRJEB32216, sample SAMN09231816) | wastewater metagenome | place: USA: Maryland | collected 2016-06-21 | study: EMG produced TPA metagenomics assembly of the PRJNA472060 data set (Reclaimed...
AGGTGATCGACCGGTGGACCGGGCACGACTCGACGCCGTTCATCGGCTGCGACCTTGCCGTGTGGGGACACCAGAACCAGCCCGCACCGGCCCCGCCCGGTTTTGCCATGATCCTCGGAGGTCCCTGATGTCCAACCCAGTGGATCGGGTCGCTGCGGCGGCACAGAACGTCAAGCCGCTCCGGCTGCTCCTGTCGGTACTCGCGTTCCCGTTCTACCTCCTCGGCTTGCTTGCCGGGCTGGTGGTGGTCGGGTTCATGTGGTTCGCCGCCGCCGTGCAGGTCGGATTCGCTGATGTCCGCAAGCGCGACGACGAACCTGAGTCGCCCTGATGGCGCTCGCCGACCGGGTGGCATCGCGTGCCGCTGAACGTCAGATCTCCCGGTCCGTTGACCCGGTGACGATGGAGGAGTTCGGGTACCTGCTGTCAGGGCAGCAGGGGACGGTGAACAAGTCGGGTGTGTCGGTGACGGCACGTCGGGCGATGTCGATCCCTGCGTGGAAGCGCGGCACCCAGTACCTCGCCGAGCAGGTGTCGGGGCTCCCGACGCACACCTACCGCGACCGCCCGGGCGGACGCGAGCGCCGTGCGGATCCGCTGTGGCTGAAGCGGCCCGATGTGGAGACGCCGTGGCTGACGCTCGTCGAGCACTGGATCATGTCGATGACCCACCGCGGCGACGGGTTCGCGTGGAAGAAGCGCAACGACGTCGCCCAGGTTGTCGGGCTGCGCGGCATCCACCCGGACCGGGTGAAGAAGGGTCTCGCATCCGATGGGACCAAGGCGTTCCAGATCGACGGCCGCCAAGACGTCGGGTACACCACCCGCGAGATCCTGCACATCCCCGGCCTGTCGCTCGACGGCGTGTGGGGCATCGACGTCATCACCTACATGGCGCAGGCCATCGGCACCGCGGCTGCCGCCGAGCAGTTCGCCGCATCGTCGTTTGGGCAGGGCAACCACCTCCAGGCGTACCTGTCGTTCAAGGAAGACCTCACGACCGCCCAAGCCGACGCCACGAAAGCCCAGTGGGAGAAGTTCCACAAGGGCATGGCGAACGCCAACGAGTTCGGCGTGCTGGGCAACGGCGCCGAGTACCACACGGTCTCGCTCACCCCAGAACAGCAGCAGCTCCTCGAGACCCGCGGGTTCGAGGTCACCGAGATGGCCCGCATCATCGGGGTCCCGCCCCACAAGCTCTACGACCTGTCCCGTGCGACGTTCTCCAACATCGAGCACCAGGCCATCGAAGCGGTCACGGATTCGATCATGCCGTGGGTGCGCCGTATTGAGGCGTACGTCAACTTCGACCCGCACCTGCTGCCGCCGTTGAACTTCATCGAGATGGACCCGGCCGGCCTGCTCCGCGGCGATGCGGCATCCGAAGCGGCATCACTCCAGGCATCGATCCAGGGCGGCTGGATGACTCCGCAGTACGCGGCGCAGCGCAAGAACCTCCCCGCACCCGAAACCCTCAACTACTACCAGCGGCCGTTGAACACGGCAGTGATCGACCCGGTTTCCGGCGAGATCGCACCGGATCCGACCCCACAGGGAGCGCCAGCATGAAGCAACGTCCAGAGCTGGTCCGGTCGGTTCCGCTCCTCGACTACGAGATCGAGCGCGGTGGCGACGGTCGCACCGTCGTCGCCTACGCCGCCACGTTCAACGACCCGTACGAGGTCGTCGACTTCGAAGGCCACTACGACGAGGTCCTGAACCGGTCCGTGTTCAACCGGGTCCTTGGACGCGGCATCGGCGGCTTGCAGGTCCTCTACAACCACGGGCGCACGATCTCCGGTACGCCGGCCGCCGAGTTCTCCATGCCGGTCGCTGTCCCTGTCGACGTCAAGGCCGAGAGCAAAGGCCTGCTGACTCGGTCGCGATACCTCAAGACCCCGCTCGGTGACGCCGTGCTGGAGATGTGGCGCGAGGGCGCGATCACTGCACAGTCGTTCCGGGGTCCGATCATCCGGTCTGCCCCCGCCCGTCCCGGCTCCAACGGCCGCCCGGTGATCGAACGGCTCGAGCTCGGCCTGGTCGAGTACGGCCCCGCCCCGTTCGCTGTGAACTCTGGCGCCGATCTGGTCGCCATTCGATCTGCTCTCCTCGAAGACCGCCTTTCGGCGCTCAGAGACTTGAGCGAAGAGGAGAAGGCCGAACTCGCGGCTGCCCTCACCCTCGGAAAGCCCCTCGACACCCCCGCCGAACCGGCGCCCGGTGACGAGGCCCCTGCCGTGCCGGACCCCCAGGAAGACCCCGCCGAAGTGGCGCCCGTCGACCCGGCTTCGTCCATCCAACTACTCGAAGCGGAAGCCGCCCAGCGGCGCCGTCGTTCCTAGGAGGAACACACCCATGCCTACCCCCACCATCACTGAACTCCGTGACGAGCGCGCTGCGCTCCTCACCGAGATCGACGACATCCTGAACACCGCGAAGGAGGCTTCCCGCTCCGTCCTCGAAGACGACGAGCGCAGCCGCCACGATGCCGCCGTCGCCCGCGTCGACGAGATCGACGGCGCACTGGTCACCGCTGAGCTCGAGCGTGCCGACAACGACCGCTTCGAGTCCGCTGAGGCTCGCCGGTCCCGCTACAGCACCGTCTCGGTCAACACCTCGACCCCCGGCGTGACCGCCACCCGTTCGCTCGACGAGGCCCTGTGGGCCACGAACGAGACCGTCCGGGCTTCCAACGGCACCGCCCACAACCCCGTGGAGCGGGTCATCGTCCGCTCGACCAGCGACGAGCCGGGCGTCCTCGCCCCCCGCCTGTCCGAGTACCAGCCCGGCCAGCGCGACGCGATCCGCGGCTTCCAAGAGACGGTCGCCAACATGGCCCTCTTCGGGATGCTCATCGACCGCGACGCCGACACGTCCGGCAAGGGCTTCCAGGTGGCCCGCTCGCACCGAGCGTTCAAGGACGAGTGGAGCCACGTCCTGCGCGCCATGGACGTCGACACCTCCGGCGAAGGCGCCGACTGGGTGCCCACCGGCATCGGCGCATCGCTCCATGAGCGTGTCCGTGCCTCCGGCAAGGTGGCCCCGCTGTTCCAGCGGATCAACCTCCCCACCAACCCGTGGAAGTGGCCCGTCGAAGGCGCCGACGCCACCGCCTACCGGGTGGCCGAGCCGACCGGCGACACCGCGTCGAAGGTCACCGCCTCCACCCCCGGCACCGGTGCCGCCACGTTCGACGCTGAGATCATCGGTGCCCGCACCCTGATCTCCCGTTCGCTCGACGCCGACTCGGCCCTCGCCGTGCTGCCCTACACGCAGCGCAAGCTCATCCAGGCGTTCGTCGATGGCGAAGAGAAGGCGATCCTCGACGGTGACACCGACGGCACCCACCAGGACACCGACACCCAGGCCAACGGTGCCACCGATGTCCGCACCGCATGGGACGGCCTCCGCAAGAAGGCCCTCGCCCAGACCGTCGCCACGGCGACGTCGGCCACCGCCCTGAACCTCGGCATCGTCCGCAAGGCCATGGGCAAGTGGGGCGCCAACCCGGCCGACCTCGCGTTCATCATCGGCGTGTCGAACCTGCACTCGCTGCTGGCCGATACCAACCTGCTGACGGTGGACAAGATGGGGCCGAACGCGGTCATCCTCAACGGCCAGATCGGCTCCGTCTTCGGTGTCCCGGTCATCGTTTCCGAGCACGTCCGTGAGGACCTGAACGCCTCGGGCATCAACGACGGCATCACCGCCACCAAGACCTACATGCTCTGCGTGAACCGCAACGAGTGGGCCCTGGGGCAGCGCACCGCCCTCGACGTCGAGACCGATGACTCGATCTACCGCGAGTCGTACCAGCGGGTCGCCGTGGCGTTCATGCGGGAGGACTTCCAGTCCCTCGCGAGCGCCGCGACGAACGAAGACACGGCCATCGCCTACAACGTCACGCCCTGACCATGGACCTGGCCGGGCTTGTCGCCGGACTCCGGTACAAGCCCGGCTGGGTGTTCAAGATCGCCGGCCCGCTCGGCTCGATGCTGTGCATCTACGCCACCACTCCCGATTCGCAGCATCCCGGGCGGGACCGGACCACGCAGCACCAGTTCACGATCCCCGACTTCGAGCTCGACGGCCGGACCCCGCTGCGCTGGGTGTTCGACTGCCTGCTGCTGTGCGAGCTGCACGAAGCCGGCGAGTTCTTCCAGGCCGCTGGTCAGCGGCCGTTCTTCCCCCACCACCAGGACGAGGGATCCCCCTACGTGCTGGTCGACCGAACGGAGCCGACATGGCCCTGAAGCCCATCCGTGCACGTCTGCGGAACCACTCCAACGGCCTCGCCAAGATCTACATCTCAATCGCGGCCGGTGATGAGATCGAAGTCTCCGAGGATGTCGTCGCCCAGATCGCCCACCAGGGCGCCCCGATGAGCGACGCAACCCTCACCCCCGAGCCGGTGAAGGCCGCGAAGAAGGTCCCGGCCAAGAAGGCTGCGCCGAAGGCGAAGGTCTGACCCAGTGACCGACCCGTACCTGACCCCGACGGAGGTTCGTGACCGGATCTCCGTCGGGGGGCCGCGCCTCGACTCGGGCAAGTTCCCCGATCCGTGGGTGGCCCGACAGGTCACGATCTGGGAGCGCAAGCTCGAGCGGCACACCGGAGACGCGTACGTCGAACGCGAAGCCGAGGTCACAGTCTCGGCGGGGAACTCGACGACGCTGATCCTCCCGAACGTGAACGTCTCCGATGTCGCGGTCACGGTGGATGGGACGGCGGTCACGCTCGACGAGAACCAACCTGCGCTCGCCTCCGGGCTGGTGCAGTACCGGGGCGGGTTCCGCCGGGGGCAGACCGTCGTGGCCTCCTACACGTACGTCCAGCCGGACGCGGACCTGTGCGAGATCGCCTACGAGGCGTGCGTCAAGTGGATCGAGCGCATCGCCACCATGGAACGGGCAGCCAACACGCCCGATGTGGCCCGTCAAGGGTTCGACGGCGGCTCGACCGTGTTCGTCACCCCCGACCCCAACGCGGATCCGCCACGGCTCACCGGGTTCCGTGAGGTCGACGACCTCGTCAACATCCTGCCCCGCTATGTCATCCCTGGTCTCGCTTAGCTCTCCACCGTGCGGCGCTCCGGGCGGCGCTGCACGTCCGACACGATCGGCCACCGCCCGGGCTGATGTAGGTGTTCACCTCATCGTACGGATGGCCGTGTGGGCAGTGCGTCTTGATCGCATTGTGTCGGCCTGCAACGGCGGGTCCGGTGCTCCGCCTGATGTTCACGCTTGCCGTCACGGGCTCGAGGTGCTCTGGGTTCACGCAGTGCCGCACCCGGCAGAGGTGGTCCAGTTCGAGACCTGGCGGGATGGGTCCGACGAGCAGTTCAAATGCCCACCGATGTGCCCCGACCGTCCGCCCATCGCTCCACCCCTTGCCGTACCCCGCACTTGTGATCGACCCGGTCCAGTGCCAGCAACCGTCAGAGGAGACCGAGACATGCCGCATCAAGCGCTCTACCGGATCCTCCTTGCGCGCCCCGCTCGCAAGGGTGGATCCCGGGTCGCCGCCTCGGTTGTACCAGCGCATGTAGTGGTTTCGACACCAACCCCGCCCACCGCCTTTGGTCGGTTTCTCGCATCCGTCTACGGCGCAGGATTCCATCTCCCCAACTATACACCCGGAATCGCATGATCCGCGACGAAGTGTCCGCCCACCTCGCCAGCCTGATCGCGGGCGACGGGATCACAGGTGATGTCGATGTGTCGCCGACGTTCCCCGGCGAGAAACACACCACCAGCGAGATGATCTTCGGTGACTCCACCACCGGGGTCGTCACCTTCCCCTACGGGATGGAACCGCCACGCATCCAGCGCGACAACGCGGAGCTCACGTTCGTCGTGCGGATCACGGCACGCGAGGACATGGCGACTGCGAAGAAGCGGTGTCAGGAGCTGGCGAACCTCGTCGTGGGGATCTTGGCCGGCGCTGACCTGCTCGGGTTCGGCACCGACGGCGAGAAGGTCACCGACACGAACCCTGACGGCCAGGGCATCCAGGTCCAGACCCGCGAGGGCGAGTCGAACAAGGGCGTCCCGCTGGCGCTCGCCGAGATCACTGTCCCCATCGAGACCCAGACCACGAACACGGAGGGCTGACATGCCCAAGGTCACCATGCCCAAGGACCACCCGCAGGCCGCAGTCGACCTCCTCAACGGGGCGACCGTCGAGCGCGGGAAGTCCGCAGAAGTCGACGACGACACCGCCTTCTCCCTCGGGGAGCAGGGCTGGACCGTCGCCCCGGACAAGAAGGCAGCGCCCGTCAAGGCAGCAGCCAAGAAGTCGGCCAACACCGAAGCGCCCAAGGGCGACCCCCAACCCGCGTCGCCCGACGCTGACCCCAAGGAGTCCTGATGACCCAGTTCGGATTCAAGACCGAAACCACTGTCGGCACCACGGTCACCCCTGACCTGTTCCTGCCGATCCTCGACGGCGAATCGCTCGACCGCACCGACCCCATCATGGAGTCCGAAGGCCTGCGGGCCGGCGCTCTCGTGAAGCGGATGGGCGCCACGAACGGCGGGCTGAACGAGGTCGGGGGATCGACCCCGTTCGAGCTGTCCGTGATCGGGGCGACGACCCTGTTCAAGCACATGATCGGCGCCGTCAACACGTCCGGCTCCGATCCGTACACGCACGTCTTCACCCCGGCTTCGCTGATGGGCCTCGCTGCGACGTTGCAGGTCGGGGTCAACATGAACGGCACCGTCGTCCCCAAGACCGTGTCGGGCGCCAAGGTCGGCTCGTGGGCGATCGGTGGCGAGGAGGGGGCGTTCCTCACGCTCGGCCTCGACTGGCTCGCCCAACGGCTCCAGGTCGGTTCCCGCTCCGTGACCGACGGTGTCACCAGCACCAACACCACCCTCGGGTCCGCTGCTGCCGACTTCACCGATGCCGACATCGGCAAGGACGTCTCCGGCACCGGGATCGCTGCCGGCTCGCAGATCACCGCGGTCGCTTCGGACGGCTCATCGGCCACCCTGTCGCTCGCCACCACGGCAACCGCAACGGGTGTCACGGTCGTGATCGGCAAGGCGCTGGCCACCGCCTCCTACCCGTCCGGCCTGTCGTACTACAAGATGCACCACGCCACCCTCACCATCGACTCCGTTGCGGTGCCGATCAAGGGGTTCGAGGTCACTGGCGACAACGCCCTGATCCGCGACTACAACGGCGGCTCCCGGTTCTCGTCGGAGATCCGCCCCGACGGCGACACGGAGCGCACCTACGGCGGCACCCTCAACCTCGCCTACCTGAACAGCGCGCAGGTCGACCGGTACTTTGCCGGTACCCCGTTCAACCTGTCGATCGTCGCGACCGACCCGCACGGCGGCGGCTCGGTGACGATCGCCGGCTACGGCCGCTACGACGCATCCCTGACCCCGATGGGCACCCGGTCGCGGGTGATGACCGATGCGCCGTTCCGGCTGTTCGGCAACACCACGGACGCTTCGGCGCTGACGATTACCGTCGTCAACTCGGACGCCTCCGCCGCCTGACCGTGGCCCGACGCGGGTCCCTCGATACCGGGCGTGGCGGCGGCGCCCGCCTTGAACGCATCCATGTCGTCGGCATGGACGAGCTTCGCAAGGAGCTCAAACGGCTCGAGGAACCCAAGGCGTGGGGCCGTGAGCTGACTGCGGCTCACAAGATCATTGCTCGCGACGTCGCTGGCAGGGCCCGCACTGAGGCCGAGTCGATAGGCGGCCCGGCCCGGCACTTCGCCCGGGCGATCCGCGGGTACGGGTCGCAGACCTCAGCCCGGATCGGTATCGGGTCGGCGGGAAAGAACCAACGGAACTGGGGCGCCAATGCCGCGTTCTACGGGGCATTGGGTCGATCTGGCTGGAACCTCTACTCGTACACGCGCCCCAAACCCGGTCAGCGCGTCCGGCTGCGAGCGATCCATAGCTGGAATCCGCAGCACACAGATTGGGTCGGCGCTTCATGGGGCATCGCACTCGGGCAGGGGCCGGTGGCGATCGTCGACACGATCGTCCGTGAGACCCCGCACATCATCGACAAGTACGGCGCCGCGATCGAGGACATCACCCGTCGCGCGTTCCCCGACTGAACCGGAGAGCCACCACATGGCGAAGGCACCCAAGCCCAAAGAGGGCGGATACGACGCGGCCAAGGAACGACAGGAACGGGCGAAGCAGACCTTCCGGGTATCGGTCAAGGAGTCGGACGTGTCGTTCGTCTACCGGCCCTACGGCATCCCAGTCCGGGTCCGCGGGCACATCGCCGATGTCACCGGCAAGACCGTCGACCTGCTGCTCTACGGCAACAGGGGTGTGGACATCACCACCTTCGCTGACATGTGGTGGATCTCCCGCCTGTGCGACGGCGAGACCGGGGCGGACGGCAGGCCGATCACCCGGCAGGTCGTGCACGACGAGTTCGATGAGCGGTGCCCGGGCGCGACGTTCATCTACGGGAGCGACAAGTCGGACATCGTCGAAGAGGACGTCACCTCTGAGGTCGACGACTCCCCAAAAGCCTGAGAGCCGCCTACGCGGCACGGCTCCCGGGTCTTGCCGCCGTGTACGGCATCCGTGCGTGGGAGGTCGACCTCCTGACGCCGGCTGAGTTCGAAGAGCACATTGACCGACTCCCCGAAGGGTGGTGAGACGTGGCTACCAAGCGGCTGGAAGTCCTCATCACCGGCAACGCAAAGGACGCGCAGAAGGCGTTCGGCGACCTCGAGAAGTCGGCCGGCAAGTCGGGCAAGGGGACCACGAAGGCGCTCGGCGGCATCAAGTCGGGGCTCATCGGCCTCGGTGTCGGTGCGGCTGCGCTCGGCTCGTTCAAGGCGTTCGAGGAATCCGAGAAGATCTCACGTCAGACCGCCGCCGTCATCAAGTCGACGGGCAACGAGGCGAACGTCACCGCCGACCACATCGGCGACCTGGCTGGGGAGATCTCGAAGCTCGGCGGGGTCGATGACGAGCTGGTCCAGTCCGGCGAGAACATGCTCCTCACGTTCACGAACATCCGGAACGAGGCGGGCAAGGGCAACGACATCTTCGACCAGGCCACCCGAGCCGCGAACGACTACGCCGCGGCCACCGGTACCGATGTGGTCAACGCCAACAAGATGCTGGGCAAGGCTCTCAACGACCCGATCAAGGGCATGTCGGCGCTGACCAAGGCGGGCGTGTCGTTCACGCAGCAGCAGAAGGACCAGATCGGTGCCATGGTCGCCAGCGGCGACACCATGGGCGCCCAGAAGATCATCCTCGCCGAGTTCTCCAAGGAGTACGGCGGCAGCCTCGAGGCCAACGCCACGGCATCAGGCAAGGCTCAGGTCGCCATGGAGAACCTTGGCGAGTCGGCTGGGGCGGTGCTTGCTCCCGGCCTAGAGCTCCTCGCTGGCGGGGCTGCATCGGCCGCTGAGGGTCTTTCGGCACTGCCTGTGCCTGCCCAGCAGGCGCTGGTCGGGATCACGGGGATCACCGGGGCGTTGGTCATCGCCGGCCCGAAGGTCGTCGAGGTGGCCGGCACGATGAAGGACGGCGCGGTCGCGGCCAAGAACTGGGCCGGCAAGATGAACGAGGCGGGCAACCTGTCGAAGTTCGGGGCCGGCCTCGGCGTGGCTGCTGCTGGCGTCGGTGCGTTCACGGTCACGCTCGAACTGCTGAACCGAGCCGCGGAGACGGGCATCGATGTCGACGGGCTGAGCACCGACCTCGTGCAGCTCGGCAAGGGCGCAGCGGGCGTCACCAACATCACCGACACGATGGGCCTCAGCGTGGAGGACCTGGCCGCCACCTTCGGTCAAGCGTCCGACGCACCGAAGGACTACGGCGACGCGCTCGGCTACCTCGCCACGCACGTCACCACCGACTTCGGTGGGGCGGGGATGAAGCAATCCCTGAACACGATCAAGGACCTGGACGCCGCCCTTGCCCAGGCGGTCACGTCGGGCAACGCCGACCAGGCGCAGAAGGCCTACGCCAAGGTCGCTTCGTCGATGATGGAGCAGGGCGTCTCGGCCGAGCAGGTCGCGACCCAACTGCCCGCCTACTGGACCGAGATGGAGCGGGCCGATCGGGCGAACGGCGGCTACGCGGGTGCAGCGGTCGAAGCGGCCACCGCCACGCAAGATGTTGCCGACAAGGCGAAGGAGGCGGGGGAGCGCACGAAGGAAGCCGCGGTCTCCCACGAGCGCAACGCACGGGGGCTCAAGGCCATCGCGGACCAGGCGGCCGCGGCCACGTCTGCGATCCGTGACTACTACGACGAGATCACGGGCCAGGTCTCTACGCAGATCGATGCCGAGCGGGCGCTCGACGATGTGACGCAGTCGTTCAAGGACAACGGCACGGTGTTGGACATCTCTGTGGAGAAGGGCCGGCAGAACCGCGAGGCAATCATCGCAGCGAAGGACGCCCAACTCGAGTACGCGATGACACTGCGCGACACGTCGGGCACGGGTGCGGCGATCGAGTCGATGGTCAACTACTCGACCAGCCTCTACGACACGCTGGTCCAGTCCGGGTTGACGGAGGACCAGACGGCGGCGCTCATCGCCGAGATGGGTCTGACTCCGAAGGACATCTACACCCAGTTCCGGTCCAACAGCAGCGAAGCCGAACTGAAGGCCGCAGCGGTCCGCAAGTCAATCGAAGACGTACCCGGTTGGAAGGACATCTACTTCAACGCGATGACCGAGGACGCCCTCAACCAGATCAAGTTGCTGGGCACCGTGGTGGATCCGCTGATCGGCTCGGTCCTGTCAGGTACGGCGGGTGCTGCGATCCAGCAGTCCCAAGCGGCGCACAAGGGCAAGGCCTCGGGTGGCGGTGTCGTCGCCGGCCAGCTGTACCCGATCAACGAGCGCGGCCTCGAACTGTTCCGGCCGGGGGTGAGCGGTGCGATCGTGCCCGCCCACCAGACCAAGCAGATCCTCTCGGGTACGTCGGTCAACGGCGGCCGATCAGGTGGCAGCGGGAACGTCTACAACATCAACGTCACCGAAGCCCGCGACGGCAAGGCCACGGCTCGTGATGTCATCGCCGAGATCAACCGCCAGACCCGCATGGGTGGCCGTCCGCTGGTGGACGCGTGACCCTCGCCAACGGGCAGATCACCGTACGCATCGCCCTGGAGCTCGGCCCCAACGATGAGCCGCCGCTGCCCGCTGACCTGGCATGGACCGATCTGACGAGCCGGGTGCGCAGCTACCGGGACCGGCGTGGACGCACCGATGTGCTGCGCGAGTTCCAACCCGGCACCGCAGACGTGGTGCTCGACAACGGGGACCGGATGCTCGACCCGTCGAACCCTGACGGCCTGCTCTACTCGGGTGCGACCCGGATCGGCTTGCCGCTGTGCCCCGTCCAGATCGGCGTGATGTGGGGCGGGGTGGAGTACCCCAAGTTCTACGGGTACCTGGGGCCGGAAGCGTGGCCCGGTGACACCGCCCCGCACGGCCCCTCCGGCACGGTCGAACTGCATGTGATGGACGCACTCGGCCATTCGCCAGGGATTCCCGGTGACATCTGGGGGATTCTGACCGCCCAGAAGTCACCGGACTGGTGGCTTCGCATGGACGAACAGGAGTTCCCGGTCCTAGACGACGCGTCAGAAGTCCCGAACAGTATCGGGACCGGTGTCGCCGTGATCGAAGGCACCACCGGCATCTCCCGCCCCCAGACACTTATCAGCATCCCCGGTGTCACGATGGGTGTGGGGACCCCTGGGCTTCTGCTGTCAGGCGATCATCTGCTCCGATCGCCTGCTACGTCGATCATGCCCGCCGGCGACGAAGACAAGTTCACCGTCATGTTGTGGTGGTCTGCCCGAGACCCAATAGGTGCAGGCGATGAGTCAATCGTCGCGACGATGGTCAACCCGTCGACCAGTGTTCCCCGCTGGAAGATCACGGTTGACGGGGACGACGGCCTCGCCTATGTCACCGCTTATGACGCGGGTGGTACTCCCGTTGACACTGGGACCATCACACCGATCGCTTCGGCGCGGTGGGACGAAAGCTCGCTGCATCTTGTCGTCGCCGTGTGGGACGCCGCGGATGCGTCGTTCACCGTCTGGTTCGGTGGGGTGTCAACTGCGCTGACCATTTCCACGGACCTGTACGAATCAGACTTGATCGTCGGCCCGAACCCTGTCGATGTTTTGTACGACGAGATCACCGTGTGGCGACGAGCGCTCGACTACGACGTCGATCTGGTTCCGGTGTTTCTCGCCTACGGGAACGGCGGTCTGTGGTCCTCGGACACGTGGGCTGATCGTCTCGGCAAGTGGATCGAGGCGACCGGCCGCACGGTCACCGTTGACGACACCAACCAGTGGCACCTTCCCTCTACCGCGACGCTCGGACTCTGGGGTTTGCTCCGACCCCGCAGTTTCTCCGACGCGATCGAAGATCCGGTGTCGTCGTTCTCTATCACTCTTCCGTCCACACTTGCGGACGCCTACCAGACCACAATGGAATCGGGTGGCGGTGCCCGTTGGGCCACGAAGGACGGGTACCTGCGGGCACGCACGATCCACGCTCTCACCGACGCCACGTACGCGGCGCACTACGACACGCCGGTCACG
>ERZ869921.1081-NODE-1081-length-12578-cov-7.197477_pt1 | contig 12578 bp, 11 predicted proteins | sample MGYA00579310_ERZ869921 | MGnify/ENA primary metagenome ERZ869921 (study PRJEB32216, sample SAMN09231816) | wastewater metagenome | place: USA: Maryland | collected 2016-06-21 | study: EMG produced TPA metagenomics assembly of the PRJNA472060 data set (Reclaimed...
CACCGCGCAGACCGGGACGGCCACCGTGACGGTCGTGCTCGGCAACGACTGATGCCGGTCCTCCGCCGGGTCAAGCGGCCGATCCGGCGCCCGCTCACCGCGACGGCGAGCACGAGGTTGCGCCGGTACCGGGCGGCGGTCGCGGCGAAGTCGGCCCGGGTGCTGATCGCCGGCGACTCGATGTCGGTCGACTGGCAGGTCCAGCCCGGCGTGGGCCCGTTCCTGTCGTGGCCGTGGCTCCTCACCGCGCAGATGGCGCGGTCGGGGACGTCGCACATCGCGACGGCGGTCGGGTCGGTGACGTCGACGCAGTGGGAGTGCCTGAACATCTCCGTATCGGGCTGGTCGACGGCGGACCACCTCTCGACGGGCACGCTCGTCGCCGACTGCACGTCGTGGCAGCCGCACCTCGTGATCCTCCCGTCGGGGCTCATCACTTGGCTCGCGGATCCGACGTGCGCGCAGCTGACCACGGGGCTCACGAACGGCATCAACGCGGTGCGGGCCGCGGCGCCGAACGCTGACATCTTGCTCGTCCACCAGTACGAGCCGGCCGCTGCGACGTTCCTCGGGTGGCGGGGCCCGTCGGAGCCGGCGGTGCGCGCTCTGGCCAGGACGTCGAACTGCGAGTACGTGTCGGTGGCGACGGCGGTCGGGTCGACGGGCACGGGCACCGATCCTCGAGGGATCTACGATCTGCCGGCGTCGGCCGACGACCTCGTCCACACGGGCCCACCTGGGCAGTCGATCATCTACGGGCCGATCGCAGCGGCGCTCGGCGCCTGAGGAGCATCATGGGCTACTACCTGTTGGACCACCCGCCCCGCCGCTCCCAGGGCGCCCCTCGCACGACCTGGGGGTTCCCGTCCAAGCCGTCGGGCGTCGTCGCCGTCCACGACACCGAGGGCGTCATGGACGACCAGGGCGACGACTGGGGCGCCGAGAACACCGCCGCCTACATCGTCACCCGATCCGACCCCGGGTCCTACCACGAGATCCACGACGGCGACTCCATGGTCGTCATGGCCCCCGACGACTGGATGACCTGGAACGTCGCCGCCGATCAGGCCAACGGCCACAACTGGGGCATCAGCGCCGCGTGCCGCACCAGCGACTGGGACCCCGACTCCCCGTGGACCAAGCGGGTCATCGACAGCATGGCCCGCAGCATCGTCGCGTTCTGGACACGCAACGGCATCGACATCGCGAAGGCGAACCACTGGGGCACCCGCGACGAGGCCAACCGCCGGATCCCGTGCCTGATCCTGCACGGCACCTGGCAGCCCGGCGACCGGTCCGACGCCTGGGCCACGCACCCTCGCCGCGCCGAGCTCGACCAGATGCTCGTCGACGCCATCGCTCGAGTTGCTGGCGGCGCGCCGGCCACCACCCCACCACCCCCGAAGCCTTTGGAGGACCAGATGGTCTACCCGTTCCGACTCGACGGCAACCCCCGGCAGTTCTACATCGACGGCGGCAAGGCGGTCCCGATCGTCGACGCCACCCACCGCAAGCTCCTGCGCCTCACCGACGTTATCAAGGATCACCCGCTGTCGAAGGACGGCACCGGGTGCGTCCTGATTACCGACCCGGTCGAGATCGCTCAGCTCAAGGTCGCGCTCGGCATCTGATGCGGGTCGCGCACCGACTGACCCCCGAAGGGTAGGTTCGGTTCCATGCTCGTCGCCGTCTTCGCCCAGGTGTGGCTCGACGCCATCCCCGACCCCATCGAGATCATCCTCTGGTCGGTCGTCGGCGCCGGCGCGCTGATCGGCGGGCTCCGCATCATCTGGGGGTGGGGCCCGGTGTCGTGGGTGCGCGACAACATCGCCGAGGACATCGAGAAGCGGGTGCAGCGCGTCAACGCAGCGGCGAACGCCGAGCAACTCGCCCAGGTCCAGACCTACGTCGACACGAAGATCGAACCGCTGCAGGCCTCGATCGACACCGTCATCGGGCTCGCCAAGGCCACCGACCGCGACCTCAAGCAGCACATGGTGGACTCGGCCAACCAGCACCAGTCCGACCTCGACGAGCGGATCGAACGGCAGAAGGACCGCGACGAGCGCGACCGCGACGTCGACACGATGATCGCCGGCATCCTGACGCGCCTTCAGGCCCTCGAACCATCGAAGGGGTAGCATCGCACCATGCTTCGCTCGGCCATCCTCGCCGCCGTCCAGGGCCGCTACGGCATCCCGACCGACGACGGGCTCCTGACCCCGACGGTCATCAACGGGTTCATCGACCGGGCCGTGAAGAAGGTCGAGCTCGCGCACGACTGGCCGTGGCTCGAGACGACCGAGACGATCGCCACCGCCAACGGCACGTCGGTCTACTCGGTCGCCTCGAACTACGTGCGGACGATCTCGGTGCGGATCGAAGAGGCCGCGCCCATGACGCGCTTCTCGATCGTCGAGGCCGACCACTGGGGCATCGCCAACATCGGGACGCCGAAGGCCTACGCGCTGATCGGCCGGCAGATCCGCCTCATCCCGACCCCGAACGCGACCCTGTCGGTCCTGCACCGCTACGTCCGCACCGAGACGGCGCTCGGCAGCGACTCCGCCGAGCCGCTGTGCCCGGAGCCGTGGATCGAAGCGGTCATCACCTGGACCGGTGTGCTGTGCGCCGACCGGACCTCGAACATGGAGCAGCACGGCGCCCGCAAGGTCGAGTTCGCCGACATCATCGGTGACCTCGTGCGACGCTCCAACGAGGACGCCGACACGACCGGCGGCGGCGCGCCGGCCCCGGTCGCCCCCGCGAAGGCGTGACGTGCAGCTCTCGGAGATCCGCACCGCGATCTCGACCGAGGTCGAGCTGTCGCTGTCGTCCGGCGCGTTGAACCAGCTGGTCAACCGGGCGCTCCGCCAGATCGCCGCGGTGCGCGACTGGCCGTGGCTCGAGCTCGAGGAGACGGCGACGTGGGGGTCTGGGGAGACGATCACGATGGACGCGACGGCCGCCGCGGTGCGGTCGGTCGTCGTCGATGGGCGCCGGTACGATCCGCTCGCCGAGCAGGACGGCGACTCGCAGGTCGGCGAGTTCCTCGGTGTCGGCTTCTCCGTCGCCGCCCGCGAGCTGCGTGTCGTGCCCCAGCCCGCTTCGGGGACCGCCTACACCGTCTGGTACGTCGCCTGGGAGAACACGCTCTCGGCCGACGCGGACACGCCGCTCATCCCCGACGCCTACATCGATGCCGTGGTGATGCTCGCGTGCTCGATGGCGCACGACCGGCCGTCGGGCAACCGGGCGGCCCGCGACCGCTTCGCTGAGCGCTACCGCGACCTCCTGCGCGACATGGCCCGCGCCGCCCAGGCGAAGCGCGGCGCGCAGCTCCCGAGGGTGCGCCAGGACGTCATCTGATGGAGACCAAGCGGTTCGTGTTCGACGACTGGTCGGACGGCGAGTTCGGCGACATGCCACCGGAGCAGGCCTCGGCCAAGGCGTTCACCGGGTCGAACGTCGTCCGGTACCGCAAGGGCCACCTCGGGCCGCGCCCGGGGTTGGCGAAGATCGACACGACGAACAACGTGGCCGGGCGGGTCTGGGGCTTCTACGCGCCGACCGTGCTCGGTGCGCGCCTCGTCATGGTGATCGGCGACCGGGTGTACCGGGCCAACAGCGACTTCGACATCGACCTCGTCGAGTTCGGCACCGGCTCACCCATCGCGAACGAGCCCGACTCCGTGGTGCCGTTCACCGTCGTCGAACTCGGCCACCAGATCTACTTCTCGGTGCCGGGCCACAACCTCTACGAGATGGACTGCCTCGACGACACCCTGACCGAGGTCCTGTTCAACGCGGCGACGTCGGTCGGGCCCGTCGCCATCAAGGCCTACCGGGACCGGCTGTACTACGCGGGCGACGACCTCGGCGGCGACATCTGGCAGGTCTTCTACTCCGAGCCGGCCGACTTCACGAACTTCCCGTCGACCAACTTCTTCTCGGTCGGCTACGGCATCGCCGTCTACCTGATGGAGGGCCTGGCCAACAACCTGATGATCGGCACCCGCCTGACGTGGTGGGCGCTCGTGGGCGGCACCATCACCGGGTCGCTGCGCGAGGTCTACACGTCGGCCGCGCCCGGCAAGGCGCACACGACCGCGGTCCACGAGGGGCTCATCTGGTACTGGTCCTACACCTTCGGTGGGGGGGCGGAGAACGGCGGCGAGAACGGCCAGGGCCGCCTCGCGTTCACGAACGGCACGATCTTCAACCTCGACGACTTCAACCACCTGACCCTGTCGGGCCTCAAGTTCGGGCTCGTCGCGCCGGCGCTCGACGCGATCATCTTCTCGTCCGACGACGCCCGCATCGACGGCTCCCCCGGCGGGTGCGCCCTGCTCCGCCTGAACGACGCGTGGGCCTACCAGGACTTCGAGGTCGAGACCACCGGCCCCGTCGCCAACGTCACCGACACGACCCGCTTCGTGTTCGTCGGCAGCGACCGCGGCACCTCGGCGGTGTACTCCATCACGATCACCGCGACGGGCGGCACGTTCGACCTGACGACCGACCGCGGCAACCTTCTCGCGATCCCGTCCACGATCACCCTGCCCGAGTTGCAGGGCCTCGTGTTCTACGGCATCACCGGCGGGTGCGAGGTCACCGCCGGCGTCGGCCCTGTCGACTTCGTCCTCACGTTCACGGGGTCGAACCAGGGGATCGATCCGAACTGCGCGATCGACGACACCAACGCGACCGGCGGGACCGTGGTCGGCGCCGACACCGTCACCGGCGCGCCGTCGGAGGCCGACTACTACCAGATGCGCCTCGACCTCGAGCGGCCGGCGTTCATCGGCGACGTGCTCGCCAACCCCGGCGACGACTCGAACACCCCGATCGACGCCCACTTCCACACGATGCTCGCTCGCCACCCCGAGGGACGCGAGATGCGGGTGCGCAAGGTCTTCGTCGAGATCCAGAAGTGGAACACCGGGGTCACCGACAACACGCTCACCGTGGAGGTCCGCTCGTTCGGCCGCAACGCCGTCGACGGCTACCACTCCGAGACGAACACCTGGACCGAAGCAGCCTCGGCCACGGCCGCCGGCGACGAGGGCGAGGCGTTCGTGGTCCAGCAGAACTTCGAGGCCCGCTTCGGCACCGGGTTCCAGATCGGGATCACCGGGCTCGTCGGCTGCGCCGTGAACCGCATCGTCGTCGAGGTCGACATCGAGCCTGGGCGCCAGGAAGGCGCGTAGGTGGCCGACCTCACCGTCTACCCCGCCGCGCCGGCGTGCGTCTACTCGTCCGGCTACGAGGGCCAGGTCTCGGTTGGGGGGCTCCTCAACAGCACCGCCACCGGCGGCGACATCGCCATCTACGTGTACCCCGGCCAGCCGCCGTCGGGGCCGCCGGTCGACGTCGAGACGTTCCCGATCACCCAAGGGGTGCCGTGGTCGTGGGTGTGCCCGACGCTGCTCTACGACGGCCCGTGGACGATCATGGTCGAGTACGACTCGATCCAATACTTCCGCGAGTTCGACGTCACCTGCTACGACGGCGGGATCCACGACCCGCCGTCGGCCGGCACCTGGACGCTGAGCCAGTCCCAGGCGTGCGCGGCGGGCGCCGGCACCATCACCGTCGAGGTCACCCGCGATTCGGCTGGCACCGACGCCGTCACGCTCGAGTTGGTCGAGCTCGGGCTCATCCAGGGTGGCGTCGTCGACTTCGGGACCCCCGAGACGTTCACGTTCACCGAGGTCCCTGACGGCAGCTACACCGTCGATTTCGCCGACGGGTTCGGCAACGCCGAGACCCTGTCGTTCACCATTGCGTGCTCCGACGCCCCGCCACCTGAGGGGTCGCAGTGCGACCCGTTCCGCTTCACGCACCGGTGGACCAAGCTAGGGCCGCTCCTGTTCACCGACCGCGCCGAGGCCGTCGACCTGCTCGAGCGTCACGACCAGGAGCTCGAGCAGCACTTCGTGGACTGCGGGTGCCAGGACTTCGAGTACACCTACCGGTGGGCGACCTTCCACGACTACCTGATCGACCAGGGCACCGACCGGGCGATCGACGTGATGGAGCAGCGCGACCTCGAGCTCGAGGAGGCCGTCGCCCACGACCCGGGCTGCGAGCTGCAGCTCACGCACCGGTGGCCGCGCATCATCGAGATCATCCAGGCCGGCGACTTCGATGCTGCGTGGACGATCCTCGACGAGCGCGACCGCGAGATCGAAGAGGCCCGCTCGGGGTGCTCGTGCGGGTGCGCGTCGATGACGTTCACCGCGACGACCGTGGACTTCCTGGGGTTCACGGCGTCGGTCGACCCCGTCCCGGCCGCGGCCACGCTGAGCTCGTGGACGGTCAGCGGCGAGTTCGTCGACGACGGCATGGGCCCGTGGTCGGTCGTGATCGAGGTCAGCGTGAACAGCGTGCTGCAGGACACGTGGACGTTCGGGCCGTTCGCGTCGGCGACGTTCGGGCCGACGCTCGTCGACGTCGGTGACGTCGCGATCGCGCCCGGGGACCTGCTGTCGCTCACGATGGTCACCGGGACGTCGGATCTGGTGTCGTTCGAGATGACCACCGACTACGACGGCTGCGTCGACGAGGTCTTCACTGCTCCGTCGTGACCTCTGAGGTACGATCTACGACATGCCTCCCGAGCAGACGCCGCGCCGGCGCACGGCCTTCGACGGTCACCCAGGGGTGCCTCACCGCAACCACGCCCAGGCCGAGAAGCTGCCCACGGGCGGCGCGCTGGGCTTCCAGACCGGGGTGCGGGCCAACCCGACCAACAGCGCGTACGAGGCCTACCTGAATCAGGTGGCCGCCCAGAACCAGCCCGCAGCGAACGTCGGCCGGCGGGTGCTCCCGTCGAGCCTCGGCAGCCGAGTCCGCCCCTCGGGGCGATAGGAGCCACCCATGCCCCCCGTCGTCGACAGGAACGCCGAATTCGCGGCCTACCGCGACTTCCTCAATCAGGTCGCCGCGCAGCAGCGCCTCGACCCGACGCGCGGGATCTTCGGCGAGGACATGACCGCGCCCGCCGAGCCTGCCTGGGAGGACCCGGGCAAGGCGCGCGCCGCCAACGAGTTCAACGCCGAGGCGGCTGGCTACCGCGACTTCCTCAATCAGGTGGCGATGCAGCAGGCGAACCCGGGCGGCCAGTACGAGCCGAGCGACTTCGCGTCGGGGCCCGGCGAGGCCATCGACTTCTGGGAGGGCGGCGGCCCCGGCGGCGGCCAGGCCCAGGCGCCGGTCGGCCCGCCCCGCGACGGCGGCGCTGCGGGCACCGGCACCGGCCCGGCCGCCCGGCAGCCCAGCGCCAGCTACCAGCCGCCGGGTGTGCGGGGCGGGAAGTTCGAGCCGGGCGGCATTCGGATGCCGTGGCAGCGCTGATGGCCGCCACCGACGACCCGTCCTACCTCGCCTACCTGCGCGCCGCTGGGTTCGAGGACACCCAGGCCCAGGACGACGCTGCGCTCGCTGAGACGAAGGCGAAGGCGCAGGTCGACCTCTACCGGCCCGAGATCGACTACCAGGGCGAGCTCGCCCGCAAGAACATCGGTCTGCAGCACGAGGATCGTGGCATGTTCCGCTCGGGGCAGCACCTCGAGGCGCGGGCGCAGCAGGAGCACGAGCAGGGCCTCGCGCTCGGCCAGCTGGACCTCGAGGGCGCCGACTCGGTCGCGGGGATCCAGCGGACCCTCGCTGCGCAGCTGGCCGGGTCGCAGCGCCAGCTGGGCGACCAGGGGCTCCTGGCGGACACCCGGCAGTACCTCGAGCAGGGGTTGGCCCCGTACCGCGTCCCGAGGGTGTGAGGAGGCCGTCGTGGCGGACCCGGAGAAGTTGGCAGCGCTCGAGCAGTACGCGGACACCGGAACGTGGGAGGGCGCGAAGGCGCGTCTGGGTGGATCCCAGGACCAGGCGCTCTCCCGGCAGTCGGCGCTCGGCGGCCTGATCGGCGCGCCCGCGGCGGCCACGGCCACGACCCAGCAGACCGCGGCGGCGCCCTACGGCCGGTTCCTGGGGGCGGTCGAGAACTACGAGGGGGCCTACAACCAGTCGAAGGCGCGGATGGCCAGCGCCCAGGATCAGTACATGGGTCAGGTGGCGGCAGCGCAGTCGGCGCACCGGGCGGAGGCGGACCGGGCCATCGGTGAGGCCGCGACCCGCTACAACGTGTCGTCGAGCTCGGGCGACGGGGCGGCGTCGTTGCCGCAGTGGAAGATGGAGGCGCTCGCCCGCGCCAAGGGCGGCGAGTACCAGCAGGCCGCGCAGCAGCAGGAGGGCCAGTCGGCGGACCTGATGTCGAAGATCGAGGGTGGCGTCACCGGGGCGCGCCAGTCGATCAACCGGGCCAACGCGGAGCAGCAGGCGACCGAGGACGAGCGGATCCGGGCGGGGCAGGCTTACGACGCCCAGCACCAGGCGCCGACCGACCTCGGTGGTTTCGCCGGGAACCAGTCGGCGCGCGAGGACTGGATCAACGAGTGGGCGGGCTCGGACCGTCTCGGTGGCCCGCGGTCCCAGCGTCAGCAGGCGCTCGAGGCGACGAACCAGGAGCGTCAGGCGCACGAGGAGAACCCGTACAACGGGACCACGGTTGGCGGGTCGGGCTACCACGCCGGGCAGGAGGAGATGCTGGCGAACTACCTGGGCCCGCAGTTCACCCGGCAGGCGTTCGTGGACCTGAACCTCGCGCCCGAGCTCGGCGAGGAGGGCCAGCGGCTCTTGGCCAGCGGCATGTTCGCCGACCTCACCCCGCAGGAGGAGATGGACGCTGCGAAGGCCCGGCGCGAGCAGGCCTACTTCGACCAGACCGGCTACGAGTCGCCGACCGAGGAGCGGTCGTGGACCGAGGCGCAGCGCAAGAACGCGGGCGAGCCCGACCCGAACAGCCGCCAGGTGCGCCGGCCCGACGACCCCGACGTCATGCGTGCCGTGGGGATCTCCCCTGAGGAGCTCGACGCGATCACCAACTCACCGGAGTGGGAGGTCGCCATCGCCGAGGTCGAGAAGCAGATCGAGGGTGACCCGGACTTCGTCGACCCGGCCACGGGCAAGGCCATGCCGCTCCCGCCGGTCTACTCGGCGGGCGAGCTGCGCCGCTACTTGGCCGAGGTCTTCGACAACGAGCAGATGGAGAACCTGCTCGTGGCGATGTACGGGCCGTCGATGCGTGGCTGACGACCTCACCTCCCTGCGCGCCGCCGCTTCGCGTGGACGCATCGCGGAGCGGGCGACCGCGAGAGCGTCGGGCCCGGACCTGACCAAGGCCCGCGTGGCGGCCACCCAGGCGCGCCTGTCGGGCGCCGCCCCGGCTGAGGAGCAGGAGTTCGGTCTCCTCAAGGAGGCGCGCAACCTCTTCGACATGGCCCAGGCGCTCCCGGGTGGGATGCTCGGGCTGGCGCAGGACGCGCGCGAGTCGGCCCTGAACGCGTCCCGCATCCCGGCCACGGCGGCGGTCAAGATGATCGGCCAGGCCAAAGGCATGTCGGACGAGGAGATCGCCGGCCAGGTCCGCAACACCTGGGGCATGGAGGGCTTCGTCAACCCGGAGATGATCGAGGGCGTGCAGGCGGACGCGCCGGCGCAGGAGGGGCTCGGGAAGTGGCTGCAGGACCACGGGTCGCCGATCGACCCCGGCGAGTTCTCGGCCGTCGCTCACGAGCTGTTCCCGGCGGCGGGCGCGATGGGCGCGTCGGCGCAGAAGACCGGCGGACGGGCCGTCGATCTGGCCGCGGCCGGCAACCCGGTCGGGATGCTGCAGGACATCAGCCAGGGCAAGAACCCGTTGCAGGATCTCGGCGACACCCAGTACGCGGAGGCGTGGAACCGTGGCGAGCTCGCGCCGGTGGCGATCGAGGACATCGCGAACCTGTCGATGGTCGCGTCCGGCGCCGGTGCTGGCGCGGGCCGGTTGGCCGGACGGGCTGGGGCGCGGGCGACTGCCCTCGAGACCGAGTTGTCGGCGGCGAACGCTCTGGGTGGGGCGTCTGACGCCGGGATCGCGGCGAAGGCGGCTCGGGCGCGGTCGGCGGAGGCGGCGTTCGGTGGGGCTGAGCAGGGCCTCAACAAGGTCGCGCACCTGACCGGGCGTGCCGGTGATCTGCCGGCGACGATGTGGAAGGTGCCGGGCATCCTCGGCGAGACGGGCGGCGGCCGGTTCGGGCTGTTTCGCAAGGGCGCCGCGGCGGGCAACCTCGGCGAGCGGCTGGTGCCGTTCGGCGCGGAGGGGACCCGCACCGGTCTGGTGGGGATGATGCGCGAGCGTGGGCTCACGTCGCTCGTCGACAACCTGACCCGCTCGGAGACGGGCGAGCGCCTCGTCACCTGGGCTGAGGACCACCCGCTCGAGGCGATCCGGCGCCAGCAGATGAAGATGGAGATCCACGGCGATCTGCAGGCGCACGACAACCTGACCGCGGACGCCCGCCAGGGCCTCGCTCGTGGCGGGATCGGGGCGATGCGCTCGGCGAAGCGCGCCGGCCGCGAGCTCGGGCTCGACCCGGAGGTCGTGGGTGCGGCGGCGACGCTGGCCACGTCGAAGACGACCGAGTCGCTCGCCGCGCTGCTGGACGATCCGGCTGCGATCGCTGTCGCGGCCGACGAGCTGGCCGCGGCCGGCGTGATCGTGGCGGCGGACCCGGTGATGGCGCGCGACCAGATCATCGCCGCGGCGGTCGGCTCGGAGAACGTCGAGGCGTTCAAGGTGGCCTCCCAGTACCAGCGCGGGACGATGGCGCCTGAGGCGGTGCCGTGGTTCGAGCGGACCTCCGACATCATGAACCGGACGATGCGTGAGCCGCGCGAGCTCCGCTACGCCATCATGGAGGGCTCGAAGGCCGAGGCCACCCCGGAGGGGATCGCGAAGCGCAAGGAGCAGTTCGGCAACGAGCCGATGCCGTCGGTCGTGAACGAGGCTGTGGCCCCGTGGGAGCAGCGGGTCGAGAAGCAGCGCCAGCGGGTCGAGCGCCTGCAGAAGCTCGCCGACACGGCTGAGGGCCGGCGGCTGGATCCGGCGTTCTCCCGGCCGGCTGGCGAGATCGCCCGGGACGTGGCCCCGTCGGTCGATCTGGGGGCGCTGGCGCCGATCGAGCGGTCCGCCCAGCAGCAGGGGATCGAGGGGTACGCCCAGGACCAGGCCCGGGGGCTGTTCGAGCGTGACCTCGTGGAGCCCGCCACGGCGGCTGAGGTGGCTCAGGGCGTCCGTCGGGACGTCCGGGCGCAGGATCGGGCGGGGCTGCAGGCTCGGCGGCTGACGGACGCTGAGGGGGCGGCGGAGCAGGCGCTCGATGATGTGGGTCGGGCGGCGATCCCGAAGAGTGAGGGCCTGTTCCAGGCCGCCGCCGCTCGGGAGGCCACGGCCGGCCCGCCGGCGGAGCGAGCGCGGCGCGTCGTCGAAGAGGCGATGGGCCCGCCCCTGAAGACGCAGAAGGCGAAGAAGGCCGCTGCTGACGCTCGGATCGAAGAGGTCCGAGGGCAGGTGCGTGGACGGCTCGATCTCGAATCGGCCGACCTGGCGCGCGAGGCGGATCAGAAGTTCGGGTACGAGGCACTCCCCGAGCTGCCGTTCATCCCACCGATGCGCCCCGACGGACGCCCGCCGATGCAAGGCATCCCCGACTGGTGGGGGGAGATGTCCGCTCGCGAGCGTGCCGACTTCGCCGCGGAGTACATGGTCAAGGAGTCGACCGACGCCAAGCGGATCCGGGCCGAGCAGGACTACCTCTACGAACGACGGAACCCCGGCCAGCACCTCTACGAGGACTGGGAGAAACTGGCGGCAACACGGAAGGCGACCCCTCGCGCCGCCCGTCCCGCGCTCATCGGCGACCAGTCCGACTTCGGGCTCATGCAGTTCCGTGACACCGAGCACTACATCAACCTTGAGGCGCGTCACCGCCGCGGTTACGGCGCTGCCGGGTCCGAGGGTGGGCTCGAGCACTACGGCGCCGCGGATCTCGTCGATGGGCCGTCGTGGGTCGACGACTGGGTCCGCATCGCGAATGACCAGAAGCTCGTGGCCGAGAAGCGCCGGGCGCTCGAGGGCACCGCTCGAGGGCAGACCCGCAACGACGTCAACATCGAGATCGACCAACTCGACCCCGACGAGTTCGTCGCCTACGAGGAGATCGGCCGCGGTCACCAGATCCCGACGATGACCCGCGCTGAGGTCGAGGCGGTCCTGCGCGGCTTCGACGAGGACGGGGTGCCGCTCAAGGAGGGCGCCCGGCGAGAGGCCATGATCGCTGCGCTCGAGCAGAAGCGGGCCGAGGCGACGGGCGCGTACGAGGCGATGCTGACCGAGCAGGTCGACACCGCGATGGCCACCGAGTACGAGCCGTGGACGCGCTCTCGCGACGACTACATCTCGACGGTGCGGTCGGTGCAGAAGGGCATCGACGAGGCCGAGATCGGCGACGACGTGACCGACCTCGCCGACGCTCTCGACGAGCTCGTGCCTGAGGCGTTCCCTGGCGACCTCGACGCCGTGTACGAGCAGTTCGTCGCCGAGGCCGATGTCCGTGGACTGGACCGCCACCGCGAGGTCACCCCCGACCAGCTGGCGGACCGGGCGATCGGCGACACGCTGTCGCGGGTCACGGACGCGT
>ERZ869921.1082-NODE-1082-length-12569-cov-47.738293_pt1 | contig 12569 bp, 11 predicted proteins | sample MGYA00579310_ERZ869921 | MGnify/ENA primary metagenome ERZ869921 (study PRJEB32216, sample SAMN09231816) | wastewater metagenome | place: USA: Maryland | collected 2016-06-21 | study: EMG produced TPA metagenomics assembly of the PRJNA472060 data set (Reclaimed...
ATAACGGGCATGTGCATAGAGTTAAGTTCATACCATTACTAAAAGAAGCATTACACTACAATCATTTAGATCGAACAAAAAGCGATTTGTTTGTAAGCCTGCAAATGGCATTAGTAGCAGTGTTTGGAGAAATGAGAATGCCTGCTAAAAAAACAGTAGTTGTAAAAAATATTATGCCTACCTATAAATTGAAAATGTACGGGTAGTTCACTTGTCATTTTTTTTTAAAAAATCGGTAAGAATTTTTTTTATCCAATAATGTAAAGACCTATCGTTATCCGAGGCTTGCTTTTGCAGTATTGGTTTTATCTCACCCAATCTTACAGGAAACGGCTTATTATTATCTGGTTTACTCATGTATACAAATGTATACAATATTTCAAAAACATTTTAGATAAAAGTATTTTTATAACCAATAATAATATTTCTTATATGGTAGATGAAGCTATTGTAACAGAAGTTGTAGAACAATCAACCGAAGTTTCTCCCGAACAGGCTATAACAGACATGATGAATTATGCCTTTGATGTTGTCCCTGAATCTCCGGTAGAAACTATCATTAACGCAAATGAAAATGAAGAAACACAGCAACAAGAAAAAGTTCTAAATAATACTACTGAAACAAATGCGCCACAAGTAGATTACAATTTATTCGTAAAAGAAATATTCGGTAAAGAAACTGTTGATGATGTTAAAGCCGAATGGATGGAATTGCAGGCTTTAAAAGCGCAACCCAAAACGGCAGAAGAAATTAAGTTTGCCAATGAAGAAAGTAAACGTGTATATGAAAACCTTTTAGCAGGCAATACAAAGCTCGTTAAAAAACATCTTGACGCACAAGAACTACTTGAAGGTGTTGATACAATGGGTGATGAACAGAAACTTAAATTATACATTAAGTTACAAAATCCATTATTCAGCGATAAATTAGTTGAGGAAGAATATGAAGAATTGTATAATCTTGACGAATTTGCTATTGAAGAACATAAACTTGAAAGGGAGAAAATAAAATTACAGCAGCGTAAAATAAACGACACTGTAAAAGCCGCTGAATACTTCGCACAGTACAGCAGCAAACTTGAATTACCAGAAATAAATAAAGCCCCGCAACAAAAAATAGTTGATGAAAGCTACGAAGCGTACAAAGCAAGTATGACCTCCGCAGACGAAGCCTACAACAACATAACAGTTCCAAAAGTAAATGCTCTGAAAGAAACTGACATTCCTTTGAAAGTTAGCGTAAACGATGCTAACAATCAAATGCAGTTTGATGTATCTATTGAGCCGACAAAAGAAGATTTCATTAAAGCCAAAGAAGGTGCTTTAGGAATTATGAATTACATAACAGGAAAATGTTATGATAAGGACGGTAATTTAGATGCAACCAAACTTGCAAGGATAGTATTGCTTAACGACAACTTTGACAAGTATGTTCAAAGTGCAGCACGTCAGGCAGTAAATGCAGAAAGAAAAAGAGTAATTGCACTGGAAGCAACAGGCGGTTCATCAGGTCAAAGGAATTACGATGTTAATGGAGAGAAAACAGAGCTTCAAAAACGTATGGAATTTGCCCTTTCGTAGTACTATTTTTTAACTATTTTAAACTAAAATCACATGCCAGCAGCCATAGTAAGGGGCGCAACAGGCGCACCCGGTGTCGTAGCATATCCTTCGGGACTAACGACAGGTATATTTAATGAATTGAATTTCGTAACACCGGATTGGCAACCAAAATTAAATGCCAAATACGGTAATTCGTCTTATCTGCTTGCCAAAGAAATATTAGGCGGCAGTGTTTACCAAGATCAAATGACAACTACCAATACGTATTCTCATTTTGAGAGAGGACGTTCTTTTGGTGTTGTTATCGTAAATGCGGATGTAACAGGTATTACATCAGGTGCTAACGTTACATTCGTTTGTAAATCACCTGAATCATATAATGACGGGGCAACAGGTACTCAATCACCTCTTAACGTAGGGCAGACTGTAAAAATCCGTTCTAACGGACGTAAAGGTTTTGTTGTTTCAGTAACAAGAACAGCAGGCGCATTTTCAGTTGTAGTTACTCCAAACGGCGCATACTCTTTCGCTTCCGGTACTTCTACTACAACACTATCCGCTTTGGATGGTATTGAAGTTATTGGCGGTACACAGCTTGCAGGTGAATCATCTTCTGCACAGCTTACTACACAGCCTAAACTTTACCGTTACGACAACACAGCATCAGTATTCCGTGTTGGCTGTAAGACAAGCGATTTGGCGGGTATGAATAAAACGCAAATTGACTTCGGTGGCGGCGATAATTACTTGGGTAAACTTGCTGTAACAAACATGAATCTTCAAATGTTGTATTCAGTTGAGGATGGTATCATGGAAGGCGTTCCTTATGCCAATACTGCAAAAACAGGTACAATAGGAGTGCTGCCAGAAGTTGTTTCAAGAGGTGGTGAAGTAGATTACATCATTGGTACATTTGGTTCAGCGGATTTCCAAAGAGTAACAAGGGTAATTGATAACAACGGTGGTTCAGATGAATACCACGCTTTGCAAGACCTTAACCAGCGTCAAAATATCAATACTACATTATTTGGACTTTATCCTAATGGGATGATTTCTTACGGTAGTGTTGGTTTCGGTAAAGAGGCAGCAGTAGCATTAGGGTTTCAGTCATTCAGCACTGATACCGTTTCATTCCACTTCCACCGTTACAAAGGGTTTTCTGCACCTTCAATGTATGGTTATACACCAAATCCAGCATTAGGGGATTACAGGGCAAACTTTGGCTTATTCGCCCCACAGGGAATGACAAGGGATGCTAAGACAGACGAAACAATGGCTTATATGGCTGTTGTGTATCAGAAAAACCCTGAAATACCAACCAATCAGAAAATTTACAGTTGGGGGCTTGGTTACACACAAAATACTAAAACTGAAGAAGCGAGCAACAACTTCCACCAGATAGCGTATGCTGGTTCAAGGGTTGTGGCAGCAGAGCAATTCATTTTAGTAAAAGGTATTGCATCATAGATTTTTTAACAGGCAAGCGGGGGTAAATATCTCCGCTTGCTAAATTTTCAATATGGCAGTAACAACAAAAAAAGAAGTGCATTTAGAGGACATTTTACCAGACATTAACAGAAGGTATGCGTATGTTCTTGCTAAGAAAAATGAAGTAAGGGGTAAAATATACGATGAAAATGGTAACAAAAGAGGTGAGCCACCTTACCAGCCTAAAGTAAATATTTTATTCCGTAGTTCACTTGTATGGGATGGTAGCGCAGACCCGTTTTCAGGTAAGCCACGAAATAAAGGTGTTCATCAAATAAGATACTATGACGGATGTACTACTTTGTTTGTTGACGACCAGCCTAAAGAAAAAGATATTGAAAACTTCATAGATGCCACAAGGGAAGCTAATTTCGATCACGGATATTATTTCGTTTTCGGTTATGAAACAATGCTTAAACTTTACATGGATTGGGCAAGTTATAATGAAAATAGCCCTTACCGTAAACCGTCAGCAGATGTTAAGTGGAAAACACTTGATACCGAAAAACAGATAATGGAAGAAGGTAGTGTATTTGACTTGGAAGATAAGGCTATCGAATACGCTAAAACTGCAAGTTTAAAGAAAATGAAACTGCATTGCAGGTACTTAGGTGTATCATTAAATGACCCTGTTTCTAATATTGAACTTTCAGAAAAGGCATTACGTATTGAATACCGGAAGGCTGCAAAAGCAGACCCGAAAGATTTTGTAAAATCATTCGATGATAAAGCACTTGAAATAAAAACATGGGTTGCCGAAGCTATTGCGGTTGGTAAAATAAGCACAACTACATTACCCAATAAAGCAATGTGGGCTAAAGGCGGTGTTATCATGGATATTTCAGGTATTAAAGCACCGGAATTAATCATTGAAAAACTTGTTGAGTTTTCGCAAATGGAAGAAGGCGGAGATTTTGCAAGTCAATTAAAGGCACTTTTCGACTAAGTTATTTGGTAAGTATTTTAATAACTAAATGCCTTGCAATTTGTAGGGCATTTTTTCAATAAACTATAATGGCTTTAACCGCTGATTACTTATATACTTACACGCTTCGCCTAATGAAAAAAAACATGGCAGGCGGTTTAAAATCAACGGATTTTAATGCCCATTGGAGCGAAAGCCAAAGGGCTTATCAGGATGATTTAATGGGTAGATTTCAGGCACGTAATAATGGTAAAGAAGGACTGAATACAGGATTAATTGAAAATGAAACTATCCTGCAAAAACTATCTCCGTTCATTACACCAATAGTTCTAACATTTACAGACGGGATTTGCGAAAAACCCAAAGATTTTATTTACAGACTTGCATTAAGAAGTAACGGTAAAGATTGCTATAAAATAAATCACGATCAAATAGCAACAGTAAATGACAGCGTAATAGATCCGCCAAGTATTGATGATGACAGGTATTATTTTGTTGAATATGAAGGTTACTATTTGTTTTTGCCAATAGAAACAGCAACAGCTGATTTGGATTACATAAGCACCCCTAAAGATATTAAATGGGGGTTCACTTTTGACGAACAAGGCAGGCAGGTATATAGCATAGGCTTGAGCGTACAGCCTCTTTGGGATAACAACAGTTGCATGGAAATAACCAAGCGGATGTTTAAGACTTTGGGAGTTTCTTTTAAAGATTCTGATTTTGAAAATTTCGGAGAATCGGTAATAGATAAGGGCGTATAATTTATTAAAATAACAACAATGAGTACCACACTAACAAGTGCCACTTTATCAGTAACAGTAACAGAAGAAATAACACTTAACGGTAATGCAATAAACAGTACCAATCAGGTTAGTATTACTGATATTAACGAGATTGATAAAAGAATTGTAACCATACCGTCTGCTTCTGAAATTGTATTGATGGCATTTAGTACAGCTATTGCAGCAGGCCAATTCATAGCTTCGGATGTAAGGTATATAAGACTTAGAAATCTTGATGCAGCGAATTGGCTAAGGGTTCGGTTGAAAAAAATTATCACAACCCCAATTACTACATTAGGGAGCATTACAGCAGGTTCTGCATATCCAAACGGGGCTTATACTAATGTTGCATTTACAGGTGGAACAGGCAGCGGAGCAACAGCCAATATAACCGTTGCGGGTACTGCTATACAAACATTAGGTACAATCACAGCAGGTTCAGGTTATGCCACACCGGGGACATACACAACAGTTCCATTGACAGGCGGTTCAGGTTCAGGAGCACAGGCTACTATTGTTGTGGCGGGTGGCATAGTAACAAGTGTAACAATAACCACAAGAGGTACAGGGTATGTGATAGGTAACGTACTTAGTGCATCAAACACAAATTTAGGGGGAAGCGGTTCAGGGTTTTCTATTCCAGTTGCAACTTTAGGCGGTGGCGTAAGTGCAGTAACATTAGTTCTTGCAGGTACAGGTTATACGGCAGGTGATACACTTAGCGCATCAAATACAAACTTAGGTGGTGCAGGTACAGGATTTTCAATACCTGTTTCTGTTGCAACATCCGTAGTGAATATTTTGGATGAAAAAGTAAGTGCAGGTGATTGCCTTATACTATCAAATACATCCGTAAGTGCAAGTACGGTTAATCAGGCTTTTGCTTCATTTGTAGATATTGATAGTATAAACTGTCAGGCTAATTCTTCGGCTATTGATGTTGAATATTTTGTAGCGTCCGTTTAATAAAATAAAATGGCAATAGTTTACAGCAAAAAAATGCTTATACAAAGGGTTCGTCAGCACATGGCGAATGGCTTTCCTAATGCGTCATTTTCAACTACGGATAATGAGGTTCTTTTATACATAGATCAGGCACTTGCTTTTTCATTGGTAGGTCAGGTTTATGCAGCAGCAAAAGTGGAAGGTAGTTTGGCAGTACCGGAAGCATTTTTAGTAACGTATTTATTGCCTGCGTTACAGCAGGATAATGTTACAAAAGAATGGTACAGCTTATTACCACAGCCGCCAATAAGTTTGCCATTAGGCCATAGTATTGATGAAGTTTATTTTGCCAATTCATCTAATGGTAAAGGAACACAGGTAGCTTTAATAAAAGCAAAAAGAACAGGGTACAGGAGTTATTTACCTTCTCCGCCTAATGTAATGGCAAAAATTGAAGGGAGTAAAATAATACTTCAAGCCCCAAGTGGCACATCATTGTTAAGCCAAAACCTATATGTTAGAATGGCAACAACAAGAACTACTGATATTAACGCAGTAATGAATGTACCGGATGATACCTTAGAATTGATATTTAATAATGTTGTAATGAAAATGAAAGACAGATTACAATTGCCAAAAGATATTATAGCCGATGATATTTCATCAGGTAATAAAAATTCTTAAATAAAAAAAATAAAATATGGCTACAAGTAAAAAAATTGTAACAGCAGAAGTGAAACAAACCTATGATGATATGCAACCTTCTGTATTTTCAGCAGAGCCGAATGAGGCAATTGAATACGAACCAAATAGTGAGATACAATTTTTGGAAACTTTGTTAGGAACGATTGTTTCAGGTAGTTGGCATGGACCGGCTGCCGATATTATAAAAGGAAGATTAGCATTACTTAAAAAATAATCATGTCTGCTAAATTTGAACCACTAAAAAGAGTAGGAGCATTTTACTTAGATCAATACCAAAAAAGTGTTGGTGATGAAGATACTGTATGGGTTATGCTTGTACGGGGTTTAGAATTTATGCACTTTAATACAACAGCAGAACCAAAGACAGTAAGACTTCCTGTTCAGGGGCAAAAAACAGTAGTATTACCTGCCGATTACGTTCAATGGAGTAAAATAGGTTTACTTAATCAAAATGGTAAAGTAAGTACATTAAAAGTGAATACTGCACTTACTACCTATGCTGATACAAGGGCAAACAGAATATCATTATTAACACCGGACTTAAACACTGCATGGATAGGTAATAGCGATGTACCGTATCTTAATTATTACACAAATGGAGTTTATGCCCCTTTGTTTGGTGTCGGTGGCGGGTTAATTACTTATGGTGAATGCAGGGTAGATGAACCTAATAATCTTATTGTTCTTTCTCCCGATTTTCACTATGACGAAATAATATTTGAATACATCAGCGCACCTGAAAGAGATTTGGATTATATGGTTGATATAAGATTAAGAGAACCTTTGATTGCGTGGTGCGCATGGAAATTTAAAATGGACACAGAACTAAATTTTTATAACCGTTATACGGAAAGTAACCGAATGATGAAGCCTTTGAGAATGCAGGTATTTCAGGATATTATCAGAGAAGGAAATAAATTCTGTTTAAAAGGATAAGATGCAGCCGCAAATAAAAAATACATTACGAAGATTAAATCTTGATGATAATTTTCATTATTTAGATAAGGATGATTATGTAGATGCCTTAAATATCACACAAGATACACCAACGGAAGGCGGCGATATTTCTACTTCAAACGAGATTGGTAACAGGCTTGTTTATTATCAGCTACCTGCTGGCAGAAATAAAACAATAGGGGCAAAACAAGACATACTACGTAACAGGGTATATGAATTTATTTGGAATAGCAACGATTTTCATTCTATTGTTTTATACAATAATATAACAAGAACAAGAACTAAATTAATTGAAAATTTAACAGATACGGGTAATGTTGATATACTTCAATTTGATGAAAATAAAAAAATAAATCATGTTGATATTATTCCAAAAAGCGAAGATGAAGGGGATTTGGTTTTTTGGACAGACGGGAATGTAACACCTAAAAAAATTAATGAAAAACATATTTCAGACGGCATTTATGGAACTTTATTAAAATCATTTATTGAAGTAGCAAAAGCCCCGCCACTTTCACCTATTACAGCAGTTTATGGTAACGATGCAACAAGACTTGCAAATTCGGTGAATAAGAAAATGTTTATGTTCACTTATCGTTACCAGTACGATGATTTTGAAAAAACATCTTTCAGCACGTACAGTAAAATACCATTACCAATAGGCTACTATGGCAGTGATAATGATACAGACCCAAGTAAGAATAATTTTATAACGTTGACATTTGAGACAGGAGCAAAAAATGTTATTGCTATTGAAATAGGGATGAGGGTTAACATTGGTGGTGAATGGGATGATTTTGTACAGATAGCAAATCTCATTAAAGCAGATTTATTAATACCGGATAATTCCACCTCAAGTTATTTATTTTACAATGACAATATTTATCCTCCTTTTGATATTCAGGAAGTAACATCATTGCATGACTGGGTTCCAAGAACAGCAGCATCACAATGCTTATTAAATGGCAACGTACTTGACTACGCATGTATAAGAGAAGATTATAATAATATACCAGTTAATGAACTTGATGTAACAATAACAGTTGAAAACAAAACAAATAATCCACCTGATACAGACCCGCCATCTGTTACCTATGTACAATCGGGTAGCACATTTACATTCACTGTAAATGGCAGCGTACCTACTGGTACTGAATATAAGATATACATATTTTTCAATGGTAATCCCGGCATAGGACAAACATACGGGGTAAGACTTGTCGCAGATTACACTTCATTGCCGGGTGATACAGTTGACGATGTAGCATTTGAACTTTATTCAGACTTTAATAGCTATCCGTCAGTACCGATAATAGGCGGGAGTTATTTTACTAATTATTGGAACTCAACTTTTGGTACATCAGGTAATTCAGTACAGCAAATTATAGTTACTCCGGGTTCATCAGGGGGTGGTACTATTTCAAGTGAAAAAGTATGGTTGCCTTATTGCAATTATATATTAGGGCTTGTTTATTTTGATGAACAGAACAGAAATATGCCCGGTGTTCAGACAAAAACAAATCCAACAGACAGCGATAATGATTTTGCTTTTTCAACACCTGCTTTTTCAGTAGATACAGGGTTGCCACAAACAGCCGTTGTAAGCGCAGCTATTAACCATTTACCTCCTGAAGGTGCAGTAAAGTATTGTTGGGTAAGGCAGCAGATTACGTACGCTAAAAATCCTTTGTTTTACGAGACTTGTGATTTTCAGGAAGATACAGATTACTACTATTTCTGTCTTGCCAATATAGAGCAATATAAAACAGATAACAGTCAGTTTATTTATGGTACAGCACCCATTACAGCACAAAGCAGGATTAAAGTAATGGATAGTATTACTGCTAACTTGTTTGATGGTAATGCATGGACACAGGACTATGAAATATTAGGCACAGTAACAAGAACTTTAACAGGCGGGAGTTCGCCTGCCGATGACAGGCTTTTCATAAAAGTTAAAATCCCGTTAGTTGCACCAAGCCCGGCATATACTGCTAACTTATATGTAATGGTTTATGCCCCTGCTGCTAACCCAACAAGTGTTACAGATAGCGTATTTAATGAGTTTGGTGAAACCTATGATATTTATGAACTTGACGGGGTTAACTATCATAGAGGAATGGATCAAGACCAAACAGGAAGTCAGCCTGCTACATTTACCTTTATAGAAGGTGATGTATATTTCCATCAACGAAATATGTACCCCGGATTAGTAGCAACTCCCCCACTTAGTTTTGATACAGTAACTGTTTTTGATGCTAATTATTCAGATTTTTTTGTAAGTTCAGTTAATGATAATGGCAGAGCGCAAGTGATTAATATTAATGCAAAAAATAAATTATTCAAAACATTAAACAGGTTTAGCAGAGATTACCAATTAAGCACCAATATCAATCAAACAAACAGGTTTTACTATAACAATTTTACAGAGTATAGTTTAGAATTTGGCGAGATACTAAGGCTTCATGTAAAAGACCAATACATGAAAGTGGGGCAACAGTTAAAGATCGGCAGAGTTCCAGTAGGATTACAGATAATAAAATCATCAGGTGGGGCAAGTAGTTTAATTGTTTCAGATACATTACTTAATACAATTGAATATTATACAGGGGAAGTTGGCGTTGGTGATTCTCCTGAAAGTTGGGCATCTTTCAACTTCGCAGATTATTTTATGGACACCGTAAGGGGCGCATTGGTAAGAAACTCAATAAATGGGAATGAAGTTATAAGCAGGCTTTATAAAATAAATGCGTGGGCTATTAAAAATATAGTTTTAAGGACAGGTAATTATAAAGGGTATGGTTGTTATAATCAGGCAACTAATGAATATATAATAGCGTTAGAAGCTACTGATACAAGCCCTGCAAAAACATTAAAATTCAGCGAAAATGATAATGCTTTTAAATCATTTATTTCAGCGCATCCTGAAATGATGTGTACATTAGGAACACTATTAATAATGTTTAAAGACGGGCAATTGTGGACGCATGATAATCCTGTTTATAATAATTTCTTTGGTGTGCAATATCCGTCAAGTATAACTCCTGTTTTTAGTGAAGGCGGGGCAATAAAAAAGACTTTTAATGCAATAGGGTATCAATCAAATAAAGTTTGGGCAAGCCCCGAAAAAGGAGATATTGCAACTTCTGAAATAAATGAACAGACAGGATTGCAGCAAGAAAGCGCAATCAGGAAATTTGATTATGATTTAGAAGAAGGTGTCAATGTAGCTGCGTTTAATTTTGACATGAATAGTATGAATTATGAACAGATGGCTTTAGTGGAAGGTGATTATTTAAAAGGAACATGGGTAAAAACAAAATTAGTTTTAGCGGCAGAGGATGCGGTTGGTTTAGTTAGTATAGATTTTCCTTATATTACAGCATCATTATCAAGTAGAACTTTTTAAAATAATAATATTATGCCAGACGCATTAAGTGGAGCAGTAAGCGGGGCTACGTCAGGTGCAGCTTTAGGGCCGTGGGGCAGAGTTGCGGGAGGATTATTAGGCGCAGCAACAGGGTTCTTTCAAAAGAAGAAAGCCGATAAACTATTAAGCAATTTAGAGTACCCTACGGAGGTGATGCCATCCGAAGTTGTAGAGAACCAAAACTTAGCCCGTAGAGATGCTGCAACAGGGCTACCTTCTGAACAATACGCCAATGCTATGAAGAATATTCAAAGGCAGCAATTAGCAGCACTTAGAAGTGCGAATGACAGACGTGCAGGTGGGGGATTAATTGGGGGTATTCAGGCAGGTACTAATGATGCTTTACTAAATCTCGATGCCGAAGATGCCCGTATGAAATTAGACAATGAAGGTAAACTGATTGCAGCCAATAATACAGCAGCGGGATGGAAAAGTAAACTATTTGATTCTAATGTACGTCAAAAATATATACAGGATTACAATTACGCAATGGGGCTGAAAGGCGCTGGTAATGAAAACTTTTCAAGCGGTTTAGATAAAATAGGTGCAGGTGTTGGTTATGGGTTAGATAGCGGGTGGTTTAAAGGCGGCGGGGGCGGTACATGGAATGGTAAAATAGGGGCATTACCCGGATATACAGACCCGGACGTAACAGTTAGACCCGATTAATTTTTTAAAATAAATAGTTAATGGCACAAATAGGCGAAGTTCCGGGTGGCGGCAGACCTTTTGGGGATATTTACACAGTAAATACACCTGCACTTGATAGATTCGGGCAGCAGATGTATGCACAAGAGATTCAGAGGCAAAATCAAATGCGTCAGGATGCTAAAGCACTTGATGAAGAATTTTCAAGAAATGCCGCAAATATAAGGGATGCCGATTTGCCTGAATATTCTAAAGCCTATCAGGATTATAAAACAGCCTATCTGCAATCATTAAAAAGCAAAAAAGAATATTCACCTGAACAGCAAATGGAACTGCTTCGGAAAAGAGCAAATGTTTATTCAGTTATTAAAAATAGTAAAGATACAGATGCAGTAATAAAAGATTACGCCAAAAGAATAAACAGCGACACGAAAGGTGTATATAATACAGACGCTTCAAATAGGCTGCGCGGGTATAACAGCTTACCTTCAAATCAAATTTCAGATAAACATTTCGATGATTTAATGTGGAAGTTTGGCAATACTGATTTTTCAAAAGAAGAAGGGTTAGCAAAAGGGAAACCCCGAAGCGTAGGACAAAAATTAGTAGGAGTTGACCCGAATGACCCGAACAGTGATTTGTATTCTACCTACGATGTAGGTAATAATTATTTAGACTATTTTAATACATTGGCAACAGCTATAACAGGGGCTAAAAAAACAGAAGATTATCAAAGATTAGTAAACAACCAATACACGCCGGAAGAACAGCAGCAATTAACTGAAGCATTTAATAAAAAAATAAATGACCCACTGTATAAAGAATTGTATGGAGTTGACGGGACAACAACATTCCCTTCATGGGCATACAATACGCCAATAGGCAATGCTTTAAGAATTGCCACAATGAAAAGTGTAGTGGATGCCCCACTTGTGCCAACAACTAAAAGCATCCCAAATAAAACAAGAATGATGCTTGCTAAAGATGCTATTGGCGATGAAAATGCAACTACTAAATTTAACAGATCAAAGATTCTAAAATCAATGGGTGGTTCAGGTAGTGGTTATAGTAGTAATGGTTCTAATCAACAGTTTAATAATGTTTATGGAGATATAGATGAAGC
>ERZ869921.1083-NODE-1083-length-12567-cov-10.294277_pt1 | contig 12567 bp, 20 predicted proteins | sample MGYA00579310_ERZ869921 | MGnify/ENA primary metagenome ERZ869921 (study PRJEB32216, sample SAMN09231816) | wastewater metagenome | place: USA: Maryland | collected 2016-06-21 | study: EMG produced TPA metagenomics assembly of the PRJNA472060 data set (Reclaimed...
GGCATGGGTGAAGTACGACTCAAAGACACGCTAGAGACAGGTGCCATGGGTGCTCCTGTCACATTACCCGAAGCTGAGTACACTAAGGCTAAGAATACATATCGCTACGCGAACAAAAACATCGTACGCATGTGGGACACCGCTAAGAATCTGCTATACAAGATGATACGTGCTGAAGGTACGCAGTCCGCTGGTGAGTACAAGTGCCTCAGGTTCGGCAAGGACTTCGTGAAGCTTCCGAATGGTATGTTCCTACGCTACCCAGGACTACGCTCTGACGATACTGGCTCACTTGTGTATGACACGATCAACGGCGAGGCGCGTATTTATGGTGGACTCTTCGTAGAAAACCTTGTACAAGCTTTGGCTCGTGTGATCATCGCCGACCAGATGCTAGCTATACACGCGCTAGGATATCGCATCGTTACAATGACGCACGATGAGATAGTTGTTGTGTGTCCCGAAGACAAAGCCGAGCAGTGTAAGGCTGACATGGAGCGTGTTATGTCTACCCCACCAGAGTGGGCTCCCACATTACCCCTATCAGTGAAGTGTGAATATGACACGTGCTACTCGAAATAAACGTAAGCTTCGTATCGTTGCTTTACACGTACGGCTAGAACGCGATAGAAAAGTCGTACGCATGCACGTACTCAAACAAGCTTTTAGCGACGGATACACTAGACTTTATAGTAGTGGGTTTCCTGTAGACTCTTGTTCATATCCAGAACTTGACAGCGATAGAATATGGCTACGCGGGAGGGATAAGACAGAAAATAACAGCGTAGCCAACATAAGCTTTGGCACCATAAAGCAAGCCAAGGCCTACTATACCAACCTGATTCGCACTTTCGAAACTATCGAGATTCGTTATGAATAAGAACGAAGCTCTTCAAATACTCAACCTCTCAAATACTCACACAAATGACGACCTTAAAACAGCTTACCGCAAAGCCGCGATGCAAACACATCCAGACAGAGAAAACGGCACACCAGAAGCTTTCGCCAGAGTTGTTGGAGCGTATAACCTGCTTAGTCAACAGGTATGCACCACATGCGGAGGCACAGGACGAACGACAGTTTATGACGGCCCATTCAAACACGAACTAAAGTGCCCCCAATGCTGGAACAAAGAAAACTAAGAATCGTTTGCTTCAAGGCTACTTTGACGAAAGGTAAGAATACGGTTAGACTTGATATTCACCGCCAATTAGTACGCGGAGCAATTAATTGCGAAATTTGCCCAGAAAACGAACAAGTTCGTATGGCGGCTGTACCCGAACTATGTGATGGAACTATGTTTCTTCTTGGTAGATACAGAGAAATACCAGAAGAAGAAAAACGTTTTAATAAGCAACATACCACGAAATACTGGTTAACACACAAAGACAATCTCGGGTGCGCAGCTCGCTGGATAAAACAGCTAATGGAAGAAGGACACTACGGTTATGGCAAACAGTATCGGCGAAACAATCGATGAGATGCACATACTTCGAGCAAAGAAACGTGCACTCGAGGACATGGTAAAAGAGATCGAAAAACAATATGCTTCAAAAGAAGCGGAACTAATGTCCCTCATGGACAGTCAACATACACGTACCTCAGAAGGAAAGCTTGCTTCAGTCCATATCGATGAAGTAGTCTACCCTACTGCGGACAATTGGGACGAAACCTACAAGTTCATTCACGACAATAAGTACTATCACCTGCTTGAGCGACGGCTTACAGCCGTTGCCTATCGTGAACTACTTGAACGTGGTATTCAAGTACCTGGTGTCGTACCTTTCAAAAAACGCAAAGTCAAACTAACATCAATCTAAGTAATGGAGCCTATCATGGCAGAACGCGGTAACAACAACCTACCAATTAACTATGCGGATCAACTCAAAGGGGAAGCAGCGGACATTGCGAGTCGCATTTCAAGCGGACCCCGAAACAAAATCACGACTACGGGCGGCAGCGCGTTCGTACTTCCAAACGGTACTTCCGGACCGAAGCTTGAACTGGTTGTACTTGATTTTGTTGCAGAAAACAATTTCTTCGAACGCCCCTTCAATAGGAACAATCCTTTCCCCCCGGCTTGCTTCGCTATAGGATATAACCCGCGCGACATGGTACCTAGTGAAAACAGTCCGGACAAACAAGCTTCAGCCTGCACTAACTGCGCTCACAATCAGTGGAAAAGTGGCGCTGGAGCTGGTAAAGCATGTAAGAATGGACGACGCCTTGCGGTTACTCCTCTTAAACCTATGGATGATGGTACGCGTCCTGTCTGGTTGCTTGAGATCCCGCCTGCAAGCATCAAGTTCTTCGATGCGTACGTTAGCAAGATAGCTACAGCACACAAGATGTCGCCAATCGGCATGCTAACAGTGATCACACACGCGCCCGGGTCTGCGTTCAACGCACCACGCTTCGATATAGCTCGCCCGCTAACCAACGAAGAACTCGGTGAAGTATTCCCACTACGCGAACAAGCTGCTGAGCTTATCACTCGTGAGCCGGACGTATCTAAGTACGTGCCGCTCGGTAAATAATGGGCCGCAACGCTAGCGTCATCCTATCGAAAGAACAGGTGGCGCATGCTAGGTACGAGCGCACGCAGGAGCTAAGTCTTCTGCGTGAGCAGGCTGCTCGTATCGAGGCAGACATCATCAAACTGGACGAAACCAAGGATGCGTACAAACGCAATCTCAAAGAGGTTCAGAAACAAATCAAGAGTATGGAAAAGTAAGAAAGGAGGCCCGCTTCGGCGGGTTTTTCATTATATGGAAGACAAAGAAGTAGTAGAAGCCATCGTAGCTTCGTTAGTTAAAGCGATCAACGAACGACTGGAAAATGCAGCTCAGCAAGTCGAAGAATCTGGGTTCCACAGCAAAGGGTCTGCCGAAATTATACGTAGCTACAAAGTAGACGCAGCGCAAATCAACGTGGTACGTGAGTAATGAAGAAGAAACTGCGGATATACATTCGAGACGACCGCTATGCGTTTGTACTAAAATCGTACGCAGAAGCGGTAGAACAAGCCGCACTTATGGTAGCTGATCACGGCGATAACCTAAATTCAGCGCGTCACAAAGAAGAGTACCGCAAACTCGCTAATAGAATACGGGACATCAAGAAATGGGAATACCAGTCATAATTGGCATCGCGGGGCTACCACGTAGCGGTAAGGACACAGTGGCGGCGTACCTGCTGGCTAAGCATGGTGGGTACCGCTATGCCTTCGCTGACGCTATAGTACGTATGCTCAATGCTGGCTTCGAAACAGACTTCGACAACGAATACTGGACGGAGCACAAGGAGGACATCATCCCCGCAATAGGTAAGTCGCCACGTGAGTTACGTCAGCTACTGGGCACTGAATGGGGTCGTAACCTAATCAACAAAGACCTTTGGGTTACTTTGGCACTAGCCAAGTACATCAAAGAAGGTCCTGGCATGGTTATCCCAGACGTACGCTTCCAAAACGAAGCCAAGTTTGTACGCGATCGTGGTGGCGTGATCATTCACGTAGACGGCCCACATGGAGTTATGTCGAACACGCACGTTAGCAACATGCCTATCACACGTATCTCGGCTGACCTCGTTATTCAAAATACAGGGTCACTGGTCGATCTGCACCACAAAGTGGATGAGCTATTTGATGGACAAAGTTGAAGAATATGTACGTGCTCATCCTGTGGAGTACGCAAACCTAGCTCTCGATAATATAACACGCTTCGGTTCTAACTTACGTTGGGCGTGCGAGGAGCTAGGCCTCAATGAAGAATACGCAGCCCTCATAGCAGCAGCGAAGGTTATACGCAAACATGTCAAGTAAACCGGAAACAACCTTCATAACGAGCATCCACAAGAAACTACCCGAACCGCCCCCGTACCATGAGAAGAATAATAACCCGTTCAACTCAGGTACTCCGGATGTGTTTTACTCCGGCAACGAGGGTGATCTATGGGTTGAGTACAAGTTCATGAAGGAGTTACCAAAGAGACCAACCACACTAGTGGTACCGGACTTATCTCCGGGCCAAAAACGTTGGCTTGGTAACCGCCTTGATGAAGGTAGGAATGTAGCTGTGATTATGGGTGTTGGCCCTAAGCACGGCATACTATATAGGAACAGAGAGTGGCTCGTACCTATACCAACAAGCGAATTACAGGCTAAGCTCGTACTCCGACAGGACTTAGCTGACTGGATCAAAGCAACAGTCGGAGAAAATAGATGTCATTTATTAGAGTAATCTACACGACATCGAACGTCATATCAGCAACGTACAAGATATTGGCAACGTCAATACTGATGTACTACCTAGTAAAGGAAACGAAACTGCGAGTAAAACAATATGCAGACGATTAAAGACGCCGAGGCAATTGCCGGGAGTCTTAGCAAACCGTCAAAAATGCCTGGGTATGCGTATGGCATACCAGCTCAAAGATGCAAAACCGGCAGCATACTAAACAAAATACCGAATTCAGTATGCTCAAAGTGCTACGCCCTCAAGGGTCGCTATGTATTCCCAAACGTAAAAGCGGCCCAAGAGCGACGATACCAGTCCTTAACACACCCGGACTGGGTCGACGCGTTGACACTAATGATCAAGAAAACGAAAACAGAGTACTTTAGATGGCATGATTCCGGGGATATCCAAGGAGTCTGGCACCTAAACAACATTGTCAAAATCGCAAAGCTATGTCCGGAAGTCAAGTTTTGGTTACCTACACGAGAGAAGGGGTTTGTATCACAATGGCTACTACTAAACAAAGCCTTCCCTACCAATCTCGTTGTACGTGTTTCAGGGGCTATGATTGATGGAGCAGCACCGAAAGGTTTTGACAATACGTCTACCGTTAACTCGGAAAGCAAGGAAACTATGGGGGTATGCCCTGCACCACAACAGGGAGGCCAATGTTTACTATGCCGACAGTGCTGGGATGTATCAGTGGGTAACGTGTCCTATGCGAAGCATTAAAAAACGCGAAAACTAAGAATTGGTCATACCGAATTATGCAAAAGAAAATAATCATCAGTAACCCCGACGAACCAGATATCATTATCGTAGTCGACGACGCAAGTAACCGTTTCACTATAGACGACAGTAGTGGCGAACCGCCTTTGGAAGACGAAGTACCTGAAGGACTTGAACAACAAGCAGCAGATGTTATGTACACGCTTGCGGATCATTTTGACAGCAAAGTACCAGGGCGTCTTACCCCATTTGCTCGAGAGTGGACGAAAGTGTCGAACTACATAGGCGAGAAAATCCCGTCTAGCACGTCCACGGAGGAATTTATTGAGTCGTTGGACGACGGAATCAGGGAACTGGCTCAAGCTTATGTAAACGATGATGTAGACGCTATGCGTGAGCACGTCACAGGGTTCATAGCCGTTATGATGGCTCTGGACCACCGCCTCGGTCTGCGCGTGGCAGAAAAAGTTGTCAAAGCAGCTAAAGAGTAGGATACAATCAATATCCCGCCGCTCTAGCTCAGGCTTAGGTAGAGCAACCGCCTTGTAAGCGGTAGGTCGAAGGTTCGAATCCTTCGAGCGGCACCACCGGTGTATAGGCTAGCCTGGTCTAAGTCACCTGCTTTGGGAGCAGGATATCGTACGTTCGAATCGTACTACACCGACCATTTTCACAACACAAGGAAACTTTCTAATGACAACAGTAACTATCTCAATCGACGGCGGCCCAGCCCAAACATTTACGATGGACGGCAAGGGCTCCAAACCAACTGCTACATCCACACAGGGGACAAACCTAGGGGTACTAGCTACTTTCAATGCAAAGACTACCAAAGAGTCTCGCGCATACAACCAGTTTGAATCTCCGACCGTAGGCCCTGGCGGTTCGTTCCTGATCGCCCTCGACATCACGGATCAAGACAGTACGAAAGGTCGCGATTATGCTAGCTTGACGTTCAGCGACTTTGGTACTGAGCGTGCGTTTAAAACAGTCAGCGTTACCAATGATCCTGAGTCTACCGGCTACGTGTTCGCGACGGACCAGAACGCAGGCGGCGGCGTGTTCAACATCAACGATGCTGAACGTACGGGGTTCAATCTCACGACAGGCCGCTGGTATTTCCGATTCCAGAACCGCAGCACCGACACCGGTGCAACAGTAGCTGTCTTCGCAGTGCCTGAAACACCGGCGTAAGACTCGTTACAAGCCCCGCTGGCGAAATTGGCAGACGCACTAGACTTAGAATCTAGCGCCGAAAGGCGTGGGGGTTCGAAACCCTCGCGGGGCACCAAATGTACTAGACCTGTAGCGTACGAAGTACCAAGTCAAAACGGATACATCGTACGTGGCGGGGGTAGTACACGAAGTATTGAAGCAGCAACATGTGTGGAGCCCGAGCATTTGTGGCTCGGAGATGCTTGCACCTGTTGCATTTGACAGGCTCAGTGCTTCGTAGCGCAACCCCTCATCATAAAATGAGGGCGTTGTCTGAGACACTACTAAGGAGTCGACGGCCGTCGGACCCAGCTAGCGGGTAAAGGATTTGTTGTTCCCGAGCCGCGTACCAACTCGACCATGCCTGATGACAAAGGTGGCCAATCGAAGTACGAAATGGAGCTGTTGCCTTAGCTAGTGTCTCAGAGAACGTTTGCGCTCAAAGGCCTAGCTAGCCCGGTAAAGCGGCTTTTCAACGTACTGATCGTGTGCACCTTGCAGCTTACATTGAAGTTTAGCTGGCACAAATGTTCTACCCTTTTCGCGGAATAGCTCAGTTGGCAGAGCACCGGGTTCATACCCCGGGGGTCGTAGGTTCGAGTCCTACTTCCGCTACCACTTACCTTAACGAAAGACTAGTATGAAACCAAGCAAAACACTCTACAAAGCAGCTCAGATCATTCATAACAAAGGCTGGGCACGCGGCTCCTGCCATACGCACGGCCGCGTAGACCTCGGCGGTGCCATCGGCTTCGCTGCCTATGGTGACCCGAAGGCCCCTCCGAGCCGAGCGGTTATCCGCGCCATGACGAAGGTGCTAGGTCCTGACCTACCCCTGCACAAGTTCAACGACAACCACTGTAAGACACATCGCGACGCAGTGGCCGCACTACAACTTGCTGCGGACATTGCAGCTGCGGAAGGGAAGTAGCTTTCCGGGCCAGTAGCTTAGAGTCCCAAAGCAGTGGACTCATAATCCATTGATCGTAGGTTAGAATCCTACCTGGCCTACCACAAGCTCTTATGGTGAAATTGGTAAACACATCGGCCTTAAGATCCGATGCTGCAAAGCTTGTAGGTTCGAGTCCTACTAGGAGCACCATGTCACGTACATACAAAGACCGTCCTTCGAAGATCCAATACCCGCGCTACTGGGAGAAGGACGACAAGCCCAAGCAACGACGTACAAAAAACACTGAATGGAACTGGCTAGGTAGCACGCCTAGTTGGTGGACTCGTCTTATGATGAACCGGCCAATGCGTGCTCGTGGCCGAGCGTGGGAGCACAAGGTGCTGCGCGAGCACGACCACGAAGATACAGACCCACCTGGCGTAAGCCGCAAACCACACCACTACTACTGGTAATTATGAACGAAGAAATCGTAATACGCGACCTAGATGGCAAAGAAACACCGCTATTTTACATCCTGGACGCAGACAAGAACATCATACCAGTACGAACTACTGCGGAAAAGATGGCCTATTACCGCTGGTACGAAGACCCTGACAACCGTCGCGTAGCCATAACTGAGCAAGACGGCGTATCGGTGTCGACGGTGTTCCTTGGCGTAGATCACGGCTTTGGGGAGGATGGACCTCCGGTCGTCTTCGAGTCCATGGTGTTCGGTGGACCTATGTCCGATCACCAAGTCCGCTACTGTACATGGGACGAAGCCATGAAAGGACATGTCGAACTATGCCGGAAAGTGTTCGGAAGCTCCGCGTCTACTTAAACGCAAACCAGCGTATACGGAAGCTTCGTTTAGAAGCCCATGAGCGTCTTGCTAAGTATCTCGTAACCTTAGTTGACGAAGGCGTATACAAACACATTACGAGCGACGTTAGCTCAGTGGAATAAGAGCTGCGGGCTTCTATCCCGTAGGTCAGGGGTTCGAATCCTCTACGTCGCGCCACAACAACTGCGATTTGGATAAAATAATGAGAACGAAGATCGATGACAGCGTGCACAACGCTAAGGTGGCTCTCGCCGCAGCGAACGACATAGATTCTGTGATAGGGGACGCCCCGCCTATGTTTTCAAGGTTGATCGCAGATTTAGCGCACTTGGCTGAACGTAACGGCCACGACTTAGCGTGGATCATGGAGAACGCAGCGAGGACTTATGAAGCAGAACGGAACCAGAGCACAGAGACGAGCGGAGAGAGCTCGGATAGCCAAGCAACGTAGAGCGCACTGGTACGCCTGGGACGCCACAACTGGACGGTGGGATATACCGCCAGAGTGGCTTGGTAAGAAGGTTACGACCAACAAAGCTTGTAGCTGCTGGATGTGCCGCAACCGTAGACGAGACGAAGGTCCTACCCGTCAAGAGCGTAGGTATATGTTGAGAGAATATGATGATTAACGAAGACCTGTTTGATAAAGCCTTCCGCTACGCTGGGTGGCGTTGTGGCACCGACTCGAAAGAGTTCCAACGAACGCTTCTGTGGGAATACAACCGCCTGCTGAAGATAGAAGAAGCCCTTCAGGACTTATCCGACCAAACACAACAACTTAACCTAGGACATAACGACATGGCAATGAAACTAGTACGAGTAGGTGAGTTCAACCTCATCGAATACACGGATGACAACGGCGATAAGATCGTAGCAGGAGATACCTACTACAACGAAGGGTACGGTGAGTATCTGTTCGCTCCGCGCGAAGATATTAGTTGCCACTTCGACGCAGCAGACATGCGCTCTATCGCAGACATTCTGCAAACGCAGAACAAGATTGGAGAGTAATATGAGCCTAGAAGGCTGGATACTACTAGGAATCCTGGTATTCCTTATGTTGGTAGATGCAGTACTACACTACATCCTGTGTAGAGAAGTCCGGGACCTCCGTGAAGAAGTAGACGAGCAACAAGACAAACCACCCCAAACAACTGCTATGGGGTTTCTACCGTAACCACTAGCAGCTAAACAAAAGGCCCCTAGGGGCCTTTTCTTATACACTATCCTCTTAACTGAGGAGTGCCCTCCTATATCCAGGACTAAACCTGGGGCGGCTTTTTCAACTTATTGTAAGCATTCACAACCGCAGCGATAGGGCCGAACGCGTGCTCGAGATACGCCCCGGCAGCGACAGACAGCAGAGAAACAACAACGTAGTCCATATGGTTCCTTTAGAGTATTTCACAAATTCCGCTTGTACAACTAAATTCCTTGGTAAGGTTCGTCGTATCCTCCTTCTCGAAGGCTCGTAGCCCGTCCCAATTCGTTATGTTCGGCATCTTGACTAAAGCGTCATTATACTCCTGCTCAGTGCACTCGGTGTACGGAGCCTGACGGTAGGAGTGGTCGCTGTGTGGCAGGAAGCTCACACCGCAGACGTCGTCGAAGTGGTCATATACCCAAGCACCTACGCGCAGCCACTCGTCTTTGCGTACGTATACAGTGATAGACACCATGTGCTCAGACCAGTTGTCCTTGAACATGACATAGTGCTCTAGCTGCTCGATGGCCGACATGTCATTGCGCATGACAGCAGCGGACGGAGCCTTCACAGGGAAGCTGAACACATCAGTGGTCTCTGGCTTCATGACGTCGTCCTCAGCAGGGAAGCCTACCGAGCGCATGTACTGCGCCAGCGGGTCCTTCTTGTCACCACGCACCGTGCGGATGTAGTACTCGGCGTAGCGCGGGTGAATGCCGGAGGCGGAGTCCACAAGCTGCGACACAGTGCCGGACGGCTTCACTGTCGTGATAGCTGCGGAGGCAGGGATACCCAACTTCGCCGCCCACTCAGCGTTGACGCGCACAGCGTGGTCACGTAGCGTACGCAGCCACTTAGCAGCTTCGTCGCTCACCTGGCTCAGCACTGGGTGGTCCATGATGCCCGTCATCGACACGCCTAGCAGGCGCTCCTCCTCAGCGTTCTTACGCCATATAGGACGAACGTACTGGAAGTTAGTCAGCGTGGATTGGTAGGTGCCCATGATCGTAGCGACCTCGACCTTCTCCATGAGCTGCTCAAGCGTGTCACCAGCGCGGATGACCACCTCGGTCAGGTTGCACAGACCTGCGGAGCGCAGGGATATTTCACCACAGTTGCCCACAATGACTCCGTGGTTAATAGCGAACCTGTGGTTGGTAGGTACCGTGCAGCAGAAAACTTCGTCCTCCACGCCCGCAGGTGACACCGCTACAACGGTATTAAACTTAAGCTTTACGGTGTAAGCATCTATACGATCAGCGAAGTTGGTTAGCCTTGTAAAGCCGCAAAGCTTGCTCAGCTCGACAGAACTACGTTGCGGTAAAGATAAACGGTACAGTGCTTGAGCGGCGTAAACCCCCCCGTGGGCCGAACCGAAGTCTTTAATCCCGGCCTCTCGGTTTCTCCGAAGTGTGGATTGTACCCCCATAGATTTCATCAACGCTTGAAGCCCGCGAAGTACCTCGTAGCTTACGCAGCTAACTTGATACCCATATCCGTTTGTTACCGAATCACGAACTGTGCCGTCTGCATCCATATACCCCGCAATAAATTCGGCTTTGGACTTTATATCCCAAGAGTAGATATCGTCGGGCAAACCGTGTTTGTAAGTGGTGGCCCAAGGCATTAGCTCCTCGCCGCGAACACTGAGGCCCCGCATGTTCTTTAGCCTGTTAATCGTCGGATCACCGAACAACACGGTTTCTACCGCATTAGTTTTAACTCGTCCGGCAGGGAGCTCGTTAGCGGAGTCGATCAAACGCTGCTCGCAGCAGTACTTAGGCTCGTGCAAACGTAGTAGGGGGTGGCGGGAGTTAGCTGTACCGTCGCCAAGTAGGAAGCCTTTGAGATAAGCCCCCTTAACCGCTACGCCAGTCGTAACCACCGGCGCGTTGCTAATCATGAGCTTATCACCTTCGTCCAGGTCCTTCGCTTCAACCTCTTGGCCATTCTCAAGAATGAACTTATGGTATGGGGTAGCTACAATCTCAGACCCGTCATGCAACGTTACCTTAAGCACCGGTTGATCCGTCCCCGTGACACGGAAGCTGTCTATCTGTACGTATTGGTTACCATCCCACACTTCTACAGCCTTACCAACAAGGTTCTCGATAGGGAAGTGCCCGGCTTTTGTGTGAACTAACGTGCCGCGAGCGAAGCAGGGGTTAGTGAGGAAGTCATGGCTAGCGTCCCGCCGACCGTTTTTTTCAGCCTGTTTCTTCATGGCGACACGGTTTAGTACGCCTCGTTCTCCGCTCTTTGACTCTATGAGGCTGTGCCACTCTTTCATAAAAATCAAAGGGTCTGGTTTCTCAGTGTAAACCACGCTATTGTTCGCTAAGGCGCGCTGGGGGTTATCCTCCCACCACTGACCAGACTTAGCACCACGCAGGCGCTCGTCACTGAGGTTCGACATACTAATGAGAGCGCTGCGACGTACACCACCGACCACTACGATGTCTGCGATCTTGCATACGATGTCATGGCACTCAATACTGTTGAGCTTACGTCCTAACGCGCCTTTGAACTTGGCTATAGTGAACTCGAACAAGTCTACGAGCGGCTGGGGGCCAGAGGCTCGCCCACCAAACGTTTTGAGCCTAGCGCCAGAAGGGCGCACCCCACTTACGTCCCACTTCGGGACCTCACCGCGATACAAGTGGCTGAGGAGCTCTCGGTAGGCTTTAGCCCACCCAATCTTACTATCGCCAACAACGATGACGTGATCTACGAACTTTAGTGATTCAGCTACGTGCATCTCGCCATCAACAACTGACGCGCCAACGATTGGTAGCTTCGAAATAGCCTGACGTTCCACAGAAAAGCCAAGCCCCGTCCCACATAAAAGTACGTAGAGTATCTCGTCAAACACCCGTACGTGATCAATAGCAATCGCCGAACAGTTGTATCCGGCTAGTTCAGACCCATCGAGAGCCGGTCCGGCAGTCATCAACGCACGCATAGACGGCATAACAGATAGATTGCGGATGGCGTTTGCAATTTTAGTTTCAGGGTACGTGTCTGGGAATCGGTTCTTGAAGAACTCGGCATAACGGTTGACTGTTTCGTCCCAGGTTTCACGTCGATTCTCTCCGTCGAGCCATCGGGCATAACGTGAAATATGGATATAGGATTGGAGTTGAGTCGGGAGCTGAGCCACTTCAGTTGATTCAGCGAAGAATACGGGGTCGAGTTGGTTGTCATTCATGTGTTGTGCTTATAGTGGGGGTAAAAAAAGCCCGCCACGAAGGGCGAGCTGAATAAGGTAGCGAGTTGTTATTGGTTACACGTTGTAGATTTTACCAGAGTATTCCATAACTCCGTCTTCCTCGTTGAGTACATGAGCCACCTGCGGCCACATCATATGTCCGTCAACGAACTTTAACACTGCGAAGCCAGAGCGCCAGTCAACTGGGTTGTCTTCGGTATATAGGAACTGTGACTT
>ERZ869921.1084-NODE-1084-length-12562-cov-3.853842_pt1 | contig 12562 bp, 26 predicted proteins | sample MGYA00579310_ERZ869921 | MGnify/ENA primary metagenome ERZ869921 (study PRJEB32216, sample SAMN09231816) | wastewater metagenome | place: USA: Maryland | collected 2016-06-21 | study: EMG produced TPA metagenomics assembly of the PRJNA472060 data set (Reclaimed...
TCTAATCAATATCATGCCAAAATTTACCCATTACTCTTAATGGATGAAGTACATATTCATTGCCATATCTATCTAATTGAGAGGCGTGTTTTTCTATTGCGAGCTTAATCATCTTATGAAGTATGTCTGCTTTTTTCATTGATCTATCCATTTTATATGTGTTCTATCGTCATGACCATGGAGTTCCATGCAGACTTTAATGTTATCGTAAATATTTATCGCCATTAATTGCGATAACCAGTGTATTACAACTGTACCATTAGAAAATTCTATACCTTCAGCGACTACACCAGTACCTGAGGTACCGGTAAGATCTTCTTTTCTTTCTAATAAAAATCTTCTAGTCTTTGATTGAGCAGCTGTACTCATTGAAAATCTAAAACCTTGTATTTATGTTGTTCTGCAAGAGCCTTCATCATTGCAGTACCTTTTCCTCCAGGAAAACATACAACAAGGTCAGGCTTAGAATCTAGCAACATTTCTAGATTTCTTTTATATCCAGCGGATTTTCCATAAAGGTTCCATTTAGCAGGATATAATTTAGTCGGAATTCTGCGTTGATTTGCCCACAAGGTACTATTTTTATCAGCTCCTCGGGCATCTCCATTAATAACTAAAGATATAGTTTGTTTGGCATTAAGTTCATCTAAGATAGCGGTCATTGTTTCAATGTCTTGATAATCTCTTCCGCCGCAAACTAAAATCTTCATACTTGAATATCCGTACTTGAGAGAATACGATTATTGCCGTTGGTAGGGTTAATATAATGAATAACTATATTATTTTCTATAGAAATATCTAAATAGTCGATCCATTCTCCCGTATGTACATTAGTATCTAAATCTTGATTTCTAGATTTTAGAATCTTGAATTTTTTATGTTCAAGATCTATTAGGTATGTAGAATTTGCAGTTTTATAACTAATTGACATGTCACTTCTCTACTGAACGACTATCAGTTTTTATATTCTTTAAAGATCTTTGATAGTGAAGTTCAAGAAATTTCTTTCTTAAATTACTATAGTTTTCAAATAAAGTTTGATTTGAATCTAATTCTTCTATAGTTAAATTACGTTCTACTAAAACCGTTGCAAGTTTAAGATCATTGTTATCAAGAGTTGCGTCGTGAAGACATATAACAAAAAGCAATATAACTATAAGTATAAAATTAAGTAAAATGCTAAATCCATCATCGGTCATTTTAGTTCTCCTTAAAAGAAACTGGGGCAGTAGGGATCGAACCTACAACTTCCGCATTAAATTTATTGTATACTGGAAAGGTAGGGTTCGAACCTACAGTGTTCTTACGAACGTCGGATTAACAATCCGATGGATTTACCAATTCTCCCACTTTCCAAGATTTTTTATGTATCAATGTAAATATTGCAATAATACCTTTGCCGCAAAGCAAAAAGATATATAGATACAAAAAAGAAAAGACATCCCATTATATGCCTATGTTATAAGTTATCGCTCTACCAATTGAGCTGTACCCCATCTTATTTATATTATCTTAAAATAATTTAAAGTTGTAAACAAACAAATATAATGTAATAGTTGATCAAGTCCAATTACTACAAAGAACATATGAATCTCATTCTTTTCATATAAGTAATGAGTTATCTTACTTGTAATAAAGTCTACAATAAAATGTAGAACAGTATTAATAATTATCCAATATGCTAAAGTTTCATGATTGATTGCACCATTGATTAAAAGATGTAATCCAAAGCTAATAAACATGTATTGCATTATATGCTTTAATAGTACATCTATGTATTTGTATTTGTTCTTAGCAATTTCTTGTGATTGAAATATAAAATCTGCAATCCAATGAATACCTAAAACACAAATGATTAATTCGGTTATATTTAATTTAAGCATACTAGAACAATAATAGATCAGGATTACTGTAAGTTATATATCCAAGATTAGATATATAGTAAAAATCAACGTAACAGTATCCATATAGATATACATTATTCATATCTATATAAATAGAATCATTGGAATAATGAGGAACTGCGGTTAGATATTCTCCATTATAATTAATGGCCATTATCCAAGTACCGCTATTGTCTGGTTGTGGATAAAAGTCAATAACTATATGATAGTATTGAGGAAAGATCCAGCAGTTGCCTCCACTTTGAGCATTAGAGACAAAGCTAAGCAAAAAGAGAATTAATATAAGTTTTATTATTTTGAGCACTTAAAATATTCCAATCTTTTATTCATGTATTTATGTACTAATGGAGATACAATCTCTGAATTGTTAGTATTTCTATAGTCAGTAGCCCGATAAATTTTAGTACGATAATGATCAGGATCCACTTTTCTTAATCTATTAAATACAGGATCTTTAGGATCTACTTTATCATATACATCAGATCCAAGAAGATAGATATAATCATGCTTATTAATTCCTTGCAAAGAATCATCTAATTCTTGAAATTTTGCAACATTACTTATTAATACAAAAGGAGTGAAAAATAAAAGCATTTTAACTCTATGATGCATTGGAATAAGTGCCTGAAGATCTTTTTCAAAGTGCTTAGTAGTTAATTCGACTAAGGCGCCATATTTAGAAATAACTTCTATATGAAATTTAGTAGGAGGATTAAAACTTCCCCTATAAATTACAGCAGTTAATCTTAAGATATCTTCAGTTCTAGGTACATAGAATCTATCTTTAAAATGTGAAACGACTCCTATACCTTTTTCTATTACAAAATTAGTTAGATCTTCGATAGAATATCTTTCATCGTAGACTCCATCTACTCCTAAAGACTTTAAGGTCTTAGGGCTTATCTTTTCTCCACTAATATAATAATCCAATAAATTTCTAAATATATTAGCAAAGTAAAGATTAGTTCTTGCTCTATCCATTGTATTAGGTTCATAGGGAAGAGTTACATGATAATAAACATCAAGATGTATATTATGAGTTTTCATTCCTATACCTATCCAGGCATGAGATCTTTTATTTGGACTATAATTAGCTCCAGATATAGCTATATTTATGTGACCATTTTGAGTTCCATAAATATCTCTCATACTGTTTATGCGTTGCATTACATTTTCTAATGAAACTGCACCAACATCAGGAGGTACTATATTATTATAGTTATCACATTGCACATTTTGAATTGTAGAAGACAAACCGCCTTCAGATAATAATGAATTAGAAAATACTAAATCTAATCCTATATCTGAAATGTTAATCTTATATTCTGAACATCGTAAAGTTTTGATTAAGTCCATACTTATTCTTTCTTTAAGTCTCATGCGAGAATCGAACTCGCGCCCTCTACTTGGAAGGAAGACATTCTACCACTAAACTAATGAGACGATTTATTACTTAGATAATTGCTTTAAATATTCTAATATTGCAGCGCGAATTAATTGCTTACAATTATTATAGACATAACCAGGCATTAATCTTTCTGGATCACTTTTAAAACAACATTCCACTCTTGAAAAATGCCCAAGCAGATTCATTTAATGCATTACCATATTCTTGAGCATCTTTAGCTAATGTTTTAATTAGATCATTCTTATTTAAAGCAGCGATCTCTTTTTCAAGTATTGGGTTAATGATATTTTTAATTTCTTTAAGTAAAGCTTCTTTATTAGTATGAGATGAAGACTTTACAGAAGTACAGTTATCGGAATTTTTACAATTATATAAAATACCAAAATGATTAGTAATTTCATTAACTTTTATATCCATAGAAAAGTTACCTTTTCTTAGGATAATGGTTTCACGACTACCAACAGAAAGTCCATCATAATAATATTCAGGAAGTTCTTTAACTACATACACGAATAATTGCTTAATGTTCATATTTATCTTTCAAAGATTACTATTTGCTGCTTCTCTAATGGTATCAAAGCTAGGAGAATTTACATAACCAGCTTCGAATACGATAATTTTCATATCTTCTCTGGTATCTAATTCACTGTCTTTAACAGTCATAAAGTTACCGTTTCTTTGATCTATTACAGTCTTAAGAATACCTTTCTTAGAGGTTTTACCACCATGAATTGGATCTTTATAGACTTCAATTAATCCTTCTGAGGTACCTCTTGCGCTTACTTTGTAAGCAAAGCTCATGGTATCTCTATTGCACTTTTGTAATAGGCCGCCACCCATTCCTAAAGTAGCAAAGTTAGAAACTGAATACTTAGCTTCTTCTAAAGACTTAAGTGTAGATTCAATAAGATCAAGATCTAAACCATCACCCCAAAGAATCTTAAATTTAGGATTGATTACTTTATAGCCTTTAGAGTTAATAGTATAACCAGCTTTATCTGCAATGATATCTAATACTTCTTTAGATACTTCAGCTGGCTTACCCGAGTCTAATCTAAGAACAAATAGACCTGATCTGTCTAATATGACCGGATCAGTTACTGCTTTAGCTGCTGTTTCATAGATATTAGTACTATCTAATACTTGCGAAAGTATGCAGTCCTTAAATTTATTAGAGATATCTTGAACTACATCATATTCTTTATCTAAGCCTCTACAGGTCATAATAGAATGTTCAGTAGCAGCTACAGAGTCTCCAGGCATAGCATGATAAGCATATTCTTCCATGAGAGCCATAAGAGCCATAGTGTTATCTGTGCCTCTGAAGTTAACTAAGTGAGCTGCGCCTCCAATAGCTGCAGATTCATCACTACTAACTCCTCTTTGTCCAAAGTCATGTAACATCCATTCTAATCCAACGATAGAATCGCTTGTAGCTTCAAGATATTTCTTTATAATTCTTTTAGCATTAAAGCTAATTGTAGCTACAGTGAACGGATACCAGGCCTGGGAGATACATGTTTCAGCTCCAGTGACCAATGGGTAACACTTGCTATCTAATGAATAGCAATCAAGGAGCGCGTTTCCTGTTCGAACTAAGGTACCTTCTGGAATAGCTCTGATCATTAATGGCAACTTACCTCTATACTTTTCAATTATGTATTCATACATTTCAAAGTTAAAGTAGTCTTTGTTGCCAAAGTGCATCTTATAGAACTCTCTCATCATTAAGATTTGAGGAAGAGTTATAGGTCTGGCCAACTTATTAAGAATAAAGTTAAGGCCAAAGACCATCGTTTCTTTAAAGACTTTATCGCTTCTAGCTTCATAATAACCATAAAGATTTTGAGTGTCCTCAGGATACATCAAATGATGTGGAACCTTATAAGAGTCGGGCAATAGTACGGGATTGAGTTCATTTCTCATTTAATTTTCCTTTGAAGAATTCAAATATCTTTTTATGTTCTGGTTCTAAGAACTTTATTATGTCGTTAGAGAAATCAAAATATTTAATTTCGTCTAAGTCATCAGTAGGAATTACGTGACCAAATAGATGAGTACCTACAAATAATGCAGTCATTATTTTATGAGGACTTTCTCTATATCTTGGGTCATCTATTCTTAAAGAACCGATGTAAGTTAATTTATTGGTTTCGAGATTAATGCTACATTCTTCTATTAGTTCTCTTTTGGCAGCTTCTTCAAGACTATTATCTTTTACGTCGACAAAGCCGCCGGGAAATCTCCATCCAGCTTGAGAATTTCTTTTACCTAAGAGTATATGGGTAATATTTTCATTATGATCTTTTTTAACAATAATGATATCTACTGTTTGTAAAGATAAGTCATAGGGAGAGGTAATATCAATTTTGGGCATTTGGTAACCTATGTTGTTCTACACGATCTAAAGTATATATTGAAATTACTAATTGAGTTGGATCAAATGGCTCACGATGACTTGGCTCACCTTGATGTCCATATGCATGATATCTACCATTTCTATAAAATCTAGTTGCCGAAGCTTTTGCTGCAGGTAAATTTTCGTAAGCTTTACTTACTACTTTACCTTTATAACGAACTTTATATATTTCATCCATAATAATCTCTTAGTAGTCCCGAAGGGACTCGAACCCTTAGCCTTTCCCGTGTAAAGGGAATGCTCTAACCATTGAGCTACGGGACTATTCTTAGCTTAATGCTAATTTAATTTTACCTTCTGAGGCTTTTTGCATAAACATATCAAAGAATTTATATTTATCTAATCTATATAAAACTTCTTGATATCGCTTAATGCATTCATCTCTGAACCATCCGGAAGTTATTGTAGTACATATTTTATATAAAGCAAAATTATATGCTTCATTTACTCTTAAAGAAGAATTATCAAACTTACCAAATATAGATGGAATAATACTTCGTTCTAACGCAAGAACTCCAGCTTCTTCTTGAACACAATTAGTCTTCTGAATTTCAGTTAATTGATCCCATAATTTCTTAGAACAATATACTTCACCATCTTTCATTAAGGTATATGCAGGAACTGTTCCTATAGCAATGGCTTCATGAATCGAATCATGATCGTAGATCATACCATTGGTGGGTTTAAAAAATTCATCCTTGGATGACATTAATACAGGATGCTTCTTTGCCTTAAGTAAACATTCTGCTCTATGTGTATTAAAAACATCTAAATATTCTTTAGAATAATGTATATGAGATTTTAATACGTGAAAATGTTTCATATGTCGTTTCCATTTATTATGCGGTAGAATTAAATGTGCATAATATAATGCAGCATTTAGTTCATTTGTGACCGAATGAATAGGATAAGACAATAAATTTGAAAGATATGCATCTTCTGGTTCATTTATTGAATAGTTATATATCTTATGGTGAGCAGTTTGATTCTGAACAACTATGATTTCAAGAATAATACCCTTATAAACAATTTTATAATGATTATCTTTAATCTTAATGTTTTCAGTAATAAACATCTGCCTAGCAGATATAAAATTATTCAATTCTTCTTCAGAGTCGGTTAATAGATCTATATCTCCAAACACTAATTCAAAAGTTGAACTGCCATAAGCTACAAACATATTGGATCTCTTTATTTAACAGCCTGAATTTTGCCAAGGACATAAATCAGAAGAAGATTGCCAATTGTTACCTTCTTTAATTTCTGTTGACTTAATACTTTCCGAAGTAGCAAAAACTGGAATAGTTTTCATTATATATTCATTTGCTTTAGATGGATCAATTTTTCTAGCTATATCATTAAGGTCTTTTAATTCTAAGCTAGCAACTCTTGCGTCCATCTCTCCGCTCATAATGGATCTTAATAATCCAATATATTGCTTATAATAACTAATTTGATGCATAATTATCAACAGAAGCTAGAAGGAATCCAATTATGTTTCATATAACTGGCATACTCTTTGAATTCTTTATTATCAGGATCTTGGATATATTCCTCATAATTTGCTAATTCATAATTAGTTCTAGGAATAGAAGTAACTAACTTATCTTCTTCTATTACGCTTTGATATTCTTTATTTAGTTTAGATAAATTTTCATATGCTTGAAATTCATTATCTTGACTATTAATAAATCTATTAACGACCTTCATTGCCTTCTGATAATATGCGTGTATATCTGCGTTATTCATAAGCCCTCTATTTTAATTAAATTGGAATCATACTTAAGTTTACTATTACCGAGAATGGCGTTACCACAAGTAACTAATCCATCTTCTTCATCAATAGATGGAACAAAGACCAAAACGTCGAATCCTTTATTTTTCAAGTCTTCTTCTGGTTTTTTATATGGACGATATGAATCATATCCGCCAATAGTCTTTATGTCATTTTCTTGACAAGCATTGTTGTTATGTATTGGGGTAATCTTGCACATAAACTTATTTGGATCAAATAGATCTGCAATTTTACTTGCATCTATTTCAAAATCAGTAGAATATGCAAAGTTAAGACAATATTTTCTACTAATAGGATCAGGCATTCTTTTAGCAATTTCAGAAAGTCGCTTCAAGCTTACCTGAGATCCATTAAACATCTTATCTCTTTGTTCTTCACTGGTACTGTTTATTGAAAACTGTAAACCAGCTTGACCATTATAGATATTATTTTTAATGAAACACCATTTAAGTATATTATCATCCAGGTCTTTAAATTTCTTTGGTAAAGACGTAGTTAATACTGGATGCAATACTTCTATCTTAATGCCTAAAGTATTTTCTGTATGTCGCTTATGTGCATACAAAGTTTCAGCAAATAAAAACACATCTTTATTAAATATAGGATCGCCCATACGAGCAAAATGTATATTTAATCTTTCAGTGTATTTAACTTGAGGAAAGCATTCAATAGCATTACGTAATTGTTTCATCAAATCTATTTGAGAAACATTACCTTTATACTCAATGTTGGGAACGTCACAAAAAGTGCAATCTAATGCACATCCGTATTGAGTACTAAGTGTGACTACCCATTTCTCTGATAAAGGCATGCAATAGCAATTAGGAACTCCATTAAGTTCATCCTTATATCCAAGAAAATCAGCCTTAACATTTCTTTTTTTTCCATAGTCTCCTATAGAAAGAGTCTCAAGCTTACCTTTATCGTAATCATCAACGATAAGATAGCCTGTAGGTATGGTATATTTAATCATGTAAACAATCTTTTATTATGCTTCTTTTATTTAAGATCATTGAAGGATCACATGCTCTTAATTTCTTTTCTGTATCTAATATTACATGCATGATTTTAGTTTCATGCTCTGTTAAATCCATTAATCTTAATATATCTTCTTTGTCTATTAGATCTGATTTAAGCAAATATTCGGCATCACAATCTTCATGAGTTGAGATTGTTATACCTTTATCTAATGCTCTATTTAATCTTTCTAATAATCCAATGTAGGTATATTTTCCTTCTTCGTTGGCTTCGCTAATTAGTTTATCGCCAAGATGTTGTATTTCTTTTTCGTAATCATGTTTATATTCTGCATAATATATATGCTTTCTATATCCTTCTATAGTTGAAACTATTTGAAGTATTTCTCCATGACTGATAAAAGACAACGGATTATGATATATAAATGTATCCGTGGAAGAAGGCGCAAGATTACATCTTAATGTATCTTCGCATTTATTACCGATAATCTTGTATTTTTGTTTTGAGGCAAATATAGATGCCACTAAATAATCATTACATTTAGCTGGTTCTATATCTAATAAATCTTCTTCTCTAATTAATCCATCTAATTTATTATAAAAATTAGGATTCTTAAATGTACGAGAATAGATAGGATTAGTTTTATATTGATCTAAGAATCTTATATTTCTAAATATAGGAATATAACTATATCTAGCTAGATAATATCTAGTTTCTGCTGTAGCTAAAAAACATGCAGCAAAATTAACAAATGACTCAGGGCTACCATCCATTATTACTAATGGAAGATAGCCTTTATCTAAGCAATTTGCAATTACAGATTCTTTTATTATTGATAGAACCTTATTTTCTTTGCCCTTTATAATCATATGATAATATCATCATCCGATAAAGCGATAGAAGTTTTCCAGCCCTCAATAGGTTCTGCAATTCTATTCATATTATTATTAATCATATTATCTCTAAGAATTTGTTCATTAGGAAGATTATCCTTAATTACATCTTGAATAGTTCTAATCTTAATTCCAAAGAATATTCTATTGCTATTATTAATTCTTTTTCCTTTAGAATCTTTAGAATAAGTTCTGAAGCAATAAGCTTTTGCAGAATATCTGAATTCTAAAGCTTTACCTATCTTAATTATGTCACCATAATTATTAGGATCCTTAATTTCTACTTCTTTAGTTTCAGAAACAAAAGTACCGGGTGCATAAAATTCTGCGTAGTATTTCATTTTCAGGCAACCTTTTGCTTAAGAGGAGGAAGATATCCATACTGATTTCTAATTCTAATATAGAATTGATCAGAGATAGCGTCGATCTTTTTAGCAAATAATACAGTTCTAACGAACTGCTTAATTCTAGCTTTATTGTGCTCTTTAGTGAAAAATCCTCTAGAGACACCAATAACCTTTAATTGTTGCGCGTCAGTAATTATCTTAGCCATGATTAACCTTTCGTCCAAACGTATACATTATCCGGAAGTTGAAGTAATATTTTTATAACATCTTCATATTTTAATCCACCCAATCCAATGCCCGGAAAGGGTAAATGAAAAATAAGATCTTTTCTTTGATTTGCTGCTTCTTTTAACTTTAAGATTGATCTTTCAATTAAACCTATGTCAGATTTATCTTTAAAATGATGCTTTGATTGAAATGCACCGTAATAGATATTTTCTTTAGGTCTATATTGTATAATTCTTAAATTATATTCTTCGCCATTATTTATGTAATCTGCTAATCTAAGATCAGCTCTATCATTAAATGTCTTAAGTAATGCTTTCGCATTACCTTTACCCATAACTAAAGTTCCATTAGCTCCAATGACAGAATTACATGTAGCCAAATATACAGAATTTGGCTTTATTTCTTTATAACAATCACCTTTTAGCAAAATCATTGTTATCTTCGTCTTCATGATACTGAGTTAATTTATCGCTAGATTCTTGCGTTAAATCAACATGTGCTGGAATAAATGCAAAACAAGTTTTACATCTTACTCCATAAATTATTTGTTCCAATACATATTTTTTATCACAACAGAGACATTGCATTTCTGCATCTACAATTTCTCTGTCAGCTTCAAATGTATGATTATGGAATAAGTTTCTAAATAGTTGCTTGAAATAGATTTTAATCTTTTGCATCGCGGAACTCAATTTCTTTTGGAATCCGAGGGACATCTTTAATGCCCACTGACATTCCTTTAAATCTTATCCATCTACCAATATAAGATTTAGGATTGCGCCATATTTCATCTCTTAGCTCTCTAGTTAATCCTTTCCAGCTTCCTATTTCCATGGAAGGATTACCTTCGATATCTACCTGTACAATAAAATAACCAAATGTACCTTTTGGTTCTAAATCATCTTTTTTATGTACAGTTTTCTTATGTCCTGTAGGATCTAATTCTCTTTCAATACCTTCCTTAATGCCTATCATTTCATGGGCACTAAGTATTTTAGCGTCGTAGTCAAGCCAAAATTTATACTTATAAATATTATCTTGTTTTAAACTACATCGCCCATTTTTATATAAACCAGAAGGAGATCTAATCATTACTCCTTCTTGATTATCTTCTTGAGCTTGATCAATCAAATATTGAAGCTCTTGCCTATTAGTTACTTTATTTTGCTTAAGTACACTAATACATTTATAGTTTTTAGCAAATTCTTTTAATTGCTTTAATCTATCTTTGTATTCATTGGTCTTTTCTTCATTGTTCCATTCTTTTAATGTTAAACAATCAAAAGCATGAAACTTTAAGTCTTTAGGTAAATCTTTACCATGAGACATTACTATCCCCACCAACTCCCCAAAGGGGAGTGATGCGGCATGAAGTTCTCCATCAAATACATATTCTTTATTCTTTAACAGGTCAGTAAAGAATAAGCTAAGTTTAGGGTTCGGTAATTCTCTTAATGTAGACGATAAAACTTTACCGTCTTTAATGAGACAACGAACACCATCAATCTTAGTAGATACTAAGTATTCGAATTTTTCAGGCAGAGACTTTATTTCTAAAGTCTCTGTCGGAGCCTTCATTATTTTCTTTTCCATTTTACTTCTTAGGTATATAGTTAGGATCTCTATTATGTTCAATAGGAGGGTCTATTAAACAAAGAGAGATATTATCGTTATGAGTGTTATACAATTTTGCATAGCCGTTATGATCAGGCTTTTGCAGTAGTACATATTCTGGACTATTGCCACGAGCTGGAACATATATAGTTCCAAGCTTAAATTGATCAGAATGCTTATTGTGATCAACATTATCTAAATCTTGCAATATTTCTTCCATGAAAGAAACTACGCAAGGATTTAGAACTCTATTATTGTCACAATAAGAAACAAGTTTCTTTCTAAGATCAGTTAGAGACATGGGCTACCCATTCATAAACAATGCCCTTGTAAACAAGGTCATCCCAATATAAGTTTTCAATAAAGTTAGCATCTTCACACGCTATGGTAACTTCTATGGGCTGACCTTTATCATTAAGATAAAAGTTAGTATAACCATTTTGTCTTGCAGCCTTAGCTGAATAAAAAGCAAAACGCTTTTTACGAGGCTGTTCTTTCATTATTTGAGCAACAAAAAGATCTGAAATATAGTTATATTTATATTCTGGATGCATTAGATTTCCTTTATTGAAGTAACAACATATTGAGTATCAATACTTATAGGCTTAATTAAGTATTGTCTATAAGTTAAAGTCATCGTAGTAGATTGACCTTTTTCAATTATAGACTCAAGTTGTCTAACCAAGGAAGGATCTTGGACTGAAAAATGCCATATATTAGCAACTGGATTACCTTCTGAATTTCTAGTCATGCCTCCAAGAAGCATTTCTCCTTCTTGAGACTTGATTATCATTCCCTTGTTACTTAACTTGGTAACTTGGCCAGTTCTGGTACCAACCGAATATTCTGGCATCAAGCCACCACATATCGGAATAACTGCAGTTAATATAAGAACAACAACAACAGCAAATCCAATTAACTTATTATTCATTTTATTTTCCTATTAGTTCAAAAAAATACCCGTCTAGGTTATTAG
>ERZ869921.1085-NODE-1085-length-12555-cov-3.563440_pt1 | contig 12555 bp, 15 predicted proteins | sample MGYA00579310_ERZ869921 | MGnify/ENA primary metagenome ERZ869921 (study PRJEB32216, sample SAMN09231816) | wastewater metagenome | place: USA: Maryland | collected 2016-06-21 | study: EMG produced TPA metagenomics assembly of the PRJNA472060 data set (Reclaimed...
CCAGGGACAACCGTACGCACGAGTGGCGCCTCGGCGTGTACAAGCGGAAGCGCCTGAATACTGAATCGGCTACCCATCGAAACGCGCTGACCCTTAACCGCGGGCTTCAGCGGCACCAGGTTCGTAACTGGACTGAACCACTGTTCCACGTGGGGCAGAATGAGATCAACAGATTCACGCGGGACGGCGCGGGCGCGGCCGTTAGCCAACGCGTGCACCATCTTCTCGCCAGACTCCATCTCATTCGGAAACGCCAGCGTAAGCGACGTAACGTCTTGCGGACTCTTGAAGATTGTTTTACCGGTCTTCGGATCCCGGAACGGCGCGTACAGGCGACCGTCACTGCCCTTCTTCGCGGAATAGGCAATGCGCGTATCAACGCCGGCCTTCAAGGACTCTGGCGTACGCAGCAGGTCAATGAACCCGACTTGTGACGGGTGAACCGAGCGGCTCTCGTCCGGCACGGAGTCGAGACTCGGAATACCACCCATGCCGAGACGCGTGACACGGGTCTGTTGGTCGAACACGTCCAGCGGGTTGATTTCCTCAAGTGGCGTCCCAAGACCACTGTCCAGAACCGCCCCGCGAAGGTGCCGGTCCAGTGAATTCACTGGCAGCGTGCGCAGTGAGCCTTTGGTACTGGCCTTCCACAGCAACGGGTTCAAGATAGACCCCACGCGTTCCATACGCTCGGAGATAAGGTCTTCCGGCCCCATGAACGTCTGATACGCCAGGTGGTCACGGTCGTCCGGTTCCTCTTCACCGCGGTTCACGCGCAAGAGCTTGTTCGTAATTGCCAGGATCGTTTCCGCGTTCACGTTCTTGTGCGGCGCGCCCAGCGTGTGCTTGTTCACCTCTGGATCGAACTGCATCTTCTCCAGGGCTTCCCGGACGGCCCGCGCCTTGTCTTCTGCACTCGCTTCCGGATCGGCCTTACGCACGAGACGCTGAAAGAGCTTATCGACAACCCGGGGGTCACTCTTCGCAGCGTTGCGGGTGAACAACTCGTCGCCCCAGGCGCTTCGCAACTGGCTGTCCGTCATACCAAACGCCCGAAGCACCGGGAGTAGGGGCATACTCGCCTGACCGATGTGTAACTTGAACACACCCGTTTCAGGCTCAAGCCCGTACCGGTGGCTCATCCCCTTGCCGGGGAGTACGTTCGCGTGGGATTCCAGCTCACCGTTTTCTTTGATGCGGGTGTAAACCCCTGGACGCAAGCGCATCTGGTGCGCCAGCGTGTACTCAGAGCCACCCATGATGAACGTGCCACGCGGCGTCAGGTACGGAACCTGCGCAAGCGTCGAACGCTTCTTTTCAATGAGATTACCCGCGGCGTCTTTGAGTACCCATGTCCCGCGCAGGCGCCGGGACAGGTTCTCGCCGTTAAGAATCGCGTGCTTCTGCTTGGCAATCGGGTGGTCTTCCGGGTCTTCGTAGTCAACATCTTCTAGAGCCAGGCTGTAACGTGCGTTAGTTACTGGCTTGATGTTTCGAGCGGCCGCAAGCGTACGCGAGTAGATCGCCTTGCGAACCGCGGTCGAGTCGCCGAAGTCTCGAAACGTAGTCGGGGGTTTCTCAACAGGCGCTACGGGCGCGGCACCCGGCACAGGTGGCGCTGGCGGCGTTAGTGGCGCGGGCGGCAGAATGGTGGGCAGCGCGGGCGTTTCGTTCTCGGCGAGCTTTTTGAAGATGCTCATGTGTCTTCCAGAATCTTGTACAGGTCCTCCTTGGACTCGAAGGGCCTGTATTTGGTTTTGCAGTTGGTACAGGTCACTTCCGCCGGAAGTGTATAGAAGAAGGCCTGCCCTTGAATCTCGGTCATCGAGACGCCTTGCAGCAACTTCTTAATTTCCTTGTCATTCAACTGCTTCGGATCCAAGCACACCATCGGAAAGTAAACCCGGTCTTCACACTTGTCACAAATAAAAGTCCCGGCCGGAAAAGACTGGGCCGGGACTGCGCTGTTAAGACCCATTACAACACCTGGGTTGAAACCTACTGCTGGTCTTCACCGTCAACGTATTCAACGGGAACCGGCTTCACGTGAACGTCAGCCGGATTCTGCAGCTGCCGAATCATCGCACGACGCTTGAGCGCGTCCGTTAGGGTCTTCTCGCCGCTTCGGCTGTCGAGCCACTTCTTGGTCCCGAGCGCGCTACCGATGCCCAGCAGCGACGCCAGGGTCAGATAGGCACCAGCCCCTTGACCGGCCGCGTTGTTCACCGAGTCCAGGAAGCCCTTCTTTTCCAACACGTCGAAACAGACGTCCAGGTTCGTCTTGGACGAGGCCGCTTTGACGCTGCTGATGTTCCGGAGCTTCTCGGGATCGTACTGCGAAAGCATCGCCTCGTCGTACTCTTTCTGCGCGGCAGCCAGTTCAGAGTCCAGGTTCGACTTCCGGTGCTTCTTCAGCAGGTAATGAACCAGTGCACCGCCGCCAAGGGCCCCACCAGCACCCGCAAGGACGTTGCCTGGCATCGACCAGGGAATCGCATTCGACTCGCTATGCGTATCACCTGCGAGCCAACTCCGCATGCCACCCTGGGCCTGGCCGGGCCGCGTCGGTAGAAAGTTGTCCACGATGCCGCGAGCCAGGTCGGCTTTCTTCTCGGTTTTCTTGGCCCGCGGCGGATGCCCGTGGTTTTCAGGCTTATACATGTGCATGTGGAACTGCTGCGCCCCCGGAAATGACTCGGGCGGACCATCTTTTAAAAAGTGCTTACCAGCATGTTCGTAAATATAGCCACCCATGTTGCCATAGTAGCCGGGAGAGAAGTCGGCCTTCTTCTCGGTCTTCTCGACCTTATCTTCCTTGGGCTTCTTGGGTTTCGGCTTCGGCCCGGTCATCTTGTTCGCAACCGCCTTGCCGCCTTCCCAGCCGCCAAAGCTGCCCCCGACACCCCCAAGAATCGGCAGGATTGCCGCAAGATTCTGCCGAAGGTTTGGCCCGCCACCAACACGAGCTGAAAGGGCCTGACCGCCTGCGTGGCCGAGCATCGAGCCGCCAAAAGCTCCCAAGCCTTTAATTGCCCCATGTGCCCCGCCGTACAGGGAGCCTTCCATTGGGTCTGCAGCTTTATGCTTCTCAATGCCGGCACCGAAGGCCCCGCCACCAAGAACGTTCGCGCCAGCGTCAATAGCCGCGGCACCAAGACTGGCCAGCTTGTTGACCGGTTGCGGATAGGGCAGTTCCACATCCGTATCGGGCTGGTAGCTAGGAACCTTGGTTCCACGAATCAAACTCGGAAGCGCCAGGAGCGCACTACCACCAGCACCGGTTGCTAAGCCCAGCAACCCGGAGCGGATGATCTTGCGGATCGCGTCCGCCTTGAGTTCGTTGTTCTGTTCTGCAAACTCGGGCGAAGTGCCCGGCACGTAAGGCTTGCCAGACGCTTTAACGAAAGGATTCGGCACGTGGGTTCTCCTTAACTGCGGGAAACGGCCGAACCCCTGGAGGCGCCAGGAGTGTACTGCCCGTACCGCTGTGTCCATTCAACATACGCCGACCGCTTGCCGGTAACGGGGTCGCGGCTGATCTCTCGATGATAACAGACGTACCACCCGTTTACGACGCGGTCCATAACCCGGTGGTACTCTTCGACATCTGTTACGACCGACAGATCAAACTCCTTGGCGTGGAAGTCCTGAACGATCTGAACATCGTCCAGTTCGGCTTCTTTCAACGGCGGCGCAGACGGCCCGCGGAACGGAAACTCGCTCGCGTTACCCCAAAACAGCCGGACGCCGCCGTTTTCCTGCTCACCAACGAATTTGGAGATACTCATCGATTACCTCAGTTGCCGATTCTTCTGGCTTTCCCGCGCTCGCCGGGCGTACGTGCGCAGCTCCTGAATCAGCTCTTGTTTCTTAACATCATCGGGATCAACCTGATTACCCTGCAACTTGTGCAGGCCGTAACCAGCCAGCGCACCAGCGGCCGTCGGCACACCAAGCGCCAACCCGCCGGCGAGGTTCGCAAACCCCGACGCGAGTTCGTCGCCGAATGCGCGCTTCTCCAGCAACGCAGCCGCCTTAACCGTCAGGTCTTTAACCTGGGCACCGGTTAAACCCATCTCACCACAGGCCTGAAGGAACCCGGCCTTGAACGCATCACGTGGATTCATTGAAATCTCCTTGTACGGAGTCTCTATCTTAATAAATCAGCGGAGTGAATGGCTTGTTCGGAGGCGCAACGGGCACAGCCGGAAGGTTTTTGTTCTGCGAACCGCACTCGCTCTGGCTCGCGGTGTGCAGGAAAACAGGCTTGCCGTCTACGCCGCAGATGAACGAGCGCCGACGGTGTTTGTAGAAGTGTTCCAGCACCTTGGGATCAAATGGATCCCCTTGACGCATCGCTTGGCGCACACACAGGGCAGCCTCTTCGACGAACTTCTCGTCTTGTCGGCGCTCGTCTGCGTAGTCGTACTTCACGTGCTGCACACAGTTCTTCAGAGCAACTGCCCGGTGCAGGAACTCTTGAATCGAAACGGTTCGAAACCGGCCTTCCGTTTCATCAGAAGTGTCTTCAATACAGATCACGCCGCCCTGCGCCCAGAATTCCAGGGCCTTGTACTTGTAGGTCGTGCCGCGCGGCGGAAGCTTGTCACCAATCGCCATGTCTATCCCTCGTGAGTCGTAAACCTCACTCATCCTAACAAGACATAACGATTGATGCCAGAATAGCTAAGAAAAAGCGCAAGTGACGGGGCCTGAGCCCCGCCACCTGCGTAGAGTTACTTCACCGCCCGCCTACTTGGAGGCCGCCGCGTGCGGGGCGGCGTGGCCGGTTTTTTTCTGCTTGGCCTTGGCCTCCTCCTCAGCCTCCGTCAGGTCCGACTCGTCGATCATCGCCCGAGCCATCTCCTTCGTGACGTTGTGCTGTTTCAGCTCGTGCAGGATGAACATGGCTTTCGACGCGATACCGAGCGGAGAGCCGTTGTGTTCCACCAGCTGCACAGGCTGCGCCGACCGCGGCAGCCCCGACACCTCGTCGATCATCCGCGTGGTGTGGTCCGTGGCCCAGGCCGCGAACTTCACGCCGACCGTGACCATGGCGCCGACCATCATGAGAGCGAATGCCACGCGCGCGTCAGGAATGGACGCGGCCACTTGAACAGGTACACCGTGCATCGTAAATCCTCCGAAAGGGTTTGAGAAACGAAAGCCGAGTCGCCACACAGCGACCCGGCGGAGAGGGTTTGCTTACAGTGAGCCGATCGCCACTTCGTCCTGGGTCTTGCGGAGTTCCCCGAGGATGTAGACCACCACGATCAGCCCCGTGGTGCCCAGAACAAAGTTCACGAACGTGCCGAACATTTCTATCTCCTTTACGGGTAGCCTTGCGGCTTAATGAAATTGGTTCGGCTGAACACTGTGTTCAACCGATCGGGCTAGACGCCCTTCGCAGCACACACGTTCACGGCCATCCCCAGTGGGCCGTTCGCCGCGACGTGTGTATTGTGCAACTTGCCCAGCTCCTGCTTGCGCAGGACATCGGCACCCACGGACATGAGTTCGACTGCCTTAAGGCCGAACCACGTGCCGACAGCGATTCCAGCGAGTTGAGCGAGAAGAGTCATGACTGCTCCAGAGTCAAGTTTTATGCATTGGCATTGGGTAGGGGATACCTGGCACAACAACCCACGGCGGGCGAGTTGAGACTAGTCGTGCCACGCGGCGTCTGAATCCTGTTCAGACGCCACTTTTTACAGCTTCGTTGCGAGTCAGGACCGCCGGACTACTGAGGGGGCGGAATCACCAGGACCGGGTACTTGTTGTTGAGCACAGCGGAGATGCCGGCACCGCCGACAACCGACAGAACTGAGAACCCGATGAACAGCCCCACGCGTGTCCAGATGCTCATCATCGCTGCCTCCGGCTTGAGTAATGTGATCGGCCCCAAACGCGCTGTTTGAGGCTGTGGACCAGATGCTATATTGGTCCTCACATTACTTTGACGCCGTATTTGACCAATTTTAGGTCTTAGCGAGTCGTGTTTCGCTTACTGAGGCCGTAGGACTCCGTTACGGTCTCGAACTGGGCTTTCCAGTCCCAGTTGTCCTCGATGAAGCAGATGTAGGCTGCGTCGTCGAGTTCGATCTCGGTCGCGAGACAGTTTTCCAACTGCTCGATCGCGCGATCGTAGTGGCTCACGTACGACACCGGTACCTGCAGATTGAAATAAATCTGCGGGAGCGTGACATCGATGGGCGTACCGTCAAAGGTCGCCGTCTCCAGGCGCGCGCCCAGATCCTTGATCGCCTTGAGGATGAAGGTCTTCTTGCGCTTGAGCTGCTCCTTGGCCGCCTTGATGTGGGCGTCAAACGCAGCGCGGAAATCCGCAACGTGCTGTTCGCGATTCGTCTTCAGACGCGAGAGGATATAGTCCTTCTTGTACTTCTGGGCGGGGAGAGCGTAACCACGGGCTGCTAGCTTTTGCACTTGTTTCTTCACCAAAAGATAATGGAACTCGCGAGGGCGGGTGTTCACCCGTGAACATTCTGCTCACGGGTGAACACCTCCTGCGGAACTTACTCCGGGTCAATCTCGACCAAACAGTGTGGCGACTCGTCCAGCCACTTCGGGTATTGACCCTTACCCACGAGCATCGTAACCGTCGGAATCGGGAACGACTCTTGAGGCCACGGCGTATAGCCGTCCGTCATACAGACGACGATGTCGTACTCGAAATCGCCCTTGTTCATGTCCTCCAGGACACGATTGAACGCAATCGTGATGTCTGTGCCGCCGCCACCGATCATGTCGATGTCGGAGCCGCTCCAGACACGTTGCGCTTCGGACACTCGGGTGTCACACGTGTAGACGTGGACGGAAGGCTCCCTGGCGTTGGTCACCAGGGTGGAAATCATGTTGGTACATTCGCCCCGACACCGCGCTAACATCGTGTCCGACATGGAGCCGGACGTGTCGATGAGAACCGCGACGCGACGCTGTGAGCCGGCCCAACCGGGAAGAATCACTCGCGGATCGAACGCCGAGCGGCGCGACGGTCGTTTCCATGTCCAGTGCTCGGTACCCATGATGGGTGCCATGATGCCCTGGAAGCAAGTCTGGAACTTCGTGCGCCAATCGACCTTCGGATCCAACAACTCCTCAGCCCAGCGCAGCAGGCCGCCTTCGCCCATGCCGCGGCTCTTACTGTGCTGACGAATCGCCTCAGCGACCGCTCGCTGAATTACGCCCGCGCGTTCCTGCTGAATGCCCGAGTGCTGTTCTTTCCCGAGCGCCTCTTCTTGAAGCGGTCCGGGGAACTCCCAGGGCATCGGAATGCCGCTCGAACCAGAACCGCCGCCGCCGGCACCCGGAAGCCAAATCGCGTTCGGGTCCGGATAGCCGCCCTGCATCTTTGGGAGCAGGAGGACGCGGCCGTCGGGCAACTGGTGCCGCTTCGTACTCGGTCGATTCACAACGTCGAGAAACCAGCCCTCGGCAACGCCCGCAGGGTCGAGCGGAGGGTCGAAGCTCTGGACGGTAACCGGACTAATATCCGGACCGGACTTCAGGGCTTCGAGCAGCTTCTCGTTTCGGTTGTGAATCTCCGCATCCGCAACGAGGTTCCAGATTTCGTGCGTCTCCCAGGTAACTCCCGTGAGACGCGCACGAATTGCGTGAAACCGGAGCGCGTGCCAGATCTCGTGCACGAACACACCGGCGGCCTGTTGCGGACCAAGTTTCTTGATGAAGTCTGGGTTGTAGTAAACCCGCCACCACTCGTCAATCGCTGCGGTGGGGCACGTGTCGGTCTTGTAGGCTGAGATGGCCAGTAGGGCCATACCCAGGTGCGGCCAGTTCTCGGGTGCTAGCGCTCGTAGGCGCGCCACCTCGAAGGACATGTCGGCCGCCTGAATCTTTGCCATGTAATTCTCCGAGACGGTCCGCCGAGATTACTTCTTCTTGGGAGCTTCCTCGGGCTTGAGGTTGCCGAGTTGCACCCAATTGAAGCCGGCCGCGCGCATCACAGAGATCAATGACGCGAATTCATCGATGACGTCGCACTTGTTGACGTCAACCTTCTTGGGGATCACGTCGGCGTTCTGCATGTTGCCGACGAACATAACGAGGAAGTCGGACGGGGCCTTCTTCTTGGACAGGAAGCCGGCGATCTCCATGCCGTTGTACCAGGCCGTCTGCGCCTTCTTGAGCAGCGACTCCTTCGGGTCTTCCTTGTGGGCCTTCGTACGGAACCGGGTCTCCTCGACCAGCGACATGAGGAAGTAGTAGAGCTTGGCCGGGTCGAGGCTCTTCTCGCTGAAGCTCGCGAAGAACGGCTTCGGGTTGTCCAGGACCTCGCGCGCGTCCGGCACGTCGAGGTTGTCCATGAACGTCATGATGCCGTTGCAACCGATCGGTCCCAGGCAGCCGGTCAGCAGCGCCTGACGGGCGCCGCCCTGCTGGGCCTTGGGAACGAACTTGTCGATCGACGCGAGAAGGTCCGCGGCGTCGTCACAGGTGGCCGGACACACGTAGCCTTCGAGCATCTTCGCAACGTTAGTGTTGATGAAGATATCTGGCTTGGAGTGGACCCAGCCGGCGAGAATCGTCCGCTTGCGGAGACGTTCTTCCTCGGTGATGGCGTGCTTCTCGCCGAAGACCTGAAGCGGCTCCAGCGGGTAGCCCCAGTTCGTGGGGAAGGCGTGAGGCGAAGCCCAGGACTTCGCATCCACCTCCATCGGCAACACCACCAGGCGGCGGCGCACCGGGGGAGGCATTTTCCAGCCACCGGCCGACATCTCGGGCGGGTTGCCCGCGGCCATCATCATCACCTGGTTCTTCGCCAGGCTGCTTTCGCCGATGCGCCGTTCAGAGCAGATCGTCATGGCCTGACCCGCGTCGGTCGGGCTGAGCTGATTGAACTCGTCGAAGAACAGGAGCGCGCGCTCACTCTGCTTGGCCTCAACGGCATAAGCCGGAGGAGATTGCCGAACCACGGTGAATTCCTGCGTGCCGATCTTGATGGGCTCTTTGGCCACGATCGGAATCCCGTGGATCTCGTTACCGGCCCGTTGGGCCAGACAGATCAAGAACAAGTCGGCTTGCAGATCCCGCGCAATGGCCTTTGCCACCGCGGTCTTGCCGATGCCAGGGGCACCGACGAGATAAGGAACCTTACCGGCAAGGCCGGCAGCCTGAACTGCGCTAACAAAAGGGTCCATGTTTGCTCCTCTGTGCGGCGTACTAAACACGCTGCACATTGAATACTGACATCCAATACGCGTCTTTTAACGAAAACAGCCCCGGCATCTGCCAGGGCTGTTTCGGGGTCTGGGCGAATAGGACCCTATCTAAAAGAGACGTGTCTCATCGGGAAACGACTGCGGAACGATCTTGGTCAGAATGTTGGCCCACACACCTTGCCGCTTAAGCTCGGTGGAGGCTTCTGGCCCGAGGTTCGCGAGCGCACCCAACGACTTACCGACGAGAAGTCCGCGATGAAAATCGTCGGACACCTGTGCAATGCTGTACGGCGACAAGAAGCGCTCGCCACCAGCCGCGTACTGCGCGTTGTTCAACAGCCCGACCGTAGCTGCCCGAATAGGCAGGGGCGTCTGCTGATCGTGCCACACGTCATGCATGAAGCTGTTGTGATCAATCGCTGGCAGCAGCGACAACATATCGACACCGGAACTTAACGGATTGTTATCCGTCATCGAGAACGCAACCTTCTCGCCCAGGAGCGTTTCAAGTGCCGCACACGCTTCCTTAGCGGAAACGGGCGGCGCAGAGTCCTTATCCCTGAACGGCCAGCCAGACACGAGTGAACGCAACTTGCCCTTGTGCTCCGGGTGACCCTTCATGCTGGTCAGCCCCCAAAGCGCACCCGGCGCGGCACCCGCAAGCCCACCAAGCAGCGCACCTGCAATAGGACGATTAATCTCGCCGTACGGCTCATCGGTTGCCGTGCCGTAGCCTAGACCGGCACCTGCACCCAGCAATCCACCCGCAAGCGTCGCCGCCAGTGGATTAGGCCCCCCAAGCAGCGCGTTGCCGGCCCACGGCTGGAAGTTGGTCAGCTTGGCCATCGTGGCCATGACAGGGTCGGCAGAACGCTTAATGAGCACCCAGGGCGCTTCACCCCAGGCCTGCGGCTTCACGTCGAGCGGAATAGGGTCGAGGCCAGCCTTGGCCCAGCGGGCTGCAACCTCGTCGGACGCCTCTTTGTCTAACCCGACGTGAAGGACGTTCTCATCCGGGTTGTAGACAATGGTGTGTCGCGGCTTGGGCAACTCAATGACCAGCCGACGCACCTCGTGCGCAGTACCCGCAGACTTCTCTGCGAGTTCCCGCGCACGCTCAGAGACGTTATCCCAAGAAGTCACTTCTTGTCTCCAACAATTGCATGAAGCTGGGCGATCAGGAGCTTGGCCCGGCGCATGGCCTCACGATCATCTTCACTCGCGGCGAGCAGGCGCCGCAGCGACCGACTCGTCTCCACTTCCTTGGCCAGAGCCTCTTCGGCGAGTATAGCCCTATTCCGCTGAGAATTCTCGCCTTCGAGCGCGATCCGCCAGGCCTTAGACAACTCTTCCAGTTCCTTTTGCTTGCAGGCCTGGACCGCGTCCTTGTCTTTGAGTCGGCGCTCGTAGTCCGTCACAGTGGCCCAGAAAGCCAGAATACCCATGAGGACACAGACGACTGTGAAAACAAAAAGCCCGCTCATGTTAGTGCTCTCCCACTTCTTTCAAGAGGTCCATGAACTTCTGGTTTAACAATTCTTTTCGCTTGGCGATCTCGGCAAGCCGATCGTCGGTGCCGAGCGTCTTGGACGTTCGATCAAATCCAACACCCTCCATGAACCGATCGAGGGTTCCCTTGGGCAACCGCGCGAGATAGCGCTCTACTTTGACGTTCTTCAGGTCATCGGCTAGCCCTGTGTGGCTGTCGAAGCGCAGCCCGCGACCCACAGACTGCTTCGGGCGCACCGGGTTCCAGTACGGGTCGAGCATCTGGATGAGCTGAGTTCCCTTGAAACTCAAGCCTTCCGTACCGGACGGGCCCAGCAGGGCCACGCGCTTCTTACCGCTGTTGTAGTCGTCCACAAGCTGACGCCGATCCTGGTCGGTCAGTCCGCCGTGGAATACGCCGTGTGGAATCCCCGCCTGCTGCAGCCCGGCAGCGTACGGAGTCAACCCTGCGTCAATGAAGTTCGAGAATACGAGTGCCTTCGATCGCGGGTCTTGCAGCTGCGTATTCAACCGCTTAAAGGCCTCCTGCATCTTGGTCGAGCGCTGGAAGGACTTGTAAGGGTCTGCGTCTTTCGAGTACGGGAAATCCGACAAACCTACCTGGCGCGGACCCGTAAGGAACGACGTAAGGCGTTGTAGTTCTTCATCTGATAGTGACACGTTGTTTCGCAGCTTGTACTTAGCCCACCAGGGCAGACGGTCCCACATAGCGTGGTAGAGGCTGCCCTGCTGCTCACTCATCTCAACGGGAATGTCTTCGTACTGCGTGGGCACAACGGGCTTGCCCGGATCGTGCCAGTCCACGTGGCCTTTGAGCAGACCCTTCAGTTCGTCCCGGTTGTTTACGTCGTATTCCTGACCGCTCTTCCAGCCGATGAGCCGACGGAAGATGTTGGGGTAGATGTTCTTGAGCTTGACGTACCGCGCCTCGAACTCGTCCGGTGTCATCGACTTGCCGGTGAGCATCCGTAGCGGCGTTGCCAGGTCTCCGGGACGATTCACCACGGGCGTACCGGACAACATGATGACTTGTTTGGCCTTGTCCGCGATCTCGACTGCCTTCTGTGTCCGGCCGGCGTCTGGGTTACGCAGGTTGTGCGCCTCATCGAAGATCACTGTGCCGGAGTTGTTAACCGGCTTACCCTTTGCTAACTCCGTATAGGACATTACGTCCGCGGGAGTTTTCATATCCGTGAACTTGCTGCGTTCCTTCAAGTAGTTAGGGCGCAGCGATGCGGGGGCGAATGCCGTATACGGCTCGCCCAGTTCTTCTGCCGCCGCGAGCCCGGACAGACTCTTGCCACTACCAAGTGCGTGAACGAGTAAGACTCGCAGCGGATTGTCCGCCGCGAGTTCTTTGATTTTCTCTTGGTGCGGCTGAAGCTGAACGTCCGGCTTCAGGTCCGCAGCCTTTTGGAGCAGAACAGGAAGGATCATGGAACAATCCCGATGGTCCAGAAGTCCGCAGCCAGATCGCGATCGGTCACGTACTTGTACGGCAGTACGCCGTAGCCGCCGTCACCCCACCCGGTGCCCCAACTGTTCCGGAATTCGAACTCGGCCTTGGCGTCGTTGAACCCCGTGAGCAGAATCGCGTGCCCGCCAAGACACTTGTTGTTTGGACCCGGAATGGCCACGTAACCGGTCTGCGTGGTGATGACGTTCTCGATGCTGTCGTAAACAGAAATCCCGAACACCACCGGATCACCGGAAGCCAGCTTGTGCTTGAGGAGGTACTCAAACTGAGGGCTGGTTTCATCAACACGCTCGTAGTTGACGGCCTTCCACTTCTTGGCCTGATCGTAGCAACGCTTGCCGGGCTTCGTCTTGAACCGCGACGGTTCAAACG
>ERZ869921.1087-NODE-1087-length-12547-cov-5.075889_pt1 | contig 12547 bp, 12 predicted proteins | sample MGYA00579310_ERZ869921 | MGnify/ENA primary metagenome ERZ869921 (study PRJEB32216, sample SAMN09231816) | wastewater metagenome | place: USA: Maryland | collected 2016-06-21 | study: EMG produced TPA metagenomics assembly of the PRJNA472060 data set (Reclaimed...
CCCGTCAGCAGCGCCAGCGCGACGACGGCTAGGGCGGCGTCAAGTCGATGGGTTCTGCGCCGGGGTGCTCGATCGTCATAAACGTGTTGTAGCATTGGAAATTCCCCGCTGGGCTGGCCTGGTTGTTGATCGACGCGCATTCCCCGCTCGTGTGTGGAATCGACGAGTAGGACGCCATGTGCACCTCAAATCTATACCATGCCGGCGTTACGGCCAAAGCCGTTGCAAAGGTTGGGGTGCCGTAGTGGTGGACGATACTAAGGATATTGCACCCGCCGACTGCTCCCTCGATATCGAGAAGCGGAGCCGATGCTAGACCTGCTTGTGTCGTTGCCTTCCGATAACGGACACGGGCACCGACGCCCACCACGCCGTTGACGATATTGCGGTGCTTGGTCTCACAGTGGAAATGCAGTTCGATTGCCCCTGACTCCGTTACCTCGAACTCCTGCCGAAACGCGGGGCGTTCTGTCATCGTGTCGAATAGATCGCTTGCCCATTTGTGCCGTGTCGTTCTTATTTTTGTCATGCAAACAATTCTCCAGAGAACAGTTGCGACCCGTTTCCGTAATACGTGCAGCCCGTGTTTCCGGCTTCCATGGCCTGTAGGTAGTGAAACCCGAGACTTGGATAACCGCCATAAGCCGCAATGGTCGTGACGTTCAACGTGCTGACCTGTGCGTACCCCTGAAACGGGCCCGGTGTGGCGGTTGTGGAATCAAGATTAATTCCCGTCTTGGGCGCTCCTGCGCCAGCAGAAACGACGTTTAAATATGTGGCTCCCACTGGCTCTGCGGTTAGCCCGATAACGAAGCTGATACGGTTTGTTGCGGATGCGTTGGCTGATCGCCATGTCGTTGACGTATAAGGCCAGTTCGCCGTCGAGTCCGCTACGCTGGCTTGCACTTGAACCCGATTGTAAGCGTTCCACACGTTAATCAGCGCAGCACCGCCGCCCGATGCAGTGCTGCCGAGATTGAAGTCGACGGTACTCGTGCCATTCGTCCGAACCGTTCCAACGTAGGTTCCGCGCTGTGCCGCAGGCCCGTTGGTAATGGCGATTTTGTTGACGTAGATACCATTGACGCGCTCAAGTTCTGTCGTTCCCGCGCCAGTGCCTCGCGCTGTGTCGGAGGTCCAAGCAGGACCGCGCGTACACCGATATGTGCCGGCATCACTCCAGACGAACAGATCATAGCTGCTGTTGGTCGTGCACGCGGCGGGGCTTTTGGTGGTGTCGGTCGTTGCTTGCGACAGTTCCCCGCCGATGTCCGTCATCACCCAAGAGCTGCCGCTGTAGAGCGGCACATAGCGTCCGGTGTAGGGTGTGTAATAGATGGTCGTCGCCGCACTCACGGTCGAGGTAAGAACAGCGACACCAGTCGTCAGGGTCAATCGCCCTTGCGCAACCGATGGCGACCCGCTACCGCCCGCCGACGTTTCGATTGTCGTTATGGTGCCGGCAGCGTCTTTGTACGCGAGCTTGGTTGTTCCCGCGCTGTCGACGCAATAGAGCCGGGCCGTATTGCTGGCCGGGCTGCCGGGGGCCGCGATTTCGCCGATGTCGATGTATCCCATCCCGGACATATTGCCGGAATCGTCGACCACGATTGTTGAGGTCTGCAGAACCTTGCCGTTCGTCCCGTCCGTTCGCACCAGCTTGTTGTCAGTGCCGCCAAGGCCCGCCGACGTGTAGACCGTCTCGGAAATGGCCGTTTCCATATCCGTGATGAGCGTATTGAAATCGTCCGGGTCGATCGTTGTCGACGCGACCGCAGGCGCTACCGAATTGCTCGGCGTCTCGTAAGTTCCATCAACTGCACGTGGCATGATCCGACCTCAGAGCTTGATAATGAAGGTGCCGAGCCAGGCTGGCGGCATGTTGGAATGGGCAGAGCCAGAGCCAGCCGACGCCGACGTGAGAGAGATCGAGGCCGTACTGCTGCCGCTGGTGCCGGAAACGGTGTGCGTGTGCGGGCTCGACGTTCGGGAGGCGGTCGTTTCGCCTGTATTGGCGTCGAAAGCGTATGGGGTGTTCGACGCATTGTTGACTGTGCTGCGGATCGTGTCGGAGTACGTGACTGTTTCGCTTGATGTGGTTGCCGAGAAAGAATGCGTGTGGCTTCCGGTGTTGCCACTTACGGCATGAGTATGCGCGGCAAGCTGCGCTTCCGTTAGCGTAACGGTTTCCGTGCCACCCGATGCGCCGTTGGTCGTCTGTGACGTTACGACGTTTCCAAGTCGAGCTGCAGCCGTCGCGCCCATGTCGTCGAGGCCGAAGAACGACCGGCCGCGAAGATCGGGAAGCGTGATCGTCTTGTTTGCCGCGTAATCTGACGCTGCCGTCGACCCACGCCCGCTCGATACCGCGCATTGGGCATCGGCGAAGTTGGTCCATAGAAACGTAAACAGATCTTCAGTGTCGGCGTTGGCGCGCTCTGTCGCTGAGCTGGAAGCGTTACCGATAGTGCGACCGTTGCCGCGCACCCATCCGGTTGGCGCCGTCGTGCCGAGATATTGCCACATCGCTCCTGTAGGAATGAACCCACCTGCGGAATTGATCGAAGCGACCTCGACGCCGCCGACCGCTATTCCGATTTCGTTCCCGCTCTTGCGATAAAAGCCCGTGTCGAGATCGGCTCCGAAAGTGATCGAGGGAGCCGCCGCCGTGCCAGTCGCCGCCTTGAACTGTCCGGTCATGACGGTCTGGCCGTCCTTGGCGACCGAGTTCGTCAATTCCGCTGCGATATCAGTTATATTGGCGTTGATGACTGCGGCCGTGATCGTCTGGCCAGTCGAGTAGGTTTGCGCGGCCGTCATCGTGCCGCTGCCGTTACGTGGCATCAAGGTATCCTTAAAGGGATACGCAATACAGGGTTGGGTTAGCGGTCGTTGCCTTGAACGATGGTGCCGGGAAGGGCGCCGAACCGAGTTCCGCGGGGAAGATCGCGCAAGGCGGCCCCGGCTTGGTTCTGCAGATAGGCTTGCATCAGCGGAGACATCGTTGTGCGGCCGATCATAGCTTGGCCTGCCATGGGAGCGAGAGCGCCGATCATGCCGCCAGCAGGCCCACCAAACATCGAGCCGATGCCGGCTCCGACCGCAGAGCCCATGAGCTGCACACCGACGCGCGGCCCGGTGCCCGAGTTGGGAAGCGGCTTCATAATGGCTTCACCAGCTCGAGCCAGATTGCCGAAATCACCTTGACCGCGAGCATAGGCGCGGCGCCCTTGCTGAACCGTTGCATTGCGCAAGGCGGACGGGGAGATCAACCCTAGCGCTGCGTTTTCGCCGGCCGACGTGGCCGCCTTTTCGATCACCAGAAGGTTGCGATACTGATTGCGAGCTCCGCGCAATTGGTCGGCACGTTGCGCCATGCCCGGCTGTGGCGAACGGCGAAGAAACGCTTCGGCCGACGTGTCGAGCGCGCGCTGAATGTCGTACAGCGCTTGCCGCGTGGCTGGATCTTGCGCGCCACGGGCGGCTGTGCCGAGTTCCGAGCGCCAACGCAGATAGGTTCGGCCGTCCATATTGGCCGCTGTCGTTGCCAATTGCTGCAGATCATCAGCGATGTTGCGCGGCAACGGGGACGCGAGAGACGGTTGCGTGGTCCGTTCATAGTTTGCAGCCACATCACGAACCCGGCGAACGATGGGATCGAACGCCAGTCGGCCGGACTGGTTTGCGCGTGCAAGCGGCACCTGAATGGCACTTGCTGCATTGTCGAAGGTTGCCCCGATCCTGTCGAATGCGGCGTTGATGACCTGGGGTTCCGCCCGCGGCGCATCGATACCCGCCCGGCGCAACGCGGCTTGCGTGAATCGTTCCGCCTGCTGGTCCATGACCGCGCCCGCCCGGCCGCCTGCGAACGGCGTATCGATGGCAACGCTTTCAGCATAGCGCAGCGGCTTGGAGCCTGAAACTTGACCTGCAGTGACCGGGACGCCTTCGGCCGCCAGCGTGGCCGCCTGCTGCGTTCTCTGTGGGTCAACACGAACAGGAGAAATAGCCCGCCCGATCATGCTGGGAGCCATGCCGCCAACGATGCCACCTGCGACCCGCGCATATGGCTCGGCGCTGGTGCCCTTGGTAAGCTGTCCGGCTGTCTCCGACACGACACCAGGCGCAATCACGTTGGATAGAGCCCGCTGCCCCATCCGACCGGCGAACGTGGTTGCAGCACCTCCAGCGGGGAACAGCATACCGGGAAGGAACTCAGCAACGGTGGATGCGTATTGGCCGGCTTTGGTCTTGGGCTCGTAAAGTTTGGTTCCGGTGCGGCGTTCAACTGAATCCTTGATGTCGTCGTACATGGGAAGCGGCGACTGGTTCGGGAAAACTGGAGTTTGCCGGCCGGCCATGCTGCCGACTTTGTTGATGCCCATGCGGCCGAGTTCGACCGCCGTCCCCGGCAGCGCAACTAATCCCATCGTTCCCTTGACGAGACCGGCGCCGACGCCCTTGCCTACGTCCTGGATCACGCCGACTTGTTGCTGAGGCTGGGGCGCGGCCTGGGGCTGTTTCAGGCTTGCAATCAGCTGGTCTAGCGCATCGCCGGACGGGGCGGCGCCGGCATCGCTGGGGGCGGCAAGCTGAGAGATCAGGGTGTCGAGCGCATCAGCCATTCGGCATTCCCCCTTGCGGCCGGTAGTTGAGCTTTCCGCGCATTGGCGGCTGTTGGGGTGCCGGTGCAGCTTGCGGCTGGGCTGGTGCAATACCGAGCTGTTGCATGATCTCGGCCGCCTTTTCGGGGCCTAGAGCCGCTGTCAGGCGTTGTGCTGCGGTTGCAGCGTCGTATTTGCCGGCCGCCATTTCTTGCTGCACCTGCTGTGCCGCGCGCTGGATGATCTGAGCGCCGCCGCCGTTCTGCTGTGGTGGCGCCTGTCCGGGCTGCGTTGCCTGCGGCTGGAAGCCTGGCCCGGCTTGGTCGAGAAGCTGGCGAGATTCCTGCACGAGATCATCGAACCGATTGGCGCTGCGTGCCGAGTATTCCGTGTCGAAGTCGAAGAAATTGGCATCCTTGTTCGCCGGGTCGCGCCGCCACTGCTGATAGGTCTTCGCCTTCTCGATCTTCGCCATAGCAATGCGCTTGGCCGCTTCGACCATGATGCGATTGCCGCGCGGATCGGTAGCAAGTCCCGGCAGCGTCTTTTCGAGAAACTCGCGATCGGCGTTCGAGAAGTTGTTGGACGGGAACCCGCCCGAACCGAGTTTGCCGACCAGCATCGATGCCGTAGCGCTTTCGAACGAGTTGGCGTCACCCACGAAGTTTTTCGGGATGCCGAACGATTCCAGCGTCTCGGGCGATATGCCGAGATCTTGCGCCCACATTGCCGCGGTACGCGCCAGCGGCGCCGTTGGGCCGGTCTTCAATCGCTCCAGTCTGGATTGCAACGCAGCGAGCTGCTGCAATTCCTGTCCGGCCGACGATGCTGCCTTGTAGGTCTCGACCTCGGCTTCGACACCAGCCTTGGCGCGAGCCTTGACGGCTTCGCCTTCACCCTTCATGTCGATAGTGGTTTGCGGGCGGCTTGCCTGCTTCAGTTCGATTTCACGCTTGGCGAAATCGGGATTAGCTTGTCCGTAAGCGAAGTTCCTCTGCGCTTCAGTCTGTTCCGGCCCCTTCACGCGCTGAGCGATGACTGCCTTGGCGATGCCTTGCCCTTCCTGCCTACCGAAATCATCGCCCATCAGGGATGCTGCAATCTTGGGCACCGGCTCGTTATTGGCGAGGCCCTTGGAATAGATGTCGGCAACCCGAGCGTTACCGGCGCGCTCGCCTTCCATCCCCTGCTGGTTCCAAGCCGCGCCGGATCCGGCTTGCAGAACTCGAGCAATCGCCTGGGTCCAGTGCCCGACCGGGGACGAGTCGATTCCCTCCTTCATCTGGCTCGCGCCGAACTTCTTGGCGAAATCCACGCTTTCCGGCGTCCATCCCGAGTATGATTGCGCCATGGCCGGTGCGGCTCCTGTCGAGTTTGAATACGATGCCACGCGGGCCGCGGACGGTGCTGGCGACGATGTGCTAGCGGGCGCCACATCGGTGCCGCCCATCCTGGCCGGTATCTCTGCCACCTTGATCGGCGGCGCTGATGCGGCGGCAGCGGTTGCGGCAGCGTCCCGAGGGTCTTGTACCGGCCCCCAGAACTTCGGATCTATCTCAGCGTGGTTCGGATCTGTCCCGCGTAGCGATTCCGGAAACCTGATTCCGTAGTTGGCCGCGTTCTCGCGAGCCCATCCGACGCCGCCGCCGGCAAGGTCCGCCGCGAGCCCCTTCTGATGCATCGAGGAACCAACCGGCGCGGCATAGCCTGGGATACCCCTGGCATAGTCGACGATCGAGGCTGGGCGTTTGTTGACGTTCATCGATACGGAATTGATCGCCCGCGCCTGGTCCTGTGGCGAACGGTAGACGCTTTCGAAGTTGAGCGACTTGCCGCCAGACTGGCCGGCAGTGACAAGCGCTCGAATGCGGCGATCAAATTCAGGATCGAGCGGCATCCGTCAACCGCCCATCGTCGTCGTTGTCGTCTTCCACTTGTTCGGGTCGTAACCGCCGCCGCCGAAGTAGTTGACGCCCTTGTTGAACAGCGTGCCGCCGACGCTTGCCCCGCCGCCGAGCGGCGCCGTCAAAAGCGAGCCACCGATGCCGGCGAGGCCTCCGATCATCGCGTTGCGCTGCGCCATCTGCTGCTTGTACTGCTCATTCTGTTGATTGAACGCCGACGTGCTGAGCCCCGCATAGTCGACCGGCCCGCCCGTGTTGATCTGGTTGTAATCGGACACGCCGGGGTTGGTGATGGCATCGACCATGCCAGACCGGCCGGCGCTCGTGAGAGCCTGATTGGCTTGCAGGCCGAGCCCATAAAGGCCCGTCGACTCGTTGTACCCCTGCTGGCGCTCCTGGAGCCCCTGGTTGAACAGTTGCCCTTGCAGCTTCGTCGTGAGGTCGTTGCGGGATTCGTTCTGCTGTAAAGCTAGGTCGCCCATCTGCGATTTGTAGGCTTCGCTCGTCGGGTCTAATCCCTGGTTGCGCAGCCGGTTCTCTGCCGCAGCGGTCGCGCGCTGCATGCGCGGTTCCATGTTGGCCGATGCGGTCGAATAGGCTCGATCGAATGCCGCGTTGCTCGACATATCGCCGGGCGTGTTGAACGCTTCGAGCCGTGCCGCACCGCCCTGCATGAGGCCATCAGCGCCGTACCCGATGCCGGCGAGGCCCTGGCTGTACCCACCGAATGCCGTCGAGCGCTGCTTGTCGCGATAGGCCAGCTCGTTCGGGTCGAGCGATGTCTGCTGATTGAATATCGGGTTGCCTTGCGCATCCGTGCCGGACTGCGAATAGGTCACGCTTCCGAATGGGCCGGTCTGGTTGATCCGGTTGAATCCTGCCTGCTGGAAGGCGGAACGCGTGTTTTCGCCCTGCTGCTGCTGGCCGACTGCGCCTGGGTCCATCGGTGTAGGTGCTTTAGGCGACTTGAACAGCGATCCCATCGGCCCTTATCCATCTGCAGTGTTGCGGGGTCATGTAGAAACGCAACGCATCGCGGCCTGGGCCGTAATAGTCCTTGCCGACGCCCTCGAATTTGAAACCGAATTTGGGCGCGGCTTTCTTGATCGTCTTGTTGCGCTTGTCGGTACAGATCTCAAGCCGGTGGACCAGCTCGAATACCCACGAGAAATAGGCTTTCCATGTCTCGTTACTGGTCCGCCCAAACAGGTGAAGCTCGGCCGTCGTGTCGTTGCGCCACGTCGTCACGAATGCCCCTCGGAGCACGCCGTCACCGTCGATCACGCCGACCAGGACGGACGGATGGTGCAGCACCGTCACGCCATAGCGCTTGGCAATCCAGGCGTTGACAGTCGCGTCATGGCCGGTGACGAGCTTCAAAGCGATCCTCCGACCTCGGCCATCACGAGAAACCCGTTGATTTTGAGGATTTCTTCAGTGGCGCCTGTTCCGCCCCAAACGTCACCGCCCCACACCGCTACGCCCCATTCTCCACCTGCAGCAGCAGCGTCGACACCGATGCGGCCGGTGAACTTGATCGAGCCGAACGAGCCGATAGCTCCAACGTCCACCCAATCGCTGACGTTGTTCACGTCGTTCGCGAACGTGGACGAATCAAACACGGCCGACCCGAACACGGAAATCGACCCACCCGAAGCCACGTCGGAAGCCGACAGCGTGTCGGTCTCTTGGAAATCCGTCGATATGCCGATGCCGGGGCGATAGATGCCCGACGCGGAGATCAGCGGCCGAATCATCTTCCATTGCTTGATCTTCGGCGTGCCCAGCGCGCTATAGGCGCCCTGCCCCACGGCAACGATGGGCAAGGTGTAGTCAACCGCTCCCGTGTCCGCCTTGTAAACCGCGCCGTTCATGCCGCCGAAATACACGTATTCGTCATAGACCAGCCAGCAGTTCGCGTTGTGCCCGTCGTACTCGCACCATGCGCCCGTGATCGTGTTCATCACATACTGAACAGCGGTTGCATTTTCTGTCGTCGGCACGTTGACAATCAGCCGCGTTCCCTTGGGGTAAACGCAGGCTTCCCAGCCCCAGTTGTTGCCGTAGGATCGATGGGCATCGTTGAACGCCTGGGCGATGTTTTCGGTCAGTGAGACCCGGTTGGCTTGGCTCTGATCAACGGCGAGGAGCTGTGACAGCGGATAGACGCCTTGCAGGGTGATCAACCCGAGGTCAGCGCCCCACCGGAAGAAACACCGCCTTCCGACCGGGGGAGGCACGTCGAACACACCGACCAAGGACCATGTGTCAGCGCTGGCCGGGTCCGTCCCCTGGTAGAGCGCAACCTGTCCCTCGGATGAGATGAACACGGCATAATCATCCGACCCGGCGCCGCCGTCCCTGGTCCATGTCGCCATGGCCATCAGATAGCCGCCACGCGTGAACAGCGACCCGACTGCGAATGATGTAGCCGCTCCAGCTATGGCATCCGTGGCGAGATAGTACGCCGTCGTGCTGTTGACGGGCACGAACCAAAGCCGCTTCTTGTGGCTGTTGACGTGGATGGCTTCCGAGGCCGTAAAGCCGGTGATCGTTGGCGTTGCCCAGGTCGTGCCGTTGTAGTGCCTTGGCGCATCCGTGCCGTTGACGATGAACAGGAAGTGCCCCGCCGCCGTCGTTTGGTTGACGTGTTGCCACCGATCCTCGCCAAGCCCCGTGACTGCCGATGTCGCCTGAGCATTGCTGGTCACGTCGTATATCGACCCGCCACCGGCCGCGAACATCTTCGACGATGCCGGACCTCTCCAGGCCATCAAGGTTTCGACCGGGGTCGAATTCGACACAATGTCCCAAGCGTGCCGGCGATGACCGCGGCGGATCTCGCCCCAACCCGGTTGAGGGAACCAATTCTTGAGCTGCACAGCCCGATCCGGCTTCATTGCAGCAAGTGGGCTCGACGCATCCCAGCCGCCGACCGGGAACGGCATCGTAATCTGCTTTGCGACGGGGTTTTTGCCGCGATTGGGGCGCAGCGCATCAAGGATCAAAGGTTCCAGCTCCCATCGGGGATCGTTGCGCGCGGCGCCGGGAACTTGTCACTCGGTCCAGTCATGTTGAGAGTGGCCGACCCGCCATCGCGGCCGATTCGGCGGTTCACGGCCATTTCGTAAGACCGGAACGCTTCGGAGTAGTCGAGACCGCGCGAGCGCAGATAGCGCCACGTCCCGCCCAAAATCAGCAGTTCCTCGGGCAAAAACGATTGGTCATCGTCGTTGGCGAAAGCGTCGGTTGTCGGTACGGTATCGGCTACAAGCCCAGCCCAATACTTGGACACGTACTCGAAAGCGTAGGCAGCACCAGCGCCCGGTGTCGGGAGCATCAGGATATCGTTGCCACGCTGCCTGAAGCTGTCGTGTATGGCTTGAAGGTGGGACGCCTTGAACGCCGCCCATTCCTGAGCGGACAGCGGCCCGATTACCATCAAATTTTCGTCACGGTTCCAGAACGTGCCGTCGACGAAGCGATCGAAATCAGCAGGCACCACGCCAGATTGAGTTTCGGTCGCTGTGGCGCTGAACGTCTTTTCCTTCGTTAGCGCTTGCCAGCCGTGGCGCGATGCCAGTTCACGCCCTTCCTGATTGAGCAAGCCGAGCAGGATGCGTGCCTGTTGGTCGTTGGAACCCGCAAGCAAGTTCTGCCTGGGAACGCCGACCCGATCGAATACGGCTTGGCTGATGGTCAGGAGGGACATGGTTAGGCTGCAACCTCGTCGTTCGTCTCACCGTCACGAACCTTCGGCGGACGGCCACGGCGCTTTGGTGCGTCGTCGTCGGCCCCCTGCTGAGCGAGAAACATCTGGCGCAATTCCTCAAGCTGTTCCGTCAATGCGCCGATCTGCTTGTCCTTCTCTTCCAAAGCAATGACTGTCTTGTTGCTGTCCTGGGCTTCCAGGAACCGCTTGGCCGTCGCCTGGATCTCGCGAACGCCGGGGAGCTGGATGCGGTTGATCACGCTGTCGGTCGCGCTGGCGATGTCCTCGACTGCACGTAGGCCAGCCGTGCGGAATATGTCGGCCTGTTCCGCGGTGATGCCGGGCCATGCGGCCAGCGGCGTGCCATGCTCGGGCACGGCCTGTCCTGCCTTCCAGGCAGAATAGTGTTTCTCGATGAACTCCCACCGGCCGCGCGCCATGTTGGAAGCCACGTCGTCCGGGTCTGGAGCTTCACGAATCCGCTTCAGATCGGCGATGCGGGCCACGGTCGTGGTCTTCCCGGCCATGCCGATGGCGCAGTATTCCACCTTGTCAACGGGCACGAGGCCGGATGCCTTGCGCTGGTACTCGGTCCAGAACTTCACGATACGGAAGGGTGCGGTTTGGGCTGACATTTCGTTTCCTTAAAAGGAAGGCGGCAGCGCGAACGCCACCGCCTCTTGCCTCGGGATTACAGCGGGAAGTCACACATGATGATCTTCGCCGATGCGTCGATTGCGTAGGCTACCACGGCGTCGGTGACGAGCGCCGACACGTCGAGCGTTCCGTCAGTCGCGCCGACTGCCGTCAGAGCGTTGCCGTCAGCACCTGCGGTCAGTGCCGGGGTGATGGTGGCCGGGCCCTTGACCTGAATCCAGCAATACTCACCATCGGCCGGAGCCGACTGGAGCACGCCAGCACCGAGACCGGCCGAGTCCGACAGGTCCGAGGTAACGACGGTGGTCGCGCCAGCGGATGCACCTGATGGCGCGTAGTAGTAGCAGATGTTGCCGGCGACGGCAGCGACGGAACCGGCTCCGGTGTCGTACTGAACAAACTTGTAGATCTTCCCGTCCGGTCCTTCGTAGTGATCCCCCACGCCGGGCGCGTTGCCCTCGGTCTTGAGCGTGGTAGCCGTCCATGTGCCCGTCAGAAGGGCGCCTGCAGAGATAGTCATGGTGATTTCCTTTCTGTCTGGATCAGGATCAGGTTGCGGTGTCGAACAGCACGCCTTGCAGCGAGCGGTTGGAGCAGACGAGCTGGCCCATCCAATAGATCGGGATCACAACGGCGTCTTGGTTGACCGGCGTCTTCTCGTCGTCTTCCGACCACCGAGCATCGGGGTGTTCCATGAGGTAGAGGTACTTCGTGTTCAGGAAATACATCTTTTCCGCAGTGGTCCCGAAATTCGTATTGTCATCGAAGATCACCGACGCCGACTTGTACTTCAGCGCCTCGAATCCGGCCGACGCCATCTTGCTGTCAGCGTAGCGCTGGAGATCCTGCAGACCGCTTTCGTACAGCGAGTACATATCGTGCGAGCTGACGATCAGGTCCGGCTTGTCGTTGCCGCGGTTGGTGGCGAGCCACAGCGTATTCATGCCGGCGCGCAGGTTGGCATACGTCAATGCCGTACCCGTTGCCGCACCATCGACCGCAACGTCGCCGCCGGCCACTTCCTGGAATTTGTTTTTCCAGAACGTGTAGGTGCCGCTGACGATGCCGCCGACCGTTCCCGTGCCGTCGTTGGTCACGAGGTTGGCGAGGCCGCCGATCTGGTTTGAGAGAGCGCCGTCCGAATAAAGATCGATCGACATGTTGTTCGCAGCCGTGGCGAACGCCACATCCGTGCGAGCTTTGACCAAGTTGATCATCTTCTGCTCGGAGTTGTTCATCCGAAGCTCGCGCCCGCTGGCCGTGACGTGCAGCGCCACCTGCGACCAGTCGAACTTGGCCGACGACAGAACGTCGCTGGCGCCGATGTTCAGCGTATCGTAGCCGGAGTACCGCTGATACGTCGAGTTCTCGGCGTAGCTGAGCGGGATCGCGATTTCGTAACCGCCTGATGCATCGGTTTTGATGTGGCCGCGCTCCTTGAGCACGGTCAGCAGGCCGTTGTGGTCGGTTACGTTGTCGACCACTTTCTTGTAGTGCTTCCGCATGGTCGTGGTGACCATTTCGGTGAAGGTACTATTTGGGCTGGGCATGTCTCAGTCCTCTAGGTGGCGTGGTTCCGGCGCCAGATCGACGACAGGTCGTCATCGAGCGACATCTCTTTGCCGATGGGGGCTGAACCGTTGACGTTGATGGCCGCACTGCGCCTGGCA
>ERZ869921.1089-NODE-1089-length-12537-cov-6.246195_pt1 | contig 12537 bp, 13 predicted proteins | sample MGYA00579310_ERZ869921 | MGnify/ENA primary metagenome ERZ869921 (study PRJEB32216, sample SAMN09231816) | wastewater metagenome | place: USA: Maryland | collected 2016-06-21 | study: EMG produced TPA metagenomics assembly of the PRJNA472060 data set (Reclaimed...
GGCATCAGCAACGGCGAGGCGTTCACCGGGTCATACCTGACCACCCAGCAATCGCGCCTGCGCGACTTCGGCCCGTCTCTGGTGGGCGACGCCCGCGATCACCTGGACCCGTGGTCGCATTACGCACTCCGCAACATCTCGCGGAACCTGCTCCGCAACAGCCCCACCGCCCGCGCGATGGTCAATCGGTTGTGGCGATTCATCGTCGGCCCCCGCGGCATCCGCCCGCAGGCGATGACGCAGGATAAGGAATGGAACAAGCAGGCCGAAGCGTGGTTTATGCGGTGGGCCGAGCGTGATTGTGACTCGCGGCGGAAGCGTTCGCTCTGGATCAAACAGGACATCTGGGGCCGTTCGGCCGCCCGCGACGGTGACATCCTGATCGTGATGACCAAAGACGGCCGGTTGATGGACGTTGAATCGGATCTGGTCGCGAGCCCATCGTCCAACTACTCCGAGAGCGTGTTCAACGGCGTGGAGATGGATTCGGCCGGATCCGCAACGGCGTATTTCGTCGGCAAGCGTGCCCGGTTCAACGCTCAGTCAGAGTTCGCCAAGATCCCCGAGCGGTACGCGATTTTGTACTCGATGCGTGCGAACGCTTGGAGTTCGTCGGTTCGCGGCGAGCCCCTGCTTGCGGCCGTGGCAGGTCAGTTTGACGACCTGGACGAAGTACGCGATGCAACGGTGGTAGCGGCCCGAATCGCGGCTCTGTTGGCGGTCGTCGTCAAGACGGAGAACCCGCAGGCGACTCGTGAGTCGATCGCCGGTGACGTGCAATCGGTCGAAGGCGTGAGCACGCGGACGGACACCGGGCAGACCCCCTTAGGTGCGGGGACGTTTACGTACCTCAAAACTGGCGAGTCGATCGAGCAGATCGACCCGAAGCACCCCGGCCCGGTGTTCGACAACTTTGTTCGGATGATGGTCCGCATGATCGGCGCAGACATCGGGCTCCCGCTCGAACTGGCGATTATGGATCACAGCCAAACGAACTTCTACGGCACTCGCGCGGCGTGGCTGAATTGCTGGAAGTCGTCGATCGAGCCCGAGCAGAACAACATGATCGACGTGGCGCTCAAACGCATCTGGCGTTGGCGTATCGGGATGGCGATTGAGGACGGAGAGCTTCCGCCGAATGCCGAGTTTGACCGGCATGAATGGGTTGCCGAGGTGATGCCTGAGGTTGACGAGAAGGCCGCGTTTACCGCCAAGGGCGTTGGCGTGGCGTTGCGTCTGACCGACCAGCGGACGGCGATTCAGCAGCTTGGCGGCAACTACGACGACGTGATGGATCACAGCGAGTTCGCGGTGCGTGACATGGCCGAGCGTGGCATCTCACCAGCGATCGTTCAGGGCGTGCTCGAACCGTCACAGCCCGACGCCCAGCCGCCCGAAGGACAAACCAACCCATGAACATTCTGAGTCTCATCAGCGGCCGCGCGATGGCGATCGACGCCGACTCCCTGCGGGCCTACATGGCGATGCCGCGCGTGGCTGAAGTGACCGAGGCTGCCGTAGAGGCTGGGGCGTTGAACGATCGACGGGTTGTCGATATCGGCGATTGCTTCGACCCGAGCGACCCGTGCTCGTGCCAGCGGATCGGTGACGGCGCGGTGATCCACTTCTCCGGGATGCTCTACCACGGGCAATCCTGGATCATGAACATGATGGGCGGGCTGAGCTACCAGCTCGCCTCCGCTCGGTGCGAGCAGCTTGCGTCGGACACGTCGGTCAAGTGGGTTGTAGTCGCGGTGAACTCAGGCGGCGGGACCGTGATGGGCGTTACTGATCTTGCGGCGGCGATGAGTGCTCTGGCAAAGTCCAAGCCGACCGTAGTTGTTGCGAACGGCGTGCTCGCTTCGGCGGCGTATTGGATCTCCGCCGGTGCAACTGAGATCGTCGCGACCCCTACGGCCATTGTCGGGTCGATCGCGGTGCGGCTGGTGGTTGACGACACATCGGCCATGTACGAGAAGGCCGGTATCTCTCGCCGCGTGGTTGTATCGGACGGAGACACGTTGAAGGCCGAAGGCACTGACGGCGTGAAGGTTTCCGAAGAGGCGATCAAGCAGGCCGAGTTGATGATTGCCGAGCCGGCCGAGCTGTTCCGTTCGGCCGTGGCATCGGGCCGCAAGATGAGCGTTGAAACCGTCAAGTCGTTCCGGGGCGGTGTGTTCACCGCCGGGGCGTCTCTGGCAAACAAGCTAGTCGATCGCGTGGAGTCTCTTGTGGACTGCATCGCGCGCGTGCAAAGCACCTACGGCGGCACCGGGGCCGCGGCGGTGAAGGTGAACCCGGAACCAATCACAGAGGACGCGCCGGTAAACCCCGACGACGCCCCGGAATCAAGGAAGGCAAGCATGGACATCAAGACACTGACGGCGGAAGAGTTGAAGAAGGGTCGCCCCGATCTCATCGAGGCAATCGTGAAGGACGCGAAGCCCGTTGCGGAGGCTCCCAAGCCCGCGACCCGTACCGAGCTTGGCGCGATCTTCGGCAACGATGCCGCGGCGATCCTCGCGTCTCTCGACGCGAACCACACGCCCGAGCAGGCCACGAAGGCGCGGCTCGACGCGGTTGTCGCCGAGAATGCGAATCTCACGGCGAAGCTCGCTGAGGCAGCTGCCAAGCCCGCCGCCCCGGCTGCGGCCCGTGGCGTGGACCCCGCGACCATCGTTCGGGTAGTCGGCGGATCGGCTTCCGAACCCGCCAACGGCCCCAAGACGATGGCTGAGGCTGTCGCTCTGCTCACGGCCGAGTACATGGCGAAGGACAATCTCAGCGAGGTCAAGGCGAAGACGCTGGCGTACACCGAGTTCCCCCGCCGGTTCCCCGATCTTCACAAGGCGCGTTCGGCGTCCCTGAACTCGGCTTCCGCCCCCCGCTAAACCCATCGAACCAGTTTGATCCACACACAACAACGCGCGGCGTATGCCGCGATCGGAGAGTTTTCACATGTCAAAGCAGCAACAGGACAGCGCTTATGGGAGCATTCTTTCGGGCGCTGCGCTCGAACCGAACCGCCTCATCAAGCTCTCTTCGGGAACCGCGGTGTACTGCACCGCGACCACCACTGACCGCCCGATCGGCGTGACCGTGAACCGGACCACGGCTTCGGGTCAGGTCGTTCAGTTCAAGTTCCTGAACGCACCCGGCACCATCATCATCTCTTCGGCGAGCACGCTCACCGCTGGCGCGATGGTGTACCCCGCGGCTTCCGGCCAGGTGTCGTCCACGTCAACCACGTCCATTCTCGGCATCACCATCCAGGCGGCTACCGCGGCGAACGACCTCGTTGAAGTCGTCCCGATGTACCAGTTCGCCTAATCGGCTCATCGCTCACCGTGCGGCCCGTCAACTTTGGCGGGCCGCTTCCGTTTCCGCACAAACCCGCCGCAGCGCATAGCGCGCGCCGGAGAACAGGACTCAAACAATGGCTTACATCAAGTCGTCAACACTGATCGGGTATCCGACGCCCGAAGTCACGCCGAGCGTGATGGCGTTCCTCAACCAATACGGCCGCTCGATCGGTCACAAGATCCTCCCGCCCGTCCGCGTGGACAAGTTCAAGGGCGTGTTCTACAAGGTTCCCGCCAAGATGCTCGGCCAGGGCGGCACGACCACCCGCGCATTCGGCTCGGCGGCGAATCTCGGTCAGCTCTCGCTTGACGGCGATAGCTACGAGTGTGTCGCGAACGACTTCGCGTTTCCCCTCGCGATCGAACACGAAGAGCAGGCACCTTTCATGCGTCAGATCGCTGGCGGACTCGCCGGGCTCGTGTGCCTTCGGGCCTACGAAAACCGATGCCTTACGGCTCTCGGCTCGGTCGGAAGCACGCAAGCCGCCGCCGCCAACTGGCTCACGGCCCCCACCACCGCGACGCCCGCGGCTGACGTGATCTCCGCCGGCCAGCTCATCACGACGAAGTACGGCCCGACGCTGGATCAGCTCACGCTCGTCCTGCCCTACGAAACCTACACGAAGATATCGCTCATCACCGACGTGCGCCAGACGCTCAGCGTGACGAACACCATCGCCCAGCAGCTTTCTCTGGAAGCGATCCGCCAGTACTTCGGCGTCAAGGAAGTCGTCGTCCCGTCGCTCTCGCAGGACTCGGCCAACCCGGCCCAGACGATTTCGATGGCGTACATCTTCCCCAAGACGACCGCGTACCTCGTCTACAACGGGAGCGACAACGCGGACGGCTCGGTGTCCAACATCGGAGGCTTCGGCCGTACTTTCTTCAAGGACAACCTGTCGCAGATGGACCATTGCGCCACGGCTGACATGTCCGACATGGCGATGGCTGGCGATCGCGTTCCGATCCTCTACCGCCAGTTCTGGGAGCCCGACGTGAAGTCGAACGTGCTCGGCGCTGGTCACTACACCAACGAGAAGGTCATCAACGCGGAAGCCGGCGCTTCCATCACCGGCATCGGCTGATTCATTGCCCTCTCTTCTCGCTCGGGTGGGCGGGGTTTCGTGCCCCGCTCACCTTTTTTCAGGAGTGCCCCATGCCGACCGTTACCGCGTATCCCAACGTCGCCGCGTCATCGACGACCCAAACCGGCCTTACCGCGCGTCCGTCTGGCGTGGCCTGGACCAACGTAAACAACGTCAAGGCGGACGACGCTTCAACCGCGACGAACGCCAACACCGCGAACGCCGGGTATCAGTTCATCGTGACTTCCGACTTTCGAGTCGGCGGAACGACGCTGGCAAACCTCATCCCGCCCAGCTCGATCATCACGGGCGTAACGGTTGGGTTCAAGGGCACGGGTCCGAGCTTCCAGACGTTCTCTGATCTCCGGGCAAGGCTCACGGGCTCGGTATACGACGAGCTGTCAGGCGAGATCGCGGTCGGCGACGTGGAATCGAATTACGTCGGCTCGCAAATACCCAACACCGAAAGCGTTCGTGACTCGTCTTTCGGCGTGGTTGTCGGCATCGAGGGCGACGGAAACGACGCCACCGTGCAGGTGGTCTACCTGAAAATCACCTACATGAGCGGCGATCGCCGTGCGCGTACGCGGACCACCATGCGAGCAAGCTGAGCCGAGGGGAACCAATGGCGGCGACTCTCTCGTCAACGCACTACAAGTTTGATTCGTGCGGGATCATCCGTGCGCTGAAGGCGAGCACGGCGGTTCGTCGCGTGCTCATCATCAGTGACCACCCCGAGACGGTGGACGTTACGCAATCCTGGTCGGCGTGGTGGTTCACCAACTCGACGCCGACCGGCGGCGTTGTCGGCATCGCTGGCGGGGGCGAGCTTGGGTCTTCCGACGTTACGCCGCTCAAGTTTGATTCGGTCACGACGACCGGGCTGACCGTTGGCGCGTCTCAAATCACGTTCGATCGCTTCAACTCGCAAGGGTCCGGAAACGATCTTCGGCTCGGCTGGGTGTTCAACACCGAAACCCCGCTCTCGGGCGATCAGACCGGCGGGGTTGCCGCGGCGTGGACGTGCGGACTGTTCCACGAGCTGATGTGGAACTCGACGCCGCCCGCGGCCGGTCAAACGCTGTTCGCCTACTCCATGAACGCGGCCGACACGTTCACGATCTCATGGCAATCGTCAACCCTGACCTGCCTGTTGATATGGAGCGAGCCAAGCGCGTACAGCGGGGGAACGGTTGCGATCACCGGCGGGCCGTCGCTCGATATGGTGACGTGGCGCGGGTCTGGATCGAAAACAACCGTTCAGAGCGTGACTGGCGGTGCGGTGTGCGAGATCCGATTCTCGAAGTTCAACCTTGCGCCCGGATCCGGTGTTCCGAAGTTTGGGTTCGCTCAGCCTTCCAGCGCCACGAACGTAGGGCGTCGGATGATCCCGCAAATGGCCTACGTCGAAAAGACGGGGGCCACGAACGGGCTCGGCATCATCCATGTGAATGTTCCGTACACGTCCCCGTTCAACTGGTCCAACGCGGGCAACCGAGTGATCGGGCAGCGTGCGCAGGACGACCGAAGCACGACGACCGCGAGTTTCACCCTCAATCAGTTCTACCTCGCCGGGCTCCCGATTCACGCGACGATCGTGTGCCTGTGCCAGTACATGACTGCGCAGGACCGCGAGCCGTTCACCGAGGCAGATCCTGACTCAAACGACTACGACGAAGTTGCGGCGGGCACCCAGCACTACCCGGCCGGTCACTACATCGAATCCTTCGAAGACGTGATGGATCGGGTTCGTGACAACATGGAGCCGCTTGGGGTGACGGCCTACCGGCCCGTCATGTACATCCTCTCTCACTTCCACGGCTACGGCGAGTCTGTGGCTCTGGCGCAGACCTATCTCGACCGGATGAAGCAGGAGTTCATCGACTCGCTCGACCTTCCTACGAGCGACACGTACTACCGGCAGTTCGGCCTCAAAGATCGGGCGTGCTTTGTCGATCCGTGGGTTGGCATTACCCCAACGATGATCCTGACGGGATCCGGTGCTGGGAAGTACATCCGCCGCAACGGGACGACGGTGAAGGGGACGTACTCAGGCGCGACGGCCTACGTGCCCGGTGACGTGGTGTGCTACCCAGCGGCGTCCAACTACGCCAAGGGCAATTCTGGCTGGCACGTCTGTACCGCACACTCGACCGGCGTAGCGCCGCCCAACGCTTCAAAGTGGGCGGAAGTTGACTTCACACTCAACGACAACGGGATGCAGAGAGTCGTCGATTTCGTCTGGAACCTCGTGGGGACGGTCAGTGATATCTCTCGGCCGGACTCCGAGGGGATCCTGCGTGCCAAGGTGCGTCTTCGGCGTCGCGATCGTTCCTGAAGTGAGCAAGCCAAATGACCTGGAACGATGAAGCTAGCGCGTTGATGGAAAAAACGATCGCCGCATTCGGTACGCAGATGACGATCAAGCACGTATCGAACCGCGGTTACAACAACACGACGATGAAGAACGAGAAGACTGAGACGGACCTGACCGTCACGGCGATCCGAGGGCAGGCGTTCACAGACACCTACTCCCCGGCGTCTTCGGAAGTCTGGCGTCGAAAGTACACGTTCCGCTACAACCCGACTACCGGCAAGATCTACGGGCAGAGCACGAACATCGACAAAGAGGATCGGATTGTTGACGGCGCGGACACATGGGCCGTCGTGGGCCGTCGGATCGTCGGGAACGGGCACGGGCTGGAAGTGATGGCGTTGCGGGTCGGGACGACAGGGGGCTAAGCGTTGGCGACGATCAGACTCGATTATCTGGTGGTCGCAAGGCTGCTCGTGGACAGGTTCAAGGATGCGACGTTCCCCGTGCTGATGCCGTCCGAGCCTGAGATTGACGGGGTAGAGCTCTACTCGCGGCTGATGGGCATGACGTTCGAGCCGACGCGCCGGATCTCTGGGGACGAGCAGGCTGACCATGCGAAGATAAGTCTGTCGTTCACGGTCTGCGGTTCGCAGCGGTCCATCGACGAGGGCGGCGACGGCGCGGTCTACGCGGTGATGTCGGACCTGATGTCGTTCGTGGATGAAACCCCGACGCTGATCGACACCGACACGTCCATACGGATCGAGCTTGACCGTCCAACGGCCGAGGTGATGCAGAAGATGGAAATGGGTTCTGGGTTCGTGTTCGCGGTGGTGAACGCCACAGGTCGCGCGATGCGAACGCAGAACATCGGAAGTACAGACCTGCCGGACGTGGATGATCCGCGTCCTTAGCAAGCACGCACAACAAAGGAACAGTCATGGCAAGTGAATCAATCCACGCAGATGTGGTACGTTTTGAGTCCGGTGGTATTCTCACGTTCACGGATGGGTCTGACACGCTCACCGTGAAAAACATCGTTCCCGGATCCCTGAGCTTCGATCCTCCGATGCCGCAGGAGGGGCTGGACTACTCGGATCGCGGCGTCCAGCAGGCAGCCGTGCAAGGCGACGACGGGCTTGGTTCGCTGACTTTCCGCACCCGCGGCACAAAGTTTTTCGCGCGGAACCTCATCAACCTGCTGACGGTTTCAAATCCTGCATCGGTGAACACCATGCGGGAGTGGACGGTCACGATCAAGAATCCAGACTACCGCGGCGCAACGACCGGAACCGTGACGATCCTCGTGGCAAGACGGAAGAAGGTCGATTTCAAGGCCGGAACCGACTTCGACGAGGTTGGAGTCGAAATGGTTGTTCGTACTTGGACAGCTCCGGCGGCCTACACGGGAGGGTAAAGCCCATGCGACTCTACAAGATCGTTGCGGCGTTGCTGGGCGGGTTGCTGCTCGCGGCGCTCGCTGGGTGCGACCAGACTGGAAGCTTTCAAGGCGCGGAGCTTACACGCTCCCAGATCGAAGCACGGATCGCGGAAACCGAGGCCCGTGTCAGGTCGGAAGCGGAAAAGGACGCGGCCGAGGCGAAGATAAAGATCGAGATCGCCAACCGCAAGGCTCAAAGCCTCGTCAAGCGTGCGGACCTGGACACACAGGCCGTGGCGATGAAAGCGGCCGATGATCTGGCCGAAGCGGTCGGCGAGGCGAACGCAACGCTCGACGCTCGCAACTCTGACCGGCAATCGCTGATTGAGGGCATCGCGGCGCAGCGTGCATCGGCGTACGCGGAGATCGACCGGAAGAACGCGGCGATTTCAAGCGTGCTGGCGTTTGCGAAGCCGTTCGCTGCGGCTGTCCCGGGCGGGTCAGAGGGCATTGGTCTGCTTCAATCGCTGCTCGTCGGTGCAGCGGCAACCGGCATCGGCGGGACGGTGCTTCAGACCGTGCGTGCCAACGGTGCGAAAAAGGATCTCAAGTCGATCATCAACGGCATGACCGTTGTTCGGCACAAGGAGCCGGCCGTCAAGGCGGCGATGAAGGCTCACAAGGACGCATTCGAGGGGCAGCTTACTGCCGGGGCCAAGCACGCCATTGTCGCGGAGGCGCTGTAATGACGTTCAGCAAGCACGGCGTCCACGTGACGCAAGCCCACACGATCAAATGGGTACAGATTGCCGGGCTCGCGGTGACGGGGTTCCTCAGCGGAGGGACGGGCGTTGTCGCGGGTACAAGCCTCACTCAGTACCGCGTCGATCAGCTCGAAAAGGTGAATGACCACCAGGAGAAGCGCATCGACGCACTGCGCGACCAGTACGCGGACATCAATCTCAAGCTCGAAGTCCTGATCGAACGCACGAAGAAGTAGCACAGCGAAGAGGGAATATGCTCACCTTTGACCAATTGATCGTTCCGGCAAAGAAAACAATCACGCTCCGGGGAGTTGAACGCGAGATCCGATTTGTCACGGCAGCCGATCACGCCTGCATCGAAGCCGCGTTCCCGTGGCCGGATCCTCCGCTCGGTCCTGACAAGACGAAGGGCTCGCTTGCGCCGCCCGTCCCCAACTACGAAGACGAGGGGTACATGGCGGGTTGCAAGCTGATCGAGTTCAAGCGGCTCGCGGCGCACGCGGCGATCGGGCTCCGGTATCAGACGAAGGCCGGGCTCGGGTGGGACAGCGTGAAGCCCGAAGAGCGGACGACGTACCTGACCGCGGCTGTGGAAGAGTTATCCAACTCGCTCGCCGGGTACGAGCTTCAGAACATCCGGCGCGAACTGATCTCATTCACGCTCTCGGACCTGACGGCGGATGCGCTGGGAAACTGATCGGGCCGACGCCGCAAGGTGACGCATCCCGCGATGCGTTGTGGTCTGTCCCGGAACGGTACGGCGTCGGCGAAATGTACAGGCGTCTACGGGTGTGCGAGCGGTTGGGGCTCGCGATCGCTGACGTTCTCCCCGGCTTCGATCCGTCCAACGAGACGCACCTAGCGGCCGTGATGGCGTTCGAGCACTTGCGGGAGGTCGAAGAGGCCCGCGAGTCGATGAGGCGCATCCTATGAAGCTGTCCGTCAAGATCCAGAAGAGGCAGTTCGACGCGAAGATGCGCGAACTCGGCCAGCAATGGCGGTCAGAGGGAAAGCGCGGGGCGTGCGAGCTGAGCCGGATCTTTGTCCGGGCTGTTGGCATGGTCGCCAAGCACGACACAAACCGATATGACGCTGGCTGGCAGCGGGCGAATAACTCGGCCTGTGTGTCAGCCGGTCATGCCGATTTGAAGGTTCCCGAACTCCCGATCAAGCGGAGCAAGTATGTAGCGGGCTACGCATCGATGCTGGCCGATCAGCATGACAAGCTGCTCGTGGCTTGGAAGCGCAAGAACAACAGGATCCAATCGTGGTACGACCGGAAGGGCCGCAAGCCTGACAAGTTCTACCGCGAGCAGAAGCGGATGCTCGAGCGCATGGGCAAGCGGCTGGACATCGCATCGCGTGAGATTGACCGATTCGCGGGCACGGACGGGACGGCAATCGTGATGTCGCCGGTGAACTGGAACAACTCTTCGGCGGATTGGATGAACGGCACGGCGCGGTCGGGTATCGACCATAGCAACGACTCATTGCTGAAGTCGCGGCTTGCGACGGTGCGCGTGAAGGTCTACGGCGGGAGCGGCAGGGTGTTCGGGTCCGGGGCACAGTGGTACGTGACGCTCCACAACCAGGAGCCGCATTGTCGCGTGAACGAGTGGCGGTATCACATCGTCTCCAAGGCCCGGGCGGGAATCAGGTCGATCGGTGTGCAGAGTGTCGGCCGTGCGGCCGTGCAACGAATCTCAGCGTCGGTCGGCGCAATCCGCGCAGCCTGACGTTTCGGAGTATTTGACATGGCGGGCGGCGACATAGACCTAACGCTCGGGTTTAGTGCGAACCCAGCGGAACGCGATTCTCAGAACTTTTGGCGGAAGCAGGAAAAGCAGGTCATCGGGTTCCAGAACATTTCGCGGGTTGCGATGGTGGGATTCGCTGGCGCGGTAGGGGCCGGGTTCAGCGCCCTCAAGGCCGCGTCCGAAGATTCGATCGAAGTCAAGCGGAACCTTGACCAGCTCAACCAGTCCGTCCACGACTTCCAGGCGAACATCGGCCGTCAGTTGAACATGACGGGGATGCTCGGGACGTTCAACAGCGTGGTCGGATTCGGTCGGAAGGCGTTCGATTCATTTACCGACATGGCCGCTACCGCGATGAGCGGCGGCATGGCCGACATCGGCGGAATCAATCAGGCGATCGCGACTTCGGAGAAGCAGGACAAGCTCCAGAAATCAATCCGCGAGAACGCGAAGCTCTCGCTCGAATACGACCGGCAGCGAGCCGATCTTGCCGAACAACTCGCATCGAGCGTCCGGGGCTCATCGGAACCGTTGAAGGCCCGTCTTGCGGTCATCGACCTTGAAACACGGGCTGCGATCAAGCAGGTCCAGACGAACGATGCGCTCTCACAGCAGGACCGCGAGGCGCGGAAGAGCGAGATTCAAGAGATAGACCTGCTCAAGCGGAAGGTTGCACTCCGCAAAGACGAGGCGATCCAAGCCGACATCCGCAGGGAGCGGGAGGATTCTGAGGCGAAGATGCGCGAGGAACGCGGCGCGTTGCTCGCCGAGCAGGCGATCAAGCGGCAAGAGCGAGCGATGGAGCAGGTCAAGGCTACCGAATCGCTCGACAACGAACTTCAAAGCCTCCGCGAATCGCTGGCGATCGAGAAGCTACGGGCTTCCGGTGGTCAAGAGATGGCGGACAACCTAGAGCGTCAGGTTCGTCTCAAAGAGCGGTTGCGTGACATCGACCGTCAGGACATTTCGGCCGCGGACAAGGCCCGTCTATCGCAAGGGTTCATCAACGCCTACTCGTCACAGGCCAGCATCCGCCAACCACAGAACTTCAAACTCTCGACCAACTTCTCGTCGGACGTGTACGGGTCGATCATGAGTCACGCGCTCTCATCTCCCGCACAGTCCGAACGTGACACGCAGAAGAACATCCTCAAAGCCAACACCGAGGCCGTCGAACTGCTCCGCAAGATCGAGCGGCAGGGATCGACCGGAACGTACGGGGCCTGACACGCCATGCCAGCACCTTTCACAGTCCAACTCATCGACGAGCCGGCACACCCGACCCGCTTCCGCGCCAACGCGAACGGGTACGAGGGTGAGCGGTGGTATCTCGTCGGCACCGATGCCCCTGACCTTGCGATCAGCCCCACCGACTCGCCGGGCATCCCTCAGCAGTATGACCCGTGGGATTTGGGCCAGTACAAAGACGTGCGATGCGTCAGCGTGGAGGCCGAGCGTTGGGGCGGGCGCGACCAGGGCGCACGCTTCGGCTCGTGTTGGGTGCGTGCTAACTACGCGACCCCGAACGAGTCCTATGAGGTGCAGCCGACCGAGCCGGGCACGAAGTGGTCGGAGATCGCGATTTCTAGCACGACGCAGACGCTTCGGGTTGGGCTCGACGAGGACGACACCGCGACCCCGATTGAGAACGGCGACGGCTTCAACGTCAACGTCGGGATCATCCAGTACATCGTTACGCGGAACTGGCCGCTCGATTACGTCGTCGGCACGGCGTACCTGAACACCCTGACGGCGCTTCAAGCGTTCAACTCCGAAGACGTGACGATACCCCCGCTGCTCGGCACGACGGGCACGATCCTGCTCGCTGAGGATACGGCGCAGTACATCGGATACACGGCCCAGGTTGTCGG
>ERZ869921.1091-NODE-1091-length-12520-cov-7.605776_pt1 | contig 12520 bp, 13 predicted proteins | sample MGYA00579310_ERZ869921 | MGnify/ENA primary metagenome ERZ869921 (study PRJEB32216, sample SAMN09231816) | wastewater metagenome | place: USA: Maryland | collected 2016-06-21 | study: EMG produced TPA metagenomics assembly of the PRJNA472060 data set (Reclaimed...
GTGGTTGTGTTCGTAAATATAAAAAGAAAGTAGGGATTTGACAATACACATTGCTCCGTGCCGGTGAATATTAAAGTGGAGTTGATATTTTTTGTAATGTGCAACATAAAAAAATAGGGGTGAAGGTTTTACCCACACCCCCATTGGGTTTTTCATTTTATAATTTTAACCAGGAGTTTGAAGAGCCAAACCAACTGCACTTGATACTTCAAGGATTGGTTCGCGCTGTGGGCCGGTGAAAGTGAGATTATATCCATTCCTGTCACCACCTGCGATACCGCTCGTTCCTTCCGGTGCATTCAGCCACAGGCCAAAATCCCTTCCATACATCGTGTACCTTCCACTCATTTCTTTGATGACAATAATCACACGCGCCTTAGCAAGTACAAGTACCTGATTCCTTGTCGCTGCATCCCTTTTATTTAAAGGGAATGTAACTTCATGAGTAAAAAATAATGTACCGTTTTCTGTTGAACCTGCCCCTGTGTCTTTTCCTTCTGCTGTTGCCTGTGGAATTTCAAATTTCCAAAACCTTTTTCCTGATGCTTTTGTCAAACCGGTAACCAATCCGCTGGCTTCATCAACGGCTGTTACGTCATTGTAATCAATGATGTAAACCTCTGCATTACCACCGGTTTCACCCCGGCAATCAATCGCATATCCTGAACTTATTGAACAAGCCATTTTTTACTTTTTAAACTGCTGATTTGAATTTAACGCACTCACTTGTGAATGCAACGTTTACCCCAACCTTAAAGGCTGCACGGAAACGGATTTCATTGTTATCCTGTGAATACCACAGGTTGTAGTTTTCCAAATCCGCTTCTGCATCGAATGCGATAGCAGCATTTCCCATCCTGAATGCATACAGGTCGCCTGTACCATCCAAGCCATGATCTGCTTCCAAACGAATGCCGGTACCAGGAATCTTCAGTCCGCCATAGTTACTGTCATCTTTGAAGTCAAAGTGGAAGTAATTGGCTGCAACACCTGCATCAACATACATGTCATACACATCATATCCGCAGAAAATAACCACATCGGTCATTCCTTTCAAGGCCGCAGGTATGGCATTTTTAACCGCCTTAACAACGGTAAGCACATTTGATGAGCTGATTGTAGCAATCACACCGGCACCGGTAAAGGCGTTCACATTCGCGTCAACGGGCGAACCTGCGTCAATCAGTTTGATGAAACCGTCAAACTTGTTAAGGTTGATGTTTCCTGAAGTGGTATCACCCTGCCATATTGCTGTTGCAAGTTGATTGGCAATCCTTTGGTTTTTCCTGTCAAGGTATGCCTGCTCCCATGCTGCTGGCTCAAAACTTTCATAAGTAGAACCGGCACGCATTGCCTCCTGAATGAAGGAAGTTTCCAAAGTCTTTGGGCATAATGCTTCTTCAACTTTGATCTTGCCAACTGTTACAGTCCTTTGACTGAATGACGTGGTACCGGATGGATCCCATCCACACGCATCAGTTTGGAAGGCTGCATCACTTTCCATTAATGGGATAGCTTCAGCACTTTTAACACCGGTAAGCACGATGCCCGATTGGACAATCATTTGCTGAATCTTACCGCCAAAAATGGCTGAGGTTAAAAGCGGCTCTGTGCTTTGCCGTGTGTACGCTCCGATTGCTCCTAAAGAAAATGCCATGTTATTTCGTTTTACTTTTTGCTGAAAATTGAGTTTGATAATGATTTGAACTTTTCCGTTAACAACGGTTTTTGGTCAACCTGGAATACTGTTTTTTTGGTCGTTACTTCATCCGGCTTCGCTGTTGGCTCTTTTGCCAAAAGTTCAACCGCCTGTAACATTTCACCCAATACTTTGAATGTGTTTTCTTTTTGCGCTTTCATTTCCATTTCAATGCCTTCAATACTTGTCTTGTATGCTGCAATGGCTTCATCAGCTGCTGTTTCCCTGATTTCATAACCCATGCAATTTTGCATCAGTCCTTTAACCATTGTTTCCAAAGCAGTGATCCTTTCTTCAATCGAACCGACAAAAGCCTGTTCGCTGTATGCTTTCATTTGCTGAACCGTCATTGGCGCGGCGGCCACCGGCGCAACTGCTTTAACTTCTGAAATCAAACCACCTTCCGCAACAACGATAACCGTACCGTCTTGCAAAGTGTGTTCGCCAGCCGGTGCAGGAGTTTCTGAACCATCTGCATTTTTGATAACAACTTTCCCGCCTGCTGCAAGATTGTCAATCGCAACAACCGTTGCGCCATCATTCAATGTGTATTCAGTCATGGCGGCTGGAATCGGGGCAACCGGCGCAACCGGTGCCACAGGTGCAACCAAAGAATTAAAAAACTCTTTGACTTGCTTTAAAATTTCTGTTGCATTTTTTTCCATACAATAATAGAATGTGACTTATGTGTAATTCAGAACTTTATACCATTGACAGAATTTCTTTTAGCCTGTTCAATACCTCTTCATCCGTTGGCTTCGGTACGTCATAAATGAATAGTCCTTCAACGCTGAACCCTTTGAACTCTCCAGCTTTTACCTTTTGCCATGTGTCATCGTTTTCAATAAACATCGAACCAAACCATGAACCATCCGGTGCATCTTCATATCCTGACATCGGAGCGATTCCCCTTGCCTTATCTGATAAAAAAGATTCAAACAGCGTAACACCGGCTAACTGTTTGGCAGGGTTATGCATTTCATTTACGTTTGATTGATACGCTTTCTTTGCGTACTTTATGGCTATCTGCTTAATTGTCGGAGCATCGAAAACAATATAATGCGCTCCGAACTCTGCATTTTCCCGGTAGATGGGTTTATCGGCAATCATCAACGGACCGGATACGATGCGCTGTTCTTCATTCTGAATTTGATAAGCCTGCTTATGTGATTTGAAGTATTGAAAATCCTCCTGAATGGCAGGAAGGTCAACCAATGCAATGGCCTTCACTTCGCTTTGCCCTTCATCTTGCGGCTCAATTATCAACTTGTAAACTGGTAAGTCCATAAAAATAGAATGTTACCACTTTCAAAATTGGCACTTAATTGATACGTGCCGCCCTGTTTAACCGCCTGATTCTTTCCTGATTGCCTGATACATCAGTTTCCAACACATACGCCCGTGACGTGGCGTTTCCAATGGCGTTAATACTATTCTGATTTAACTGCGTTGTGCTGGCCTGTGGTGTAACCGGTGAAAATGACGGCGGTGTTGATGCGCTGCCACCACCCGGAACCTTAACGGCTGTGATTGCCTTAACTGCTTTTATGCCCGTTGCGATTATCGCGGCTACATTTGCAATCTTGTTGATGGTACCGAACGGCTCCGGTAAGGTACTCTTTGCCCGTAATACCTCCGTTGCACCCTGATAAGTGTTGATGAGTGCCGATGCAATACCCAATGCCTTGCCGACTGCTGTCTGTTTCCCGATGACATTGGATAGCAATTCTGCCGAATCGGCAACCGACTTCCTTATTTCAATTTCTGTTTGCGCCCGTTTTTGCTCATCGGCCAAAGCCTGATCCCTTAATTCCTTTTCCTTCGTTGCCCGGTCGATTGATATTTGTAAACGTGCATCCGATTGCGCCTGTTCAACTGCCAACTGATTAGCGTCAAACTCCTGCGCATTCTTTAAACCTTCTTCAATCGCATCTTTGTCGGACTGTATTTTATCATCGGTAAGGCTCTTTCTGAATTTTAATAATTCATCCTCTTCTTTTTTTGAGTTATCAACAATTTCTTTTGTCTTTGTCTTAACAGCGGCGGCCCTGTTTTCAAGTCCTTTAATTTCAATCTCCTGCAACAGCTTTTGCCTTTCCGCCTCAAGAGTTACCGTAGATACGCCGTATTCCTTTGCCTGTGATATTAACCCGTCAACGATATTCTTTTTTTTGATTAAAGACTGCTCGTCTATTTTATTAATCTGCTCCTGTGATTTACCGGCAATTTGCGCACGCAGCTTTTCAAGTTTTGCCACCCTTTCAATTTCAGCATAGTACTTGCCAAGCCCATCTGCAAGTTCAGCCGTGGCATCTTTAATAGCGCGTTGCGTATCTAACTGATCCTCGCTTACACCTAACCACTCTTTTGCTTTGTCGATTATATTCCCGAAAAAGTCAAATACCTGCTTCAGGCCGGGGATTAAATTGATCACCGCTTTCTTTACCGCCTCGAAATTCGTAACGATTAAGCCGATACCTACAGCCAAAGCCCCGATACCTGTGCTGATTATCGCACCACGTAAAGTACTGAATGCAGCAACCACATTTGTTTTAATCACGGCTGTAAAATTCACAAACGCATCCTTTGCAGCAAGTACACCATTAAGACCCTGACTTAATGCCATCGCTGCGTTCACCTTCACTAAAGTCTCTTCCAATGCCTTGCTGTCCGAACCGAACAAAGCCTGTGCGCCTTGCAATGCAGCGAATCCACTAACCGCCCCTTGTATGGCACCACTCAAAGCGGCAAACTTCGCATCAGGATTAAAGCTGTTCGCCAAATCCCTCGCATCGCCAATCGCATCTTTCAGCCCGGCAACTTTCTTTGCAGCATTCGTAGCCTCTTTGGATGTTGCGCCAAATTTTTCAGTTAAGCCGATAAGTTCAGCATTCGCCTCCCTTAATGCTTTTTTGAAGTTACCGACCGATTGTTCAGCCTGTTTCCCTTCAACCCTGATTTCCGCACCAATTACTTTCTTTGCCATTACTGTATGTTTATAAAAAATTGACCTTGCACATCCCGGCCTACTCCATTTGTCCAACTACTTGTGGTACTTGCACTATTTGAAACTGTCACCGTACTTCCATTCGCGGCCACCGTTGCCACCGATGCCGACTGTGTTGTGTTGTTTCTCGTGTGCAGAATAAAGTACTGCGTACCCCATGCTGTTGCGCTCTTCGGTAAGGTAAATGAAACCGATGTACCTGTTCCCGTTCCTTCAATCTGAACCATGACCTTCATTGTCTTACCCACTACCTGATATTGGATTAATTTGGTAGTGTAAGATGACCACCCCGTAATCGTTGAAGTGGCCGAATAGTCAACCCATGCAGCCGTGTCCTGCTTTTTTGCTACAAGAGTTGCTAATGAATCACGTACTTTATTTAGCGAATACCCGGTAACGTAATTGCTCACCGACCGGCCCGAATCGGACACATCCTTTTTTAAAAGCAGCGCATTATACAAATCCGTTTGCGCATCCAAATCACCAGTGATATTTCCCCACTCTGGAGGGCTGCCGCCGCCCGGTGTCGAATAACTTGTACCATTGCCCACATACAGCGTACCGCCAATCACCGCAATACCATTTTTATAGGTAGTATCCGATGGCGGCTTCAGTAAACTATCCGCATAAAATCCGGGAGCCTTAATAAACTTGCTTCCGTACACAATCCTGCTTCCAGGCTGCGCATAGGCAACCCCGACCATCATTATCAATGTCAATAAATATTTCATCAGTATATCAAATTTATCACCCGTAATAATTCGCACTTTGTCAATTCATCTCCATTCGTGTTGTAATCAATCACCTTCATCAACCTGAAAAGACCTCCATCAATGAATATCAATTTCTGAAAATCCAAATCGTAAATATCCTGAATGGTCAATTTAAAATTACCGGTTAATAACCTGCTATCCTTATCGGTAATTTCTGCCAAATATGAACTGTAAAACGCATTAAAAAGGTTTGCAGTTAAATTTCCGACCGTCAAAGCGAAAAACAATTCCTTCGGTGCGCCGAAGTTAATATCAGATGAAGGCGCATCTGGGTCATCTAAATGACCTGCATAGCCGTAATCTGTGCCGCTGCTCAATATATTCACGCCATCAAGAATATCCCATGAACTTACACCGGTTATTTTCTTAATCTGCATTATCCGAATGTTATGTTCTATCGTTTCTTCCAAAGATCCATTTGCACTTTTCGTGTAAATTGCCGGGTAAATCTTATCAGTTCCATTTGCTCCGAATAAAACAGACGAACTGAATATCACTTCAGCCGTTTCAGTTTCCTTTGCGAAGTCATAGGCTGTGTCATAAATACGATCACCATACCCCTCGTTAAACTTTTTACGGTAGTTCTCATTGTAAAAATCTTTGTCCTCTTTGTACTTGAATTGGTAATATCTTGCATTGAGTTCACTCATTGGCTTCACCCGTATAACCTCTCCCCTGTTTATCTTATCGCTCCAATCCAAAAAATTAGCAGTATCGTAAAAGTTCACATAAGGCTCAATGACCAAATGCTTTTCAATAAATTTGTCCTCCGTAACCATCAGGTTAAACAACTTCAATACACTTGTGAAAAAGTCTTTCTGAAAAACACCCTTCGGCAAACTATCATTAATGATAACGTTTTCGCCGATAACCAATTCCACATATCCCGGCGGGTCTTTCTGAATTACCAATGTTGCGCTTTGAACCACCAAATCATTCAAACCTGCAAGCGGCACACCGGATGAAATTAACGTAACAACCGATGTTTGTCCGATGGTGAAATCACCTGGATTCTCCAACTCAATATCAAAGGCCGTGTAATTGTCTGCCTGTGCAAAGGCATATTCAACATTACTTCCCCCTGCACCTAAAACGATTTTTAACACCGCCTGCGATGATGGCTTCTTATAAACACCCGATATTTTCAACGTGGCCTTTGTTGTTATCGGTGAAGGGTTCGTATAAGTGAATATTGAATTTGTACCGTCAACTGAAAACCCGTTTAATGTAGATGAACCAAAAGCAAGATTTTGAGTACTTGTTCCGCTACCACCGACCTGCTGCTGCGCTGTGATGGCCGCATTCACGTAATCAGTAACCCCATATTTGAACAGCCCCTTTTGGTTATTAGGAATAACAATCCTTTTTATGAAATCAGTATCAAAGAAATCACTTTGCCACGTATAACCATTGTCCGTGATTATCTTATCAATGTATTCACGCAAAAACAAAGCAGGTCTGAATGCGGTGTATTGAAAGTTTATTTTGTCCTGACTGACATTTCCGTAATCAATCAACGGGTAATAAAAACCCGACCCATACGGTTTGTCATACGAAATAGTAAAAGATGAATCAGTCTCATTAACTACTGTTTCTGCAACTGTTATTTCTGTGTACCGGTTAAAAACAATCCTGTTAAAAACTATTGATACAATCGTAAACGTGCTGTTATTTGAAGCGGTACCGGAAACAGTAAACGTCATCCCCTGTGTAAGATTCGCAAGAATGGCATTGTCAATCTTTATCTTTTTTGTTGCAGCATTGAATGTTGCTGAAGTTACAATCGAATAAGTAAACTGTTGCCCCCAACTTCCTTTGATATTCGCTATTGAATACACATGGTCATACTGACTAAAGTCTAAATCTTCCAAACGCTTATTTGCCAACTTTGCAACAAAGCCGCCAAGTTCACCAATGATTGATACTTCGTACTCTATGAACTCACCATCAATGATAATTTCCAATAATCGGATAACGCCCTTTATAACCTGAAGGCCGTTTATCTCATACCGGCAATCAGCCGATTTACTTGCGTTGAAATTATACCCAACATTCGCCTGGCCGTCAATGGTGAAGTTTGAATTGCACACATCAAAGATATTCCCGAAGGCTGTGTTATTTTTTGAAGTACCTGGAAGCACAACCGTTTTACTGAAAGGCGTGGCCTTGCTGTCAATGAAATTAAGATTGTCAATGGCATACGTGATCTGATTGCTCAAACCTTCTGATAAATCCAATTCCGTTCCTTCTATGAATAACCTACCTGCCATGCGTGTAAACTGTTTGATTTAAATCAATCTCAATTTCAAAAGCCCTCATCCGATTGTTGACTATCGTGCTAAATTCGTAGTTACTTGTTTTCATCGTAACCGGGTAGAAGTAGCCATCAATTTCAGCGTAAATCTGTGCGCTCAATATCAATTCCCAAAGCCATTGATACTCCGCATCGGTGCAGGCATCCATTGTCAACTTGTAAGTGAACACACCACGTTCGCCAAAGTTTATTTTGCTTTCACGGTATTTTTTGTTTGAATCGAAGTAGTCAACCGAACTTAAACCAAACTCATAGTCTCTTTGCGTGAATTGCTTTTTCTCTGCATCCATTGTAAGACGTGAAACAAGCCCGAAACGGGCAGTATCAAATAACCCCCACTGATTAATGAAGTGCAAAGGAATGGGAGTGTATTGCCCATCACAAATAATGTTAACCGTGAAAATATCATCCGCCCCGTTCAGATAAATGTCATACTTTTTAACATTCGCGTTTATGAGGTTTGAGCCGACAAAATTGTTAATCGCCGCTGGTGAGATGTTCAACTGATAATAATCAGAAGGTGAAGCGGTAACCGTTCCAATGTTGGTAGTTGCCGTAGTGCCGTCATGGTTGTACACCGTAACCACAAGCGGAAGCGATGAACCCCTGTTGAATCCAATCATTAATTTTTCACCCGAATAAGTAGAACCGGATACATCCGGTAAAGCAGCGTTGGCATACAGCGGGCGGCTGGTAACCCATGATCCATTGAAATCATTGATACTCTTCACCCTCCTTTTGAATATTGGCCTGTACCAATTATACGCTGTTGTTGTACCGGATGCCAAGTTTAATGAAGTAACGCCGCTTAACTCTTCCCCATACCTCACATCATAACTTAATGCTATCTCACCACTTGCGGAAGGGTAAGCGCATGCAACATCATCTATGAACGTTGCCCATGAATAAGTGATACTGTTCTTTACCACCGGTGCAGGATTGAAGTAACCGCGCCCGGTGCCAGGTTCAGGGAATTGCTTTACCCGTACTTTTTGCACACCGTTAACGAACACGTCAAAAACATATTTGAAGTCCGTTAAGCCGCTGTTATCGCTTGCAGCGATGTGCCACAAGTCATCCTGTATCGAAGGCTTGCCCGTTGGGGCATTTATAATAGTTATCATTTAAAACCTAATTTTATATCAATAAAACTGCGCCCGATGTCAACTTCCAACGCATCACCTATGAGCCGGTCAAAATCTCTGAACGTTTCATCAAATGCACGGTCGAAGTACTTGCTGCCCTTGATACCGAACCGCTTAATCAGATAGCCCAAAGTATTAACCTTTGTTTCTTCTTCTGTGAATCTTTTGCCCTTCCGTTCTGCACCAATACCATACGCCTTATCCCGTCGCACCGTTGAAACTTTTGCCTTACCAGATTGTATTGACTTCCTTAGACTTTCCTTCATCGTATCGGGCACTCCGTAATTCCTGAATTGATACGGCGAACCGGGGGCATTTTTTGAACTTTTAACACCCTTTACGCCCTTGTTCACGTAATCGTAATATTCCAAAAGGAAAATCCGTAAAACCGATTCTGCACCTGTTGTTACCACATCAGGGTCAAGGCTTTTGCTTAGGTCGGCATTGGGCCCAATCTGCCCGGCTTCCGCCAAATACTGCTGAACTTTCAATGCAAATTCAGCACCGTACTGCACCAATATCTTTTCAACAACGCTTAAGGTCACATCCCCAAACAGCCCCTTATCTTCGGTAAAATTACCGAGTTCGCCGAGTACTTCCTGCTGTGCTTTTGCGATTGATGGCATCTATGTATTTCCTTTTTTCTTTTATGTAAACCAAATCGTTAAGGAACTGAATTACAGGCAATTCCCATGCCTTGTCTAATTCAATCCTTTCATGTTCTGCCACTGCCTCGATGCTGCTAATCCATCCAAAACGCTCTGTAAATCTTCGATGTGTTTGGTCGCTTTCAATTCCGTCAACCCCTTGCTCTTCAACTGCTGTATCATATAAGGTTGGGAAACTCTCATTAATTCGCTGAATAGACTGCAAAAAAAAACACCACACGAATACGCCTTTAAGAAATCTACATTGAGCATATCATCGGCATACTGTTCATGCTTACTTGCGTCATAAGGTAACAGCTTTCCGTACCACGTACACGGCTGCACCATCGTTGCCAGTATCTTGTGAAGGTTCATGATGATGTCCTTTCCGTATTCTACCCCTTCCACATACCTGGCAGCGTTCATGTTCCTGATTTCCAAATGAACCTTGTACAACCTTTTTCCTGAACGTAAATAACGGGCAGGCTTTCCATGCTCCAACTTGAATGCATTGGAAACCTTTGAACAGATCCGATTGAATCTACGCATACTCATGCGCTCAATCTTCTTATCTGTTAGGCCGGTCATGACCTTGACCATTTCAGTTGCCTTTTCAAATTCCGGTAAATCAAGTTCACTGATGCCGTAAAGCATCTGAAATTGTAATACTGTCATATTAATAGAATGTTGATTATGCGAATCCTAAGCTATAAGAACCACCGCCGGTACCTGATAGGTATCTACGGTAGGCAAGTGCCAATCCGCAAACACAGTCATCATGCAGCCCCGATGGTGCAGAATACTTCACACCGCCCTTTGTATATTGATATTCAAAGTTACCAAGTTCATCGGTGATTAACCCTTCGGGAAAAGTGATAGCCCTTTTTTGAATAGCCATTGCAAGCCCTTCCATTATCTGCTGCTTTGATGTATTTGAAAATTTGAACATTTCAACATTGTACTTCCGGTCAATCATTTCCCCGACCGGATCCCCAACACCGGTTGAATCCAAACAGATAGGAACAACAGGAAGGTTGTTGATATGCTGAATGGTTTGCTTCCAATCCTTTTGGAAACGGTCAAACCAACAGACTGAGCCGTTTTTATCTAACCCGATTATAACAGTCCAGTCATGGCTCTTTGCAAGGTCAATACCAAAGCATACGGGCGGCTCTGTGGTCATTGGATAGGTGCATTGCTGTATGTATTGAAGCCCGAAAGGATTGGCTGTATTGTCGGCAAATTCCGCTAAGTATTCCTGATTGAATGCAATATCGGGCAGGTCGCGTTTGGCATCATCTATTTCTTTTGGGTCAATGAATGGATTGTCATACGTGGTCATTTTCCACGACTGCCAGTTTTCTTCACCCGTTTGGCCGCGTTGGTACAACTTGTAAAAATCATTCTTGCCCTTCGGAGTAGATAGGAACCAGGCGGAACCTTTCAGGTCGGTTAACGTTGGCCTGATGGCCTTAGTCCATGCCTCCCAAAGTTCTTTAACGAATGCCGCCTCATCAATTACAACTACCTTGTACTTTCGTGATCGTCCTGCCTGTGGATTATCTAAACTCCAAAACTCAATTACGCCACCCGTTACAAGCTGGATAAATTGATTGTCATGTTTCTTTGAAATGATTGGCTGTAAAACATTAAGGCACTCATTAAAAGTGCCCTCAAGTAGTTTGTATGTAGGTGCGAAATACCCCGCAGGTTTGCCACTCAATGCCGTTTCGGACAGTATGTTAACCGACATCATAGACTTACCAAAACGCCTGCCACAGTTAGCAACGTTAAACCGTTTCGCCTCCTGCATCATTCTGTGTTGATTCGGATGCAGGCTGTTCAATAGGATTTCTATTTCCATAAGTTACCTTTACTGTCAGTTGACCATCGGTTGCACTCTTTTCTACAAGGCCATTCAAACGTTGTGTTATTGAAGGATTGTAGATACCGGCCATGCCGCCAGTCACCTGTTCATTTCTTATTTCCCTCTTAATACGCGAACAGACGGCGAAATAATTTTTGTAAGATTCATTTGAACCTGAGAAATAATGGCACAAATCCGGGTAAGTTACATCGGTATTATCCATTACAAAACATTCAAATCCTTCCATTGTCAAAGGCCGTATCTTTTCCCGATAAACTTCATCACCATCCTTCCCTACATAATCCTGCACCTTAATTGGGTTGTCTTTTACCCATTGTTTGTACATGGTAAAAAGTTCCCACATCCGCTCAGGTGATTCAATGTATTTATTTTTGCCCATATTAAATAGAATGTGATTTATCGCGCCACCAATCTTCATAAGGCTTCCCATCGTACTTTACATCAGCCGCCACGAGTTCATAACCCAATCCGATCAATAGTTCCCTTGACCGTTGCCTGAAGTCATGGCCTGCCCATTCGTTGCAAAGATAATAATCATGCTCATAAGTAATCAGGCTGAATCTTGTTTGATTGTGTGGTAATTTTGTCAGCATCTCAAAGGTATTCCGTGCCGGGTCAATGTCAAGGCTTAAATAGTCCACCCGTGCCGGGAGCCACCCGAATGACATGGTTAAGGCATTCCCAATGATTAACCTGTTTTTTCGTAGTTCATGCCACAGCTTCTCACATTGATTGTCAATGTCAACACTCGTGCCGTTCCATCCGTTCTTTTCAAGAAGGTAGGTATTACTTATGTTAACAGGATGGCTTGCACCTATCTCCAAATAAGTTCCGTGTTTAATTTGGGATAATACCCATTCGTCTTGTCCTGCCTGGCTATACATTTATAATTATTTCACGTGGAAGTAAAAGACTTGAGCAGGTATGCCCTGGTGCTTGCTCTAATCTGTAATCAATCCCCAATCCCATCGCAATGGTACTCATGGCCGAATAACACCCCGAAAACATTACCGCCCGTTTCATGAGTTGTGCAGCCTCCAAAAAGTT
>ERZ869921.1092-NODE-1092-length-12501-cov-19.660132_pt1 | contig 12501 bp, 22 predicted proteins | sample MGYA00579310_ERZ869921 | MGnify/ENA primary metagenome ERZ869921 (study PRJEB32216, sample SAMN09231816) | wastewater metagenome | place: USA: Maryland | collected 2016-06-21 | study: EMG produced TPA metagenomics assembly of the PRJNA472060 data set (Reclaimed...
AGACTCTGTGACCCGCGCCAAGCGCAAGCTGGCCAACTTTGCCAAACACCAAGACCCCGAAGGCTTGGCCAAGTTCAAAGCCTCATGGCTTGGCCACGCCAAACACGCCGACACCATCAACCTCTTAAACCACCTGGAGATCACCCCATGAACATCATCACCACCCGCGCCGACCTGGACGCCCTGCAGGGCACGCCCGCGCATACCCAATTCATGGCCATGCTGGCCGGATCGCTCTACCGACTCGAAAAAGACGACGAAGCCAAGGCGTGGAAAGCCGTGGAAGACGACTCCATGATTCAGCGCTTTGGCTTTGTCCGCGCCGACTTTCCCAGCGCCGCCGCACCCACACTGCCCGTCTACGTGCCCGAGCCGGCGGAAGAAGCGGACCCCAAACTCACCGGCATCGAGTTCGATGGCGTCATGTGCAGCGCCACTCGCGACGACCAGGCGGGGCTCATGGCTGTGCTCATGGCCAAGCAAATGCAGGGCGATGCCTTCAAGCCCACCAGCTTCTACTTTGCCAACGGCTCCAAGCTGGTGATCACCAAGGACAACATCGCCGCCTTCACAGCGGTGTGGATGCCGTTTCGGCAGAGCTTCTTTGTCGCCGCGCAGGGGGCTGCATCATGAGCAAAATCCTCACCCAAGCCCGCCAATACCTCGGCCAAAAAGAAGTGCCCGGCGCAGGGTCCAACCCGTTCATCGAGCGCGTGTGGCTTGCCCTGCCTGGCGGAAAATGGTTTTGGGACAACGCCCAAAAAGACGATGGCCAGGTGCCATGGTGTGGCGCGTTTTGCGCCTACCTGTGCAAAGAGCTGGGGCTGGACTTCCCCACGCGCTACGCATCGGCTCGGTCGTGGGCTGACTGGGGCGTGCCCGCTGGTGTGGGCGAATACGGCAGCGTCGCCGTGCTGGTGCGCAACGGTGGCGGACATGTGGCCATCGTGACGGGCGTGTCGCCAGATGGCAAACACGTTCGCCTGCTGGGCGGAAACCAGGGCGACGCCGTGTGTGAAAGTTGGTTCCCCACCGATCGCGTGATCGCCTACCGCAAGCAACCCGACGAACAACTCGCCGCCGCGCCCGTGGCTGCAGTCGGCGCGCTCAGCAAAAGCGAGGCCTGATCCATGCTGGCCAACGTGTTTTGGTGGGCCAAGCGCCTGGTCATCATTGGCCTGGCGCTTGCCTGCGCCTACTTCTACGCCCGGTGGCAAGGCGAACGCGCCGAACACTCCAACACGCGCACCGCCGCCGCAGCCGCCGCCCTCAAGTCAGCCGCCGACGCCGCCACCACCACCCAGCAACTCCAACGGGACAAAGACCATGCACTCAACCAAGCCGCCAAACGGGCGCAAGCCAACCGCCTGGATGCTGATGGCGCTCGCACTGAGCTTGACAGCCTGCGCCACGCCATCGCCACCCGCCCCGCTGACACCGGTGCAAATACCTGCGCCGCCCGAGATGACCGAGCCAGTCCCGCCTCAGAGCTACTCGGCCACTGTGCAGCAGCTCTTACAGACCTGGCGGCAACGGCTGACCGCCTCCACGCCGACCGAATGATGCTGTGGGACGCTTGGCCAAGGCCAGCCCCCGCGCCCGACTGATCGCAGTTGTCTCCAATCGCCGCCCTGAAAAAGCGGCTTCATGCCCACCGCCTGCAAAGGTGGTGGGCTTTTTTGCGTTTTGACTTTACACCCCAGATAGGCTCTCTGACGCAATCAATCTGCCTTGCCGATCAATGCGCAGCAGCCGTGCTGTGCCACCCTTGGCTAGCAGCATCATGTCCATCGCCCCCTTGTCTTTGGTGGGACGCACGCCCCTTTGATAGATCACGATGCGCTCAAAAGTGTCTGCCACCAGCTGGCGGGTCTGCAGCCTGGCCTCATAGTCCTGGGCCTCTACCCCGGCTGAAAGGCGTTTCCACGCCTCGTCAGTGCCCTCGATGTCCGTGCGCGCTGCGGCGGTCAGATCGCGCTCAGCCTCCTGCACGATCGCCTGCAGCGCGGTCTGCTCCGCCTCCAGCTCTCGGGCGCGCTTGGCAAATGTCATCGGCACGCCATCCTCTGCGCTGGCCAGCATGGCGTCTGTGAGCTTTTCCAGCTTGCTGGCCGCGTCTGCCAGTTCTTTTCGGGCCTTGGCCAACTTAGCCATGGGGCCAGCCGATCTGTCTGCGCCATACAGGGCCTGCAGGTTGACGATGTCCGAGCAGTAATCCATCAGCGCCCGTTCAAAAGGGTAGACGGACACCGACCCGCCCACCGAGCAGCCTCCGAGCGAATAGCTGGTGCAGTGCAGACGCCTGTGCCCGGGCTGGATGCGGCCCAGCTCGTCCCGGTTACGGGTGCCAATGTTTTGGCCCACCAGTGCGCGACCACAATATCCGCACACCGTGATCCCAAGACCCGTGAGGATATGAGGCACCGGGCCTTTGGCCTTGCGCCTTCCCCGTCCGCTGTTGGCCAGCTGCAAGTTGTCCCATTCAGCTTGCGAGAGCAGAGGCGGGTAATAGCCGGGCAGCTGGTAGGCCTCGGCACCAATGGTGAGTTCTTTCTCGCCGATCAGCGCCCGCTGCTTGACGAGCCGGTAAATCTGCAGCGACTGCGGACCGCCACCGGAAAGCGACAGCTGTTGCTCCATCAGCCGTTCAATGATCTTGGTGGCCCCATAGCCCATGAGGTAAAGCCTCAGGCTCTCTCGCACAGCTGCCACACGCTCGGGTATCTCTTGCCACACCCCATCCACCAGGCTCAACCAAACCGGGTCTTTGCCATTGCGAATCAACCCCCGATAGGTGCCAGCAATCCACCCCTCGCACTGCTTGCGGATCGCAGCGGTGACCCGCTTGCTCTTGGTGTCGCTTTCTTCGTGGGCACGGATCATGACCAACAGCGAATAAACCAAGTCCATCGGGTTGGCCTTCAGGTGCTCGCGGCTGTATTTCTTGCCATCGCTGGCCGTGACTACAGTGATACCGGCATTTACAATCTGAGCCAATTGGGCCTGCGCCTGGATTGGTTCAGCCCGAGAGAGCCGATCAAGGCCTTCCACCACCAGCACAGACCCTTGGGGGATGCGGCCTTCCTCCACCGCCACCAGAAAGACGCCCAGCGCCCCGGACTTGACATGCCGCTGGTGGTAAGCCGATAAACCCTCATCCCGCAATGACAATTTGTCGTCCAGCATCAACCCGTGTTCAGCCGCCCACTTGGCCGCATAAGCCATCTGGCGCTCACTGCTGTGCCCACCGGCCTGGCGCGGATCGCTGAACCGCGTGTAACTGTAGACAAGACCTGTCAAACTATGCCCCTATGATTGAACCAAAGAACAAAACGCCGAGTATAGGTTGGGTATCGCTAGGATGCGCGAAGCATAGCCCATGTAAACCAGTCGAGCAGGCGTAAAAAAGCCCGCACGAAGCGGGCTTTTTCTTTGGTAGTGGGTGGGTCTACATCGGCAGAATCGGCTCGCTGTTCACCCGTAAATACCCCTGGCCTTTGAGGAAGTTCCTGTAGCAGTTCAGGGCGACTGCCTCGGCTTCCTTGGCCACGTCGTCACCCGATGCAATGACTTGCCCGTCATCGGTCAGGATGGCAAGCCGGGCTGGCTTGCCGTTCACGGTGACTCGCAGGCCTTCGTGAGAAACCGCGCTGATCACGACGCCGCTGATGCAGCCTTCTTGTTGTGTGCCGATCATGACTTGCCTTCCTTTGCTGGAGCAACGGGGGTCATCCACGCAGGCCAGCCGTGCGGGGTGTAGTCGTTGGCTGCCTCCGACCGAGCGGGAGTCTGGGCGCTTGGGCCATTTACGGAGTACTTGGCAAGCTCCACTGCCAAGAATTTACTGACACCGGCTTGAATTAGCTCTTTGGAAAGCGCGCCCATCTCCTGCTCCTTAGCCTGCTGAGCGTCTGCAGCCGGATGGCTGTTCGCCTCATGCGGCCCCGGACCCCAGTCTTCTTGTGTGGCTGGCTTTGCTGTGGGTCGCTCTTTCAGCATGGCGTCAATCATTCCAATTGCCACAGTCGCATGAGCGCAAGGGTCGCGGCTCAGCAGCGTTTTGATGGCAACCAAGCCGCCACCAACGCCAAAAGGCAATTCCTGCGCGGCTGGCTGTGCTGTCGGTGTCGACGACATTGATGTCGTCGACTTAATTGCCATTCCGGCGTGAATGTCGGCAGGGCTCAGTGTCGTCAAATCCACGTCTGTGAGCACTTCGCCCATCAGGTACTCTTTTGGAAGGCCGACCGCTTGCACGTCAAAAAGTTGAACGGCTACAGACGAGACTGAGACCCCTGTTCCCCGCCTGAAATCATGCAGCTCTTGGGCAATTAGCTGCGTTAGGCGACTGTTCAGCTGATTGTGCGCCACGGTGAATTGATGCAGGTTCATAGCTTGCCTTGCATGTTTTCGCGCTTGCGGCGGGAGATTTCTACGCGGGCGATCAGGACCACCGTCCACAGCCCGATCAGGGCCAGCACGGTGGTGACGATGGCGGCGATGGTTTCGAGGGTTTTCATGCTGTGGCCTTTCTCCATGCCAGCCCGCCGGCGCTGCGCACCTTGGCCACGGCGTAGTCGCGGGCGTCGCTGTATTCCTTGTACGACAGCACCTGCAGCTGCTGCTCGTGCAGGTTGGCCAACAGGTTGAGCGACTTGATCTCAGAGGCCCACAGCGTGGGCGTGCGCCAGCTGTCGTGCTCGCCCCCGCGCTGGCCCACCGCTTCCAGGTGGCGGTGGCAATCGTCCAAGTCGGCTCGCAGGCCCTTGATCACGCCCTTGCGCTCGATGGCCAGCCCGATGTTGACGATGCTGGCCGCCCGCGCAAAGTCGTCAAACGTACCTTGGCCAAGTCGCAGCCGTTCGATGGCTTGGCGCAGCGGCTGGATGACGGCCGCGATCTCGCTGGCATCGAGCGTGGTGGAGCCCTCGACCGCCGCCATCATCGTGACGGGCTGGGTGGTGGTGTTCTCTCGCACGTTGATGGCGATGTGCGGCCGCACGGCCTGCAGCTGCACGGGTGCGGCCAGTGGGCGCAGGGCAATCAGTGCACCCATGCCCACCAGCTGGCGGGCGGCGATGGTTAGCAGGGAAGGGCTCACGCTGCACCTCGCTGTTCATTGCCCGGGGTGGCCCGGGTGACCGGGGCCTGCGCCCACACCTGGGCATCGTCGGCGCTTGCATCATCGTCGGCATCGATGCCGTCCCAGCCCTCAGCGGGCTCAGTGTCCAGCGCGTGGTAGTGGTCGAGCTGGGCGCGTTTGGCTTCGTGTTGTTGGCGGTGTTTTCGGCTCATGACTTGGTTCCTTCCACGAGTTTGAATTCGACTACCCAGACCAACGGGTTGGCGTCCCAGCTGCCGGGGCCGTTGATGGACTCCCAAAGCACACAGTATTCCGCGATCGGGCCACCTTGTTCGTTGCCGTACTTGTCCAGGATCAGTGCGCTTGTGTCAGAAACGCCTTCGGCCTGTGCGTCTACCATGTCAATGTCCTGCAACCGCTCCAGGCGCACCCCGGTGATTTCTAGCGTGATGCGGCTGGCGACACGGGGCATGTGGATGGCGGGGCGCCAGGGCTGGCGTGGGGCTACGATGGCTCGCTCTTGCTCGGCTGTGGCGTCTGCGCGGTACAGGTAGCAGGCGCCCAGGTCCATGTGCGTTTCCCTCACCCAAAGCCGGTCGCCTGGTTGGCCGTAGGGGCAATTTCGCATGATTTGGCGCATGCCGGGAAGGTCGTTTGCACGCGGCTGCACACCCCCATTCTTTGATTTGAAAACCCGCCGCGTCTGCGTCTTGCTGCCATCAAGCAGAGCGCGAACCATCGGCGCGCTGAAAAGGATTGGTCGTTCTTTCACGCTGCACCCCCTTCCACCCGCTCAAACTCCCCCGCCTCAAACGTGTACTCGCTGGCCATGCCGTCGAGCGCGATGGACGCCGTGCCTTTGCTGTTGATCGCCGCGATCACGCCCACTTTGTCTTTGAACGTGGGCGAGTCGTAGATCACCCGCACACGGTCACCCACAATCAGCGCCTCTCGCTCCCCCATCACTGAGGCCCCATCGGCTTGATCTACAGCCCCAGCTTGAGACGCCAGCGAAGGTGTCGCGCCGCCAGCCTCTGCCTGTGCACCTGTGTCAGCATCATGGGCCGCGTTGACCGCGCCACCACCGACCTTTTGCGCGACACCGTCGGGACGCGAAGCAGGCCCGACACCCTCGCCCGGCGCGTCAGCGCCTGATATTGCCTCCGAGCGGCGTGCCGCATCGGGGGCTTCGTCACCCTGCAGCGCGTCAGCGATGCCTTGCATTGCTTCCTGAGCACTCAGACGGCCAAGCCCCGCACCAGCGTCAGCGGGGGTTTTTTTGCCTTTGGCCTTCTTGGCCTTGGCCTCCCCCCGCACCCCGTTAGCTTGCGCAGCAGGGGCAAGGGGTAGAGGCGCTTTCGCAGCATCGAGCGCAATCTGTTTTTCGGCGGCTTTTGGGGCTTCGCGCTCGGTTATTTCGGCTTGCACTTCGGCCTTGATCTCGTCCACCTTCAGGCCGCAATCGGCCAGGGCGATCAACAGGCAGTGGCTTTCTTGGCCATCGTCTTTGGTGTACGAGTAGTACCGGGCATCACGCTTGGCCAGCAAGATGGTCAGCGCATCGGCCACCGACCAGCCGCCGTGCCCGTTGGCGCAAGTGGCCACCCAATCCAGCACGGCCTGCTCAGGGGCCACCTCGCCCAAGCCCATCAGTTCGCAGATGTGCTTGCAGTCGGCTTCGTTCAGGTATTCCCCGACCACCTCTTCGGCCAGCCGGTGCATCAGCGCATCGCTCAGATCCCTGCTTTGACCAGCCCCCGCACACACGATGCCGTTGGGCAGCAAGTCCACCGCCTTTCGTCGCCACGCGCGCTCATACTCCTCCTTCAGTTCACGCTCGTGCCTTTCAGCATCGTGCGCCTGGTCAGCCTCGCTGGCCTGTTTCGCGGCCTTCACCGCCTCTTTGCGCCCCGCCTTGGTCAGCCACCGCTGCACCTCTTCTTCGGGGATGCACGCGATCAGCTCGCCCTCTTTGTGCGGGTTGGCCACCATCACGGGCTTCAGTTCGCCGCTGGCCAACACGCTGGCCAGCTCTTCGCGCAGGGTGCGGTCGGTGGGGCTGTCGCGGTTGTCGTCCAGCCGGGCATAACCCACCAGCGCCGACATGGCGTAGGGCATGATCTCTTTAGCCTCGCGCTCGTCGATCACGGTGTGGCCGTCCGCCTCCAGCGCGTCGCGCACGCGGGTGCGGTGCACCTGCACTTTGTTGTCATAGCAGCTCGGGTCGGTGCACACATCGGCACCTTTCACGTCCGCAAAAATATCAGGCGCAGCGCCCGTGCGCTTCAGGCACCCGCTGCACGATCCCTGCACAAAGCTGGTGTCGCCCATGTTGAAGGGCGCTTGCTCCAGCTTGAGCATGTAGCGGCTGCGGATCCAGTCACCCGCCATGCGGGCGCTCATCACGCCTTCGGGGTGGTTGGGGCGCAAGATCTCTTGCAGCGCCTTCACCTGCAGCGTGGTGTCGGGGATGCGGGCCAGCAACAGCGCTTTGCTCGCGTCCAACATGCCCATGCGCAGGGCCTCGCGGCCGTCTTGGCCAAGGTCCATCAGCTTCAGGCGGTTAAACACATAGGTGCGGCTCTTGCCGATCTTTTCGGCCACCTGCTCGGCGGTGATGCCGCTGTGCTGCATCAGCACTTCGTAGCCCTGGGCCTCTTCCAGCGCGGTCAGGTCGTCGCGCTGCAGGTTCTCCACGACTTGGATTTCGAGCACCTCTTCGTCGGTCATGGCGCGCACCATGGCGGGGATGGTCTCCAGCCCAGCGGCCTTGCTGGCACGCCAGCGGCGCTCGCCCGCGACCAGCTCAAACTCGGGCCGGGGCGACTGGTGCGCCGTGTCTTCCAGGCGGTCAGGGGGCAGGGGGCGCAGCAACACCGGCTGGTGTACGCCGCTGGCCTTGATGCTGGCCGTGAGTTCGTCCAGACGCGCCGGGTCGAATGTCTTTCGGGGGTTGGTCAGGCTGGGCGCGATGGCGTCCAGGCGGGGGGTGGCGAAGGTGGTCATGTGGCTTCCTGTGTTGGTGGGCGGTGTCCGCTGATGAATCCGTCAGCGTCTCGGACAAAAAAGGTTTCGGGGTGCTGGCAGCGTTGGCGTGTCAGCATTTCGGCCTGGTATTCGGGCGTGCAGTCTTCGCAGTAGGTTTTGGGCCTGGGCACCTTCACGCCTTTGTGCGGCGCGCGCCACAGCACCCACTGCCAGACGTCAAAGCACGGTGGGCACGCGGTGCTGGCGTGCAGGAAGGCGGGTCTTTCTTGCGCGGTGGTCATGGCTTGCCCCGGCATTGCAGCCAGTTAAACAGCCTGCGCAGCCCATACGAACGGGCAAAGCTGGCCACGGTAAACACGCTGGTCATGGCCACGTTTTGGGCCATCGTGACCTGGTGGCCAAAGGCAGGCAGCAACACGGCCGTGATGCCCACGCTCACTGCAAAGCCCACCACGATGTTCACGCCCGCCTCGACAGCGCTGGCCCGGTGGCTTTGGCCTGGGCTTACTTGTCCGGTGACGGTGCCCTTGGCCAGCTGCTCGTCAATGCGGTGTTTGTCCTGGCAGTCGTCCAGCGCCTGGCAAATGCCCATGCGCTCGCACGAACCGGCGCAGCCCTGGGGCTTGGCCAAGCCTGCAATCACAGCTTCGGGTGTGCGGTAGGGCGCCCGGGTGTCTGCCTTGGCGTATTTGTAGGGGTACTCACGCAGGCGGTTTTGATCTACAAAAACATGCACCACGCGGGCGCAGTCGTCGGGCACAAAGTTGGTATAGCCTGCGGGCTCGCGGCTGCGGTAGCCGTCTCGGTCGTGACCCAGCAGGGGCACGTATTCGCCCACCAGCTTGGACGTCCAGTGCATGGCGTCCGGGGTGCGCATCACCTTCAGCAAGCGCACGCGGTGCAGTTTGGCGGTCATGGCTTGGCTTCTTTCAGGTGGCTGATGGGCACATAGGCGCACGACTCGTCGCGGCTGCTCATGATGTTGACGGTGCGCGTCACGTTGAATGGTGTTTGCTCCGGGTGGTCAGTCCAGCGCTTGCAGTTGCGGCACCACCTGTCCACCAAGATCGGGCGGCAGCGGGTCACGTCTGTGGGCAGGGTGGTCATGCTTTGGCTCCCTTGTCGGCGTTGCCTTTGTCCACCAGCCACAGCGCAGACACGCGGGCGGTCACCTCGGTCATGCGGCCCATGGTGTGGGTGCGGATGTTGTCGGCCACGGTGCACAGCACGGCGCCGGGTTGCAGCTTGGCCAAGTGCGCAGAAAACCAGTCGGCGGCTTGCTGGCCCTTCCAGATCAGCTTCCAAGGCTCGGTCTGGTGGTTGGCGATGCGGTCCACGCAAAGCAGCGTCACCGTCCACTCACCGCGGTTGTCCTTGGTCAGGGTGGGCGCGGTGCGGCTCAAAAAGAGCATGCCAGCGGCTTTCATACCGTCACCCGATGGGTTGTCTGGCTGGGCGGCGTGTCGCTTTGGCGGTCTGCGCTGTCCATGCCCAAGGCCAGCAACAGCAAAGCCGCCAGCACAATGCCCATGGCCACGCGCTTGACCACAAAAGCCACAAAGCCAGCAAAGCCACGCTTTTGCACGCGCTTGCCACCCGGCCCGATCAGCTGCACCCGGCGCAGGTCTACTTTGGGAGCGCTCATTCCCACCTCCGAAAATAATCCTGGGCCGAGCAAAACGCCTGCCGAAGCATGACGGGGCCCGTGTGGCTGTTAAGAGCGTCAAGCGTGATCTGCGATCCGCTCACATTGGTCAGGTGTAGCTGGCCGTCCACAATGGCGTCGCCCGGCTTCCATTCGTCGACCACGCCATCGCAGCCAAGGCGTTGGGCCAGTTGAATTGCGTGGTGGGTCTTGCCCCAACCCTGCGGTGCGCTGAAAATGACGGTTTCAAAAGGGGTAGTTCTCATGTTTGATTTCCGTGTGTTTTTGTTGCCGTATTGCTTAGAAGCCCAGGCTGACGGCGCTTACCGTGTGCTGAACAGGCGATACGAGGTTCTTGGCGGCGAGGGTGGCGTGGTCAGGTTTGGCCGCGCCCTGTCGCCCGATCAACTGCAGGCCATCAGCTTCAGTGGTGGCGTTGACGATCAGGGGCGCATTTACCTTTACAACGATGGGTGCGTACCCACCGCCAGTGATGTCAACTGGGATGCGTACAGCGCGCGGCTGCAGCGTCTGGCTGGGCTGAAGGTAAAGCCCTGAACGCACCTGAGCGGGCTTAACGCTGATCGAGCGCGGGGGCTTGTCGCCCAGCAGGCGCTCAGCCAAGTCGAATGCAATGTTCCAGGCCTGCGCGCTGGTGCGGGCCAGCGCGGTCTGGATGGCTGTCTCGCCGCCCGTGACGATGCGGATGTTGAAGCGCTTGAGTCCGGCTTGGGTGCCGGGGATGGTGATGGTTGGCATGTGCCCCTCCGTTGTTGGTGGGGTAGAGAATAAACGCTATGTTTAACACTGTCAACGCTGTGTTTAATTTTTTTTGTTTATTTTTAAAACATGCCGCATGGGCTTCTCGTTAAGGCCATAAAAAAGCCCGCTTAAGCGGGCTTTTGGGAGTTGGACTGTTCAGCAAATTCGCTCGCCGTTGACGATCTTTTTAATCTTTTCAACAAACTCGTCAGTTCTGATTTTTGTCCAAGTGGTGACTGTGGTTTGGTCTTGACCATCCCCTTTCACCGTGATCACCACATAAATTTGTGTGCCAACACCAGATGCACCTTCCACAATCGATCCCTCTCGGAGCTCGGGGTAGTGGTGAACATCAAGGATGACTTGACCCAATGGGATCAGGGGCTGGTGGCGGCATTCTTGCCTGTTCTCGACCAGGCGCTTGAGGACCGCTTGGTAGTTGCCCTCTACCGTAAACGATCTTTTCGCCTGGGGGTCATCTTTCAGGCCTTGCGGCGTGGATGCGCAGCCAGCCATGGCCAGCGCAGCCATCAAGATGGAGAGGCGTTGTAGTATTTTTTGCATAGAGCTTCTTTCAGCCCCGATCTAGATCGCTGCCGCAGTGCCTGCACTTGCTGGCAAATTTATGGACCATGCTTTTGCAGGACTTGCACTCCTGGGTGTCATCGATGTGCGGGCCGCTTGAAACAACGCGCACCAACGGGGTTCCAGATGAGGCAATCATAAAAATGCCCCGACCAATGCAGTACCAGCCGATGCCATTGGCCAAAACCTGCAGCATGCTGTTAGAGCCTTGCGCCGTTGTGCTGGCAAGGTAGAGACCGGCGCCAATAGAGATCACCCCCGCGATAATTTTGAATGCTTTTGACAAAAACAGACTCCTGCAAAAATGGTTTAAAAGAAATATTATTTAAACAAATTGTATATTCTTGCAACCTTTTTTTTATCTATCAGCTGGCTTTCCTTCGGGCCAGCAAGGCTCTGTCAACCAATCCCCTGGCGTAGGTTTCAATTTGAGCCTTGCAGTCGGCGTCCATGGCGTTCCAGTCGTCTTGGGTAAACGACATAAATGGCCAGCTTGATGAAACTTGGTATTCAGCTTGGGCTTCATGAATTGCATGCACCTTGCTCAATTCGTTCGATGCCTTGTACACGACTTGCCTCTCCCCGGCGCCATTCAGGATCCAGTTGGCGTCGCAACCAATGATTTTTTGAGCGAGTAACGCGCCCCCCTCTGAAACGCCTCTGGCCTCCCAGTTCTTCATGACCTGGGGGCTCACATTCAGCAATCGGGCAACGGCCGACTGGCCTCGCACATCTCGCAATTCATCGGCGGCTTCGTAGAGCCGGGCTGTGGTGGGTTGTATTTCTGACATGACCTGCATTTTTTTTGCTTTAAACGTGGCGTTGTTAAACGGAATGATTGACTTTTAACTAAACGTGGTGTGTAATCTGTGCATGAACACACATACCGACTCGGAATTGATTGCAAAGCTTGGTGGCCCAGCCAAGGTTGCTGAGCTTTTGGGGTTGCCTAAGCCAGGCGGCGTGCAGCGTGTGCAGAACTGGCTGTACAGAGGCATACCCTCAGCGATCAAAGTGCTTCGTCCAGACCTGTTCATGCAGCAGGCGCTTGAGTTGATGCAGCCTTCAGCTTCGCAGGGTGAGTAAATGCCCATGACTGAAGTCTCTCCCTCCATGCGTGAAAGCGCACGCAAGATCGAATCGTCTCTCTTGCAGCGCCTTTCGTCTGTGGGCCAAGTCACAGTGGCCAAGGCGATGGACGTGTCCGAGTCCACCGTCAGCCGCCTCAAGGATGGCCAGATCGCTGCCGTCTCGCAGCTGTTGGCCGCGCTGGGCCTGAAGCTGGTACCAGCCGATTTCAAAGTGGTCGACCCTGCCCGTGCTCAGGCCATGTACACGCTGTACGAGGCCGCCATCAACCGCATGACCAACCCTGTCGACCTGTTGTGGGAGGAATCCGATCATGTCCACTGAGCAAGCCACCCCAACCAATGGCCGC
>ERZ869921.1093-NODE-1093-length-12497-cov-5.093152_pt1 | contig 12497 bp, 13 predicted proteins | sample MGYA00579310_ERZ869921 | MGnify/ENA primary metagenome ERZ869921 (study PRJEB32216, sample SAMN09231816) | wastewater metagenome | place: USA: Maryland | collected 2016-06-21 | study: EMG produced TPA metagenomics assembly of the PRJNA472060 data set (Reclaimed...
CTCAATTATAGTTACAATGGATTAATTGGTGTCAGTACATTAACCCACGCTGCGTCCTCTATGAGTTTAGCTTATAGTTCAGAATTGTCAGCGAAGGGGTTCTTCTCATCAGGAGCAAATATGTCAGGTATTCTCAGCGTTGCAGGAAAGCTGACCCCTGAGAAGGCCACAGGTATTAAAGAAAGCTGGGCACAAGCGTTCAATGTAACATCAGGAAACCCTGGAGGGATTGCTGTTGTGGAACAAGGCGTTGAGTTTAAGCCCGTAACAGTTAATCCTAAAGACGCTCAGATGTTGGAGACGAGACAATACAATGTCGTTGAGATATGTAGGTTCTTTGGAGTTTCTCCGAGTAAGGTATTCGACTCGAATAACTTGACTTACTCTAACATCGAAGCTTTCCAATTGGGTTTCCTTACAGATACAATAAGTCCAATGGACTCAAAAATAGAAGCAGAGTTTAACAGAAAACTCTTCAGACCTTCAGTAAGAAAGAAAACAAAACTCAACCTCAGTATTAAAGAACTCATAATGTCGAACCTCGATTCGAAGTCCAATTATCTTTCAAAGATGTTTGCGACAGGTGGATTAACAGTTAATGAAGTCCGTGCAGAATTGGGACAACCGAAATATGATCACGAGAATGCTGACACCCCTATGACTCAAGTGAATATGCAACTAATTAATAAGTTTGGGCAAACACCGAAGCCCGTGACATCTCCTCCTAAAGTTGAACAGGCACCAGTAGAAGATGTAAAAGTTAATCAATAATAAAAAATGAGAAAATCAGGTGTATATAAAATCGAATCAATATCTCATCCAGAGAGAATATATGTAGGTAGCTCTTTACATATTGATCATAGATGGAGCGGTCATTTGTCAGATTTAAAGCGTAATAAACATCATTCATTTAAATTACAGCGGCATTATGATAAATATGGAAAACTTGATCTAAAGTTTTCAATAATAAAACTATGTGAAAAAGAACAACTGATAAAATATGAACAAGAATCAATAGAAAGATTTAAACCATATTTTAATATTAATCCAAATGCAATTCCAGGTCATACTCATTCTGAAGAATCTAAACTAAAAATGAGTATTGCAAAAAAAGGAAAGCCAGGAAACAGGAAAGGCGCAATATTATCAGATGAAAGTAAATTAAAAATGAGTTTAGCAAAATTAGGTAAGACATCAACATTTAAAGGAAAAACATTTTCAGAAGAAACAATATTAAAAATGTGTGGTAAAAATAATCATCAATATAAGAATGGAAAATATGTTGGTAGATCAGCAGCTCGTAAAAAAAAATTAAAACTTAATCAGTAATGGAAAAGGAAATTAGAAGTATACCAAATACAGAAGCTGAAGTTCGTTTACTTACAGATGTAAATCCCAACAGTAGGACAGTCGAAGGCTATGCAATTATATTCAATAGCTTGTCAAAAGACCTAGGAGGATTCAAGGAAGTAATATTACCTTCGGCAATGAATGGAGTTATTCAGAAGTCCGATATACTAGCTACCCTCAACCACAATGTTGATAAGGGTGTTCTAGCAAGAAGTACTTATGGAAAAGGAACTCTTCAATTGGAAATTGATGGCAAAGGTTTAAAGTATAGATTTGAGGCCCCAAATTACCCTACTGGGAACGAGCTGGTTGAAGGATTACAGAGAGGTGACATCAGAGCCTCATCTTTTGCTTTCAATGTCGGAAAAGGTGGTGAGAATGTGCAGAGGATGAAAGATGGAACATATTTAAGAACGATAACACAATTCAATGAGCTGTTTGATGTCAGTCCCGTTTATAAGGAAGCTTACAGCGATACAACAGCAACATTACGATCAATGGATGACTTAAAGTTAACCATAGAGGATTTAGAAGTACGAGTGGATATAGAGCCATCATTAGAGGAACCTAGTGATGAGCCTACTGGAAACACAGAGACCAACGAATTCAAGTGGGATAATGAAAGTCGTTTCTTGTATCAAAAACATAAAATAAATAAATTAAAAAACATTTAACAAAATGACAAAATTAGAAATTCAGGATAAGAAAAACCTGTTACTTGATGCTAACGAAGCTCTCTTCAACACCGCATCAGTTGAAAAGCGTGGTCTTACAGACGACGAAAAAAATCAGTTAACCGCTAATTTGGCTCAGCTTGAGGATCTTGATCTTCAGGAAAGAAGCCTTGGTTACAAATCAAACGACGGCAAAGCTGTTGGTAAAGTTGACCAGAAGAAAGCAGAACCTAAGTTCAGCTTGATAAAAGCAATTCAGGACAGAGTTGATAACAGGAGTTTTGACGAAAGTGCAAGAGACCTTTTCACAATCGGTCGTCAGGAAATGCGTAAAGCTGGTGTTAGTACTTCAGGTGACATTGTTATCCCAAGTGAATACAGAGCTAACATCGTAGCTGGAACAGATGCTAATGGTGGTTACATCGTTGCAACTGATAAGAAACAAGTTCTTCCTCCACTTGTTGACAAGTTGATCTTCTCACAGGCTGGTGCAACATTCCTCCCAGGTCTTGTTGGTGATGTTTCAATTCCTAACTACAGCGGTACCGTTGTTGCTTGGAAAGGTGAGGTTACAGCAGCTGATGATGGCGCTGGTACTTTCGGAGAAGTTCTTTTGTCTCCTAAGAGGCTTACAGCTTACATCGCTGTTTCAAAACAATTCCTTCTTCAGGACGGAGCTGGTGCAGAACAGATGTTGTTAAATAACATTCAGAACGCCGTTGCAAGAAAACTTGAATCGACTATCCTCGGATACGAACCAGTTTCTTCAACTCAGCCTGAAGGTATATTCTATGTACTCGCAAGTGGTAACACTCAGGGTATCGGAGCAAAACCAACATTCGCTACAATAATTGGAATGGAAACCGCAGTTGACACATCAAACGCTCTTCAGGGTAACCTAGCTTATATCACCAACGCAGGTGGTCGTGGTATTCTCAAGGGAATTGAAAAAGTAACCGATAGTGGCGAAATGTTACTTGAGGACAATATGATGAACGGATACCCTGTTCTCGTTACCAATAGTGTTACTAACAGAGCTGACTCAGGTCACACTTTGAACAACCACGGATTGGTATTCGGTAACTGGGCTGACCTTGTAATTGCACAATGGGGTGGATATGACATCACAGTCGATCCTTACACCTTAGCCGCAACTGGCCAGGTTAAAATCGTTATCAACGCTTACTTCGATGCTAAAGGTATGAGAGGTTCAACAGGTAGTGCTGCAACTCTTAACTCATATGCAACTTCGTTCAACGCAATTGCAATAACATCAGCGTAGTAGTAAACAATAAAAAATTGGGATCGTCTACGCGCATAGACGATCCCATTTATAACAACAAACGAGAATATGAGTTTATATATCGGCTTGCAAGAAGCAAAGGATCACTTGAGAGTTGACTTCGACGAAGACAATTTCTATATTCAAATGCTTTGTGATATGGTGGAAATGGCCGTGGAAGAAGAAATTGGAGTACCCTTAACAGGGTTAACACCAACAACGGGTTTCACAAGTTACAATGGTACAATACCACTACGCTTGAAGCAGGGTATGTTACTTATGATCGGACACTTCTACGCAAATAGGGAGTCCCTGATAATTGGAGTTGGAGCTACGAAGATACCCCTGGGGTTCGAATGGCTTATAAGTCCATATAAAGTCTGGACAGTTCAATAATGGCAAGAGCGGGCAATATGTATCACAGGGTATTATTTTACCCAAAGGTAGGTGTTCGTGATGCCTATGGAGCTTCAGTAGATAATTGGACGGGATGTACAATAACAACTAGAGGTGAGATAAGGTTCATCGGTGGTAATAAGACCCTCAACAGCGACGAGAGGTTCTACAGTAAAAGTATGGAATTAACCATACGCTGGAGATCAGGAATTGATGAAACAATGAGAGTCAGTATCGACGAGGATCCACAGATGTACGAAATTGTATACATAGAAGAAATTGGCCGTAAGATCGACCTTAAACTAACATTGGAAAAAATTAATGCATAATGGCAGAAGCTGAAGTACAATTCAATACAGACGAGATCAAACAACTTGAGGCATTTTATTATGACCTCTCGGACATTGATAAGCGTAAGGTATTTTTGGCGTCCTTCAGAAGAGCAGGAAAAACATTGGTAGATGTTGTAAAACCTCAAGTACCACGACGAACTGGTAACCTGGTTAATTCAATCGGTATTAAAGCCGTTGGAAGAGAATCAAGTGTAGACATCGGGGCGTTCAGAGGAGGAGGAAAGAAAGGTTGGCACGGACACATAATTGAGAATGGTACCAAGGAAAGGTTTAGGAAGACCCAGAAGAACGCAAGTACTGGCCGGGTATTACCGAATCCAATTTGGGAAAGATCGTACAATGATAATGAACAGAAGATGTTGGAGCAAATCAGAGATGAGTGGTTCCAGGTCGTCTACGAGTTTGGAATGAGAAGGTTTAAAAAAATGACATAATGATAGGAAAAACAATTTATACGCTTTTATCTGGGAATACGGACTTAACAACTTTAGTACCCCTAACAAGTATCTTCCCTTATATCATCAATGAGGACACTCCTCTTCCTGCTATAATATACACAATCAATACTCTTGCCCCAACATACGATAAAGATGGTTGGACAGGTGATGACTATACTTTTAGTGTAACAACATATTCACAGGACTATTCAAAGCTTCAAGACATTGTCTCAGAAGTCCGAAGCTCCTTTGAATTGAAAAAAGGTACAACAGCGTCTATCAGATATTTGAAAATCTATTTGGAGGGACAGGATGAGGGATTTAATGTCAGCGAGAATGTATTTATGAATAGACTGACCTTTAGGGTCCATATAAATGGTTATGTATAATAATAAACAATAAACAACAAAAAAATAAATAAAACACAAAGATGGCACTTACAGATGTAATCAATGGTAGCGACCTTTTCGTAATATTAAGCGGTACGCCTATCGCTCACGCAACAAGTCATTCGTTATCAATCAAAATGGCTACCAGAAACACTTCCAACAAAGATAGTGGATTATGGGAAACTAAAGCTCCTGCAAGGTTCGATGTTTCAGCATCAGCAGAAGGTCTTATGGTTTATGGTCCTGCAGAGTTCGAAAGAGTTACTGAGGCTATGATAGCTAGACAACCTGTTACATTGCAGTTCGGACAATTAAGTGGAAACACTAGAACTCTTGATACTACTTACTGGTATGCAAGTGGACAATTCCTTATTACCTCATTCGACCAGACTGCAGGTGATCAGGCTAACGCTACTTACAGCACACAGTTCGAGCATTTCTCAGGGTTCACAATGACCAGAACTACAGCTACGAGCTAGTAATAAATGATGTGAGGGAGACAACTCCCTTTCACATCATTAAAACTATTCCTATGAGGTTTTTAAAGAATCATAAAGTAAGGATTGGTAAGCATAGTTTCTATGTAAGAATTACCAACAGGGCTATAATTGAATACGAAGAGCTTAGCGGTGATAAAACAATGAACTTTGAATCAACAGGTAACATGTTGAAGTTCTTTTATTGTACAGCCAAAGCTGGAGCTCTTAGTGAAAAACAAAAGTTCAATTACAGTTACTCTCAATTTCTGGATCTCATTGATAACTATTTCTCCGAGACAATGACAGCCTTCAATGAGGTAATGTCAGAAGAGTCAGAGGGTCAGGACGAAAAAAAAAAGCTGATGATGAACCCGTAGACTTCGATGAGGTCTACGGATATTGTGTTGGCGAATGTGGAATTGATCCCCTGTATTTTTTCGATGAAATGTCTCAGAGCGAAGTTGGAGCAATAATGAAAACCAGGTTCAAGTTGAAAGCCGAGGATCTAAAAATGCAATGGGAACAGGTACGAGTATTGGCTTTCTATTCTGCCTTTGATAAGCTTCAAGTAAAAACAGCAAGAGAGTTTATGCCGTTCGAATGGGATGATAAAAAACCAGAGGTAACTAAAGAACCTCTCACCAAAGAGCAGATGATCGAAAGATATAATAAAATGATGGAATCAAAAAACCACAGATAAAATGGCTAAAACAAAAATGACTGTCGGCGTGAATCTTGATGGTGACTCAAAAGGATTCCAAAAGGCTTCTAAAGACGCCGCAAGAAGCACAAAAGAATTAGAAAATCAACTTAAACAAACAAAGGTAGGTCGTATCTGGACCGACTTTACTTCAGGTATTAAGATGGGTGTTAACGCCCTGAAGACCCTCAAGGGAGCTATAATGGCAACAGGTATTGGAGCTCTCTTAATAGCCGTAATGGGTATTGTTAATTGGTTTAAGAAAACAGAAACAGGCGCCGACCTCCTAGCCAAAGGACAAAAAATATTGGGGCAGGCAATTAAAGAAGGACCAATGATGGCCTTCAACGCCCTGAAGACAGTTATTCTTGCAATTCTTATTCCAATGAGAACCGCAATCTCAACCTTCAAACACATGAGGGATGTCTTAGCGGGTAAAGAAAGCCTCAAGGAAGCCATACAAGGTATTAAGGATGATGTTAAGTCCTTCGGTGATGATGTAGTTGATTCAGCTAAGAAAATTGGTGCAGCAGCAAAAAACATTGGAGATGCCAGTAGGTTAGCCGACAAATGGGATAAACTTGATGATGCCCGAAGAGCAAGGAAAAAAGAAGACGCAAAACTTGAAAAGGAGATTTCTCAATTAAGAGAAGAGGCTAGTGAACAAACTGACAATATGGCCAAAAAAGTTCAGTTGTTAGCAGCTGCTCAGGCTCTTCTTGCAAAACAAAATGCAATCCTTAAAAAAGATAAACAGGATGAAATAGACCTCATCAATGAAGAGCTTAGGTTATATCCGGATAATCAGGAATGGATAGAAAAGCTTGCAACAGCAACAGCAGAACTCGAACAAATAGATGGAGATTATGCTGACGCAAAAAGGGCTATAAACAAACAACTCATATCAGCTCAGAAGTCAATTACCAAAGAACAACAGGATGAAATTGACAAACAAAATAAAGCCAAGGAAGAACAACTTGAAAAGGAAAAAGAATTGGCTGACCAAGCTGTAGAACTTGAAAAGGAAAAAATACAGGAATTAAAAGACCTTCAAAATGAAATTGTTCTTTTAAAGGCTTCAGGTCTTCAGAAAACCCTCTTGGGGCTTAACCAAGCTTATGAAAAAGAATTAGCAGCTTTAAAAGGTGGAGAAGAAGCTAAAGCTGCTCTTTGGGAGAAATACCAATTGATGATAAAGGATGCCATCAAAAAGGACAACGAAGAACAGATAGCTCTCAATAAAGAAAAGAATGACAAAATTGCCGAAGATGATATAAAAGCCAAAGAGAAAAAAATTGAAGGATGGATGGCTTATGCTCAGGGTGTTTCTGATGTTCTGGGTTCTCTTATGAGTATTATTGAAAGTAACAAACAAAAAGAACTTTCTGCAGCAGGAGATAATGCTAAGAAAAGAGAAGAAATTGAAAGAAAATATGCTAAAAAGCAACAAGCAATGGCTGTAGGACAAGCCCTTATTAATACAGCACTCGCCATAACATCAGCTCTTCTTACACAACCATTTATACCAATGGGTTTAATTGCAGCAGCCACAGCTGGAGCTGCAGGTCTTGCTCAGGTAGTCGCAATAAAATCAGCGAAGTTCGCCAAAGGTGGTATTGTTTCTGGACCTGTTTCAGCAATGGTTGGAGAATATGCAAATGCAGGAAGTAATCCAGAGGTAATCGCCCCATTGGATAAGCTCAAAAATATGCTCGGAGGTGGAGAAGTTGTATTCAGAATTAAAGACAATGAACTCGTAGGGATCCTCGACAGAAATAAACGCAAAACAACAAGTTATAAATAATGGCTTACGCTATAAAATATCAAATAACTTATAAGAAGCTCTCTGATACTACAACGACCATTGATATCTACAAAAGAGATTATGTGGGCTCAATAACTGAATTGATGCCAACAGATGATCCTTTGAATATTGACTTTGGTGGGAATGAACAGAACATCTATGAGCCCACACAAGGTTCTGGTGCAACAATCAGGGTTCTAGGTGATCCTTTAACACTTCTTGATTTATTCACAGAAGACCCACAGGAGTTCATTGTAAATGTGTATAATGAAAATACCTTGATATGGCACGGATTCGTAAGTCCTAACATCTATAGTGAGGATTATTCTGTTATTTCACCAGTACAAACACCAATTACCATTCAATGTAACGACGGAATGGAATTGTTGAATTATATTCCATATACAACCTCAGCAGGAGAATCATATTCTGGCTTTACATACATAGCTGGTATTATGAGAACAATCATAGAAAAACTCTCAATAACATTTGATGAAATAATTACAGCCACAGACCTTATGGTTACCACAGGATATACTAACCTATTCTTGGGACTTACAGTTAACAACGAGAACTTCTATGACGAGAAAGGGCAAGCTATGACCTGTAGAGAAGTTCTTAATTCGGTCTTTGGTGGTCTGGGTTTGGTAATGTTTTTCCAAGCAGAAAAAATATATGTAATTAATCCCGTACAATTAACAACACCTTCAATTGCTAAAGCATATGTATTTCATAGTGGTTATACATTTGCAGAAAGTGATGTGACCCTCGGAGGATTTAAGCTTATTGGAGACGATCTCCCGTGGTTCGAAACAGGACAACAATTGGATATTGTCAGACCTTTTAACCAAATTGAAGTTAAATATGATCCCTATACAATTGAAGAAATTGCATATGACTTTGACGCCGATGAGAACACCCCAGAAGAACAATATGTTGGATGGCAGTCAGGATATACAAGTGCAGTACATACTTATAATTTCCTTGTAGATCATCCTATAACAAAAATAAAATACCCAAATACTTTTGGTGGTTGGGTATCTTCAAATGAGACAACAACAGGAGTTGATGGAATTGCACAGGTTAATCGTGATGATTCATCAAAATATGATAAAGTTGGAGCACCTCAATATTATTTCAGATTTCAGTCAGCGCCATATAAAGTTTATAATGAAGGAGAATATTGGGAATATGAGTTTCCTTATTCTCAAGTAGTACAAGATTCTCAGGTTTTTCTCGAATGTACATTTGATGTTTTTGTAAACACAAAAAATGCCTATAATATTATTGACCCAATAGAAACAGGTACAGAGATTTCAGAAATGAAATTAGGTAACATAGAATTAATGTGCGGTGATAAATGGTATGACATATTCTCAGGATATTGGTATTCAAATAGAATTGCAACTAGTATAAATGTTATTCAAACAGACGCCGATCGTGACGCTTTAGTAGGAGTAAGAAGTGTTCCTGCAAAATCGCGAGGAACTTTATGGGATTTATTTTTCCATCCAAGACAACATGTATTTTTTAAATATACAGACGGAAGAATCGATGATAGATGGACAACTGTTAGCTTTACTGCTTTATTGTCAGATGAAGGTTTATCATCAGCAATAAAAGGCCCGATAAAATTGAGAATCTATAGAAATATGAGATCTGCGGCTATACTTAGCCCGCCTGGAGATGAATTACCATATACTGTCGTTCAGAGTGTATTATTTAAAAACCCAGTTATAACATTTCTTAATTTGAAAAAAGCAAGAATACAAAATACTGGCAAATCAATAATTGCTCTCCTAAATAATAATATTCAATTAAAACAAGCAGATCTTAATATAACCCTTACCAATGGAACGGGTAAATATGGATGTTCTAGAGCGGCTTTCAGTTCGGATCAAATGTCTATACCAGGGCTTACGATACCAGGAGTTTATAGAACTGGTTCAACAATTTCCTATGATACAATGGAGATAGTTGCCCAACAACTTCTTACCCAATATAAGGTAGCAAGGAAGAAACTCGATGTAAATATTGATGTGAAAACAGATTTACTCGCAAATAGGTTTAAAATCCTCAATGATCGATACCTCCCAGGGGTTAACTTCTATGTAGTGGGTGGTTCATATAACGACAGAGATGAGAACCTTAAATGTACGCTAATTGAGTTAAGTACAACATATGAGGAATTACCAATTCCAACACCAGAACCTACATATGTACTACCAACACCAACACCTTTACCAGATTGTGAAGAAGCAGACTTCTGTTTGGGATTTAAATCTCAGGGAATTGTTAATATCGCGGATCAAGGTGACTTGGTATTGGACTTTACGATTACGGGTTATTGTTCTGCAAGCCAAAGTTGGATTAACTGTAATTATCCTCCTGAAGCCTACGCATATTTGACCTATCAAATTGACGGAACAACAATAACTGAATCAGCTCAAGAAAGTGGAGCATATGAAGGTGATAAGGATAGAACTACAACGACACCATTTACTTATAATTTCACATCAATAGTGAGTGGGGACACAAATAACCTCATTTCAGATATTTCAAATGAATACACATATTGTGGAGACGCGTGGGGAACAATTTATATGGAAATAACATCTGTGACAAAGGTCTCAGGAACTGGAACAGTAGCAATTGACCCAAATAATAGTAGTTATTTTATACAAGGATAATATGCCGATTTCAATTATAATACAGGAACTAGTACCAGTTAGAAGAGACGCACAAAACTCCGTGGGATACAGATATTCTCAGAAGTTAATACCTGGACCATCACTAAGCCCATCTCCGACTCCTAGTATAACACCAACTAATACACCTACACCAACACCAAGCGTGACTCCTAATCTCACTGGAAATACCATCAATTTATATTATACATATTTGAATATGGATGGTACAACAGTTAGACAAGTATTATTTACCGATACACTTCCTCCTACTCAATTCTATAATTCTACAGTAAATATTACTGCGGCATCTGGAACGACTTTCGATACTGCAGTACAAAATGTATTAGGACGATTAGATGTTGGCGTATGTAAAAGAAATACTACAACACCTGGCGGGAGCTTATTTGTAAAACCTCAATGGAATACATATATTAATGGTGTATTATATGAAACTTTTGTTGGAGCGTATCACGAATTACCACACAATGCTTATTGTTATGTTGATACAGCGCAAATTGCGGCTAATGATTTATCATATAATGACATAGTTGATGTATATTATACTGATACATATGTTATGAGTGATCCAGAAGTTACGCCAACTCCTACTGTAACTCCAAGTATTACCCCTAGTGTAACTCCTAGTATAACACCAACTAATACAGCTACACCTTCAATTACACCTAGCGTGACTCCTAGTATAACGCCAACTAAAACAACTACACCTAGTGTAACACCAAGTATTACTCCTAGTATAACACCTACAACAACGCCTTCATCAACGCCTGGCGCAACACCTAGCGTGACTCCAAGTATAACACCTACTAATACACCAACACCGAGTGGAACACCTTCAAGTGGACCATACAAATACCTGGCTAAAAAATATGGTTGTTGTGGAATACCTTGTACCAATTATTTGGGTGATGTAATTATTAGCACAACAAGTAGTGATAATATCATAGGAAAATGGTTTAATTTAGTTGATGATGCATATCAAATAGATTCTACAAGTACAGGAACAGTAGATATTGTTACATCTTGGAGTCTAGCTAATAGTTACACTAGTTGTGCTAATGTTTGTAATACAGTACCGCCGTGCTAAAAATAAGAATTAATACCCGATATTTATACATATGGAACTCACAGGAACAATCACCCCAGTAATAATAAGTGGAAGTATTACAAACGACGAAGGCCCAAAAGGTCATATCATCGGTTCAACAGTACTAGTTAATGGTACTAGTGGAACATCAGGTACAAGTGGAACATCAGGAGCAGCAGGAACATCTGGTGTAGCTGGAACATCTGGTACATCTGGAATATCGGGAACTCTTTATAGATGTACATCAAACACCCAAATTACATTGGGTCTGGATCCCGTATACATATATCCAAATGAACAGGGAATTGGATATCTTAGCGGGCAATATATACAAGTTCAAACATCTCCATTTACAGGAGAACATATGGTTGGTGTTATATTGGATTACCCAATTGATAATGGAACACCTGGGTGGATATACTTTCAACCTTATCATTCATATGGTATTGGAACATTCAGTAGTTGGGATATTAGTTTAACAGCCTTAGATGGAACATCAGGATCTTCAGGTACTAGTGGTAATTCAGGGACATCTGGAACTAGTGGAACTGGAACTAGTGGTACAAGTGGAACATCTGGTGAAGCAGGTGGAACTGGAACTAGTGGTACATCAGGTACAAGTGGAGAAGCTGGAGCAACTGGTACAAGTGGAACATCTGGTACATCAGGAGAAGCAGGCGATAGTGGAACTTCAGGTTCAAGCGGAACATCAGGGGTAAATGGAACATCCGGAACATCTGGCGACTCTGGAACTAGTGGGTCATCAGGTACTAGTGGAAATAGTGGCACAAGTGGAACTAGTGGTAATGGAACATCAGGATCTTCAGGTACAAGTGGT
>ERZ869921.1094-NODE-1094-length-12463-cov-4.078256_pt1 | contig 12463 bp, 14 predicted proteins | sample MGYA00579310_ERZ869921 | MGnify/ENA primary metagenome ERZ869921 (study PRJEB32216, sample SAMN09231816) | wastewater metagenome | place: USA: Maryland | collected 2016-06-21 | study: EMG produced TPA metagenomics assembly of the PRJNA472060 data set (Reclaimed...
TGGCGGCTGCGATAGCCTCGCGCACGGTGTAGTGCCAGCCCGCCTTGATGGTGGCTTCAATCTCGCTGTCGTCCACGATGCACAGATCAAACGTCTCGCTTGCGCTGCGCTTGAACTGGCCGGGTGACTTGTAGAGCATGGTGGTCATTTTTTCTTGCCTTTCGGTGCCTTCGACGGCTTGCCTGCCTTCATGGCGGCGGTGCGCGCGGTGTTCAGCGCAATGGCGATGGCCTGCTTGCGCGGCTTGCCCGATTTCTCTTCCATCGCGATATTCTTGCCGATGGATTTTCGGCTGTAACCTTTTGTCAGCGGCATGGTGCTATCCCATTGTCAAAGGTGAAAGGGGGCGAGTTTCCCCGCCCCCGATGCTATCAGATCAGGGAACCTGATTGAACAGCATGATGCCCGACATTTCAGGCTGCTTGTTCACAACGCCGAAGAAGGTATCCATACGATACTTCGTGATGGCGGTGTTGATGTCGTAGAACTTCTGCATCACCAGTTCAATGCCCTGATCGGTGGTGCCACGCATCACGTCAACGCCAGCGTTGGTCGGGATTGCGTAACGGCCCGGCAGGATTTCCAGAGCGTCTTTCTGCCAGAACACGTTGATGTCGGCAGCGTCCACGTTCAGGATGGTGACGGTCGAACCGTTGGCCGGGGTGGCCGAGACGTTCTTGTACTGAAGTTCAGCATCGGTGCCGCCCTGAGCCGAGATGATCGGCGGGGAGATGACAACGGTGTTGTTGCCTGCAGTGCCGCCACCCGAGGTGATCGAGATGATGCGGAACGTCTTGGCCTGGCCAGTGTCGCCCTTGGTGATGTGGTGCAACGCGTTGACGCTTGCCAACTTGAAGCAGTCACCAACACGCACAACAGCGCCGGCAGCCAACGTGATGTTGAGCGACTGGTAGCGGTTGTCCACGTTGTTGGTTTCACCCGTGCCTGCGGTCGAGGTCGCACGCGGGGTGTAGTACTGGTTCGCACCGTTGATGGTGATGTCACCGACCGGGGTGGTGTTCCCCAGGATGCGGTTGGCATAGTCCATCTTGTAGGTTTGGAAGCCAGCGACTTCACCGACGAACGAACGCTCATAGGCGGTGGTCGGCTTGCCCGTCATGGTCTGACGGCCAGCGAGATCCGACGCCATGCCGTTATACGAGCGCGAAGACAGCGCCAGATAACGGTCGAACATCTGCACGCCCTGCTCGTTGAACACGGCATCGCATTCGGCCACGTCCGAGTAACCGCCGGCAGAGCCGGAGCGGGTCACGACGAGGGTGGACTGAGCAGCAGCCACGTTCATGATGGCGACGTTGATGTCCGAAGCAAGTTTCTGCTTTGCGGAGTCACCAAGGCGGCCTTCCTGAAGCTGGTCACGCAGTTCCAGAGCGTCCAGAGCAAACGGCACGGTCTTGTTGAAGCCGAGCGTTGCCGGAACAGCAAGCTGGGTGAAGTCAACAAAGCTGGTCGAGATGTCGGTGCGCGGTGCGCCGTTGATCGAGGTCGCAATGTAGGGCTGCGGACGCCAGATCACGTCGTTGGTGCGTTCCATCATCGAGCCGTCGGTGTTGTAAACCGACACGTTGCGCGACATTACCAAAGCGTCGTTGAAGCCCTCGAGGATGTTCTCGAACGCTACGCGCTCTTCTTTACTAAACGAGTTCGCCATTTTAGCGGTCCTTCATGTGTGGGGGTTAGCCCTTGGCCTTCTGCTTCTTATACTGGAAAACCTTGGAATAGTCGCCAGTCTTTTCTGCTTCAGACCGCAGGCGGTCTAGGGTGCTGTCAACCGCGCCAGACGGGCGGGCAGTGCCGCTGATCTTGCGCTCGGGTGACGATTGAGCCTTACGGTTCGAGATTTTCAACTGCGTCTCCAATTTCGCAACCGCGAAGGCGAACTTCACGGGATCTGTGATGGAAGCGATTTCCTTCGCCTTTTTCGGGTTCTTGCCCAGAGCATAAACGACAAGGGCCGGGTTGTCGGCGCCTTGCACAATCATGCCCTGCTGCATGACGCTGAGATTGTCTTGGACGACATCCTCGGCGAACTCGAAGTCACGCACCTTCAGGCCGGCCTTCGCCCCCTGATAGCTTTCCAGCTTGCGCTCCCATTCTTTCTGAACGGCTTGGTGTTCAGACTTTACGGCAGCCTCGCGCTCGTCATGCTGGCGCTTCTTCTCATACCACGCAGTCAGATCCTTCTCATATCGATCAGTGTCGTAATCGGCTTTCTCAAGCGTTGGCTTTGGTCCAAGGGGCGCGACCCCAGGTGTGTTCCGCTGTTCGACCTGCGCTAGACGCTGTTCCAGTTCCTTGGCACGACGTTTCTCTTCACGATACTGCTTGCGAAGATCCCGGACCCAATCAGGGGCGCGGGCTTCCTCATCTTCTTCCGGGGCTGGCGCTTCCCCGTTAATCGAAATGACAACCTCTCCATCTTCGGCCTCATCGCCTTCGCCTTCAGCCTCATCTGCCATCTCGGCATCTTCGGCCTCTAGTTCAGTTTCTTCAGCCTCGACTTCAAAGTCCTCTTCGATCTGTTCTGCCAATTCAGTCATGCGATCCTCGCGATTTTCTCACCCATTACATTGTGCGGCTGGGCGGTTGCCGCATTCCGGTGGCGACGGTCTCTTGCAGAGCCTTCGCCGTTTCTACGACGTTGGTGCGCTCTTTCTGCTGAATGCCAGCAAGCACCTCAACGGTCTTGGCGCGGGTCTCTTCCGCACGCGCCAAGGTGTATTCTGTATTGGCCTGAGCCTGGCCAGCCTTGGCCTGCGCTTCCATCGCGGCGGCCTGTAGGTAAAGCGCCTGCGGATCGGGCTGCTGCGCGGCCTGCATTTCGGCCAACAGCTTTTCGCCTTCCTGCTCGGTCGGCTGGATGACGCCCATCTTGATCAGCTTGTCGCGGAAGTAAGCGCGCACCTCGCCGATGCCCTCGCCGTCCATGTTCATCATGGCCATCGATGTCAGCACCTGCTGCGTCTCAGGGTCTGGCGCAATCTGGATCATGCCAAGAAGCGCGCGAACCGTGGCGCTGCGCTTGGTGGCCGAGGCCGGGCCGACATCCACAGCCACGTCAAACTTGGCGTTGGACAGGTCGTTTTCGTATTCAACTTCGCCGGTCTTGGGGTTGAGCATCGGTTTGCCGATTTCAATGCTGGACAACTCACCGCCGAGGCCGACCGACTTCATCTTGCGGCCAGGCTCGACCACGATGTCACGCGCCATCGACAGCCAGACCTCACCGCAACGCTTCACGGCCTTGGACATGTTCGACATGTAGATAAAGGTCTGCATGTCCAGACGCTGCTGGATCAGTTCCACGGCCTTGCCGCTGATGTTGGAGACGACCTCCTCGGCGGCATCGGGCTTGCCAAGCAGATCGTTCATGTCCTGCTCGGTGATCTGCAACAGGCCAGCCAGCGCAGGCGGGATCTGCGGCGGCTTAGTGTAGCCGACCGGGCCTGCAAGCGTCTCACCGCCGTTGGCGTCGGTCACGGTGTTCAGGAGCAGATAGGGATAGTTTCTGAGGTTGTCCTCGGACCACATCATTTCGTGGCCGGCCACCTGCTCGGGCGTAAAGATCGGCTTCTCGACAGTCGAAAGCGCGCTGATCTCGCCCAGCTTGGAAAGCTGCATGTTCTTCAGACGCTGGGCGTCCTTGGCCAAACGCACATGACCCATGCACCGCTCGACGTTGTCCACGAACCAACGCTTGCCGTAGACCGGGATGATCGGAATCTGGTCGCCGGCAATGTAGCCGCTGTCCTCCAGAACCTTGCTGCCGCTCATGATGTACTTGCGCACCTTGCGGCGCTTCACACGGCGCTGGCGGATCTCTTTGGTGCCGACAGCTTCAAGCATCGTTTCAAGTTCAGGATCTTGCTCGAAGTCTTTTTCCGAATACTTTTCTTCCTGCCCGTCGAGGGTCTGGAAAATGCGGATCAGTTCCGACGCCTCTTCGACGCGGTAGACCTCGGCAACGTAGACGACATCAGGTGTCGCCCAGTCGAACGCCACCTGCTCAATGCCCTTCGGCCAGGTGGTCGGGTCATCTTCCCAGACTTCGCGGTAGGCGTCGGGCGTCATCGCCGTCAGCACATAGCACATGCGCGCGTCAGACTTGTCTTGGCGCTTGGCGTCCAGATCGAAGAACACGGTCGTATCAGCGTCGTAGATCGGCTCAATGCGGATGCGCTGCTTTTCGTTCTCTTCGTCGTATTCGTCTTCGTAGACAGCGCGCAGGCGGAACGCACCGAAGCCACCGCCGACAGCCTCCTCGAAAGCGTTGTCGTAGGCTTCATTGGCGCCGCTGTCCTGCTCGTCAGAACGGAACAGGCCATCGCACACGTCGGCCATCTTGTCGTCGTCGGTGCCGTCCTTGCTCACGAAGTCAACCGTGATGCGATTGTTGCGGTATTCGTTGATGATCCGCATGACGGCCAAGTGAACCTTGTTCACCTCAAACTTGGGCTTGTTTAGATATTGCTCATAGAGGTTGCCCTCCCACTGCGCGCCCGAGATCGAGTAAAAGCGGCGATCCTCCAGGCACTGCAAACGCTCATCGCGCATGGTGCTTTGGATGGTGTCAAACTCTGACATCGCTTCGGCATGAACATTTGCAAGCCGCTGGTCTCTGGTCATGCGGGCCAAGTTGCGCGCCTTTCGCTGGATATTTGGGCCGAAGTATACGGCAGGTCGATCCGAATATCAATCACCGTGCCATCGGCATGCTGACTGGCACCAAGCGGGCCTTCGGCTTGTCCTGCTTGGCCACGCGACGGGCGCCCTCGCAGGCATAACGTAGCGCGTCGATGACGTGGTTTTCCTTGTCCTCCAGCACAGGCAAGATGCTGCCAGTGTCCCGGTCGGTCTTGTAGCTGTAGAGCGTCAACTCATCGATGGTGTGCTTGCAGCGCGGGTGGACCACGATGTCAAAAGACTTCAGCCACTCGACGCCCTCCTCGACCGACTTCGGCCCCTTTACCGCCGGCATGATCTTCGGGAAGCCGTTCTTGCGCATGTGGCTGATGGTCTCGGGCCGCGCGCTGTCGGCCACCATCGGCCAGCGTTCAGCCTCGGGGATCGTCATAAACAGCGAAGGCGTGTCAACGATCTCGCAGCCCACCTGATATGCCTCATAGTCGATGTAGAGCTTCCGTCCTATAATGTGGCAGCGGATGCCGACGGTCGGGTCAGTGGCAAAGCCCCAGTCAGCGCCCAAGCGATGGACGGCATCAGGTGGCGCCTCAAAGTCCTCAATGGCCCAGTTCTTGAACACACGGGTTTCGCTGTTGCGGACGTACTCGCCCTTCCAGACGTGCAGATATTTGTCTGGATCTCGCCGCTTGTCGTATTCCATTTCGTCCTTGAGAACGTCAGGAAACCACGGGTTGTCGCTGTAGTTCACCTTGACGATGACGCTGTCAGGCGGCGGCGTTGGCCCGCGCAGCAGGCCCTCGATCGGGTCGGTGTCGAACCGTGGGTTCCAACTGAACAGCAATTGCGAGCCTGGCTTGCGGATGGTCGGGCGCAGGAGATCCAGCGAGAACTGGCTGATTGACTGGGCTTCTTCCACCCAAGCAATGTCGAACCCCTCCAGCGACTTCACGCTGTCGGCTGTATGGTTCTGCATGCCTTGGAAAATGATGACGCCGCCGTGCGGGCATTTGATCTCGGCCTGCTGCACCTGAAACAGATGACCGACGCCCAATTCCTCGATCTTGTTTTCGATCAGCTTCTTGACCGATTGCTTCAGCGACTTCTGCACCTCGCGCACGCAGACCACGTCGGTCTTGCGCATCACGCAGCGCTCCACGATCCATTCCGCGAAGAAGGTTGACTTGCCAGATCCGCGCCCACCAAAAGCCCCGATGTAGCGGGCGCTCTCGCGTTGCAGGATCGGCAGCGCCCAGCGAGGCGTGTTGATGGTGAGGTTCATGCCTTCGGATCGATGATGGTTCGCTTGATTTCGACCGGGATGGCGCCGCCGTCCGGGCCGCTGTGTTCGATCTCATGCTTCTCACGCCAGCCTGCACGGGTTTTCATCCAGAAAATCATGGCGGCGGTGTCGCCCTTAGTGGCCTTGTTAAATAGTGCACCGCCGACCGATGCGTTAGCACGGGCGCGGGCTTGGTCCAATTCCTCGCGGTAGTATTTGGTCAGGGTCTTGCCGTCGATGCCAAGGATGTCGGCAATGACGGCTTGAGGCGTGCCGATGGTGGCGTGAAGCTGGACAAGCTGGCGGCTTTCCTTTGATGGTTCGTGCGGCCTGCGGCTCATGCTGCGATCCTCTTGCTTGCCAGCGCGTTAAACGTCTCGCCCGTCGCTTCCAGCGTTGCCTCTTGCCCGGTGAAGTCCTGCCAGCGCTTGACGATCACGTCGCAATAACCAGCATCTCTCTCCATCATAAATGCGCGGCGATCAGTCTTTTCGCAAACGATGCAAAGTGTCCCGCTGCCCGAAAATAGGTCAAGGATAGATCCTTTTTGAGGGACTGACAGGTATTCGGCAGAAAATTCAATAATTTCTGTGGGCTTTTGCGTCGGATGAACGCTTCCTTTCAAAGCGGATCGGTTGACCGTCTTGCTGCGAAGCGGTCGATCTTCTGTCGTCCAAGCAAGTTCGCCATCGCTCATGGTGAGGCCATCTTGCCCCTTGCCCCAATAAAGCCACCCGCGAGTGGCCGGAAGAAGGTCCGCGAAGTAGTTGCCGCCCCAGATAACCGCAGGAACCCCAAGAGACACGATATAGTTAAAGATCGAGGCATCCGGCCGCTCTGCGTCCCAGCCTTTCTTCTCATGATGCTTGCGATTGTGCTTAGGGTTCGCGCTGATAGATTTCTTTTGCCCGTCAATGCCGATGCCATAGGGCGGGTCGGTGATGACAGCATTCGGAAGCGATCCGGCCATTAGCTTGTCCACCGCGTCAATGCTTGTGCTATCCCCGCACATCAGCCTATGCCGCCCCAGCAGCCACACGTCGCCCTCAACCGTCACCGGCACCGCAGGCACCTCCGGCACCGCGTCTTCGTCGGTCATGCCCTCGGTTGGCTCGGCCAGGAAGTTGCCGATCTCGTCGGGATTGAAGCCCGTCAGGCTCAGGTCAAAGCCCTCGGCGTCCAGATCCTGTAATTCGATCTTCAGCATGTCGTTGTCCCAGCCGGCATCCAGCGCAAGTCGGTTGTCGGCGATGACATAGGCGCGCTTTTGCGCCTCGGTGAGGTGCGCGGCCTCGATGACGGGAAGCGTGGCCAGGCCCAGCTTCTGGGCTGCCATGACGCGCCCGTGGCCTGCGACGATGCCGTTCTGGCCGTCCACGATGATGGGGTTTAGAAAGCCAAACTCGCGGATGCTGGCGGCGATCTTGTCCACTTGCTGCGGTGAATGTGTGTGGCTGTTGCGGGCGTATGGGATCAGGTCTGCGACTGGTACTGTTTTATAGATCGGAAATTCTTTGTTCGCCGTCATGTTTTCCACCTCATCTCGGACAGTGCGGCCCGGTCGCTGGGCGCATTCTAACGCAAGGATGCGGCAAAAGAAAGCCCAGCCGAGGAGGAGCGGCTGGGCAAGTAGAGGCAGGTGTCCAACAGGGAGGTGTTGTGCTGACACCTTACCGCTTCACGGCGAGATATTCAAACATTCCTTTTCCGTGCCGCTTGCAGAACAGCAGGCACATGCCGGCATCTGAGGCTGCTCCGGCATCAAGGCGGTGCGGGCCTCCGCAGTGCTGTCCGATCCAGTAAAGAATGCGGTCGCCCTTCTTGGCCTCATGCAGGGCCAGAGGGAACATGCCGCGATGCAGGCCTGTGATGTCGGTTGGCTCTTTCATGGCGCCGATGGTGCCGCAAGACGGACCGCCGATCAAGGGCTGCCACGAAGTTAGAAGTTACACGCAAAGTTATCGGAGGCTCTAACTTCTGAAGCCTTTGGTTTTGTTTGATAAAAGAACTAAGTTAGAAATTAGAAATATATATATATATACTACTGCTTGCCCATATACCCCCTATAGGGGCATTTCTGGTGGTCGAATATGTCTTATGAGGGGATTTTTTTCTAACTTCGTAAGATGGTCATTTTCTCTTGCAATATCAATGGCTTGCGATGTTATCGGACCCGATATCTTCAGCGATAACTTCTAACTTCGCGGCAACCCAACAAAAAACGCGCCCGAAGGCGCGCTGCTGGTAGCTGTTGATGCGTCGCGGCATAGCCACCATCAAACGATGACCCAGATGTCGGCCACCTTGCCCTTCCAAGCCTTCTTGCCGCGCTCTTTGCGGATCATTCCGGCGGCTTCCATCTTCGCCAAGATCGCCTCAAGCGCGGCTGGTTTGATCTTCATGCGATTGGCTAAGACGCTGGTGGATGCGCCTTTGTCGGGGTCAATGTAATTCACGACGCGCGCAGCGATGGCTTCCTCGGGGCGGTCCTTGCTGTTGTCGTTGGCAAAGACCAGCTTGATCTTGGCATCCAGTTCGGCGCGGACATAGGCAAATGCCCAGCGCACATGCTCGGCGGTCCTGCGGCATCCGGGGATGGCGAGGATAAAGCTGATCTTGGCAACGATCTCATAGGATCGGCGGATCATCGCAACGGACGCCTCGCCGGTATTCTCGCCCATTTCCTCGGCGTAGGAATGCAGCCACTTGCTGACCTTGCGGAGCATCTCGCTGGCGTCGTCGTCGGTGCGGACCAGTTCGCGGTCGCCGGAATATTCGATGCGGCCACCGCTGTTCATCACGTCGAAATTGCCGCCGTGGAATATCTGCGCCAGCTTCAAGGCCAGCCCCTCGGGCATCGGGCGCTTACGGAAGGCGTCACGTTCTTCTGGGTTGTTGTCTGTCTCGGATACGATGATGGCGCGGCCAACGAAGCCTTGCGTTGCTGTTTCGCCATCCATGATCTGGTCAAAGGTTCCTGGCGTCGTGAAGCCGACCACCGACAGGAATGGGCGGTCCAAGCCCTCGTCAATCATTCGCAGCATCCGTTGGGCGCGGGCGGCCTGATCTTCGCGGCCATCGTCCTCTGCCTTGGCGGCGATTGCGCCGTAGAGCTTGCGGAGTTCGCGCTTGGTGTCGCCCTGCAAAAGCATCCGGCTATTGGCCTTTGAATAGCCCGACATGATCGCGCCGAAAACGCTCTCGAGATATGCCGCACCGCCGCGCTTCTGAGCATTACGGACCTTGATCAAAAAGATGCCGATCTCGTCTATGATGTAATACGCCGACTGATGTTCGATCAGGTTTCGCATGATCTCTTGCTCTGACTTAATGCCGCCTTGCAGCGCGTAATGCACGCCCGCCGCGATGTGCAGATCGGTGGTTGCCTGCATCACGGCTTCCTTGCCGGTGGCGGATGCAGCCACGCAAAAGGCAAGGAGGTTGGCTGTCACGCCGTCTCGAGCGTCCTCATGGCGCAGGCCGCCGATGTTCCCGATGGCGGTGATGGCGGATGCCACGGCCAAGCGCCGGCGCGGGAAGCGGCACTGGCTGTCGATCCATGCGGCCACGTCACCGACGAAGCCTGGCGGTGTCAGCAGATCAACGCCTTCGAGCGCGAAGGGCGGCGGAAAGCGGTCGTTGCGCTCCGGGGCTTCAGGCGCCGGCGGGGCGAAGTCCTCGGCGCTGAAGTCGTCGGAATAGGTCTGCGCGGGCTGGGCGCCAAACTTCGCGCCGTTATAGCCTGCCTCAAAGTCTGCGAAATCATCCGCGCTCATCTGTTTGTTCCTTTATCCACTTTGCAAACGCCGCCTGTTCGCCGGGCGACATGCGCTTAAACAACGCGCCAGCCAAGCGCTTGATTTGCCGCGAGGCAAACATGGCGTGGCCGCTGCTGATGCCTCCTAGTCGGTCGATGGAGGCCAAGGCGTAGCATTCCAACTCAGCCGGGTGCGCCGTCTCGGCCCAGAAGCGGGCATCTTCGCGGGCGGCACCATCAATGAGCGGCAGGATTGGCAGCCCAGCTTGATTGATTTGCAGCCAATCGTAGCAGGCCCACGCCACGGCTTCGGGGTCTTGCTTTGCAAATGCGCCGAGGTGGGTCAAGCATTGCTCCACAATGTAATCAGGAACACGCGGCAGATTGACCTGCTCTGGGCGGGCAGGTGCTGGCTTTGGCTTTTCAGCGACGGGTGCAGGGAAATCCCAGTCCATGTCAGCAGTCCATTGCGGTGAAGTAATCCGACAGGCTTTGCAGCGTGCGATGCGTCGGATTGTCGTTCTTGCCATCTCGAATGGCGGCCAGGGTGTTGCGGTGAACGCCGGTGGCGCTCGACACAATATCTAGCCTGCGATCCGCAAGCAGGCGCTTGATCTCGTTAAGTGTCAGCACGTCATGCTCTCCTTTTTTGTGCATCATGCCCTATTGACATGCCACGGCGCAATATGCAATGTCAACAGGCGGGATTTGGAGCGTGACCCGCCACGCAAGGCACAAGGTGCCAAACAAGAAAGGAACGATCCATGTCAATCATGGAGTTAGCGCGCAAGCCGGTGGACCGGCCTGTCATTGTAACTATTTGCGGCGATGCTGGGCGAGGCAAGACGAGCCTTGCAGCGGCATTCCCAAAGCCGATCTTCATCCGCGCCGAGGATGGGATGCAGGCGATCCCGGCAGGCAATCGCCCGGATGCTTTCCCGCTGCTGCAAAAGGCTGCTGACCTTTGGGAGCAGATCACGGCAATCATCCACGAGCCGCACGATTACCAGACGCTGGTGATCGACAGCGTGACCGCTTTGGAGCGGTTGTTCGTGGCGGATGTTCTGGCGCAAGATCCAAAGGCCAAGAGCATCAACCAAGCCCTTGGCGGATACGGTGCCGGAACGGCTGCGGTGTCTGCCATGCACCAGCGGGTTCGCAAGGGCGCTGGGCTGGCGAATGAAAAGCGCGGGATGCACGTTGTGTTCGTCGCGCATGCCGACGTCGAAACGCTGAAGCTGCCCGACGTTGACGATTACATGCGCTGGACGCTTCGCCTGCCGCCGAAGTCGCAGCCGCCCTACACGGACGACGTTGATGTCGTGGGCTTTCTGCGCTTGGTCACTTACACCAAGGGCGACGAGGGCGACCGCAAGAAGGCGATCAGCACGGGCGATCTGGAAATGGTTGTCCACGCCACGGCGGCCAACGTGTCCAAGAACCGCTACGGCATCACCGATCCGCTGGAATACCACCTCGGACAAAACCCGCTGGCCCGCGTCATCCCGTCTCTGGGCGGCGCTGCACCTGCACAAACCAAAACCACCAACGAAGGGGAAGCATGATGTCTTTCTGGGATCTCTCCACTGGCGAAACCGCCGCAAACACTGGCACCGAATATGAGGTGCCTTCGGGCAACATCGAACCGATCCCGGCGGGTTCGTCGGTGCTGGCCATGATCGATGAGATCAAATGGGATCGCAAGCTGTCGGGCGAGGAGTTTATCTCAGCGCGCTGGACGGTGCTTGCGCCCGAGGAATACAAGAACCGCAAGGTGTTTCACAAGCTGTGGGTCACTGACGCAGACCCCGGCGCGAAGGATGAAGCGGCTGCCAAGAACAAGCGCGACAAGGCACGCAAGATGCTGGCCGCCATTGACGCAAACGCGGGCGGCAAGCTGACCGCAAAACCGGGCATCCCAAGCACCGACGATCTGGCGATGGCGCTGACCAACAAGCCGATGATCTGCACGATCATGACGTGGTCGATGCCAGACAGCCGAAACGGCGGAATGATGCACGGCAATTGGGTTTCTGCGGTGGCTTCGAAGGCATCGAAGGACATCCACATTGCGGAAGCCAAGCCTCTGCCGGCAGGCGGGTCTGGCATGGCGTCAGGATCGCGTGATGACTTCGGCGCAGGCGCTGCCGGTGGCAGCTATCGCGCGCCGGTGATGGATGACGAGATCCCGTTCGCTCCGCAGTTCCTGTGATGTGAATGGATCGCCCAGCGCCGTGAAGGTTGGAGCCGATTACCCTGAGCATTCAGAGGCGCGGCGCTGGGCAAACAAACTTTAACCGATTGGAGCCGGAAATGGAACAACGCAGTCTAGCATGGTTTGAAGCACGGGCAGGGCGGATCACGGCATCTGTCGTGGGCGCGATCCTGGGCCATGCGCCCTATGCAACGCGCGAGGACATCATGCGCCGCTTGGTGCGCGCGTATCACGGGGCGCCCGAAGAATTTGAGGGCAACATCGCCACGGAATACGGCACGCGCAACGAGGCTGGCGCGCTGACCGAATACATCATGGAAACGGGCAACGAGGTCGAGCAGATCGGCTTTGTGAATTACGAGCATTGGGCCGGGTGCAGCCCTGACGGGTTGATCGGCGAGGACGGCGGGCTTGAGATCAAATGCCCGTTTGGCCTGCGAAAAGATGAAGCGCCAGCGTTCAAGCCGCTGAAGGAACAGCGGCACTATTACGACCAGATCCAGTTTTCGCTCTGGGTCACGGGGCGAAAGTGGTGGGATTTCTATCA
>ERZ869921.1095-NODE-1095-length-12461-cov-5.442528_pt1 | contig 12461 bp, 16 predicted proteins | sample MGYA00579310_ERZ869921 | MGnify/ENA primary metagenome ERZ869921 (study PRJEB32216, sample SAMN09231816) | wastewater metagenome | place: USA: Maryland | collected 2016-06-21 | study: EMG produced TPA metagenomics assembly of the PRJNA472060 data set (Reclaimed...
CCTTGATCATCCGCAGCGCGTGAGCGGCATGCTCACAGAACATCATCTTGTTGTGCAGCTTGTGATTGCTGTCGCTGGTCCCGAACTTGTGCGCCGGGAAGGCGCCATCTGGCAGATACGGATCACCGCCGACCGGCTCGATATAGGCTTCATCGTAGATGACGCCGGCAATCGTCATGCTATTGCGATAGGCAAGGCCGCCACGGATCGCGAGCAAGGCGCGGTCCACATAAGCCTGCCCAGTGACGCCGACGCCTTGGGCAATGCCGTTGCACGCGACCGTTGAGACCTGCTTTTGCTTCGATACGTCAACCTTGCGATTGTCTGTCCCGACGCCAACCGCCGAGACGCCCTTTTCAAGTTGCGACTTCTCGGTGTCGTCCAGAAAGTGGCCGGCAACCGGAACGGCTCCCATGCTCGCGGTGCTGAACTTCGTGAAGAACGGCACGGCGTCGTTCGTATAGATCGCCTTCGGCCCGATGGCAGGGGTTGGGCCGTCGAGCGTGACGAACTCGTTCCAGCTTTTCGTCATCGCCCTATCCCACGTAGACGATGATCAGGATACCGTCGCCACCGGCACCGCCTGTTCCTGCAGCGCCAGCGGAAGAGCCGCCGCCACCACCGCCGGCACCGAGACCGCCGATGCCACCATTCCCCGCGAAGCCGCCGCCACCGCCGCCACCGCCCGCACCGTTGAAGGTTCCCGCGACACCGGAATAGCTCCACGTCGAGGTCGATCCATTGGCGCCATTGATGCCGGTCCCACTGAGTCCGCCGCCACCACCGCCGCCGCCCGAACCGGCGCCAGCCGCGACGCCCGCCGTTCCGCCAGAACCACCTCCGGTATCGGACAGGTTTGTTCCACCGACACCACCCACGCCAGAGGTCGCGGCCGTTGCGTTCGTGACGCCGCCACCATGCGCGCCGCCGCCTGCGCCGCCGTTTCCACCGCCAGTCTGGCCCGCCTTGCCGCCGTTATTTGCGCCGCCCAGGGTCGCCGTATTGGCCGCGCCGCCGCCACCGCCGCCGCCTCGATTGCCGGTGTTAGTCGTGCCGGCACCGCCAGCGGCGCCGCTGCGAAGCGTCGTCCCCGTGCTCGAGCCAGATGCGCCGGCCGCGCCGGCCGTTGCCGTCGTGGTATTGCCGCCGGCCGCCGCCGATACCTGGGTTACATCGCTGCTGTCCTTGAGGAACGTTGCGTTCCCAGACCCACCAGCACCGATCTGCACATTGATGGTAGAGCCCGGCGTCACGGCAACATTCAGCTTCTCGGCGTAGGCACCGCCGCCGCCTCCACCGCCCGTCCGCGTATTCGCGACGCCATTACCGCCTGAGCCGCCCGGCCCAAGCGCCGACACCTGCAGCAGGGTTGAGACGTTGGCGGGCACGGCCCACGTCGTCGTTCCGGCCGTCAGCACGGCGACCTTGGTCGAAACGCCGCGCGCCGTGCCGGCCGCCGCCATCAGGATGTCGTGGAAGTTCATCAGGTGGTGAACTTTCCGAACGCGATTGCTGCCATGTTGGCGCCCGTGGTGATTTTCCACGGTCCGCTGACGCTTCTCGCGCCGATGGGCACCGTGCGCGGCCCAAGGTCGCTCAACGTGCCTGCCGTGTAGGTGAAAATCACCGTCGAGCCGTCCAGGATGGTCGTTGTTCCGGCCGCGACCGCCGCAGGCTGCAGAACAACATGCGAGAGGTAGTCGCCTACCGCGCCGTTGCCGCCGATCACCTGTGCCGTCTGCCCAGCCGCAACAGTCTCGTATTGCAGGCGCTCGCTATCGGATTCAGTGGCCATTTTCTTCTCCTACGTGCCGATGCCGGCGCAAACGTTGATGGTGGTGGTCGTGCTTCCGGCGCAGATCGCGGCCACGTACATCGGCGCCGGGCCGACGAAGGGCGGCGTCAGGACTTCCTTCGTGCCGGCAAGGATTTCGTAGCTCGCATTCGTAGCGACCACGCCGGACTTGCCGAACCGAACATAAGCCGACGACGACCCGCTATTACTGACGACGACGCGGCTGCGAGGATCGGTCATTCCGCCCTCGAGGCCGGGGATGGGCGCCGATCCGGTTGTGCCAGTGACCGAGATGCGCGCACCGGCGCCGCCAGCATACGGCGTGAACGCCTGTAGGTTCTGGATTACGGATTCGCTCATGTGGTCGGAAGCTCCTCGATGATGAGGGTTGTCTGGTTGACGCCGCCGTACTTCCGGCCACCCGAGATGCCGTTGATCGTGACGGCGCCGGCTGCCGAGCCCACGCGGATCGTGTAGGTGTGCGCGCCGGCCGAAGGCGTGTATTCCCAGATGGCTGTCTGGCCGTATGGGTTGTCGGCGTTGGTCGTGAAACCGTGCGCCGCGACCGCATTGGCCGCGCCATCAACGAACAGGGCGATGCACCCGGCGTCGTTGCCGACCTCGATTGACCCGTTGACGGTAATGCGGATGCGGTTGCCCGCCGTCCCGACCGTGAACGCCTGCGAGAAGATTTGCTTGCCCTCGCCAACCTGCGGGATCGTGTCGTCATACGGGATGATCATCCCGGTATCGGTCGAGTAGGCGGTCAAGACCGAGCGCACCGGAGCCGCCAGAACAGACCCGGCGCCGCCCCTGTCCTTGCCCAGCACGCCGGTCAGGACGCCTGATGTTTCGATGTCGATCTGTTCCCACGAAGCCGTCGTGCCGCTACTGAGCAGGACACGATCCGCCGCTCCTATCGCAAGGCGGGACTCTTCACCGTCTGCGTCGCCGATGATGAGGTCGCCTTCGGTCGTGATGATCGTGGTGGTGGGGACCAGCAGCGGATCACGGGTCGCAATAGTCACGTTCGCAGCGGTCTTGTAGACCACCTTGTAGTCGGTCGTGCCCAAGTAGATCGACCCGAACCGGCCGGCGCTGTCGGCCACGACCGGGTTGGTGTTCAAGCTCCCCGCGCTAAGGTCCGACTGCGCGTAGGTGTTCTGCAGCGTCGTCGTGCCGGTGGTGTAGAAATACAGCTTCGCGCCGGCAATCGGATCGCCGTTACCGTCGATAGCCTGGAAGAAGGGGTCAAACAGGACGGCCATGTGCTATGGTGCCTTCATGCAGTATTTGCAGTGCGCGGTTTCCATTGCCGCCGCCTTCGCCTTTGATCGCTGGCAGGCGAGCGCCCCGCTCCCGACAATGCAGTCATGGTTGCTGTGCATCCTGATCGTCGGATTTGGCGCGGCGTGGTTGTTCACGGTCATCACGGTGCGCCTCGCCGACTCAGCGCGTTCTGGCCGCCTCGGGCTTCTTCTGAGGCTTGCCGGGCGAGTTCGCCGGCCGCGTAGGCGGTGAAGTCGGTATTCCCCACCATGTTGTTCGTGAGGTATGCCTGACCAGTTGGCGACGTGTAGGCGCGGGACAGTAAGTTCATGACGCCGATCATCGGCCACTCGAGAGGATTGAGGGCGAGCTGGCGCGTCGCCGTGCCTGAATCGGGCACGCGCTGTCCGATGCTGTCGCCGATGCGGGACAATTCGTTGAGTTGCCCGCGCCCTCGTCCGTATCCTTGAGGGTCTGCCTGCTTCACCGCGCCCTTGAGCGCCCCGAGCGGGATGTTGCCGGCCGCCCTGTCGGCCTGAGTGCCGCCGCCCATCGCCTTGTCGATGGTCACGAGCGCCTGATACTGACGACGCACCTCCTGCCAAGCCTGCTGTAGCGGTCCCGACGTGCTGCGGGTGGCCGCATCGTCAAGCGCAGTCTGAAGAGCGCCCAAGGCTTCCTGAAGGTCGGGGTTCTTGCCCGCCGTGCGAATGCGCCGACCTATATCGGAGCGGATGCGCTGGTAGACTTCGCCCGCAATCTGCGGATTTGCGCCGGCCGCCGTCTGCTGCATCAACGGCAGGAGGTCGTCAACGTAAGAGTTGAACACCCTTGAGACATCGGTCGGAAGGCGTCGGCCGTAGTCGTTGGCGACGCCGAGAATATCCTGTGCAAACTGCCGATCGACGTTGATCGTCGTCTGCTGCGCAAGCGTGTCGAACTGGTTTCCGAGCGTGCGGAACGCTTGATCAATTGTATCCGGCGATGCGTCGGTCGCGTTGACGCCAGCGCGCTCCAGCGCGGCGCGATTGAACTGCTGGCGCTGCTCCGTAATCATGTTGCCCATGCGCGCGGAAGATCCGGGCGTCTTCGCCATGACATCCTCGAACGAACGCAGCGCCGGGCTGCCAGTGCGCTGCGCTGGCGTGAGCGGGATGCCTTCATTCCCGGCCGCCGTCGCGAGGCGCTGTTCCTGCGGCGTCAACTGGTTCTGGAATGGCGACATGAGAGCGCCACGGCCCACGGAAGCCGCTACAGGCACCGCCGCGCTGGCCGCCAAGCCGAGCCACGGATTGTCCGTCGCGCCCGTCACGGCGCCGCCAACGCCACCCGCGACGGTCTGCATGACCGGCTGGGCTGCGAGCGTGCTCGCTACGCCCTGCGTAGCCGTGCCAGCGCGAGCCGTATTGGCGACGATGGAAGCCGGGGCGATGATCGACAGGGCATTGCCGACGCCCTCACCGAGGCCCTGAGCGATCTTCTCTGCGCGCGAGGCAGGCTCAACGCGGGTCGGTCCATCCGCGCTCGTAATGCCGAGCTTGCCGGGGATGCTCGCGAGGAAGTTCGTCACCTGCCGGCTGGGCGCTTCCGCGTCCTGGCTGACGATCCCGAGCTTCTTGGCTGCCCATCCCGAAATATCCAACGGGGCGAGCGCGGCGCCGTACAATGCGTCGCTGACGCCTTGAGCGCCAGCGCCCACGACACGCCCTGCCTTCTCACCGTCCGTGAATTGGCGAGGCTCCCAATCCTGCACGCCAGCGCCACCAGCCGGATCGTAGGTCATGGGCTGCGGCTTGTCCGGCAGTGCGTACTTGGCGTACGGATTGTCGGCTTTCGGTGCGTATTCGGCGTATGGGTTCGCCATCTAGCGCCCCAGTACCTTGGCCGCCGCGCCGGGGCCGAATATCTCATCGAACATCGCGCGCTCGCCGGGGTTGGCCTTCAGGCGGTCAACCGCCTGTTGTGGATAATCGCCGCCAGACGCGCCGGGCGGCTTGTAGGAGTTTCCAGCCGCTCGTGAAATGCCATCAATTGCAGTCACCCGATTTTCGGCTTTCTGCTTCAGAACAACCGGCGAATCTCCAGGACGCGGGAAATACTGCTTTTCGGCGTTCTCAAACTCCGTATCTGAAATGACCGCGCCCGATTCACGCCGTAGCACGGCGTTGATGAAGTCGCGCCGCGCCTGCTCATAAAGCTGGTACTTGTCATCCTGCAGGTAATTTCCGGCGCCGAACGGGATTTTCTCAAGCAACTTGCCTTTTGCGTCGAGCCCCGCGCTACCGACGTTCTGAATGATAGCGTCGGCCTTGCGCATGCGGTCGGCATAAAGCGCGGCGTTGGCTTGCCCTTCCGTCATGTTTTGCGGTTTGGGTGGCGTAATAGGAATCATGCCCGGCTGGGCGGTCGGCGCGGGCGATTGAGTAGGCGCAGAAGGAGATGGAGCCGCGCCGGGTATCTTGACTGCAGTTGGCGGCGATGCGGGGGCCGTCGGAGGAGGTGTCAATGGCTGCACCTCGCCGCCTTGCGGCTTCCCGAAGATGCCCGAAGGCGTCATGAACACGATAGACCCGTCTGCTGGGTTCACCACTGTCTTGCCCGCCGCCAGTTCGGCCGCCTGCTGCGGCGTCAACGTGCCATTTGCAATCAGCATGTTGAGCGCATTCGCCTCTACGCTTTGACCGGGGAACGGGCCGGAACCTTGTGGTTTGTCGGCTGGACCGCCTGGGATCGGCTCAAGGCTACCGTCTGCGCGGGGGCGATAGCCGGATGGCGGCTGCTGCACCTTCTGGATTTCCAGATAATCCGGCTCGCCGTTCGGCCCCTGAACATAGAGCCGGCCCTGGCTGTCGTAGATCGGCAGGCCGGTTTTGGGCGTAATCATCACGCGGAAGCCGGGGCGGACCTGCCGGACGATCTCGCGAACCGAGCGAACCTCGGGAGAGAGTTGGCTTTCGGGCGTGACCCTCACGCCACCGGGCGCAACAGGCGTGCCGCTGCCGTCTGCCTGTGGTGTGTCGCCTTGGGCGATGGGGCCGGGGACGCCACGAGACGGGCCGCCAGCCTGCGGCATCGGCACGGGAGGCGGGTTGCCTGCCGGGAATAGCGCCTGCGGCGGGCCTGGCATCTGCGCCATGGCCGGACCGTTCGGCACGAGTCCGGCTGGCCCATTCGGCATTCCCACGGGCGGAAGGCTGCTTACGATCTGACGGAGCTTCGCCGTGTAATTGGGGTCGGTCGCATAGCCCGAGCGGCCCATGGCCTCGATCTGCGCATCCAGCCCTTGAGCCTGCAAGACGGGGGCATAGCGCGAATTGGTCTTCAAAAACTCCGCATAATCGCGCGCCGATGCGCCGGGGTCGGCGTAGGTGCGGAAAGAATCCTGCGTCTGATAGAGGCCACCGCCCGCGCCGGCTTCCTGCGTGGGCAGAACTTGGCCGCCCGCCCTGCCGTGCGACTTGACGCCGAAGTAATTGTTGCCCGGAGCGGACGCGCCGTAGCCCGTTTCCAATGCCGACTGCGCAATCACGAGGCGCGGGTCCAGCCCAGTCGCCTTTGCCACTTCTAGCGCATGCGGCGTCATCGTCTGAATGAACGCCTCACGGTTGGGAGCGGCGCCGCCGCCACCAGATGGCGCAGCGCCAAGCGGCGTGGGTCGGTTCTCCTCGATCTTCATCTGCTCGAGGATCGGAATCGCCATGGAGCGCTGCGAGCGCAGCATCCCGTCAAGGCCGGGGTTGTATTCGGGCGGCAGGGAGTCGAGATTGAATCCGCGCCTGATGCCATCCTCGCGCATCTGGCGGTAAATACCGGGACGCGATGCCGGGTCGGCCTGCAGGATGGCGTTTGCCGCCTGTGCCGTGTATTCGGCCGCGTCCTTCGCCTTGGCCCGCTGCGCGCCGTCCATCCTACCGAGCATGGTGGCAATCGACGCGGCGGTTTCGGGCGCATTGGCCGCCAGCTTCCCGAAGGCGCCCTGGTCGCCACGCAGCGCCGGCTCGATGTACTGCTGAGATTCCTGTCGGCGCCGTTCGGCGTCGGCCTCGCGCCGGCTGCGGCCTTGCTGATAGGCCGCGCTCGAGCCCGCAAGGAGGGCGTTACCGACGTTCGGGAACTGCAGCTCGGACATCAGGCGTTCCCCGTGAAACATTGACGGGCGCCGCGCTTTGCCGTCAGGATGGCGGTATGCGGTACATACTGGCGATAGCGATTCTCCTGGAGGGCTGCGCGAAGGAACCTCAGAGCGCCACTCCGAGCGCGCCCTACACGGGCCCGCCCCTCATCATGAGCGGCTGGACGCCACCTCCGCCCGCGCGGCCAGCCTACCAGCCGACCATCATTTGCTCCCACGTAGGGAACTTCACGATCTGCAATTAGGGCGATCATTACGCCCACCCAGGAATGCCGAACTTGCCGCCGCCGCCGCCGTAGGTGAGCAACGAAAGCGCGTTCTGGAAGCCTTGCCCAATGCCAGACCCGAGCGCATTGGCGCCCGCCTGTTGGAAGCCGCCCTGAGCAATCAGCGCGTTATTCTGCATCCCTGTCGCGGCAAGGTTGCTGCTGTTCTCGCCCATTGCTGCGGCTTGGCCCTGCCCGCTCACGCCCGCGAGCTTGTTGAACCAGTTGTTGTATTCGCCGCTCGCGAGATTGCCGCCGAACTCCTGCGATGCCTTGACCTGCTTGCCGCTCAACAGGTTGCCACGTGCTGCGGCCGACTGGTCGAGCGCCTTCTGTCCCTGCTGCAGGCGAAATTGATAGTCCGGCGTGGTCTGGAACCGCGAGAATGCGTTCTGCTGGTCGCCCTGCCAGTTGCTCCCGTCGAGACGGAGCCCACCGTAGCCCTGCCCGTCCTGCACGAGCTTGCCCAAGCCGAGAAGCTGGCCGATGAGATCCTGTGCGCCCTGCCCGGTCTGGAACCACGAGGAAAGGTTCGCCTCGTTGCGATGGCGGATGAAATCGGCATTGCCTGCCGCCTGCCCAGCGAGGCCGGCTGCTGCGTCCGATCCGCCTTTCGAGATTAGGCCGCCGATGATTGATGCTGCAGGCACGGTTCCGCTCCTTGCGTGAGGACCTTACGGAAAGTCCTCTCGGCAGGGCTGAAACCAGCCGCCCGGTAGAGCCGGGCCAGAGCTTCGCTTCGCTTCCCTTCTTCGGCTACCGCGTCGAACATGACGGCGCCGTGTTCAGAGACGAGTAATTCTAGCGCAGAAAACATCTTTCGGCCAATGCCTTTACGAAACGGAGGCAGGACGTACCAGAAGACTTCGCGCGCCATCATCACGCTATGATTGGAGATCATCGGCGCCACGTCGGCCGCCGCCATGCCGATGATGCGGCCGTCCATTTCCGCCACCAGCACGAGACCTCGAGGGCCGAGCGCGGCAACGGTATGGGCGAAGCTCACCGGGTCGAACGGGAACTGAGCGCCGTAGCCCGCCTCGTCATGGAACTGCGAGCCGAGCGCCATCAAGACCGGGCCGTCGTCTGGAACGGCGAGGCGGATCATCGAAGCACCATCAGGAGCGCCGTCATCAGGCGCGTGGGCGTGCCGTCATCGTTGACCAGTTGCGCCTCTCCGTTCGGAATGATCCGCGCGCCTCGCGCCTGCAGTTCGCGACGAAACCGGGGCGTTGCCTTGCCGCCCGCGCCCACCACCGGATCGGTCGCCAACAGGCCGGGCAAAACGCCGAGCAATGCGGGTGTCGGACGGCCAGCGGCGTCCACCAGGGCAACGGATGGATTCGGCATCATGGGCCGATCTCCACGCGGAAGCCGTACCACGCCTGTTTTACAGGGTCGCTGGACGCGAACTCTAGCGTCCGCTGGCGGAAGGACCCGAGCCGGCGAAACAACGCCCTGCTGCCCGTCTGGCCCGTAGCGCCAAGGTCCGCCCGGCGTTCGTTGCCCCAGCTCTTGCCGCCATCGTCCGACCAGCGCAGCACGACCTCGGGGGCGAGCCCCTGCCCGCTTGTCCGGCCTACGCCAAGCTCACACTCAAGCTCGACCTCCGTCATGCGGACCCGCTTGCCCTCGCCGAATAGCGGCGGCGTGCGCCCGACGCGGCGGATGGCGTCGCCAGCCTCGACGTAGGTGTCCATATCGACTTCGCAGACGTGGCCGTTGTCCGTCCCGGCAAATACCTTGCCGAAGGCGACCGCAAGGCAGTTGACCCGCCATACGGCCTTGTCGAGCGATGTCCCGGACTGCCGATGGTGCCACTTGGTCGTGACGGCATCATAGGCCACGGTGAAGCCGAGCGTCGGGAACGTCAAAATGTAGAACGTGTGCCCGCCTTGACTGTAGGTCATGCCGAAGGCGTCGCTCACGTCGCCGGTCCTGATCGCCTCCTCAAGCCAATGCTCGCTGATGCGGATGGGCTGGTAGCCCTGCGACCGATAGACGATGCGGTCATCACCCAGCCAGAACACGGACGAATCCAGTTTGGCCGCACTCAAGCCCGCTGCCGTCCCGCGCTCGATCACCGCACCGGGGATGCGCTCGTAGGGGAACGGAAACGCGCCCGTATTCGCCCATACCTCGATCCGGGTTTTCTTGAGCAGCACGAGCTCGCGGTGGGACACGATCACCCGCAACAGGTCGGACGGGTCGCTTTCCGCCGTCGCGAAGTCGAGCGGATCGATCACCGTCCCGTTGTAGAGGTCGCACAGGAAGAATTGCGCCGAGTCGGCTTGGCTCCAGACGAAGTAGCCGTCCGAATAATCGATCGATGTTGCCCCGTCGTCGGGATAGCCGGACTCAACCAGCGTAACGGTCGTCTCAACCGTCTCGCCGCCATCCATGACGGTAGACGCCCGATTGACCCGGACATCGCCGGCCACAGTGACCGCCACCACGTAGCCGTTGGGATTGACGCCGCCCATCGTCGCTTGCAGCGATATGACGTTGCCTTCCGAACTCGCGAGGTAGTCGGTCTGCGTGTCGTTGATCTCCTCCACCACGTCGGCCGCCGTAGACGCATTAGAGACGGCCCAATTCACCGGGTTGGTCAGGATCGAAACCGAGTTGACCGTAATGTCGGAAATCTCATTCGTGCCGGCATCGAACGTGCCGCCCGTGATTTTGAAGGACGCCCGCGCGTAGGTCGTGCCGACGATATACGTCTTGCCGTTCGCCAGGATCGCGAGTTGTCGCCCGTTGTCGGACATCATCGCGTCGCCGGATGGCTCGATCACGTCGCCCGTGCAGAGAACCTTGGTCCCGTCCGATGCGACGCGCCAGAGCTGCTGCCCACTCAGGACCCACAGATAGCCCAGCGCCTCCCGCATGGCGCGGATGCGGCCCGTCCCTGCCCTGTAGGTCCGCTTCAGCCCCGGCGTTCCGTACAGCACAGCCTTCAATGGGTTGTTCTGGCCGATCACGAGCGCGGGTGCTCGAGCGCCGATGGGCGGAATCTCGGGGTACAGGTTGATGAGCGTCGCGCCGTCGAGAGCGCGGCTGCGCTGCTCTGCCGACCCGAACGCGATGGCGGCGCGGGGCACCTAGACGAACCTGCGAGGAAGGAGCATCGGGTCGGTGATGCCCGGCCGCTGCATCCAGTAGGCCGCCTGTAGCTGGGCGCGGGCGTTTTCGATCTCCAACGCCAAGCCGGGGTCGATGCCCAGCCCGAACTCTATCGCCAATTCCTTTGACAGCATCAGCACGAGGTTGCGCAACTGCTCGTCCGGCATGTTGACCGTATCGGTGGCCGAAAGCGTCGCGTGCGCGTAGTAAATCCCCATCGGGCCGAAGCCGTGCATCATGTCGTTCATGATCTGGAGCGCGTCTACCGCCTCCGATGCCGTGAACGTGCCCTCATCGGCCAGAACGGTTGCCCGCTTGCCTGCCCGGTTGATGATGTCGGTTGCGGTTGCCATCAAATCACACCAGCGCTGGAACGACGCGGAACCGGCCACGACAGACCGTCGAGATGAGGCTTCCGCTGCCATTGTAGGAGCGCGCCACGTACTCGTAGTCGCCTCCCGCGTTGCGCGTGACCTCAGCCGGGACCGTAATGGTGAACTCGCCCGCCGCAGCGTCGCTCAACGTGCCTTCCAGGGTGACGATGGCATCGGGGCTGTAGGGATACTGCGGATCACGCCCGATGCTGACGAGCACCGTCTTGCCGGCAAGGCTCACCGCATCGTTGTCCGCGTTGCGCGCGTGGAGGGTGACGGTGCGATCCTCGCCCGCGTCTACCTCGATATGCTCAACGTTCGGCATCGGGCACCTCGACCTTGCGCGGGCGGCCGGGCTTGCGCTTGACTAGACCGTCGAGCGCCTTCACCTGCGGCGCGAGATAGGCTTCGTTGGCGGCGGCGAACGCGCGCACCTCGTCCATCTCCACCGCAACAGGATGGCCCGGTAGCGGCTCCGTCAGCGTCCAGCCGGACGGCACATCGCCCATGCAGTCGAACCGCGCCCGGTTGCCCTCGGGACCTACCGCGTAGCGCGGCCATAGGCGGGGCTTGGGGGTTTTGGGGGCGCTCACTACGCAGCTTCCTCAAATTCGCTGCCGCCCGGTTGACGCATCAGCCAGCGGTGCAGATTGCCGGGGTATGACTTGGCGTTCCCGTCCTTGTCGATGCCGTGATGCGTCAGGTCTAAGTCCGGGATCAGCACAATCTCCCCGCCGCACGCGCGCCAACGCCGCGAGAAGGCATAATCCTCGCCATACCAGACGCCCTCGTGTGCGCCATGGTTGAATAGGTCGACGCTGGCGTTGTAACTCACGCCATAGACCAGTTCGGGGTACGCCTTCATGAAGCGATCGACCGCTGCTGCCGTGATCTTGAGGAAGCCGGCCGGCACCTTTTCGCCAACAAGATTGCCGTCGCGACGGACAATTGGCCGTCCCTCAGCATCGCCAGCGATGAAGGACATATATTCTTCTGTGTCCTTCTTGAACCGATAGGTCCCGGCCACAACGTCGCCGTCCGTCGTGATCAGGCGCACCAGATTATGCGCCCGCCAAGACAGGTCGTGATCGATAAACACCACTGCATCGGCCTTGGCGTCGAGCGCCTTGCGCAGCATCGTCGCGCGGGCGTGCGATATGTAGGGACAGCCGACCTCGAACACAGTTTGATGCTCTATGCCGGCCGCCTCCATCGCCGCCACCGACGACTTCAGCGCATCCACATACGCCGGATACGGCTGAGAGAGCGTCGGTGTGGCGATTACGACCTTCATGGTCAGGCCGAGCCCTTCCAGAGGCCGAGAGCCGTCAGAGTGTTCATGACTTCGATCAGTGCCGCCTTGGTGTTGGTGTCGAGCGCCGTGCTGGACGCCGTGCCGAACACGGACGTTGCCTGCGCCGCGCCGGAACGCTGCACGATGGGCGTGGCGAGACCATAGAAGCCGATCTTGTCGGTAGTCGAACCGCCGAAGTTTGCGCCCT
>ERZ869921.1096-NODE-1096-length-12460-cov-5.796937_pt1 | contig 12460 bp, 9 predicted proteins | sample MGYA00579310_ERZ869921 | MGnify/ENA primary metagenome ERZ869921 (study PRJEB32216, sample SAMN09231816) | wastewater metagenome | place: USA: Maryland | collected 2016-06-21 | study: EMG produced TPA metagenomics assembly of the PRJNA472060 data set (Reclaimed...
GACGACCTTGCTATTCAGAACACCGCCGACGAATTGACGGTCGCGGTGCAAGGCTTGCTTGGACCCAACATCGTGAGGGTTGCGGGCGACACAAACACCGGCAGCCTGTTCGTCCTCACGACCGACGAGCCGACCGTTGTGTACCCGTTCCAGCAGACGATGCAGGCCAACAAGATCGTTGCGAACGCTTGGTTCGATCGTTGGGAGTTTCCCGGCCTCGCGCGTATCTGCGACATCGGAACGCTGAACGGCGTGCTCTACATCCTCGGCGAATTGGCTGGCGGCATGGGCTACGTCTTGGAGGGAATGTCGATCGGCACCACGCTCACGTCGAGCGATGGCACGATCGCGCCCACGGGCGGAACGTCTTCGATCACGGGTGAAGTCGCGCCGATCACGGGCGAAACCATCTCGTACGAGGTGCTGCCAATTGCCTAGCTTCACCGTGCACCTTGACCGGCGCTATCAGCTCACAGCGCACATCAACTCGGGCCACTCGCGCTGGGCGCTCCCGTTCCACGACACAGCGGTGAACTGCCTTGTGGTGGGCGACGGATTCGGGGACGCCGGAACCGTCTACCTCGCGGGCACAATTGACGGTGTGGTCTACAACGACTTCAGCATCACGGCGGGCTACCTCACGCTGAACGCGAACACAATCGACTACACGGCGCACGAGTGCACGATGGGCTCGCTCTACTCGATGGAGCTTGAGCCGACGCGGCCGTTCTATCGGGACCGGGAAGGCAACGCAGATCCGATCACGCGAATCGGCGTGCGTCACCTTGACGTGTCCTACTACAAGTCGTCAGGCTTCCGCGTCCGTCGCGAGATGGCTGGGCGCGCCGACAAGGACAAGACGTTCGCGGGTGACGGCACCGTGACGGCAACGGGCAAGCTGCGCGCAAACCTGAACGGCAACACCAACGACGCGACGTGGAAGATTCTGTCGCTTCCAAGCGTGCCAAAGCGTGTGGTGATTCCGAGCATCCGATTCGACGTTGACGCAAACGCAAGGAGAGACGGCTAGTGAGCTTTGATCCGATCACGATGGGAGCGGCGGGCGCACTTCTTGGCGGCGCACTTTCCATCGGTCAGGCAGGCTCGCGGAACAGCCAGATCAAGTCGCAGCAGGGCGCTCTCTCCAACTCCGCCCGCGTGCAGGCCGCACAGCTTGCGGATCAGCGTTCGCAGCAACTCGAGGAGCGTCGCCTTGAAGCAGCACAATTGGCGGGACGTTTGGCGACCCAGACGGCTGGTGCAGGTGTTGGCTTCGGCACGACATACGCAGGACTTGATAATGCCATTGCCACCAGCCTCGCGCGTGCATCGACGAACATCGACCGGAACTACCAGAACTCGCTCAACGCACTGCAGGCTGGAACGCAATTGAGCAGCGACCAGCTTGAGGCCCAGCGTCAGAACGTGTTCCTGACCGGGCTGACGGGTTCGCTCTCGGGCCTGACGACGGGCCTGCAGATCGGCGGCGCGGTTGACGAATACAACAAAAGAATCGCCGAGAGGCGGACCCCGACAACGCCCACGCGCGGCTACTACGGCAAGGAATACACCATTTGAGCCAGTACAGCGTGTCCCCGGTCGCACTGAACGCGCCCGGCCTTCCGTTCTCGCCCGTCGTCTATCAGGACCCCGATTTCGTCGCCTTGCTCACGTCGTTCGGGCTGGCGGGGCAGGCGGCATCGACCCTTGGCGAGCAGCACGCGCGGGACCGTCATTTTCGGGACCAAGAGAACGCGAAATCGGACGAGATTGATCGGGCGGTGTGGTCGCGGGCGGCAAACGAGGACTCGGCAACGATCCGGCTCGGCATCCGCAATGGCACGGTGAAGCTCCCCGCCGGCGCGGAACCGGGCAAGTTCGCCGACGAGCTCGTGAGCGCGCACCTCGAACGACTTGGCCCAGTGAGTGAAGCCGGACGACAGGCCTACATGCGATCGACCGGGGAGGTCGCCGAAGCCTTGGCGACTCAGTCAGCGATCGACACCGCAAAGGACCGGAACAACTTCGCGGACGCCCTCTCGAATCAGGCGTATCTCAGCGACGATCCGGCCGCAGCGGTGAAGTCGGCGATGGGCGCCGGGTTCGATGAGACGGCCGCGTATTCCAAAGTCGTGATGCCCGCACTCAAGACGGCCGCACAGCTTGGCGACGCGAAGAAGTTCGAGCGGCTTTCGGCCACTCTCCCCGCCGGAAAGTTCGATCAGGACGTGTTGATCTTGCAGCGGCACCTGAACGCTGTGCAGGTCGATCAGGCGGCGAAGACACAGGACGCGATCCGGGCGGGGTTCCAAGCCCTTGAGAACGACAACGCGCCGACCGCTCAGATGCGGCAGGAGCTTGAGCAGATCAAGCCGCGATTGACCCCGGCCAACTACGACCAGATCAACCGGCAGATTGAGTCGATCGAGAAGGCCCGCAACCTCGAAAGCAAGACGATCGGGCTGGATGCGGCGTACGGCGCGGTTCGTCGCGGCGGCTCACTTGAGGACGGCGACAAGATCATTCAGGCGATGGGGCTGGGCGAGAAGGAAACCGCAGAGGCGCAGGACCATCTGCGCGGGGCGTTCGCCGAGCGCGTGCGCGAAGAGCGTGCCGCGGCAGAGGCGAGTGGGCGGCAGGCGGTGTATCAAGAGGCCTTCATGGGGGCGCAGTCGGGTGTTCCGCTTTCGCTGGCACAAGATCGGACCTTCGCGGTTGGCGACAAGACCGTGACAGTCACGCGCTCCGAGCAGATCGAAGCCGTCACCGAGATGGCGATGATTCGTCTCGCGCAAGGCAAGCAGCCAGCAGACGCAATCGTCGCCCAAGCACACTGGCTGTCCACCAACGGAGTTGAGAATCCGCGATGGAAATCGCTGGTGCACGCCGCCTTCACGTCGTCCGGCAACCTTGAAACCGCTGGCTCAGCTCCGACCTCGACCATCGAGGCGCTAATCCTGTACCGCCAAGTGCGCAGTACCAATCCCGGTCTGGCACAGTCCATGTTCCCGGAGGCTGAACGCCGGTACTTCGACACGGCCATCACTTGGCTTGGCGACACGGCAATTGACGGCAAGCCCGACTATCTCGGGGCGCTTCGCATGGCGCATAAAGCAGTCCATGCGCCCCCTGGCGAGATGGCGCGTGTTGCAGCGCAGATTGACGACCGCTCAGTGATTGAAACGGCCAAGTCTGTTGTTGGCGCAGACGGATACTTCTTCGGCCCCGACTACTACCAAGACATCCAGAACCGCGCCGAGCTTGAAGCCGCTATCAAAACCGAAGCGATCCGGTACGCGCCGGGAATGTCAAGGTCCGCAGCCTTGAGCCGTGCCGCAGACAACATGCGCGCGCGCGGCACAGTTGTCAACGGCTTCTGGACCGACGCGGCGGTTTCCGAGCTTCCCCAAGAAGTGCGGCAGGGGTTGCCAGCCATCGGGCAGCTCGTCATCGAGAACTACATCAATGACAACAAATCACCGGGCATCTTCAAGAGCGACCTTGGCCTTGTCTACAACTCCGCCACCAGCCGCTGGATCATCCAAGATCGCCTCAACCGACAGGCCCCGGGCGCTGTTAACGCAACGACCTTCACCAACCAGCAAGTCATCGAGATGTACCGGCCCGCCAGAGATGCCGCAATCCTCAGGCAGAACGAACTCAACAAACGCATACGCGAATCACTGCATGAACTCCCCATTCTTGGCCCGGGAGGAGGCTAATTGAGCGATCTATCAAGCCTTGAAAGCAATCCGCTTTCCCAAACTCCCCCGACTCCAACACGACCGGCTCAGCACAAGCCACAGCCGTCGCAAGACCTTCCGCAACCATCGTTCATACCGACTGCCGACACCGCACAACGAACCGCCCCGCCGCCGACAACACAGCAGGAGGAACAACACCAAGAGCCGCCATCGTTTCTTGATGCGTTCTACGCACACAAGGGCGATTCGCCATCGATGCTGTTCGTCCTGCAGGCCATGCGAAGCGGGTACGAGTTCAACCCGTCGTTCTCGCTCACCGAGAAGATGATCGACGAGCGGGCACAGGGCATCGACGACGACCTACTGCCGCTGTACGCCGCCGCGGGGAGCGTTGAACAACTCGACGCGATGTACGCCCAGAATCTGGCGCGGATGGACCGTCGCCGCATCCTGCAGAACGCCGGACTGACGGGCGTGGTCGCGGGCATCCTTTCGGAATTGACCGATCCTTTGAGCTTTGCCGCAAGCGCACTCACTGGCGGCTCGTCGCTTGCGGTGAATGCAACGCGAGGCGCACGGGCACTGAACGCGGCCCGTGCGGGCTTGACCGGCGCAGTCGCAATCGGCTCGGTTGAAGCGTATCGCGCCAGCCAGAATCCACAGGTTGGCACCGCCGACGTTGCAACCTCAACCGCCTCGGGCGCACTCATGGGTGCGGCTCTTGGTGCCGCCGGTCCCGTTGGCATCGTCGCACGGATGGGGATTGGTGCAACCGCTTCCGCGTCGCCCGTGGCTATCGCGTCCGCATTCCGCGACGATCAAGACGCAAAGGACGTTGCTATCAACGCAGGAGCGGCCTTCCTCCTTGGCGCGTTCGGCGGCGCAATGTCGGCATCAACACGAGAGGCAATCACGCCCGCCATCACTCGTCTTTCCAAAGACGTTGAGTTCAGCGAGATCAACCATGCGAGTCTCACGCCAAAGGGCAAAAACTACTACGCCGAGCAATACCACGCGGCGGACCTGAACGCTCGCGCAGCAGCGGCACTTCACGCGATCGCACCGCACGCAACTGAAGAGCAGGCGGTTATCAACGCGGTTGCTGCTAAAACTGTTGCAACCGAACCGGTTCACCTTGCAGCCACCGCCACACGCACATCTAGAGACATGGCTACCGCCGAGCTTTCTTCGTGGATACTTGAAAGGGCCCAATCTTACGACGGAACCGCCCTCGCCCCAAAAGGAAACCGGGACGCCGCCTTGAAGAAAGTCTCAGCAGACCTTCGCAATGGTAACGCACCTGAGTCCATCTTGGATAATGCAAGGGAATTGCTCGGGCCGACGCTTGATCGAGAAACAGGAGAAACACTTCGGCCGGGAGATCCTGATTGGCCGCGAACCGGAACGCTACTGGACTTCTTCGACAAACTAGATACAGACTTCGAAGACGCGCCGGCATCCGTCGGCGCAGCAACCCAAGCCGAAATCACCCGGGCCTCTCCCTACGGCAACAACTACGACATTGAACTTCGCCCGGAGGACTTCAAGACTGCCGCCGTTGCTACCGATTCCAAACGAACGGGCATGCACCTGAACGACATGGGATCGATGGTCAGCAACTCTCAGATCCCAACCGCCCGCAAGATCGGAAACATGATCTTCGGCGATCACTTGCCGAAAGAAGACGGCTCAACCCTCTACACAGCCGACTGGTTTGTTTCCGATCGCCGCCGATCGCTCATGGGGCGCTTCACCCGCGTCATCGACCAGTCGTACCGAGAGATGCGTAAGGCGGGCCTGTCCGTTGATGACGCCACCCTGAACCGGCAGGTGTTTGTGGCCGTTATCAAAGGCATTCCGGCAGACACTCCTGAGCCGATCGCGCGAGCAGCCCGCGCCGCATCAACGCACTTTGCGGAGCTTCTCGAAGTCATGCGCAGGCACGGTGTTCGGGGAGCGCTCGACGTTCCCAATGACCCCAACTACATGCCGCACCACTGGCTTCGGCACGAGCTTGACCGCAACGTCGCAAAGCATGGCGAGCAGTACGTCATCGACCTTCTCGCAACAGCCATCGCGCCCGAGTACCCGGACCTAACGCCAAAACATCACGAAGCATTCGCCCGCTACATCGTCAAAAATGCCGGTACTCCGCGCAAACCCGAGTTCATTGCAGCCAACGCCTTCGACAACATCGCCGACAACATGCGTGAAGCGGGATACAGCGCAGAGTTCATTGCGGACACGGAAGCGCGGCTACAGCGCCGCACACCACAGGGACGCGACCGCGAGCGATTGTCCGTCCTGCAGCAAACATCTGACACAGGTAGCCGTGAGGCGATCCGCGACTCACTCGAAACACTCAGCCCGGACAGCGGCAACGCATCCAACCTGAAGTTCCGCATTCAACTCGACGAGACGGTTCAGGCGACAATGCCGGACGGTACAACACTGTCGGTCCTCGACCTTCTCGAAACCGATCCGCGTGCGATCATGCACACCTACAGCACTCGCGCCTACGGCAACTCGGCGCTCGCGCAGGTGTTCAAACACTCCGAGAATCCAGCAGGGCCAGTCGCCCCGGTCGTTTCGCTGGGCGACCTTCTGCATCGACTTCGAGAAGAAGCCAAGATTGCCGGGCGTTCCGCCGAAGAAGAAGGCAACATTCTCCGCATCGAGGCGGGTCTCAAGAACATTCTCGGCGTTCCCACCGAGGACTTGAGCAGCCCGACGCGCCAGCGCGTGGCCCGCGCGCTCAACACGTCCAAGGTACTCATGGCAGCGAAAATGCTCTCGGGCATTTCGACGGGCATTCAGAACTTCACCGAGGTGCTTTCGGCAATCCCGGCGCTTGGCACAAAGGCCGTGTTCCAAGCAATTCCCGCACTTTGGGAAATGCGCAAAGCAGCCCTCGATGGAACGCTCACGCATCACGACCTGGCCCTTGCTGAATATCTGACAGGCGCGGGCGCCGACTTCGCAGCCCACGCAACCAACGGCCGCCCGCACGGCCCGAGCGTTACCAACACAGACCGCTTCCTGTCCTACATCGAACCAAAAGCGGCAAAACTCGGCAACATCGCATCGCACGTCAGTGGAATGCAACTTGGCAACGAGGTTGGCGAGAAGTTCATTGGTGCCGCACAGATCAGCCGTTGGGGCAATTGGGCCACATCCGGCAAGCGGCCACCCAAATGGGCGCTCAAGACCACCACGCTCAAGCCCGAGATGGTCGATCGCATCCTTGCGCAGATCAGGAAGCATGCAACCAACGACGCCAACCCGGAAACCGGCATCCGCCAGAAGAATCTAAATTGGTTCGAGTGGGATGACACCGAAGCGGCCTCAGCATTCCGCGACTCGATCGCTATCGAAAGTCGCCGCCTGTTCGTCCGCGGCAACAAGAACGAGCTGCAGAAATGGATGGGCACAGCGGTCGGATCCACCATCGTGCAATTCCGCACGTTCCGCTTCCAAGCGTTCAGGGCAAAGCTCGCGTACGGTCTCTCGGCCAAAGACACGCTCCACGGCGCGACCATGCTTCTCAACATGGGCTTTGCTGCCGCTGCATACATGCTGACTTCCTACGCCAAGTCGCTTCTTCTCCCAGCCAGCGAGCGACAAGACTACCTCGACCGCTTTCTCAGTCCCAAGGCAATCGGACTTGCATCGATCTCGCAAGCGTCGTGGTCCTCAATGTTGCCGCCCGCGGTCGATGCCACCGCAACCACGCTTGGTTTCGATCCGGTCTTCTCCTTCACCCGCACCAGCGGAATCACGGGCCGCCTTCCCGCGGGAATCGACTCGTTCCCTCTCGGCGCTCAAGCCTCAGACCTGTTCACCGCAGGCGCTTCGCTTAGCCGGGCATTGACCAACTCGGATCCCACGGTTTCCGAGCCGGTTCTGAAGCACGTTCAGAAAGCGCTCGTGCCGCGCGTGCTTGAGCAAACACGTTTCCTCGACATGATCGGAAACGCCGCAAAGGACTGACATGAGCGACGAACAGAAATCAACGGCATCCGCGATCGACGACGCAGTCGGCAAGGTTCTACTCGACGCGCTCGAAAACGGCGTGACGGGCACGGACCATGAAGGAAACGCCGTCAAACTCACGCCGTCCCCCGCGCTCATCACCGCCGCCATCAAGTACGTCCAGAGCAAGGGCGGCGGACGCGATCCGGCCGTGGTTGGCACGCCGGCGGGGAAGCTCACGGAGCGGATGAACAAGCACCCGCGACTCGTGGGAACGAACCCCGAGATTCTCAAGGCGCCAATCAGCGAACTGGATGAACGCGCCAGCGCATGAGCCAGCCCGAAAACCCTGCGGTTCTCGCTGAGTATTTGGCGAGACTCGACGAAGATGTCACCTTCTTCACGCAGGAACTCTGGTACGAAATCGGCTCCCAGCAGGAACACCCGACCGACCTTGTCGGCAAAGCCCCGCTCTCGGACGTTGAATTCGACCTGATCCGGCACGCGGTGGACAACAGCGCAGGCACCATCCGCGCCATTCTCGGCACGCGCGGACTCGGCAAGACCTACCTCATCTCGGCCGCGGCAGTTTGCTGGCGACTCTTCCGCGACCCGCGCCGCAAGATCGTGATGCTCTCCAAGGGGCAGCGGTCAATCAACCTGACCGGCGCGCTCATCCGCGGCTGGATCGGCTCCGTCTGGTTCCTCCAGCACCTCATCCCCGGCCCCGGCCAGCCCGACAACCTGACAGCGTTCGTTGTCGGCCCATCCAAGGGCGACCGCCAGCCGTCGGTGTCCGTGCTGGGCGTCAAGGGCCAGCTCGAATCGAACCGCGCCCACACCGTCATCTTCGACGACGTTGAGACCAAGGCCAACACGATCACGTTCGAGTCGCGCGAAACCCTCTGGTCGCAAATCTCGGACGCGACCAACTGGTTGTACCCCAGCAAATCGATCGAATCCGGCGAGTGCCGCGACCCGATGGAGATGATCCACTGTCTCACGCCCAAGCACGAAGAGACCATCGCGCGGCGGCTTGAGGAAATCGGTGTGGCCGTCCGCGCCTACCCGCTCTGCGCCCCCATGCCGGACGAGCAGACGTTTCCGCTCGCCCCGGTCCTGCAGCGCAAAGTCGACTCCGGCGCGGTCAAGCCCGGCGAATGCTTCTTTCCGCACCGCTTCACCGATGCCGACGTTGCCCTGCGGCGGATGAACCGCTCGGAATGGCTCCGCGAGTGCCAGCTTGTCCGCACCCTTGGCGACGCGGACCAGTACCCGCTCAAGCTCGAGCATTTCATCATCCACGACTTCGACGGCCACCTTGCCCCGATGCACCTGATGTGGGGCAAGATGCACGGCGACAAATCCACCGCCTGCGAAGACGTTCGCTCGCTCGGGTTCGGTGACGACCGCTTCTATCGCGCCGCCCATGTTTCCACCGAATTCGCCCCCTTCACCGGGACACGGATGCGCGTTGACCCCGCGGGCAAGGGATCGGACAAAACCGGCGTCGCCTGCATCAGCCACCTCAATGGCTTCTACTTCATCCGCCGATTCGTCGAGCTCGCAGGGGGGGCAACCGACGAGAACATGGCCGCGATCGCCCGCATCGCCTACGACACCGACACGACCTCCATCAAGGTCGAATCCAACTTCGGCGGCGACGCCTACATCAACCTCCTGCAGATCCACGTCCAGCGGCTCCGCTGCGCACCGGGGGAGCGCTCCGACAAGCCGAAAGGGTTCGCCTGCCACGTTGAAGGCGTCCACTCCACCGGCCAGAAGGAACTCCGCATCATCGACGGCATCGAGCCCGTCCTGAACGCTCACCGCATCGTCACGACGTCCGCAATCGCCTCGAACCAGTCCTTTCAGCGGCAGGTCACCCGCATCACCCGTCAGCGCGGCTGTCTCGAGCACGAAGACGGACTCGACGCCGCCGCCGGCTGTCTCTCCGACTGGCAAGACACCTTCCGTGCCGACCACCGCGACCCCGCCAAGGCCTCACAAGACAACACCATCAAGGAGTGGATGCAGTGGGCTCAAGGCCACGGAAAGCCCGTCAACTACCTCAAGCACAACCGCATCCCCCGGTGAGGAACGCCATGAACACCATCAACGACACCAAGCCCACGCCGCGCATTCCAAAGTTCTACGACGTCATCGACATGCTCAACCGGCCGTCCACCGACGAACTCGGGCTTCACAGAATCGTTGAAGACGGACGCTCGTGGTGGCCCAAGCTCCCCGACAAGCGCGTCATCGACCTTGAGGCCGTCCGCCAGCACGCCAGCAAACTCGACCAGAACGTTCCTGTTTGCATCGACTTCGAAGACCTCTACGACCACAACACCAATAGCGTCCGCCCGGTCAAAATGGACGGCCGCGTCTGGACCGCACGGGAAATCGCCGACGACGCCTATGTCGCCCGCTCCCTCGTTCGTGCCTACCGCGAAGGCGGCTTCCGCGGCAAAATCGGCTTCTACGGACTGCTCCCCATCCGCGAAGTTGACTGGTGCATCCTCACCCGCGATCCCCGCTACTCCGACCAGCAACGCCTCTGGAAACTCGCTTGCGGAATGGCCGCACTCGCCAAGGGCCTGCTCGACGAAATCGACTTCATTGCCCCCTCCCTCTACGCCATCGGCCCCGACGTTGCCCAGCACCTCGAATGGACCGGCGCCAACATCGAACAGGCCAAGGCCTACGGCAAGCCCGTCATCGCCTACATCTCCCCCGAATCCCACTGGGCAGCCACCGGCGGCTTCGCCCGCAAGCTCCTCTCCCAGCCCCAGTGGCAAGGCACCCTCGAACTCATCCGCAAGAAGCACATCGACGCCGTAATCTGGCTGGGCGGTGACAACACATTCAAGCACGACTTCGCCGAACTCCCCATGTGGTGGGAATGCTTCGAAGCGCTCCGCACGCACTGGAACTCCATCAAGTGACGCCAGCAGACCCGGCATGGTTCATCGACGTCACCACAGCCCAACTCGCGCAAGAACTTCTCCGGCGATCATCCACAGCCGTCATCGCAATGGTCCCCGTCAACACTCCGCACGCGCACAGCATGATCTTCATCACCGACGACGTACCCAACGCACGATCACTCGCACAAAACACGACGCACAAGCTCAATGAAGTCGTGCGCGTCATCGACGCTGGATAATTCCACCCGGAATATTTTTGGGGGAGATTCGTGAGAGGGAGGTTGTTACTTGGGGCGCACCCAAACCCCCAGTCGCCCCAGAAGACGATCCGCAACCACGGGACCACGGTCAATGGCGCGGCTCGGCTACGACCGTCGCATCATCCATGTCACTGGCTCGCCTCACGTGCGGCCCGCACAGACGCTAACTCTCTCTCCGTGGCAGCATCGACCGCACAGTATTAGCGATCACCGTTCGCAATGCCGCACCTCCGGAGGCGGCTATCGCCGCTGCTTACGAGGAAAGAAGTATCTGCGATGCACGCACGTCCGCGCTCATCACGCCACTGTGCTTCGAGTAAGCACACTCACACACACGAAAACAGCCTAATTTGCAGCGTTTGTGCGCGTTTCTGTGCGATTCACTTCCGCACACGCTGAATCGCATGCGCTGTGTGGTGCGATTCGCAAGAATGTCTCTTGTGCGTGAGTGATCCCACCTTACCTGTCTGTTTTCGACGTTGGACCAGATGCACACTCGCGTAGTCGCACGCTTACGCCCTGGTGTCGCGAGACGCATTCGCTGCGCGCTTGAGTGCGTCGAACGCTCGCCTATCGAGTGCAGACGCGGCGTGTGCCACAACTGCATCGACTGCGGATTCGATTTCGATCTGCCGTGCGAGTGGTCGCACGTTGAGTTCGAACGACTGATTCGCTTCGACGTTGCGAGTGAGCTTGCGGAGATGTCTAACGGACTCAAACACTTCGAGCCGCGCCTGCTGCGCGCTGCAGCGTCTTGCTGTTGCGAGCACCGAGTCCTGTTGCGAGCGCTGCCGTCAACGCTGCTGCTGTGCGTTCGATCTCGCGTGATACTTCGCGTGCAAGCCGATCGCGTTGCTCACGAGTGATGCCGTCGAAGATACCGACGCCGTACACGGGTTCGGCGTGTTGTTGCCTCTCCGCGATTGATGGCCGCTCGGTGGTCATGGTGTTTTCCAGAACCAAGACATAAGCAAGGTCAGCGTATTTGGTCAGAATGCCACAATCAAGGGGGATCGACGCAAACTGCTTGCAGATGGTGGGGTGGGTCGGTAATCTGCTTGCATGGGCAGTTTGCAGGATGCAATCGGCAGGGCTGGGTATGCGATCGTGAGCAAGGGAGTGCGTCCCGAGGTGTGTCACTACCCGAGGCGGAGTGGGTTCTTTGGGTGCAAGGCGGCGATCAGGGCGGGCGAGCTTCACGTCACCATGTTCAGGTGCGGCAGGCCGCCCGAATCTATGCATTTGGGCTGTGCTTCCCGCCGATGCTGGCTCAGGCCAGCGCGAGCCTTGAAACACCTGAACGCCGCAGGCGGGCTTTGGTCGAAGGCCGACGAGATACGCGACCGAGCGGGATTGCCACCGATGGCCAGTATTCATTGAGACTCAGTCTCATTTAGCAATTTACTTGCAAATTGCTTGCAAACTACTTGCAAACGGTCGGGATTGCCGATATGTTCATGTATCGCCGGGCCGGAAGCCTTGCGAGGGAGTTGAACCATGCTCAAGGGATCGCAAGCGTTGATGGCCGCAATCGAATCGGGTTCGCCAGTGCCGACGAACGAGAGGCAGGCCGCGGAACTGGCGAAGCACACCG
>ERZ869921.1097-NODE-1097-length-12454-cov-6.594806_pt1 | contig 12454 bp, 27 predicted proteins | sample MGYA00579310_ERZ869921 | MGnify/ENA primary metagenome ERZ869921 (study PRJEB32216, sample SAMN09231816) | wastewater metagenome | place: USA: Maryland | collected 2016-06-21 | study: EMG produced TPA metagenomics assembly of the PRJNA472060 data set (Reclaimed...
CGTTGTAGTAAAATACCCCGTATATGGCGCTGCCTGAACCCTACTTCCAAGACGAATCTTGCACGATCTATCACGGCGATTGCCGGGATATTCTGCCGCTGCTGGAACCCGGCAGCATCGACGTGCTGCTGACCGATCCGCCGTATGCGTCAGGCGCTCGCCGGGATGCGGAGCGGCAAGTGCGCGGCTCCATGCTTCGGGAGACCGAAGACGAGGACTGGTTTTCCCATGACGCGATGACGACATGGGGATTCAACTGGTTCCTGCGTTCTCTCCTGATGCCAATGCGGTCGGCCTTGGCACGGGGCGCTCATATGTACGTCTTCACAGACTGGCGGATGCAGCCGACCATCTACGGGATGCTCGAAGCGCACGGATTCCGTGTGAACCATTCCCTCGTCTGGGACAAAGAGCATTTCGGCATGGGAGCCTATTGGCGCAACCAGCACGAACATATCGTATTCGCATCGAACGGGATGCCCTCCGGGATGCTCAATCGTGGAATGGGCAGCGTACTTCGGTGCAAGACCGTTTCGGCTGAGGCACGCATTCATCCGACCGAAAAGCCGAGCGCATTGCTCAACCGTTTGCTCGGGGCCGTTCCCGGCGCGGTTGTCCTCGATCCGTTCATGGGCAGCGGCCCCACCCTTCGTGCAGCCAAAGACCTCGGGCGTAAAGCCATCGGTATAGAGATCGAAGAACGCTACTGCGAGATCGCCGCTCGAAGATTAAGTCAAATGGTCCTGCCAATAGCGGTATAATACGGGGCAGAGTTTGCGGCTCTGCCCCCTACCAACGCACCTGTTAAGGAGGATGCGATGGCTACTGCCAAGTATGTACACGGACCCCTGAAGAATCCAATAAAGTGTTCCACCTGCGGTGAATCGTTCGTGCGATCCAACGGGCCACAGAAACGGTGCGACGCCTGCCGGACCCTGATCTGTGCTACGTGTGGCGCAGCGTTCATTCCTGTGGGCGGGAGAACTCAGTCTCGATTCTGTAGCCGTTCGTGCGTTGGCTCCTTCCCCGGCAACATTGCACGCCTGCAAACAGTTAGAGGTACGAAGCCGCGCACATACCATCTCCGACACAGGGACAAGCACGGAGCCGCCGCCGACCGCGATTGGCGTACTGCGGTATTCGAAAGAGACAACTACACCTGCCAGATGTGCGGCGACCGGGGCAAGTGTCCCAGTGTGGCACTCACTCGATACGTTGCTGATCTCGGCTGGCACCGCAGCGGTCGTCGCGGTGCTCTCGCTGTTTCAGAACCTCTTGGAGGACAAGAGCGGCAGCGAAGGATTCATCGTCAAGAAGTAGCCGAAATCGGGTAAAATATGGTTGCATTTTTTGCAACAGTTGCGCATATCCCGTGCTGCTTCGGCGGTCCGGAGCCAGACGCACTGCGGAGCGTCTGGCACAAAGAGAAGCGCCGGAGGCGTAATACCTCCGGCGTTTCTGTGTTGGTCTGAGTGGCAGGATTTGAACCTGCGACCACCTGCGCCCAAGGCAGGCGTGCTTCCGGGCTACACCACACTCAGATAGGCGGGGCTACGGGTAGGCGTGTAATGACGCCTCGTTTAGTCGGGGCTCATGGACTTGAACCACAATCTTCCGAACCACATCGGTCGTCCTGCCGTTGAACGAAACCCCGTCGGAAGCTCCCCGTAGCCTGATTACCGGGCCTATCCCGGACAGCACAATTATACTGCCCCCGTCCCTCCTGCCCCCGCTCGGTGTCGTTCGCGGGTCGGAAGCTGTGATCGCTGTCGAGTGCGATGGTGGGCGGGGCATCTGCTATTCGGCTGGCACATCCCGGATCGGTCGCCCCGCCTTGCCGGTGCTGATCTCGCGCAGCCGTTCGATGTCATCATCCGTGAACACCCACGCGCGGGCTCCCACCTTCTGACCGATACCGTAGCGTGCCGCTAAGCGCCGGGCATCGTCCGGACTGGCGATCCAGTAGTACGGATTCCACTGATCGCTGGTGAACGTGAGGACACCGAACTCGCCGTCCAAGAGCGCCTGAATCTCATCCGCGGTCTGTATGTGCTGATGCGGCCCGGTGCAAACCCGAATTCCCCGTCAAGTTGCATCTTGCGCTCCAGGAACGCGGTATAGTCCTCTCGCATCATTCCTCCTTCGCCGAATCGAATCTCTAGCCATCCTATCACGATGATAATACATTGACAAGACATGCGGACGGGTGTATTCTGATTCCAGAACGACAACAGCATGAAGGCATAGGGACATGGCGAAACGACACAGCATTTGCGAACGAAGCCAGCAATTCGGATCGGACACCGTGCGGGCCGTCTATCGGTATTACGGTGCAGGTGAAGGCCGAGAGATCGAAATCAGCGTCAACGGTCGATCTGTGCAGCGTACGATCTTCAGCTTTTCCGATCTGAGCCGGTTTCGCTCAATCGACCTGAGTGATTTCGTCCAAGCACCTGACGATCTCTAGGAGTCGCTATCATATGAGTGCAACCACGATTCGCCGCAAGCCGGGACCGGCGCCCAAGGACGGGCCAAAAGCCAAGAGCGCATCGTATTCGCTGTACCCGATTGACGAAGCCGCTATCGCATGGTGGACATCGCATTGGGGAACGCCGAGCGAGGCGGCGGCATTACGAAGGATGATCGATGTCGCGATGTCGCTTCAACTGGGGAGCGATTGGCAAGACAAGATCGGGCAAGGAGCGTAGCATGAAACCCCTCTCCGCTTGGACCCCCGCCGAGCTGCGGTACGAACTGGACCGGATCGACCGGATGCGCTTGCCGCTGAGTGGGGCAACCATGATGCGGCGCAATGAGCTGGCGAATGAACTGGAAACGCGGCCCCGTGCGCGTCACCGCCGTCCCGTCTCGATGGCGCCGGTGCTGGCGATGCGCGCGGACATTGCGGCCCGGAAGGCGGCGAACCGATGAGCGGCCACGCATTTCTCCCCGCCGATCCCGACATTACGTTTGCGCGGCAGTGTGTCGTCAATACGCTCACGGATATTGCCGAGCGGCCGGGCGCGGTGTTCGACATCGCAGAGGACCAGGCATATCTCGCGGACCTGATCCGCAACAAGCCCCGCGTCAAACGCGGCCTCCCGCCCATCGTGGCGCGCTGGGACCGGGACGCGCCGGAGAACGTTGTGACGATCACAGAAAGGGCTGCGTGACCATGTCCTGCAATCTCTGTAACCACACCGGCTACCTCGTGGTCGAGGTCCCCGTGTTCGCGGATGGCGGTTACTCGGATGTCGATCAGATCGAGGGCCGCTGCCGATGTAACCCCGAGCCGACCGACGAGGACGCACCGGAGTACGACGACAACTGGGTTCCCGGCACCGCCTGGGACGATTTCCAGCCGGGCCAGATTGCCGCCCTGTACCGCTAACCACCTATTGAGCATTGACGGACACCCTCCATGGCACACACAGCCTCATGTACTCCCCAATCAATCCCCAGTCATGGCGCAATCCGGCCGGCGTGTGCCCCGGTCGGTCGCGCTCCCTCATCCATGACCACCATCCCAAAACACGTGACGGCCACCTCAGAAGCCTGCCGGGCGCTTGGCGCCCAAGGCTGCTCCGGCGAATGCCGGGGTGGGGCCGTGTTTCCTCTCTTCCTTGGTGCGAGTCCGGCTTCGGTCGGGCTCGTACCTGACCGCTGCTCTGTGCCGTCATGCAATCGCCCCTCCCAGGGTGACGCGCACGGGGCGGCGGTCAGGTGCGATGTGCGTACCACTGTGGCCCTTCTCAGGAGTGATGCCGACGTAGATCGATCCGTAGGCCAAAAAATCTTTCCCCACTGTGTTCAGGAGGAGGTCGTGCACGCGGCCTTCTCCAAGGAGGAAGTGAAAAGCAGGACGCACTTGCGGCTGGTCGCCGCGAACGAGGACGGGCCGGAACCATCGGGGCCGGCGGCAGCCAATGGAAAAGCCGCCACCGGCAGCAACCGGGAAGCGGCTTAGAGCGAGACCCGTGAGAGGTCAGGAGAAATTGTACGTGAATGAACAGCCATCGGTCACGCGACTGCTGACCGAAACACTGAAAGCGCAGGAGGAGGCCCGGCTTGCGGGCCTCCATGCGGGCGAACTTACAGCGCGGGCGACGAACCTGGAGTTGCAACTGAGGGTGGCGATGGTCACGCAGGGAGTCAAAAAACTCGTCAGTGACGAGCACCAGCTCGATGTGACCGTCGTTACACGGAGAGACGTGCGCATCGACAGCATGGACGAGTTTGCCGCCGCGCTGATTGAGGCAGGGATGAACGTCCCGATGTCGGAACCGCGACCCGATACGGCTGCGTGCAAAAAAGTGGCCAAATCGTTCCCCGATATGCCAGGGGTGGAACCGATCGAGACGATTTACCTGAAATGGACGGGACACACCTCATGACCGCCACCTTCTCCGCCGCCACCCAACCGCAGCTTGATTTCGTGGAGGCGCTGCGGAAGCGCCTCCACCTCTCCAACCCATTACTCGAAAACCACTGCCAGCGGCAATTCGGCTGCGGTGTGGAGGACATGAGCAAGCGGGACGCCAGCGCCCTCATCGATGAGATGCAGGGATGGACGGAGGTGTCCAACAGTGTGCCGCCGGTCATCCAGCGGGAGGCCGGACAGACCGATCTACCGGGGTTCGGGTCATGAGTCGCCCAGAAACCAACAGCGATCTCCGCAAGACCAATGCCCGCCAGTCACACCGTCCGAAGCGCCGTCCGATCCAGTGTTTCCTGCCCCGGTTGGGGCGCAAGCCGAGGGACAAGCGGCGGCTGATCGATCTGCTGATGCAGCGAGGGATCGTGCAATGAGCGACAACTGGGCCGACGAGGCCACCAAGACGTACACGGCGCCGGAGCAGGCAGTGGAAGAGCAAATGCAGATGGCTCACGTCAAACAGTTGCGACGGATGGTCGAAGAGCCATCCTCCCCAGAAAAGATCGGCTTGCTGACCGAACGCATCGAGGAACTTGAGCGCCGGGAGGCTCTGTTATGGGCGCTGTATCACGCGGTCTTGTCGTGGCAAATGTGCGAAGGGCGGAAGTATTGCGAGTTTGATTGCGTTGCTGCGATCTGCGATGCGATGGAACCACTGAACTTCGTCCCCGCCGACGCTGGGACACCAATGGAATCTGCCACATGACTGACGCCGCTCTCGCCCTCCTCCAGGACGGCACCCGCATCCCCCTCAGTGACCCGCTGGACGAGGCCCGGCGCCTGTTCCGCGATGACCAGTACGACGCCGATGTGATCGGGATCGAAACGGAGCCGGTGCGTCAGCCGGTTCCGCCACCCATCTACCCGCAGGAATTGAGACAGGAGGCAATGCAACTATGACAGACAGACAAGGCGTCATCGACGCGCTGTGCAGGGAGTTTCCACGGCAGGCCGTCAAGGAACTCAAGGGGCGGCCCTACGTTTCCGGGACGACCGTGATCTACCGCCTGAACACGGCCACGAACTACGACTGGGAGTTCGAGATTACCGGGCACGAGCTGGTCGGTGGCGCCGATTCTCAGGGCAACAAACCGGCGCAGGTGGTCTATGGCCGGATGCGTATTCCCATCGTCTCTGCCGGCTGGCGGGCCGACATCGGAACGCAGGCATTGGAGAACATGCCGGACGATCACGAGGCGTACAAGGGGGCGGCAACGGATTGCCTCAAGCGATGCGCCCGGCAGTTCGGGGTCGGCCTGCACCTCTGGGGTCCGGACATCGAGGCCGGCGAGATCGGCAACCGACAACCGCAGCGAGTGGTTCAGCATCGCGGGAACGTGACGCAGGAATTCTACGAAGGCGAGACCGGGCAGATGGTTCCGGGCGCCGTGCGAGCCGTGCCACAAGAGCGTGGCAACATCGCGCCCGGCGTGGGCATGACCGACCAGCAGCGCAAGGCGATCTGGGCGATCTCCACCAAGGAGCGCGGCATGACTGACACCGACGTGGAGCAGTTGTCCATGCAGATGTTCGGCGTCGAGCTCAAGGCGCTGGACAAGAGCCAGGCATCACAGCTCATTGACCACCTGAAAGGCGAGGCGGCGCCTGAGCCGCATCCCCAGGTGCAGCAAGCGATGGACCACCGGGAAGCCGACTGGACGGCGAAGATGCAGGAGGCCACATCGATGGTGGAACTGTCCCGCATCGGCCGACAGATCGCGGAAGCCAACGTCACCAGCGAGGAACTACGGGCCGCCTATCGCAAGCACACGGAGCGGCTACAAGCGATGTCGCTGGCCTAACAAGAGCGGGGGTGTGGCGTGTGCTGCACCCCCGTGAACGTACGCACGGAGAAGATCGATGCAGGTGATTAGTTATGGCGGTGGGGTGCAGAGCACGGCGTTGGTGGTGCTTGCCGCACGCAATGAAATCCCGCATCGGCTCGCCCTGTTCTGCAACGTTGGAGACGACTCGGAGAATCCGGGCACGCTGGTCTATGTGCGGGAGCAGGTTGTCCCGTGGGCGGCGGCGCGTGGCGTCGAGGTCCGCGAGTTGCAACGGGTTCGCCGGTCGGGTCAAACCGAGACGCTGATGCAGCGCATCGATCGAGCCGAGCGCAGTGTTCCGATCCCGATGCGGATGCAGAACGGCGCACCGGGCAATCGTCAATGCACGGGCGATTTCAAGATCGCGGTCATTGCCAAGGAACTCAAACGCATGGGTGCGACGAAGGACGATCCGGCGCATGTGGCGCTGGGCATCAGCATCGATGAGTACCAGCGGATGCGAACCAGCAACATCGCCTATGAAGTCTTGGACTACCCACTCATTGACTTGCGGCTAGATCGGGCGGCGTGCCAGCAGATGATCGTGGATGCCGGGCTGCCACCGGCACCGAAGTCGGCGTGCTGGTTCTGCCCGTTCCAAAGTCAGGCGAGTTGGAAGCGGATGCTGAAAGAGCAACCCGAACAGTTCGCCGCGGCGGTGGCCTTGGAGCGGAAGATGAACGACCGCCGAACCACACTCGGCAAAGACCGAGTGTGGATGACCACAGCGGGCAAACCACTGGATGAAGCGGTAATCGAGGACGGGCAGATGGACCTGTGGCCGGCCACCTGCGACATCGGTGGGTATTGCTTCGTCTAGCCGTGTACGTTCGCATGAATTGGTGGAATTGGATGCTGTCAAGAGGTATACTTACGGGAACTAAAGATCGGGCCGAAGCGGTGCTATCAACACCGACCCCGGCCCTGTCCGACGCACCTGCGATCACAGGAGTTCGGCATCTGATGAATCTTACCATCCCCAGATCACATGTGAATAAACGCATCGACGGCTTCCGATTGGCGGCGGTCTAATGTCGGTGGAGCACGTCCGGTTCGCCCTGGATCAGGCTACGAATGTCAGCGGTTCGGAACTGCTGGTGCTGGTTGCGCTGGCGGAATGGGCGGACCCGAACGGGAAGTGCTGGCCCTCCCATGACAGCATCGCGGCACGCGCTCGGGTGTCCCGGCGACAGGCGATTCGACTGGTCCAAAGCCTCACGGAAAAGGGCTGGATACGGCAAGTTGCACGGCGGCAATACTCGAATGAGTACTACGTCAGATGTGACATAGCTGTGGCAGATGTGACATTGAATTCAGATGTGACATCCAGCGTTTCAGATGTGACATTTCCGGCCTCAGATGTGACATCCAGCGCAACCAGATGTGACATAGCTATGTCACCCGAACCACCAATAGAACCACCAATTAGAACCACCAGTAAGAACCACCAGTCTGGAGAGCGCGCGAAGAGGGCGACGCAAATTTCTGATGTCTTTGAGCCGTCGCCGGATCAGGTGTTCTGGGCGGTCAACATCGCCGGGTTGCGTGATGACGCCGAGGTCTGGGCCGAGACGGAGAAGTTCATGGACTACCACCGGGCGAAAGGTTCGACGATGAAGGACTGGGCGGCGGCGTGGCGGAACTGGATGCGCAACAGCGTGACGTACCGGAAGCCGAGCAACGGCAATGGGCGGGCGTCGCCGGTCAAGTTGACCGCGTTCGAGCGATCGATGCAGGAGGCCGACAAGTTGGAGCGAATGATGAACGGCACGTACGAGCCAGACAGCGATACCGACAACGTGTACGAGACGACAGGAGTAGTTCGATGACGCAGTACATCCGGGATGAAATCAAACGGCTGATCGCGGCGTTTCCGCAGCGGCCAGTGTTAGCCGAGACGCAGGCGGTGTATGTCGATGCGCTGGGGGATATGGACCCGGCGGCGCTGCATCAGGCGGTCGATTCGGTGATCCGGTCGGATGATTGGTTCCCGACGATCAGGCGATTACGTACGGTCTGTGAGGAATACGCCTTCGGGCAGCTTTCGGCGGCGACGGATCGGCAATGGCTCGAACGGTACATCAACGGCATCGGGGCACCGTATGACCCGGTGAGCGGGGTGGTTGCGCTGCCGAAGAACTGGCCGAACCCGGTGATGCAGGAAGCGGTGCGGTTGTTCGGGTGGAAGCGGTTCCAGGATTCCAACCCGGAGTATTTGGGCCGGGACTGGGAGCGGGTGTGGAACGAGGCGCGGGGACTGGTGTTGAAACGGGCGGCAATCGAAGGACCGGCGGGCGATGCGCTGCCGACGCCGGAGAACGTGCGGCCGATCAAGGCGGTGGCGTCGTGATGGCTGATGAGTTGAACGAGTGCGCGGGGCAATGCAACCAGCAGAGCGAGGATGAGCAGGCGTACTGGGCGTGCATTGCGACGTGCGAGAAGCGAGAGGACGAGCGGGTGCTGGCAGGCTGCACCGTGGTTCCCACCGATGTGCTTACCCGGATCGGGTTGGCCTTGTGGGGTCTGATTGAGGATGAGGGGTGGCCCGATCACTTCCTGGGCTTGGAGCCGGGTGATCGGGCGCAGATACCGGGCGCGTTGACCGGGCCGGAGATCCCGGTATGACTATTACCGAATCGCAGCGGCGGACGCTGGACCTGATGGCGGAGTCGGCGGGGTGGAGCTGGGCGGACGTGGAAGCGTTGGCGCAGGAAATGTTCCGCGAATGCGTGGCGGGGCTGAACAAGCACCAAGCCTATCGACTGCTGGATGACTTGGCGGCGGAGGATGAGTTCAATGCTGATCGGATTCTTGAGGATCTGATTCCGGACCTGATCGAATTTCTGGGTCCGCGTGTGCTGAACATCGAGGATGCGTCGTGGATGTGGGGAACTGAGGACGGCAACGACCACGACAGCGAGGTGCGGAATATGCGGACGTGGCTGGAGTTCCTACGGCGTGCGCAGGCGTTCCGAAAGGTGGTGGCAGATGCAAGCGCATGACGATCCGGAGCTGCGGGCACGGGTGCGGGAGCGTCTGATGCGGCGCTATCAGCCATACGGCTCAGAGCGAACGGGGCGCTGGTTTGTACTCGATTGCGCAGCGGACGAGCTCGTCAGTGGTCCGATGAACAAGCGCGGCGCCGAGATGCTGGCGGACAAGATGGAGCGGGCGTTGGATGGGGAGAGCGACGATGCGCAATCCGTTTGAGCCGGAAATCACGGAACTGGACCCGGAAACGCAGGCGGCGGTCGATGAGGTCTGCACGGCGCTGGAGGAGGCGAACGCGGACCCGTGGGGCAGCCCGGCCTATCTGGGGTTGCGCTTCGGCGTGAAGTGGGAGATCGCCCGGAAGGCGTTGCGGCTGACCGGCGGGCACGAATGCCTGGGGCGGCTGTATGAGGCGGTGGAGCAGATCGTGCGCAACGATCCGGAGCTGTTCATTTCCGCCACCGAGGATGGGATCACGGGACCGGTGATTCCGCGCGCGACCATCGGGCAATACCGGGGGCGGATCGTCTACGAACCGGACGCGGAGGGGGAGATGCGGCAGGTGTTGCAATGGCCGACTGGCACGTATGCCGGCGGCGAACCGAGTTTCGAGCGACGGGAGGAAAGCAATGCAGCCTGATACGCGAGACGAGCGGATTGCGAAACTCGAAGCCCGGCTGACCAAGGGGTTCGATGCGATCGGCGAGGCGACTAGCAAGCACATCGACGTGACGAATTGGGAGCGGGCGTGGATCGAGTTGCTGGCGGAATACGAACGGCTGAACGACGAGATTGCCGCGCACCATGCCGAGACGGTGCAAGCGGAACTGCCGGCGATGCCGAGAGCGGAAGTGGAGGCGGCATGAGAGTCGTGGATTTATTCGCCGGTGCCGGGGGGATGTCGCAGGGGCTGAGCGATGCGGGTTGCGAAGTCATAGCGGCGGTCGAGTGGGACAAAGATGCGGCGGCAACCTATCGCGCCATGATTGGGGAGCACATGCACGAGCGGGACATCCGCGAGATCAATGGCGTCGACCTTCCAGCGTGCGACCTGTTGCACGCATCGCCACCATGCCAGGGATTCAGCTACGCCGGAAAGCGGGACAAGAACGATCCGCGCAACGACTACTGGTACGAGGTCTTGCGGATCGTGTCCGAGCTCCGGCCGGCGTGGGTGACGATGGAGAACGTGCGCGGGATGCTGACGATGGGCGAGGACAAGGCGGTCATCGTCGCGTTCCGAGCGATCGGCTACGAGCTGACCCCGCATCTCCTGTGCGCTGCCGACTACGGCGTGCCGCAGCGGCGCTACCGGGTGTTCTACGTGGGCAACCGGCTGGGGATGCCGAACCCGGTGCCACCGGCCAGCCACGCGCAACCGCCGCGGCATCTGATGCTGGGCTTGCAGCCGTGGGTGACGGTGCGGCAGGCGTTGAATCTTACGGGTGGACCGCATCCGATCTCGGATGCGGTTAGTTCGACCATCCGCTTCCAGGGCGGCGGAAACGATTTGAGCAAATCCTATGTCGTTCGGCCGCAAGGGTGGGTACCTAATGTGCCGCTTGACGAGGCAGCGCCCACGATCCAAGGCGGGGGAAGCGATACGGGTGGCGCCGAGCCGGTGCGTCACCGGCTCGTGATGAGCGATCAGCGTAACCCCAGCAAGGGACGCAGCGCCTACTACGACGGGGCCAACGATCCGGCTCGGTCCGAACTGACCGAGCCGGGGAACATCGCGGACCTTGAGATTGAGTTAGACGTGCCTGCGCCAACGGTGAAGGGTCGTTCGGAGGGGGGAGGCCCAGCCCCAACGCGGCACCCCCGCAAGGCGGAAGGGATGAAGTTGCGGCGGTTGACGGTGCGGGAGTGCGCCACGCTGCAAGGATTCCCGGAGTGGTTCGAGTTCAGCGGCGGCAAGACGAGCCAATACCGGCAGGTGGGCAACGCCGTACCTCCGGGGATGGGCGAGGCGATTGCACGGGCCGTCATGGCAACGAGCGCACGGGAGGCGGCATGACGGCCAAACGCGGGCAGACGGCAGCGATCGTCAAGAGCGAGACCAAGCCGATCCGGAAGGAGCCGATGACCGAGGCGGAATTCTGGGAGCAACTCGATCAGCAGCGGCGCGAGATCGAAGCGGCGGGTCGTCCGCTGTTCGACTCGACATGGCGACGACGAAGCGCACGCGGAGTGGAGGTGGGGAAATGAGTAACGCAGTGATCGAGCCGTGCATTGGCGGCTGTGGAAACTAGGGGCCGGTCCCATCGATGCACCCAGCGCTTACTGGGTATCTGTGTCCAGAGTGCCGATCGCGGAGAACGTGCGGCCGATCAAGGCGGTTTCGTGATGTGGAAGCGATTTACGAGATGGCTACGAAAACAGTCGGAAGCGATAACACAGAACGGGAGGACAGCATGAACGACGGACGAGCGGAGTTGATCCAGTTCCTGGAGGGCAAGGGATGGGTGGGCGCGAGGACGATCATTGAGGTCATCCTGGAACGGTTCGACGTGATCCCGAAGCCGGTGGTGACGGAGCTACAACTCGGCAGGATGGTGGCGAAAGCAGGTTGCACGCAGAATCACGGTGACGGCACGAATGTCAATGCGGGTCAGCGGATGCTCGAACAACTAGATGCGGCGGGGCTGATGATCGTGCGCCGGGACGAGGTGCGGCGATGACGTCGTTGGTCGATCGGATTCGACCGGATTATGTGCGGCCAGCATGCGCCGCTTGTGGGCAGACGTTGACGTTTGTGCATTTCAATCAGGGCGGGAGCAGATACGCCTGTTTGCCCTGCGAGCTCGGTTCGCTCAATCCAGGGGCGGACTGGTGCGTTCCGGGGTCGAACGAGGCGCCGGTGGGGGCGCATGAGGCGTCGTGGATCATCCGGAACACCGAGGGCAATGAACGATGACGGAGAGCACCCTCACCCGCCATGCCACTGAGGCCGAGATGTTGACGCTGTGACCGGAGAGGACGATCGCAACGATGAGTAGCTACCGGGTCAGGGTCGAGGCCCATGTTGTTGTCGAGGCCAAATCCAATACCGATGCCAGAGCCAAGGCCGAACTCGCGGTACGGCAGGCGGTGGCAGCATCGTACCGCGAGGGCGATTCGCCGGACTGGTCGGACGGTTGGGAGGCATTTGGATTTCGGGCGCGAGGCTCGGAGCGCTACGAGGACGGCAACGATGGCGACT
>ERZ869921.1098-NODE-1098-length-12448-cov-49.768014_pt1 | contig 12448 bp, 13 predicted proteins | sample MGYA00579310_ERZ869921 | MGnify/ENA primary metagenome ERZ869921 (study PRJEB32216, sample SAMN09231816) | wastewater metagenome | place: USA: Maryland | collected 2016-06-21 | study: EMG produced TPA metagenomics assembly of the PRJNA472060 data set (Reclaimed...
TAAAAAAGGTTTACGGATCATTTGCTGATCATTTTGAACTTGATTTTATCAATTACGAATCTGTACATAAGGTTCTAAGCAAAAAGAATGATTATCAAATAGTGTGGATTGATGAAAGCCACAAACTGGGGCAAGCGCCCGTACCAGCGCAAGTGGTAAAGACGGTTAGGATTATATGTGAAAATAAGTATATCATCTATTCGTCTGCAACACCATCAGCGGAAGGGTTTTATAAGTTATACCATCAATTATATGTTTCATCAGCTTCACCACTTGCTAAATGGCCTAATTTCTATGCCTTCGCAAAAGAATTTATAAACATAACAACCAGGAGGGTGGCAGCAGGGCGAGAGGTAAAGGTTTATACAGATGTCAAGATGGACAAACTATCTCCGCTTATCAATCACCTTTTTATCACATGGACCAGAGAGGATGCCGGATTTAAAGTAAATGCTGAGGATCATTTCCATTGCGTAAAAATGTCTGATCAGTGTATCCAGATATTCAATAGACTGAATCGTGATAAGATGTATCAGGCAGGAGATGGAGCAGTTGCAACGGTTAGCGGTGGAGGTGATCTTTTGAATAAGCTAAGCCAGATCGGATCAGGAACTTTGATTTTTGATGGTGAAACTGATGGCCGAATAATTGACGCATCAAAAGCCGAACACATTAAGCAGTTTTTCCATTCAAAAAAGATAGCCATATTCTATAAATATGTGGCAGAGGGTAAATTATTGAGGGCTTATTTTCCAAATCATACCGATGATGCAGCCCATTTCAATAACTCAGGCAGTGAAGTTGTTTTTATTGGACAGGTAAGATCCTTCTGTGAAGGTGTGGACTTATCATCGGCTGATTGTCTTATCAATTACAACCTAGATCACAGCGCAACAGTATACTCACAAAGTAGGGCAAGGATACTTTCTTATCACAGGACAAAGCCTGCACCGGTTTATTACATTTTCTCAGAGCATGGTATAGATAATAAAATATACCAGGCTGTTTCAAGCAAAAGGAATTTCACACTGTATTACTATCAAAACAATGTTGGAAAAAGTCATTCAATCAAAAATAATGAAAGCATTAACCAAACAAGGTTGGTTGGTGCTCCGGCCAGTAGCAGTATCTAAAAGCGGGTATCCTGATTTATGGGCGCTAAAGTCCGGGAGATGTGTATTCATCGAAGTGAAGCAACCTGGTCAAAAGCCTACACCATTACAGGAATTAAGGCACAAAGAATTGAGAGAGGCAGGATTTACGGTGGTGGTGGCTACATCAGTGAATTGCATAGAAAAGATACCAACAGGGTGATGGGTAAACAAACAGCGGGTATAACCTTCCCGGTGTGACGGCCAGCCTCCCTACTATCAGATGTGCCCTGCAGGGTTGCTTCCCTGAGATCAAAGCACTGGTAGATGGGCAAACCTCCCCCGACTGAGCATATAAGGGGTAAGGCTGGTCAATAGGTTATCTAAAATTAAATCCTGCAAAAGTGTAGGTACTACGTTCAAAATGATGGGAGGGGAGAAGGCTATTGATACATCCCCTCCTTTTTTTAGCCTTTTACATTACGAAATCATTTTATCAATCTAATTTCTATATGATACGCAAAATCAACAAACTAAGACCTGAGAGCTTTCTCAAAAAAGTATTCACCCGCAGACGCGAAATACAGACCTCACAGGCTGCAATCGCAAAACTCAACCAGCAATGGATAGATGAGAACTGCCCCGTAAAAGTTGGCAACGTGGTCAAGATCGACAAAACACCTGACGGCCATGATAGCTTTCTGGTAGCCAAAATTCATGTCGATGTCGATCAGGTGAAAGGTGAAGCCGGAAAAGTCAATCCTGATAAAGATGTATTCCGTATCGACTTCTCCTATACCGGCCAATTCCAGGGCGAAGGAGTAGAACCGAAAGCAGGACGGGCACAGTTTAATATGAAAAAAGCGGAAGCGAATGAAGCGGAAACCATTTAACCTGACCATTATCTCACAGGATGAGATAGGTCAATCAGAATCATTCCAGATGCCTGATAGCGCATTGTACTATGGTACAGGTCAGGCATCCATAGCGGAAGAGATGAAGATCGACAGATGTGCCGAAAAGCTATGCCTGAATGCGTACAAAGACTTTGACCGCTCCGATGTACTGATCCATGACCTTGAAGATAAAATTAAGGTGGTGGAGAGGTTGAGGAAGATCGGAGGATGGGGGAGGAAGGTGCAAAAGGTCAAGGCGTGAGGCATGGCTCTTTATTTTCAGGAATTGGCGGTTTTGATTTAGCCGCTGAATGGATGGGATGGGAAAACCTATTCCATTGCGAATGGAATCAATTTGGACAAAAGGTTTTAAAATATTACTGGCCTAACGCTATATCTTATGACGACATCTGCAAAACAGACTTCACTATTTGGAACGGACGAATCGACATCCTCACAGGTGGATTTCCGTGCCAGCCATACTCAATGGCAGGGAAGCGACAAGGCACAGAAGATGCTCGACATCTCTGGCCGGAAATGCTTAGAGCAATTCGAGAGTGCCAGCCGACCTGGATTGTGGGCGAGAACGTTCCTGGGCTTATTAATTGGTCAGGAGGGTTGGTTTTCGAGCAGGTGTGCGCTGACTTGGAAGGTGAAGGGTACGAAGTACAACCGATTGTACTGCCATCTTCAGGTGTCAACGCTCCGCACCGGAGAGATCGGGTCTGGTTTGTTGCCTATTATCGCAACTCCAAACAGCAGGGATTGGAAGGGTCAGACCGGTCACAAGAATCAAAAGGATTTGAATCGGGACGTTCGGAACGGACTACTCAAAACCCCAACGAAAATGGACGGGGAGGTGACGAGCGGAAAGAAGAATCCAGTATCGGGCGATTCGGGGACATTGGCGCAGGAGATAATGAGCGGGTACGAACCGACCATGCAGAAATTGGGGTTATTACCGACACCGAGGGCGAACGAATCAACCGAATCAATGGAGACGATAATGGACAGACGGGAGAGAACGGGAAACGGGATGATGAACTTGACAGCAATAGCGAATCATATGCTACCAACGCCAATGGCATCGGATTGCGGGGACAAAGTGACAGGATTGGAAAATCAGGACTCACTCACGAAACGAGCAAGAGAACAGACTGGACAGACTGGCCAACTGTCGCCCCTATTCGTGATGTCAATGATGGGGTTTCCAGAATCATGGTTAGAAATATAAAACCTGAAATATATGCCACAATTAAGGATAGATACACCGACAAAGATTTGCAAGAAGTGTGGGACTGCTTTCAATCGGAGGACATTCGGGAACAGATTGGAGGACTATACAAGATACATGACCCGTCTTTATTGCTCCAAACGGTGCAGCTATGTTCGACCTCCTATAAGTACGAGGGGGGCTTTTCTGACTTTAGCGAAGAAACATCTAAAGACTTGCTGCGAAAATTGTCAGACCACAAAACATTTGCAAATACACCACGAGGACGAGAACTGGAAAAACAATTCTCCGAGCAATTTAAAGACACTTTGCCGAAGTTGTCACATGAAATTGCATTGGTCACGATGGAGGCTGAGAGGGCATCAAAAAAGTTTGCATCCTGGCATAGAAACGAATCAATCAAAGCGGGAGGAAACGCCATAGTCCCTCAAGTTGCGCTCCAAATCTTTAAAACAATTCAGCAAATAAACAACCACAAATGACCAGAAAGAAAATATACATAGCATCCCCATACACCATTGGGGACGTCGCGGTCAATGTCAAACGACAGATTGATGCTGCAAACGAATTGATAGCGCTGGGATATGCGCCTTACACGCCTTTACTATCTCACTTTCACCATCTCATTCATCCGAATCATTATGATACATGGATGGATGTAGGACTCACATGGTTGGTACAATGCGATGCGGTCCTACGATTACCAGGGGAAAGCAAAGGGGCAGATATTGAAGAGAGTAAAGCCTACGAGTGCGGGATTCCTGTTTATTACAACGTAAGGGATTTGCCGTGGTAGACTTCATAATGCTGATCGGGTTTTTATTATTGGTTTCTAAAATAGATGGGAAAAGATGAACACAGACTATATTGAATTTTTGGAGACGAAGCAAAAGCGTCATATCCAAAGTGGATTTACTCCCGAACAATTAAACGATCATTTATTTGCTTTCCAGGCATTTATTGTTGATCGGGCTTTACGTTGTGGTAAGTATGCCATATTCGCCGATTGCGGACTTGGTAAGACGATCATGCAATTGGAATGGGCGCATCAGGTTTCAATCCATACGGGCAGACCTGTTTTGATACTTGCTCCATTGGCAGTATCAGGACAGACCATTGCAGAGGGTGATAAGTTCGGGATTCCGGTAATGAAATATTACCCTGAAATGAATACCATGAACGAAACGCCAAATGGTATCTATATCACCAATTATGAGCAGCTAGGCAATGTCAATGCAGAAGATTTTGCAGGGGTAGTACTTGATGAAAGCTCTATCCTTAAAAACTTTGAAGGACAGACCAAAAAAGATATTCTGGATTCGTTTGCGAATACTCCATACAAATTAGCATGCACAGCTACACCATCACCTAATGATCCTATGGAGTTAGGCAATCATTCTGAGTTCCTTGATGTGATGGGCAGGAATGAAATGCTGGCTATGTACTTTGTCCATGATGGAGGCGAAACCGCTAAATGGAGGCTCAAGGGTCACTCAATTAAATCCTTTTATCAATTCGTTGGCCAGTGGTCTATCATGCTCAATAAACCATCCGATATCGGTTTTGATGATTCCGGTTATGATCTGCCAGGATTAAATATAATTGAGAAGCAGATCAAGACAGCCAAACGGGACAACGGAAAGCTATTTAATGACACCGTTATATCTGCTACCAATTTTAATCAGGAATTAAGGCTTACCAAAGTTGAAAGGCTGGATCAGGTTGCCGAAATAGTTAATGGCAGTACTGAAAATTTCATCATATGGATAAAGCAAAATGAGGAAGGCGACATACTCAGGAAATTGATACCGGAAGCCATCGAGGTAAAAGGATCTGATTCACCAGAGTATAAAGAAAGGATGCTTTTAGGATTCGGTAAAAATGAGTTCCGGGTCCTGATCACAAAAACAAAAATAGCGCAATTCGGAATGAACTATCAGAATTGCCATAATCAGGTATTTGCATCATTGGATTTTTCTTTTGAGGGACTATATCAGGCAATGAGAAGGTCATACCGATTTGGTCAGGACTTCCCTGTAAATATTTATCTCATCACTACTGACACCATGCAGAATGTGAAAGATGCCATAGACGAAAAACAAAGACAATTTAAAATCATGCAAGACGAAATGAGCAAAGCCGTAAATGTCAATTTAGCCGGAGGCAATATGACAACCGCGCAATTTGATGACCGTGAGGTAAAAAATGATTGGTTCCACATCAAACGTGGCGACTGTGTGCAATTAATCAGGGATGTGCCAGATGAAAGCATAGGGTTATCAGTATTTAGCCCTCCATTTGCTGAGCTATACACCTACTCAGATCACATTGAGGATATGGGCAACTCTGCCGACTATAAAGAGTTCCTGCATCAGTTTGGGTTCCTTGTAAAAGAACTTTACAGGGTAATGAAGCAAGGGCGCAATGTTGCCGTTCATTGTATGGACCTGCCAATTCAAAAAGGGAAGCATGGATTTATCGGTCTGCGTGATTTCAGCGGTCTATTGCTCAGGGCATTTGAAGATCATGGATTTATCTATCATTCCAGGATTACCATTTGGAAAGATCCCGTTGTCGAAATGCAAAGAACAAAGGCATTAGGATTGCTCCATAAGCAGGTCAAAAAAGACAGCACTATGTCAAGGGTAGGCATTCCTGACTATGTGATGATCTTCCGTAAGGATGGAAACAGAAATGATCCTGTGACAAATACACATATCCCGGTTGACCTATGGCAGAAAATAGCATCTCCCGTTTGGATGGATATTGATTACGGTAACACTCTACAGGGTTTCAGGAACGCAAGGGACGAACGTGACGAACGCCACATATGCCCATTACAGCTCGATACCATTGAGAGGCTTATCCTGCTATATTCAAATGAAGGCGACACCGTACTAACTCCATTCATGGGTATCGGCTCAGAGGTCTATCAGGCCGTAAAAATGAACAGGAAAGGAATCGGTTTTGAATTGAAGCAATCCTATTTTGAAATGGCAGCTAAAAACTGCAATGCTGCAATGTTGGGCAAATCTCAGGCATCCCTTATGGATCTCATGTCTGCCTAATTTTTTTTACCCCAACATATCTGCATTTCACTAATACAAATTATCAATAATGTCATTACTTAGCATAGCAATAAATTATCGGGATTCAGGCTTATCCGTTATTCCCTGTTTTAGAAAAGGAAAAGATAAGCGCCCACTGATATCTGCAAGATATGACCCAAAAATGTCATGGCGCAAATATCAAAAAGAACTGATAACCGATGAAGCCCTGGCCATGTCTTATGAAGACGGGGCTAATGCACTGGGTGTTGTATGTGGAATGATATCCGGAGGCCTTGAGCTCCTTGATTTCGATCTGAGGAATGATCCAGAGAATACCGTATGGGATCCATTGTTTGAAGATCTGGTAGAATATTTCGGAGGGCTGTTTCCTTTACCTGTGATCCGTACACCTTCAGGTGGTTTCCATATTTATTTCAGATCAGAAACACCAGGAAGAAATCAACCATTGGTAAAGCTGAAAAAAGAAGGCGGGGCAGTAGTAGAGACAAGGGGGGAGGGAGGTTTATTCCTAATCAGCCCATCGCCGGGATATGAGCACGTAGCCGGTCCAACAATTGAAAATACGCCCACCGTATCGTCAGAGCAAAGAGATGACATTTTGTCCATTGTCAGGAAATACAATAAGGTGTATGAAGAGGCCCGTAAAAAGCCATCAGCCGTTAAGTCATCATCTTATGCCGTAACTCCATGGGATCAGTACAATGAGGACACCACAGAGCCATGGAGGGATATTCTTTATGACGCCGGATGGACCAGATCAGTAGATGGATCAGGGAAAGATTATACAGATACCGAAGGGCGGGAGCACTGGCGCAGGCCCGGATCAGAAAATAAGACCTCAGCAAATTGGGACCCATCACGCAGGCTATTCTACGTCTTCACATCATCCACCGTTTTTGAAAATGAAAACGCATATACCCCGGTAGCCATACTGGCATATCTTAAGCATAACGGTGATTTTTCGGAAGCAGTAAAAGAGATCAGGGCTGCAGGATATGGGCGCTCATTTACAGAAACGGAAGAGCAATTTATAGGTAAGGCATCCGGATTATTGGACAAAATACCTGATTTCCTCACCATCATTAATATGCTGTCATTTGATTGGGAAAAAGCCAACCCAGAACTTGATAATCTGGCCAGAGAGGAGCGTCAGGAAAAAATAAGTAAAGACCTGACCATCTTGGTGGAGGCGGCTCAGGTCCGTAAAGACGCAACCACCGGATTGTTTTGGAGCATAAATAACAAAGGCAGGGTTTCTATAAACTCAGATGGCCTTAAATTATTTCTTCGCAATAACGGGTTCAAACTATTCTCCCAGGAGGATGATAGTGCTCTTTACCGGATCATCCGGATAGATAAAGTCAGCCGTGTAGTTGAAGAGGTCCCTTTAGATTGTATGATGAAATGGGTGGAGGAGTGGTTTTCTGAACACTGGGAAGAATACGAAGTGGCAAAGGATGATCTCACTGAGGCGCTCACCAATTATAAAGGATGGGGGCATATTGCCCTTTGGATCAATCGCATATCGGTTGAAAATATGAAGTTCCTCCGGGACACCCGCACAGACACATACCTGCCTTTTAAGAATGCCATTATCCACATCACAAAAGATGAAATAAAGCCCATTGAATACCACGAATTGCCGGATGGAATGCTCGTATGGAAAAAACAGATCAAACCGGTGGTGATCAATGTCCCTGACCTCCCCCCTGGTACAGATGACACGATATTAAATAACTGCCCTGTATTTAGATTCTATAAGCGAATTGCAGGCATTGGCCCCGAACTGGAATACATGCCACTGCCAGAGCTAAAGGCTTCTCATCCGGACCTATACACCAACATAATGGCCTTTATGACCTCCACCGGGTATCTTCTTAATAACTTCAAAGACCCCGGCAGGCCATACATGATCATGTTGGGAGAAAATACCGCATCGGAAAAAGAGGGAGGTGGTGCTGGAAAAGACCTGTATGTAAAGACACTCAAATGGATAAGGGGGGTAACTCTCCTGCCAGGGAAGCAATGGAAGCCATCTGCCAATTTCGCATTCCAGACATACCGGCTAGGAGATGATATACTTTACATCGCAGATGCAGAGCAGCGCATGGATTTTAAGGCCATGTATAACGTGATCACTGAGGGACTGCCTATTGAGAAAAAGAACAAAGATGCGTTGATGCTGCCCTATGAGCTTTCTCCAAAGGTATGTGTATCAACCAACTACTACATAGATAAGTCATCTAATCACGCAAAAAGGCGTATAAGAGAACTGCTATTTGCAAAATACTACTCTGATGACGGTATCAGGGTAGAAGATGAGCTTGGAGGTCTGTTCTGGAATGAGCAATGGACAGATTACGACTGGACAATGTTCTATCTGCTAATGTTCACATGCATCCAAACATTTCTAGGAGTAGGAATTGTACGATTTGGAGAGACAGAAAACATGAAATCAAAGACCATAAAGCTGCAATATGGTAATGAGTTCTTTGAATTTATGCACGATTTGATCAAAGACGAATCCGGAAAGTGGATAGCGAAGCTGGATTTATACGAACAGTTCCTGGTGGATTCAGGCACAGAAAAAAAGTATTTTGGCTCAAGGAGATTCAGCGGAGCGGTGGAGGCGTACTGTCAGTTTTTTGGGATCAAAGTCAGTGAGGCAAGAAATAAATCCAGATCGGGAGGCGAAAGGGACAAAAAATACCTTATATTTACTTTAGAAGGGCAGCCAATACCTGATATTGGAGAGCAATTAGGCTCAGATGCGCCATTTTAGTGGGTGGGGCTGTAAAATGGAAAAAGTTAAAGCCCCAGATAAGTTATACAAAATCAGATAGTTATAGAGGTTTTTTAAGTGGGGCTGTAACTATTATTTTTTTTCAAAAAAATTATTCTGAGCCGGTGATTATGTCATCGGCTCTTTTGTTTTTTGTACTCTTGAGAATGCCCCAGTCATTTTTTGGGGCTGGAAGTGGGGCTTTCCCACCCTTTTTTCTCTTTTTATATATTTATTTATTATTTATTTTTAAATATAAATTATTTTAGAAAGTATAAAACGGCTTGGAGAATGGAAGTTGCAGCCCCAATGCTGTGCAAACATCTGATTTTGTTCAAGTTATAAGCTAGTCAAGTGGGGCCGTAACTTTGTCAAAAACACCTTATAAAAGCCCCACATATATAACTAACTGATAATTAGCATTAAAAATAATTTTGCCTTAAATGGTGCACGTATTGATCATTTCCCTAGATTTGTGATCTATTCCAGCGACTACCATCAACCGATGGTACGTGAAACTTATTGATACAAGTCAGGTAATACCTATCCAGCCAGCGCCGCCGGTGCAGGCTAAACCTGTTTCAGATTATCAGGTTGCCTTTGTGGCAGATAGCGCGGTAGCTTCATCTCCCATCGTCTGGTCCATTCCATTAACCTGGAAGATGGCCGGCTTGCCCCGCCCTGACCTCTACATGAACGATTCGGTAAAAGAGTGGTGTAAGTACTCCGCTTTGTTCTCTAATTGGCTATACACGTGCTTATCGCTGTTTGTAGCCATCTCCGATACAGAGCTCATCATTCCGGTCCCTGACCAGTTTATCGAGGACCTGGACCGCAAGACCTTAACCCTCACCCGCGAAGGCAACAAAATCCATTTGATGATATGAAAAACGAAATGACAGAGGCCGAATTTGAAAAGGCTGTCGAGAAAGCTATGAAGGCAAAGAGCTGCGATATCCGTACTGCCTTCCATTACGCCAATGATCAGCATTTGGATAACTATGGAGATGTGAGGTATAGATCCTTTTCATCCTTCTCCACCAGGAAGTCAATTAACAAAAGAAAGCGGGATGGTAATGCTTATCGCAGGACGGAGTTTGATAGTAAGTTTAACTGGCTGTTTTAGAAATAAAATAACTATGAATATTCCTATTGAGCATCAATTAAAGTGCGATGGCTGTGGAGAAATTTTAGATATGCGGGATGTAAATATCCTGTGCCACGGATGGATAGAAGATGGTGAGATAGTTTGTTATACTGATTCACCAAAAATACCATATTCATCATCAAAGAGAGTTGGTGATAATATTGAGTGGACGCATGACAAAAAGCCAATTCATTTAAACTAAAATCAAAACCAAAACCAAAATAATATGGCAAATCAATTTTATGTGGGGCAAAGGGTGAGGAGTGAAAAGTATGGGGAAGGTGAGGTGTTGAACGTTTCGTCAAATAGGCATCCGGGATTCCCTGTTTATTGTTCGTTTAAAAATTCGGGCATGGGTTATTCATTGGCTGGCGTTCTTATTGGAGGATCAGATATCGACCTCACCCCCATCGACCCGCCTCGCACCGTCATGACCGATTGGCAGAGGAAGCAAATTGAGCAATTTAGGAATGGCACAAACGATCAGGTTGTTATTCAAATGGATAAACTTATATCCATCCTATCCGAACCAGAGCCGCCAAAGTTCAAGCCGAAAGAGGGGGAAGCGGTGTTGGTGAAACAGGATGTTGACAATTTTTGGCTTCCTAGAGTGTTTACTAAGATGTTTGCAGAAAGATATCAATGTTACGCGCTTATGGATACCGATAGATGTAATTGGAAATTCTGCCGCCCATTCGATGCCGCCCTTGTTGGACAAATTACTAACGATTAAACCAAAACGATATGGACAAATTCAAGTTTACCAAAAAGGAGTGGGAGCAAATAGAGCATCTTGTTGATGATTATGCCCTTAATGGTATCGTGACTAATGAATCAACAAGCATACTCATTGCTGCCATCGAAACCCTCATCTCTTCCCGTGCCGATGGGTGGGTGAAGGTGGAGGAAGTACCAACCGATAAAAACATCATGAAGCAGGCTGACATATTCACAGAAGATGAAGAAGGCCCGTATTCCAGATATAGCGCATTTATCGCAGGAGCTAAATGGATGGAATCAAAACTTATTCCACAACCACCAAAAACAGCACAGCAATGACAGACAAGGATCAATTAATTCTTGAAAACTTACGCCTCTTATGGGATCGTAAGATTGCGCCAGAATCGGCACTCGACTTTATCCGCAATGTTTTGTCCGCCCCGACACAGGACGGTACGGCGGAGGAAGTGTTAAAACCTCATATATTACACGAAGATCATTTGGGCAATAGATATATAGGCTATGAACAGTCCTTGCTTCAAATGACATCCTACGCCGCCCCGCTTCTGGCCGAAATTGAACGGTTGAAATCAGAACTTGCCGCCTCGGTCAGCCCGAAGCTGGTAATGCCGAGTGATGAAATCAAATTAAACGAATCAGACAAGTACGGGTTTAGAGTGCCTTACGATGGGTCTAATAACTTCTACGATAGAGTAGCAATAAAGCAATTTGAGGATGGATGGAACGCTTGCCTTTCCGAACTGCGCCGCCTCTACCCATCCCTTTTTAAATAACCTAATCGGGTTATATCGGCCCGATATAATCGAATTGAATAATTTAAAAACAAAGGCTATGAATAAGGAAAACAAATCAGGCTATGCGCTTATGTGGTCATTCGTATGGACTGCCATAATGTATGCCATGTACACATTCTATTGGTTGACACCAGACATATCCGTTTGGACGGAAGGGGCAAGGGCTTCATTCCTATTGATGTGGTTTATTGGTGAATTTGCTTTGATTGGATCAATAGTAGCATCTGATAATTAATCTAACCCGCCCCGGTGCGGACAAAAACGAAAGGAAATGAAAGATAGAGCAATCAAGAACTTAATGAGAAGCTACGGAATAGACATTGAAAATGAAGATGAGCTTATTGCTGATCTTAAAAATGTTATGTCTGACTGTTTTATAAAGTGCCCAACGTGCGGAGAGGGCGACAATTTGCACCATAACGAGGACTATAAAAACAACAGCGACAAAACCGAAATACTTTGCAATGAGTGTGGCGATATTTTTTTGGTTGACAAATTTGGAGCAAAGGATGAAAAGGACTATATAATAGATGGACTTAAGGCCGCAGGAGATAAGTGGCGATCAGAAAGGGATAATCTACTGATCGAAAACAAATCGGCTCAATCCGAAATAACCCAGCTCCGTTCCAGGCTGGACGAGTGCAGGAAAAAACAAATGATGGGGTAATGGGCAAAACCTACCTCCACAAACA
>ERZ869921.1099-NODE-1099-length-12444-cov-4.346679_pt1 | contig 12444 bp, 20 predicted proteins | sample MGYA00579310_ERZ869921 | MGnify/ENA primary metagenome ERZ869921 (study PRJEB32216, sample SAMN09231816) | wastewater metagenome | place: USA: Maryland | collected 2016-06-21 | study: EMG produced TPA metagenomics assembly of the PRJNA472060 data set (Reclaimed...
ACCCAAAGATTTCTAGAAACTAATAATGATATTAAAGAATAAGTACCTAAATCAATCCAAGAATCTTCTATAGATTCATTTGTTTGAGTATTTTCTTTTTTAAATAAAACTAAATTCTTCAATCTATTCATTTTATCCATACATCTAATCCAAATTGAAGTAATGGATAAATCCTTTTCTTCTTTAGTTTCTAAATTACTTCCTAAACTAATATTCCCCATACCATATGATAAATTTTTTCTTGAAAAAAGTTCATATTGTTCCTGCTGTAATGCTTTAAAATTTTTAGCAAGATTAGGATATTCTATTTCAAATTTTTCTACCATTGATTCTTTGTGTGTTTTTCTCATTTTTGCTTCTTCTATAATATTATTTAATATGATTTTATCAAATGCGTCTAAAGGAGGTAGACATCTTGTAGAATCACAATAGTTACCACATTTAGTGCACTTCATTTCATTAATTTTGTTATTTCCTTGTCTTCTATCCCTTGGTCTTGAAGTATTTCTTTTATTTCTTCCTTAGACAAAAATTTTATATAATCTTTTAATTCTTTAGAAGAACACTCAAAATAATTAGTTAAAACATCACTTAATCCTTTATTGATATTTTTAGTTTTACTTTTAATATAATTTAACCATAAACTTCTTTTAGGAAGAATGTCTAAATATATTTTATAATAGCTTTCTTTATTTTCATAGGGAATCCATTGAATATAATTTACTAATTCAATAAAATCCTTATTCATCGATAAAAAACGATTTATCATAAAACTATTATAAGTCTTTATCTCTTCCTCATTCAGTTTAGAATAAGGTTTTTTATTTTGAGTAAGATCTTTTAATAAACTAAATATATCAGGCATTACGATCGGGTGCGCTTTCAACTGTCATAGCAAGTTGATCTAATTTTTTATTATATTCTTTAAATTCTTCTCTAAATAATTGAGGTAAAGTTTCAACTAATACTTTACCTGTTTTGGTATCATAGAATACAGGAATAGGAATAATCGCGTCTTCTTGAGCTGCTATAGCAAATTTACTTAATTTTCTTAGAATAACACCTTCAGAAAATACAGAATTTCCATCAACGTTTATAGGAGTTGATGATTTTAATAATTCTTCAGTTAATTGGATTTGTGGTTTTTGATTCATATTATTTGTTTTGTGTTTAAAATTTCTATTAAAGAAGCAATGAAAGCCATTATATTTATTTCTTTGTCTATTCTAAAATTTGCATGGTATAGATATTCCTCAATTTTTATTATTACTTGGGATTCTTTTCCTTTAGCATAATTTTCTAAATTATCATAGAGAAAACGATAACATTCTTCAAAATCAGAAATATTAGAATCAGTAATTATTTGTCTAATATTTTTCCAAGAACTTGAATTTATATTTTGAAGTTCTTTTAATATTTTATGTAAATAATTATTGTCTAATATAGTATTATTGTCTAATACTAATTTTTCTTTAAGGATTGATCCTTGACAACTAGTAATTATTTTTCTAATGTCTGGGTAATTCTTTTTTATTATTGTAGCTACATCTTCTAAATTAAATGTGATATTTTCTTTATTTAGAATATCAATTATTTGTTCACATACAATTTCTTTAGAAGGAGGAATTATTTTAAATATTTGACATCTACTTTGAATAGGATCAATTACTCTTTCAATGTAATTGCAAGTTAAAATAAATCTAGTGTTTAGACTATAAGTTTCAATTATGTTTCTAAGAGACGCCTGAGCTTGAATAGTTAAATAATCTGCTTCATCTAAAATTACAATTTTTATAGGAGCAAAAGACGCAGCTTGAGCAAATCCTTGGACTTTGTCTCTAATAGTATCTATACCTCTTTCATCACTAGCATTAATATATTGATAAGCACAATCAATATTTTTTATTATTAATTTAGCTAAAGATGTTTTTCCTGTTCCGGGCGATGAATATAACAATAAATGAGGAATGTCTTTTTTTTCAATCCATTGTTGAACTGACTCTTTTAGACTTTGATTTCCAATATAACTTTTTAGATCTTTAGGTCTATATTTTTCAACCCAAATATTGTGTTCTTTCATAATTTTATTTGTAAACGTAATATATTTAAAAGAGAATTAAGAGACACATTAAGAAAAGTATTTTGTGAAATTTGTTTTAATTTAACATATACTTCACCTTTTGGAATTAACCAAAAATTTTCAATTGTATATGCTGTTCCTTCATAAGTTATATGTTGGCCCTCTAATATAGTAGCATCTCTCATTTGTCTAATTTTTAAAACATACCCATTCCTCCTTCATCTTTTTTAGAGGAATCAGGATTATCAGTAATAGTACATTCAGTTAATAAAATTGTAGCAGCTACAGATGTTGCATTTTTTAACGCATTTTTAGTCACTTTAGTAGGATCAATAATTCCTTTTTCTTTCATATCAACTACTTTTTCTGATCTTAAATCAAATCCACTCCACACACCTTTTTGCTTTATTTCATTAATTAATGAATAAATATAAGTGTCTTCATAACCTGCATTTTTTAGTATTTGAATAAAAGGTTTTTTACATGCTTCTAATACTATAGTTTGACCTAATTTAGAAAGATCAAATTGTCCTCCGTCATAGAATTTTCCAATAGCATGTAATAAGGCCGCTCCTCCCCCTGGGACTATTCCTCCATCTACCGCAGCTTTGGTAGCATATAATGCATCTTCTACTCTGTCTTTTTTCTCTTTAATTTCGGTTTCAGTATTTCCGCCAACATATATAATGGATACTCCTCCAGCCATATTAGCTAAACGTTCTTGTAGTTTTTCTCTTTCAAATCCCGAAGAAACTTTATCTATTTGTGTTTTGATAGCTTCTATTCTATTTGTTATTTCCTCAGCATTTCCCTTTCCATCTATAATAGTAGTTTGGTCTTTAGATACTACTGCCTTTTTAGAAGTTCCAAACCATTCAAATTCAAATTCTTCAAACTTCATTCCTTTGTCAGAAGTAATTACTTGTCCTCCTGTTAAAAATGCAATATCTTCTAATAGTAGTTTTTTCCTATCACCAAAATCAGGTGCTTTAACGGCACACACTTTAATAGTTCCTCTAATTTTATTTACAATTAAAGTAGACAATGCCTCTCCATCAATGTCATCTGCTATTAATAACAATGATTTATTTTGACTAGATACAGATTCTAATATATGTAGTATGTCTTTAACATTTGTTATTTTTTTATCTGTAATCAAAATCAATGGATCTTCTAATACTGTAGTCATAGTATTATTGTCAGTAACAAAAAAATGTGACTTATAACCCCGTTCAAATTGTATTCCTTCTACTGATTCTAAATAAGTGTCACCCGATTTAGATTCTTCAATATGAACTATTCCTTCTCTACCTACTTTATTTATAGCTTCAGATATTAATTTACCTATTTCTTCATCATTGTTAGAAGATATAGAAGCAATTTGTTGGAGTTGTTGTTCTGAAGTTATGTCTTCTTTATTTGAGTCAAGAATCTTAATAAGCGCATCTGTAGTTTCTTCCATACCTTTTTTGATGTCAACTACATTAGCCCCATTATTTACATATTTATTTCCTAAATTAACCATTTCCTGAGCTAATAGAGTAGAAGTAGTAGTACCATCTCCAGCAATGTCTGCTGTTTTAATGGCTGCTTGTTTAATCATTTCGGCCCCTAAATTTTCAGACGGATCTTCTAAACTAATATTTTTTGCTACAGTAACTCCATCTTTAGTACTCCTAACTTCTCCATTTTTCATGTAAACTACATTTCTACCATTAGGTCCTAATGTAGACACTACTGAATTAGCTAATGTGTTTATTCCTTTAATTAACTTTTCTCTTGATTCCTTTCCTAAATTTATTATTTTATTCATTTTATTTTATTTTAGCTAAAACCATAGATTCAGACAAACCATAGTATTCTTTTCCTTCAAATTCTATTCTTACAGGACCCATAGGTGGTATAATAACTTTGTCTCCTACTTTTAAAATAGTATTTATAAAAGTACCAGTTAATGAATATTTACCCGGACCTACAGAAACTACAGTGCCTCCTAATACTTTTTCTTTTCCCAAATCCGGCACAATTATGTTGCTTTTCTTTTTTTCCTCTAAATTAGTGGGTTCTACAATTATCGAATCAAATAATGCTTCTATCATATTTCAAATTTTTTAAGTTCATTTGTATTATATTGATCTATTTTTTTAAGTTCTTCCATATATTCTATTACTGAGTTATATTTAGTTTTTAATTTAATTCCATTTATACGGATAAAAGCTCGCACACATGATATTACCGAACTATAATATCCTAGTGTTTTAGTATATTCTTTTCCTCCAGTTTCACTGTATTTTTCTTTAGGGGTAATAGTAATACATAAAGAATAATCGAATTCATGTATTTTTATAAAATATGGTTCTAATAATGGATCTCGAACTTCAGTCATGAGATGGATTTAATTTTTTAATTTTATCAAACAAACTATTATATGCATTACAATAATCTTTTACTGAACTATATGATCTCTGATTAGTTAATTTTCTAGCAATATATTCCAGACAATCGCTTATCTCTTTATAATAACGCACCCACTTAATATATATTTTTCCATTTCCACTAACAACATATTTTTCTTGGGGTTTGACTGAAACACTTATATCCCAACCATATTTTTGTTTAATTAAATGATATGGCTCTATTAAAGGGTCATGTATTTCATTCATTTTCTTTTTGAACTATAAAATAAGTACTCTTTATATTTTCGTCTTCAAATTCAATTTTCATTAATCCTTCTAAACTAAGATTAATTTTAGCATTTTTAAATTCTCTATTACAATATAATATCTCTTTGATTTTATCCGCATCATATGTTATTTTATTTGTACTGTTTAATTCTGTAACAATGTCTTTACAAACATATGATATTTTATCAGAATGATCAGAATCTTCTCCAAATGTTATTTCTACTTCTTTGTCTCCTACTATACTTTCTTCTAATTTAAATATTACATCTTTAGTATCTACTAATGCCGTTTTTGCTTTAATTAAAGCTAAAATATCATCATTAGTTAAATTAATTATAATATTATAATCAGGTTCAGTTACTTCTGGAGGTAATTTTACAAGATGTAAATCTGCTAATGAATAAAATAGATTAAACTGGTTGTCTTCTATTGTTAGTTTAGTAAAAGTTCCTCCTTTTTTAATTAAGTCTACAAATAAGTCTTGATTAGTAACAGACAACAATCTAAGTAAACGAGTAGTATCATATATTGCAACAGTAGCATCTTTTATTGTAAATCCTTTACCTTCTATACTTCCTACTATGTCTGAACTAGGTGATACAAAATTTACATAAATTACATCATCTTTAATAGTCCATCTAACTTTTTCTATTAATCCATTTAAATAGTATTTATTTATAATAGATTGTAATTTAACTTTATTTATCAAATTTAAAAAATTTAAATATTTTTTTATTATAAACAGGTAAATCCCATTTTAAATCTTCGTATAATGAGTCTAATTTATTTTTCATAACAGAATCAAAAATTTTATTTCTGTCTACAAATTTCTCTATTAAATCTGTTATTTCAGGAGGATCATTATATCCATTAAAACCAATTACATCTATTTTGTACGGATTGTCTTTAAGATACGAAATATACATTTTATCTCCTACCTGAAAAAGAGGATATTGTTTATCTAAATTTTTATGTTTTAATATATCATTATAATATAGAGCAGAACGAGTATTGATAGGACATTTACTTTTAAAATAAGTAAATATTTCACCTTTTTCGGGTGTTTTTTCTACATACTCATTGAGTTTTTTTAATCCCGTTGGTTTTAATAATTTTTTCCAATCAATGTTTTTTAATGATTCTTTGAAATTTAGAATTTGTGAATCTATAGTTTCTTTAGATTTACCAAACATAATTTCTTTAATTATACCTTCACCAAAGTCTCTAAATAGAGGAGGAAAATTAGACTTCATCAAATCTAAACCTTTCATATCTAATTCTTCTACTTCTACTCCTTCTTTATTTATTATAAATTGAGCATATCTTCGTTTTCCTGCAAAATAACCTCTTTCTATAATAACTTCTTGTTTTAATTCAAAATAATGTTTTCTATCGTGTAAATTAAATAATTCAACTACTAATTTATCTAAATTTTTATTAGCAACCGATTGAATTTCTGTTGCTAATTCCAACACTTTTGAAACTACTTCAGTTTTATTATTTAAATCAATATTAGGATGTCTACTTAATAATAAATCTTTAATATGAATAAATAAACTATCTGTGTCTGATGTAATTATGTAATCTTTTTTTGTATTAAGACAATTATTTATGTATTCATTAACAAAATTAACAGATTCTTGAATTAATCTTTGACCTGTTAAAGTAATAGCTTTTGATATAAATAAATTTCCGTCAGTATATCTCCAACCATTTATAGCAAATACTCCATAAACATCATTAAGTTTAATTTTATATGCATGTTGTCTTCTATTATATAATTCTCCTTTAATTGGATCTTTATCAACTTTGTATGCTTTTTTCATTAAAGCTTTATATTCTTGGCGCTTATCAAACCAATCAGATAAAACTTCACATACTATACTTTCTTTATCTTTTCTAAATATTACTCCAGGAGCTGAGATAATTAAATTGTTGGTTTCTATATATTCAATTAAATCTTTAACGCTTATTTGAGATCTTTCTATTGTTCTATTAAGTTTAACCTTTTCTATGTCTAATAAAACATCCGACTCTAATTTTTTAAGTTCTTTTAATGACCATTTATTATCATATTTATCTCTATTTACTATACGAAACATTAAAGTTTCAATACCTAAATTTAAAGATCTAATAATACTAGGATACAAAGAAGTAAAATCCAAATCAATAACCCATTCATACAATCCCGGAATAGGATCTTTTAAATAACCACCTGCATATTCTTCATTAGGATTTTTAAGTTCAGGGTTATAAGTTGTAGGTTTATTAGGAGAAATTATTTTCTTTCTTTTTAAATAAGTAAGAATAGCTCCTTCATTTAAAGCTGTTGATAAATATATTTTTTCATATTCAACATGACATAAATGACAAATTATAACTGCAAGATCTATAAATTTTAATTTATCTTCAAGAGATACTAATATTTCAACATCTCTTAAGTTATACTCAATAAATTTATTTAAATCTTCTTTATATAATTTATCTAATGAACCTTGATATTCTACTTTACCTAAATTAACATATTTTTTTCCTATATTTTCTAACTTATAACTAGATTCTTGTTTAGCTACAAATTTTTTAAATAAGAGCATATAATCTAAATGATTAATACCTCCTATTTTTATAGGATTGTCCGGGGTAAATTCCTGAGTTATAATTTTTTTTATAGGAGACAATCTTAATGATTCTTGTTCTCCTAATACTCTTCTAATTCTATTATACAAAAAAGGAATATCAAAGTAACCACTATTCCATCCTGATATTATTGTGGGATCTAGTTTCTCCCATAAGTCTAAAAACCCTTTTAATAAATCTTTTTCATTATTATAAATTAATACAGCTTTATTAGTTTCTTCTATTAACTTTGTATTATCGCTTAAAATAAGACAAAAATATTTTTTAGTATTATTATCATATAAAGCAATAGAAGTAATTTTAGTAGCGGCTGCTTTTATATTTTCAGGAGTAAGAGCCCCACCAATTTCACACTCAATATCTAAATAAACTAAATTATGATTTGAAGGAGGATCATCTTCTTCAAAGTACATATCTACTAATAATCTAGTAGTTTTTTCTACATCTTTTTCATAATATTTAGAACTTCTCCAATCTTCAATTTTTGATATAGGAGATACCTTTTTACCCTCTAAAGTAAGATATTGACCTTTATAATCTTCAATATAGACAGGAGGATTATATTTGAAATTATAAGTCCAGCCCTCAACGTCGTCTCTTAAATAGTAGGTATAAGTTTTATAATCATAAAATACTGCTTGGTACATTAAACTCTTATTTTTATAACTTCTTTAGTCCATTCAACGCATATAATACATGCTAATTTCATATCTTATTAGATTTAGTCCTATTTTCTGTTATAGTTAAAGGTTGGGTATTCAGATAATTAAAAGCTTTTAAAACTTCTTCTTCATTATTAAGATCAAAACTTGAAATAGGTATTATATGATCAATTTCCCAATAACCTCCTTTTCTACCATAATTTTCCCAAGACATCTCAGGAGTAAATTTAGATTCTAAGTAAAGTTTGTATTCTTCTATTGAGCAACCTAAATAAGCTATATGACTTTGAGTTTTATTCTTTAATTTAATATTTAGTAAAGATAATATCGATTCTTTTAATCTCCAAGAAGGTTCTTTTCTTCTTTTCTGCATATAAAGTCTATGATTTTCTCTTACTTTTTCTTTATTATTTAATTCATAAAGTCTACTTTTTAATATTCTTTCTTCTTTGTTTTTTATATAATATTTTTTACTTATTTTACTTTCAGATTCTTTTCTATTTATCTTATATAATTTATGACAATCAATACATTTGTAATCATAACCATCTTTAGTAGAAGATTTAACATAATAAGATTTATATTCTTTATCTTTTAAACAAGTATTACATCTTTTCATTTATTATAAATACATACAAGAGACCGAAAAGTAACTATTTTACTGCATTATTTATTTCGTCTTCTGTAAAAAATTGAGAAAGATTTGGTTTAAAATAATTAATATTCTTTAAAACCTTTCTATCTCTACTTCTATAAACAATATAATATTCACCGTGTTTTTCCCAATGACATGCTTCACCTTGTTCTTTAGATCTAACTTCTATTGTTTGTTCTGCTTCTTCTTGAGTTTTACATGCCTTACTTAAATTTGAAGCTTGTACTTCTGCAAAAGCTTCAGGGAATTTATCTTTAAGGCCATGCAACATACAAAGATTACCTACAGCTACATAAGCTAAATCACACAAAGCATCTAAAACTCCAACTATATCACCTGTTTCACATGCTGTTTTATATTCTAAATTTTCTTCTATTGTGAAATCATAAACAAACATCCATTCTTTTCTATCTTTAGGAATAATAGGTTTATAGTTATTAACCTTTCCCATTATTCCATTAAACTCTTCAACACATTTTATAATATCCATTTTTTTATTTATTAAATTTATCTCTATTTCCAGTATGATTCTTATAACCAAAAGATTTAGCAATTTCTGTTGTTTTAAAAAGTGGTTGAAGATTAGAATAATGAAAACACTTTCTTTGCTCTTCTTCTTTTGTTAAATCAAAACTTGAACAAGGTAAAATGTGATCAATTTCCCAAACAGAACCGTGATTTGACCAAGACATTTCGGGAGTGAACTTATTTTCTAAATGTAATCTAGCTTCTTCTATTGAACAACCTAAAAGATTTAAAACTGAAACATATTTTATTCCTTCTTTGATTGCTTGATAAAATCTAGTCCTAAGAATCATAGTAATTTTAAATATCTCATCATTATGATATCTATAATTAGCTCTCTTATTATTCTTTTGTATTATTTCAGGTTTAGAATTATATTCTTTTATCTTTTGTTTATTATTATTTCTCCAAATTTTATTGTATTCTTGAATAAAATCTTTATTATTTAAATTCCAATTTTTATTCCATTCAGAAATTTTTTCTTTATTTTCTAAAGAAAATAACTTTAAATAAATTAAAATTTTTTCCTTATTTTCATCATAATAATTTTTTCTATATTCTTTTATTTTTTCCTGATTATTTATTTGATAATTTAAATTATTTTTCTTTATCTTTTCTTTATTATTATCCCTCCATTTCTTTTTAGATTCATTACTTGAAAGATGATTACATCTTTTACAACAATAATCTTTACCATCTTTAGATTTTTTTAAATTAAAAAATTCTTCTAAAGATTTTTCTTGTTTACATTTAGCACAAATTTTCATTTTATTATAAATACCACAAATTTCCTTCTCCTCATTTAATTCTTCTCATAAATTTTGTGTTTTAAACCAATTTTCTAATTCAGTACTATCATAAACTATATTCCAAACAACATCACCCCAATCATCTAACATTTGATTTTCCCATACTCCTTTAATAGAACGTCTAAAGGAAGGAGAGTCGGCATAGCACGATAAAGTACTATGCCTTTTTAACTCTTCAGGATCAAATTCTATTTGAAAAAATTCAACTCTAGTTATTGGGGCTTTTAACACCTATTTTTTTAATTAATTCATCTTTTCGTAAAGGTAATGCCTTAGCTATTTTATACACTTTTTCTTGCCATTTTTCTCCATTCATATCACATAAAGTTTCAAAATATTCTCCATTTAATATACTTAAAACGGATAAATGAGCATATAATACTGCAGTCCAATAATCATATTCAGGATAGGTTTCATTTTCATTTTTAGTTCTTACCCAAACATTGTTTTTAGTATAATATCCTACTTTCCAACATTCTTTAGGAGAAATATGATTTAAAAGTTCAAATCGATTAGTTACAAAAGGTTGTGTGTAATTAACAATAAGTCGAACTATATCTTCTTTTTCCCAAGGAGTATAACCATCCTTTTCTAAACATCGTTTTAAATCTTCAAATATATCACCTCTTTGATACCAATATTTAGCATAAAGAGCAACATGTAGTAATTTAAACTTTTCCATTTAAAATTTGGATTGCTTGTTTAGCACATAATTTAGTTAAACCATAACCTTCTACATGGTCTTCATGGTGGTAGTTGTTAGATGTTCTCACGAAATTATTCATTTGTGATTTTAACATATCACTGTCATCATCTATTATTACATAAGATGTAATTTTGTGAGAATCTAACCATTCTTGGATTTCGTGGCCTCTTTCACATCTATCTAAAAATTCAATTTTATAATTTACTGCTGCTTGCCAAACATCAGTTGTAATGTCAATTATTTCTCCAGGTAAATTTCTAAAAGACCACAAGTCTTTCATAAACTTTAAACCAGATATTCTCCAAGAACTACTAATTACTATTTTAGCTTCTGTTTTTTCTATAATTTCTCGTAGATTTTCTTCAAAATGAGGATGAAATAAACTACCAAATTCATCTATACCAGGATGAAATAAACTACCAAATTCATCTATACCAGGAGGCATCACATTTAATACTCCATCAATATCTAAAAATATGATTTTCATTTAATCAAAATAACTATTATCTAATACTATACCTTTTACTTCCTTTATTCTATAATAAGAATACGTCTATTATAATCTGCAAGCCATTCCTCCAACTCAGACTTGCCATAGGAAGCAAGTACAACATCAAGCTCTGCCTCTAATTTCTTTAGATCAATCCCATTCGCCATCTTTTTGTCTTTTCATTTTCTTGAGTTTTTTACCCTTACCCCTTTCTTTGTTTTTCTTACGAGGTACTTCGTCTTCTTCTTCAAGAAATTTACTCCAATCCTTACTCATTTGACTTGTCTAATTTGTTCTAAAATATTTTTGTTACTTAAATTACTATTTCATTATCTCAATTTCAAAAGTTTGACGAGTCCAAGGTGTAGGAGTACGATAAGCTTCCCTAAAAGATGCCCACAAAACATCCATATTTGATAAAGTAACTTCTTTTGTCAAAAAGAGAGCACCATACTTTTTTTCTAGAATTTTTTCTGTAATTGCTTCTTTGAAAGAAATTTGAGTTAATCCTTTTGAAAAATCTAACTCTAAATCTGGTACTTGTCTAGTAACAAAACCTTTGGCTAAAAGAATACTATTAAGTTCCAATAATTTTTCTAGTAGATTCATTTTACTTCAAATTTATCTGTTTGGGTCAGAAATTCTTGGCTAGTGGCAGTGGAGGCGGATAGTGCGGCGATAGCTGTGTCGCAGTGTTTCATTATGCGTTGGTCGATCGGCCAGATTACACTACGATCACCAAGCTCTGCCTTGATCGCTTTAATCGCATCTATCGCATCAACGATGTCCTTGGGTACCGTCTGGTTGGTAGGGGCGATCCATTCGCTCAGAAACTTCTCCGTGCAATATTTGTCCCACTCTTTTTTGGCTTCTTCTTCCTTATTTACAATACCTGCTTTAGCAGTCAAAGTAGCTCGGAATTCATTACCTTCATAAGTCATCGTACCTAGTGAAAGACTAATTCCTGCTTCTTTTTGAATTTCAGCAAATTTCGCATTGAGATACGAACTTGCTTGAGATTTTCGGGGTTAAATCCGTTTTCGAGATTCATTTTTGCTTTTTGGTAAATATACGAACCTATGAAATTAGGGAGCCATTAAAAGATGACTTTTATATTACTTATATCCTTCCATTTGTAATTGAAGCATATTGTATATTTCTTGTTTCGCCGTCTTTGTATGGTCTGCAAATACTCC
>ERZ869921.1101-NODE-1101-length-12424-cov-290.975827_pt1 | contig 12424 bp, 23 predicted proteins | sample MGYA00579310_ERZ869921 | MGnify/ENA primary metagenome ERZ869921 (study PRJEB32216, sample SAMN09231816) | wastewater metagenome | place: USA: Maryland | collected 2016-06-21 | study: EMG produced TPA metagenomics assembly of the PRJNA472060 data set (Reclaimed...
ACGTCGCAGAGCACGCGTCCGCAGACCGGCAGCCGCTTCAGCGGCTTGTCCGTTGCCGGCACGTGCCAGCGGCACGTCGTGAGCGGACAGCGGTCCACGCACCGGCGCTCCTCGCAGACGTAGCGGGGCGGAGGGTGGTCGACGCGAATCATTTCGCTGAGCCTCCCATATCGAACAATGACCCTTGTCTTGCGCCGAGGCACGAAGGCGAAAACCAGATACGCTCGCGATGACGATTGTCGTTAGCGTCGTCGTTGTCCTGGTTACCGAAGCCACCGCGGGCCTTCCATTCAAAGACGCTCCACCCAGGCATCTCGTGCTCGCCCTCGTAGCCGCAGAGCGCGATGCGCATGTCCTTGCGCTCGCCGTTCTCGATGGCCCACTCAGCAACGCGTCGCGAGATGCCTAGTCCCATACCTCCAGCTGAATAGTCGACGCTTCCGTCCTCATACGGAGGGTCGAGAAAGACCGCTGTGATCCCATGTCTCCACGTCACGGACGGGCCAAGAACGCGGTCCCAAGACCCGCACGTGATTCTCACCGCACGCATCCGTGATGCCAGCCTGTTAAACCAATCGTTGATGCCCCGCCCTGCGTCTCCGAGATGAGGGAGCTTCTTGTTGATGCCTTGCCCTGCGGTTCCGAGATGCGGTAGCTGCTTGTTGATGCCCCGCCCTGCGTCTCCGAGATGAGGGAGCTTCTTGGTCAGGAAGCCCCCGTCTCGAACCCACGGTCCATCTCCGGAGCACCATCCACTACCGATCCAGCAACACGCGCCCCAAACCCACCAGCCCGCAAGCCGCGGATCAAAGTAGGATGGGTCACCCTCCAACCTTCCTGTGAGTTCCTTGCGCGCTTCCACAAGTTCGATGTGGCGAGCGCTTAGGTCACATTCAGATACTGGCCAATCAGCATGTTGGGCCACCTTGTCTGGCGCGTTCGCCGTCGCGCGCCAGAAGTTCACGAGAAGCCCGTCGATGTCGTTGACGGTTTCAATTCCGTCGAACGGACTTGGGCGCTGAAGGAGTACCGCGCCAGAACCGAAGAATGGCTCGACGTAGTTGCGAACGGCGCCGAAGCGAGCCCACACCTCTGGTGCGACGTTGCGCTTCCCACCGAAGTATGGGAAGGGGGCGGTAGCGACGTGATCTGATCCCATGGTGCTCACCTCGTCGAGCCTAGCAGCCCGAGCTTTCGGAGTGCCCTCTGCGCCTCGGCCTTGGCCGTCTCGGGGATGTCGGAGCGCGGTGGTGGAGGCGTCGCACGTCGCCGCGTCGGCGGCTTGGCGTCGTTCGCCGCGGGCGCGTCATCGCGTTCGATCTCGTCGGCGAGCTCGCGGAGCAAGGCGGCGACGCGGCGCGTGTTCACTCGCGCACCTTCTTCCCATCCGCAAACACCCACCAATTCGGATCTCGGGGCGCCTTCGGTTCCGGCTTCTCTCCCGGCGTCCACGGAACCGCCCGCGCGGTCTTCGGCAGGTACAGCGGGTGCGCCGGATGCCCGTCCTTCGTGACCTTCAGTGCGTGCAGCTTGATGCCCTCCGAGACGAGCATCTCCGTCACCATCGCGTCGCGACCTCGCAGCGCTCCGTGCGTCCCCCACGCGCAGATCACGAGCGATGCGCTCTGCGCCATCTCCAAGATCCACGTGAGGTTGTGCGGGTCGCCCTCCGCGTCCAGCGTCGTCTTGAGCGCGCGCGGGTCGGTGCTCCGCAGCGAAAATAGATTGGCGACCGCCATCGCATCGGCGCCGTGCCTCATCGCGAAGTCGACGCACCGGCGGATTGTGGGGTCAAGGATGTTGTCGTCGGCCGTGCTCGGATTCAGCATCACGAACAGCACCCGATTTGGGTGGAGCATCCGCACAGGCGGGGCGCGGGCGAGCGTGTAGCGGTGGCGACCGTCATCGCTCATCGCCGCGGGGCCCCAACCGGGTGGGCTCGACTCGAGCGGCGGCGTCTCCCATTGGCGGATCTTGCGGCGCGCCTCGAAGGCGCCGCGTAGGGCGGACCAGGTCACGACTCGTCCTCCTCTTCGCCCCGGTCGTAGTCGCCGCTCTCGATTGCCTCCCGCTGCTCGGCCTCGATCTCTGCGTCGATGCAGCTGGGCGCGCACTTCTCTCCGCCGACCGCGTGGCATCCGGGGCAGACAGGGCCCACCTCCACGCCCAAGCTCCTAGCCCACGCGACGCCTTCAGCCGTGATGGTGAATCCGTCGATGAGGTTGTTGCCGCCGTCGCTACGCTTCCCCTCGCACGGATCTCTGTTGACCAGTCCATCGGCGTGCCACCGGAGCAGGATCGTACGCTGCCCGCCCTTCGGAAGAACGCTGAAGGCAAAGCCCTCGGTCTCCATCCCATTGGCGTACGCCTCGACGAGCCTCCTGAGCAGGCGCTCGGCGCCCGGCGTGAGCTTCGTGGGCGGGGTCACGGCTCGTCCTCGCTGTCCAAGACGACGCCGACGACGTCGAGGGGGCTCGTGCCGAGGAGCTCGCCGAGCACCTCTGCGGGACGACGCACCGACGATCCGTGCTCGTCGTCGATCGACACGTCGCTCTTCTTGCCGCTGCCGGCGAAGCGGCGGCGCACCGTGAGCTTGCGGTCGGCCACCGCGAGGTCGACGAGGATCTCGCCGTCGTCCTCGCCGATCCGCACCGCGTCGGGCCCGATGTCGCTCGAGGCGAGCGCGGCGCCGATGGCTCGGAGCGCGCTGGTCTTGCCGCTGCCGTTGCGGCCGCGCGCGATGGCGCCGGCGGTGTTGGAGGCGTCGAAGTCGAGGGCGCTGATGCCCCTGTAGTTGCGGATGCGGAGACGCTGGATCGTGATCATGGAACGGTCCTTCCCCCTCGACTCGCGAGGGCAGTCGATTGGTGGCGGTCAGATCTCGGGGACGGCCGAGGGCGGCTGCTCGAATTCGCGCCGCAGGTCGTCGAGGTAGTTGCGTTGATCGAGGAGGAGCAGCTCGTCGTCGTCCGAGTCCCACTCGACGTCGGTCCACCAATCCATCGACGAGTGCTCGTGGCCGCAATACGGGCACGTGGGGTGCTCGATGGCGCGGTGCTGCTCGCACGAGTCATCGTCGGCGATTAGCAGGTCCCTCGTCGCCACGCGAACGTCGCGCTCCTCTCGGGTCTCGCGCGCGGGCTTCGGGCACAGTCGGTAGGCAATCGAGTAGCTCATAGCACCCACCACCTTCCACCGCGACCTGGGCCCCACACGAACCACGCGCACGTCACGCTGTCGGTGCCCTTGGTGTCGCCGCGGAACCGAGGGCGCTCGGAGAGCACGTAGACGTCGGACGGGTGCTCTTGGTGCAGTTCGCGCCGGGCCTTCGATTCGGCGAACGTGAGGCGGGCAAGCATGGCCACCGTCCTTCGCTGGTCGAGCGCCCGCCAATCGATAGCCTTCCACGCGAACTCCCTCGCATGGGTGAATGGTGGGTTGAAGATTGCTATGTCGGCTTCGGGCCACTCCACGGCCAGTGCGTCACCGCAAAATACCTGGTCGACGAACTCTCTCGCGGTCTCCGCACGTGCCGGGTCCAACTCGATGCCCTTCGTCCTCCCTGAGAACATGGTAAGAATCTCGCCAACTCCGCAGCATGGATCGAATGCCGAATGGCACCTAGGGAGTCGATGCTTGACCGCGGTCACTACGTCGGCTGGCGTCGGGTAGTAGTCGTCTGCGATGCGAGCCAGCGCGGTCATGCTGCCTCGTCGTCTGCCGGCGCGTCGTGGCCGAGCTCCTCGGGGAAGTAGAGTCCGCCGACGACGTCCGGCCAGAGAAGCCGTGCGAGCTGGACGCCGCCAGTCTTGGCCAGCATCTCCGCTGGTCTTGTGAGCCAGTTGTTCGGCCCCTTCGCCCCGGTGCGAGGCAGTCGGGCGCGCTCGGCATCTGCGTACGTGTACGTGACGATCGTCGGCTCCAGGTCAGGGTCGCCCTTGCGGTGGCCCTTCCACGTCGCGCGCTCCGCAGTCCGCTCGGTGCACTTGAAGTAGGTCGCCAGCCCGCTCTTGTGCACCAAGCCGATAATCATCATCGCGTGCATCGCGAGCTTGCCCTCGATGACGTGGGTCAGACGTAGCGATGCGATCGCCGGGAGGCCTAGCTCTCGTCCTTGGATGATGGCGCAGAGGGCCGCTTCCCACGTCGGAAAGTTCCCGTAGACTCGCGAGTCGTGGCAGACCTGAGCGAGCCATGATGCTTGACGCATCCCGCTCGGCTCGAGGGTCATGGCCCACTGGTCGGTTCCGGGGGCAGGGGCCTTTACAATGGCCGTGACAGTCTCGGCAACCGTCTCGGGCGCCACTAACGGTGTAGTCTGCGGCTTGGCGTCGGGCTTCGGCGCCTCACCTGATGGCTTCTCCTCGGACTGGGGCACAGGCTCGAAATCGGCGTCGTCGGTCATGGGGTCCTCGTCGGGAACAGGTTCGGATTCGCGCCGCGGCAGCGGCTTCGCCACGCGTGGCCGGAGCGCCTCAGCAATGTCGATCTTCGCGTTGGTCCTGAGTCGCACGAGCTCTCGCGACAGGCGGGCCTGCTCGGCGTACTGAAGCAGCGCCGCGCGTCCGGCGGGCTTGAACTCGTAGGCGTAACGGACACCGAGGTTGCAGCGCTTGCATCCTCCATTGGCCTTGCACTCGCATGGCGTGGTTTCGGTCGCAGCTAGTAGCGCTTCCTCGAGCGTAGCGAACCTCTCCAGGATCGCTGTCGCACCCTTTGGCCCTATGCCAGGTATTCCTGGCACGTTGTCGCTCGTGTCTCCGACGATTGCTAGCCAGTCCGTAAGTGACGCAGGCTGAACTCCGTATCGAGCGATCACAGCGTCTAGGTCCTCGATGGGTAGCCGGTGCCCTGTTGCGTCCAGTCGAGTGGACTGGCACGCGACCCAGTTCGTGGGCCCGTAATCTCTGACGAGCTGGCGCAGGTCCTTGTCCGCGCTGTGTATTGTCACCATGATCGGCGCGTGAGCCTTGGATTGCTCCACCGCGGTCGCGATGACGTCGTCAGCCTCGAGCCCAACGGACTCCCACACTGCGAACCCGTCGGCGCGCAGCGTCTCAGCCACGCGTCGTAGCTGGACGATCATGGCCTCGCGGTCGGCCACCTCATCGGGAGCCAATGACCTGTTGGCCTTGTAGTCTGGGAATAGCTTCTTTCGCTCACTGGTAGGCGAGTCGAGCGCGATTGCGCAATGGTCGTACTCCGCGGCGATGGAGCGCACGCGGGCGACGGTGACGTTGTGGGGCGCGTCGGCGGGCTCCGTGGGCGGAATGGCCCTCCAAGCTGGGACAAGAAGAGACGGTAGGTCAATTAGCGCAAGCGTTGTCACGCGGCCCTCCTCTTGCTTGTCCTATTGCCAGATGTTCTCATGGGTAGAGTAAGCGCCGTCTCAGGATCCATCTTGTTTGGTGGAGCCAACCTGAACCAAAGGGTTTTGGTGTCCATTCGTTGCTCTGCACGAACTCATGTTCTCTGCGCCTCGAATTGCAGTACTTCCTGGCCGAGTCTTTTGGCTGCAATTTCGCAGTAACGCTCCTCGATTTCGATGCCGACTGCGCGGCGACCTAAATCCTTCGCGGCGCGGAGCGTGGTGCCTGATCCCATGAACGGATCGTAGTACGGCTTCATTTCGCATCCGTGGTCGGGGTCGTAGCAAATGCACCCGTGGTCCGTTTCCAAGCGTAATAGGCCTTCGTCTTGGTCATCCCTGGCGGCCTTGCACGCCGTATTGCTCGGCGCATTATAAGAGTCATGCTGCCCTCACGACTCGGATCGCAGTCCTGAGCCATCGCGTGCCGCGTCCGTTGCTGGTGGGCTCGGTGACGACCTCGATCTCCATGCCCATCCCGTCGAGCGTCGCGCGCGCATTGGCGGCGTCCTCGTTCGTCCCGATGCACAGCGCCTCGTGCAGACGTGACGCGTACCACTCGAGCGCTTGGTCGTGCTCGGGACCAAGGTCCCAGATGGCTCTGAGTCGCTCTGGCGTCGGGGCGTCGCAGTCTGGGCAGTCTCGCTCAAGCCATATGTCCCTGGCTGTGTAATGGCCGACCTTCATGGTCCCCTCGCACGTCTCGCACTTCGGCGGATCGGACTTGGCCACCGCGCGCACGAGTGCCCGGTGGAACACCTCGGGAGCGTCGCCCTTCCCGAGGCCAAGCAACGTGAGCTCGGACGGGATGGTGTACTCGTCGTCGCCCACCCACCGGATGAACTCGTCTAGGCTGGCTCGTTCGTCGCCGCACTCGTAGCAGGTCGCGACGTACACCTTTGCTAGATCGATGATTGTCGGCGTCACGCGGCCAACCTCCAATCGCTTTTTGCCCATGCGTCGGACGCCACCCGCGCCGCGCTCGACACGTCCCCGCAGCGGAGCCAGCCATGCGCCATGCGGTGGCGGATCATCTGCTCCACGAGCGACCGCGGCTCGACGTCATCCGAGCATAGCAGGACGGCAAGCGCGTTGCGCGTCACCTCGAGCGCGGCTCGTGTCGGTCCACGGTCGCCGTCGACGTAGGGCCTGATTGCGTGCGCCATGCGCGCGATGATCTGCCGGTGCTGAGGGTTCTCCCTGCGAATCATTCGTCCCCCTTGGCGCGCGCGTGCCAGCCGGCCACCAGGCCGAGCAGGAACCAGTAGCCCGCGATAAACAGCGTCGTCATGTGTCTCATTATGCAGACGATGCATACTGTGTCAACAGTGCATCGCCGATTTTGTCACGGGCGGTCGTTTCGCGTCACAGGATCAGGGGCGACCACGCGACAAATGCGCGGTGCGGGCAGAACATCGACTCATGCTCGGGCGGGACGCGTTGGCGGACGTGGAGGGGGACGCGATGGCAATCTACGCGGCAGCGGGGGCCGACCCTGACGATCCTCCCGCCATCGGCGCGCTCATCGAGGCCCTGACTCGACGGGAGCCGCTCCTGGCCCGCATGCGTGCTGAGGGCCGATGCATCGGAGACCAGGTCATGGTCCGCGGCGGCGTCCTTCCCGCACGCGCTCGGTGGCTGGCGGCGCACGAGCTGGCCGAGTGGTGGTACGCGCGTATGGGCTACGACGGCGCCGACATCGAGGAGCGCTGCGACGCCTGCGGGGCCGCCCTCGTCGTCCCGCGTGCTTCCGGCCCGGCCGCCGCTCCAGCACCAGGAAGTGCGTGCCGCCGTGAAGCCGCAGCATTACTCGGGGCGAGTCTGCTGCTTCTTGACGTAGAACAGCTCGCCGGTGGCCGCGTCCTCCCGGGGTTCGTATGGGTCATCGCCAGGGACGCCGGCGGGGAAGCTTTGTAGGTGCTCTCGGCTCGGGGGCCCAGAGTGCGCCTTGGCGTCGTGGTCGAAGTGCCCGTACGGTCGCTCGCCCACAAGCTGCGCGTGGCGGATGGCTTTGAGCAGCTCTTGCAGGCGCAGCATCGTTTAACCTCCCCAAGACGCGACCGGGCTGGCGAGCCTAGCACAGCGACCGTGCACCGGCCAAGGGATGGAGCGGCCAGACGCGCGCGGATCGCGGCACGCAGGGCCGTGTCCGGCAGCGCGCGGCGCTTCCGGGTCGTCGTCATGTGGCGAGGTTGGCAGAGCATCGCGGCCTCACGCAACGGGGCGCGGTGTGCGTGCTTGACATAGTGTGCACAGCGTGCATACTGTCCGATTGATGGATACCAATCGGGCCGCCCTGGCCTTCAAGGCTCGCATCAAGGAACTGGACCTCACGTACGAGGAGGTCGAGCGGCGCCTTGGCCTCGCGCTTCGGAGCGGGCAAATCTCTCGCCTTACGTCGGGGGAGCGCAAGCCTGGACGCGGTCTGGCGTTCCGCATCGAGACGGAGTTCAACGTCCCCATGGCCTGGTGGGAGATTCCCGCCCGTGCGCCGAGGGCCGCCTGATGTCCGCCCTCCTCCGCTGGCCCCCCGAGCCCGTGGCGCCGCATCCGCGCAGCCGGCCCGGCCTGTCGAAGTGCACCGACGAGCGCGACAAGGACAAGCGTGCCTTTGCGGACTGGTTCCGCTCCTGGTGCTCCCGCAAGTCGATCTCGGTCAGCGACCTCCAGTCGATCCTCGGCGTCTCGTACGGCGTGGCGCAGGCGAAGCTCGCCGAGGGCTCCGTGACGCTGGTCGACCTTCGGCGATTCCCGACTCGATACCGCAACGAGCTGTCCCTGGCGTTCCTCGCGTGGTGCGAGGAGTCGGCGTCGGCCTCTGCTCTCCATGGGTGATAGTATGTGCCTGTCTAATTCCTACAGCGATGCGTGCGCGGCCTTTCAGCGTTCAGAACAGGAATCGTGTCAGTTTGGCACTGAGCAATCCTGGCCGGACGTGATCGACGAGGCCGGCGGGTATGGAGAGGATGCCCGCGGCTGGACGATGGTCTGCGACGACGGCATCCACCCCGATCGCAGCGTCGGCATCGACCCCGCCGGCATGGGCTACGACCTGACGGGGCGCCCGTGAAGGGCGTCTATGACAGGTCGGCCCTAGGTCCGCGTCAGCTCGAGGTGCTCAGGAGGATCGCTCGCGGGGAGCCGTTCGCCGAGCTTGGGCTAGGACGGAACGCATGGGACGTCGAGGCCATCGTGTCGCGACTCGAGCAGCGCAAGCTCGTCCGGCGAGAGGGGTCCAAACTGTCGGCCACCGACAAGGGCATGAAAGAGGCGACATGATCGCGATTGGCGACCTCGAGGACGACCGCCCTGGACGAGGCAAGCCGGTGCCCCCACCGCCGCCACCGAAGGGCCAGCAGCGATGAGCGCCGACTCCATGCGCACCATGCTCGTCAGCTACGACGCTCGGCACCGCTATCGGGTCGTGCTCGACGGCTCCACCATCGCGTCGTCGACCTCGTGGGACGGCGCATCGGCGTACGTCGTGCTCGCCATTGGCCAAGCGATGGCGACACCGAAGGACCGAACCCTGGCCGCGCTGCTCGATGAGCTCGAGCTCGACTGCACGGTCGTCGACTCGTCGCCGGGGGTGCTGTGATGGGAGCCAGTCAACGACGCAAGGGCGCCAAGGGTGAACGCGAGCTCGCGCGATACGCTCGCGAGCAACACCCCGACCTGTTCCCGGAGGCGAGGCGCGGCATCGGTCAGTCCAGGTCCGCCGGGGAGGTCCCTGACGCGGTCATCGATGACGAGCACTGGCCCGAGATCAAGCGTCAGGCTCGGTGCTACCCGCGGAGAGCTCTTCAGCAGGCCATCGACGCGTCGGCCAAGTCGGGGCGCACCCCGGTGGCCATTTGCCGCGACGACAACGACAAGCTGGGCTGGACGGTGACCCTTCGGATCGACGACTGGGCCGAGCTCGTGCGTGCCAAGAGGCTGCTCGATTCGGTGTGCGTCAGGACCGCCGCGGCTGCTCAGGAAGAGCTCGGGTCGCTTGGGCCCATCGCCGACGAGGAGGCTCGGTGAGGGATTACGGGAAGGTTCACACCTCGTTCTGGACGAGCAACGACGTGCGCCGCCTGTCGGAGGACGGCCGCGCGCTCGCGCTGTACCTGCTTACCAGTCCACACGCGAACATCATCGGGGCCTTCCGTCTGCCGGACGCCTACGTCGCAGAGGACATGCAGTGGACCTCCGAAAGGGTCTCTAAAGGGTTTGCAGAACTGTTCCGAAACGGTTTCGCAACCCGTGATCGGGTCACCAAGTGGGTCGTGATTGGGCAGTACCTTCGGTGGAACCCCATCGAGAACCCGAACCAGGGCAAGGCGGCGGTCAGGTTCTTCGATGCGGTGGCAGGCGAAGAGGCCAAGCATGCGATTGCGCGAGCCTTTTCGCTGCACGCGACGCATATCAGCCCAACCGTATGGGAACCCTTTCTGAACCCTTCAGGGACGGTTCATGAACCGTATCGAAACCAGGAACAGGAACAGGAACAGGAACAGGAGCACAAGAGAGACGTCGGAGTAGCCCCCTCGGACGGGTCGGCGTTGGCGCCTTCGGTGTCGCCGGACGAGCCGGCTCCGTCACTCGGCTCAGGGCCCGCCACGGGGCAGCAATCGCTATCGACGCTGGAGCTCGTCGAGCCCAGCAAGCCGTCGCCTGCCGCCGAGGTCTTCGCGGCCTACCTCGAGGGCTGGCGGACCCACGTCGGAAAGGGAGCCGAACCGAAGTTGACGGACGGACGCCGGGCCAAGATCCGAGCACGCCTCAAGGAGCACCCCATCGAGGTGGTCCGAGCCGCCGCCGCGGGCATCTGGCGCTCGTCGTGGCACGTCCAGAACGGGCAGACCGGCTTTGACCTGGTGGTCCGCGACGCGGCGCAGGTGGAGCGCTTCTCGACGGAGCGCGGCGGCGGTCAGAGGCAGGCCACGACGTACGCCGGGCGCATGGTGCAGCCAGCGGCGCGACCGGAAGACCTGCTCGAGCCGTCCAATGACGAGAACTTCGTGTGGAGTGACATGGGCGAAGGAGGGTTTTGAGATGGATATCCAAGACGTATTGAGCACGGTCGTCCTTGCTGAGCCGCTGCCCGAGCCGCTCCGAGCCGGCCAGACGCGGCGCATGCTGTTCGTGGGGCTAGGCCAATCGGACTGGCGCGAGTTCGACGTGCTGGACCGTGTAGAGGCGCTGCTGACCATCAAGTGGCGCGACACGCGGGTCACCGAGACGGTGAAGGCGGCTACGGCTGGCGAGTACGTTTCCGGCCCGACGACGGACGCCGAAGAGCTCGAGGCCGGGGCGCGGCTGTGGCTGGAGCGGGTGCCTGAGTGGACGACGCGCACGGCGTGGCTCCGGACTGTGATGGACATTCACGAGCGGGTAACGGCAACGGTACGCTACCGAGAGCGTACGGGGAGACGTGGGCAGTATGGTGCCTATGCCATGTTCCGGCACCTTTGCGTCGATGAGGCGAGGCAGCGATGAGCATCCGGTACTGCGCCAGGAACGAGTGGGGCGAGGAGGTCGCCTTGGTGACCCATGCCATCGACCTTCATCAGTTGGAGGTCATGGACCGATACATCTTAGGACGCGGGGTAATGTACTTCTCGGTGGACTCCCGCACTGTGGCCCTGGACCTCGCGCGGGCTCTGACCGAGCTGGCGGGGGAGCTTCCGGACGACACCGCGAGAACGGCGCACAACCCGGAGGACGACGGGGGATGAGCGCCGCGCCCCTGCCCGACGTCATGGCCGCCATTGCCGACCACGGGGAGGCCCACCCGCGCGCGTATCGCTGCCGATGCGGCGCCGAGGTCACTCACCCGCTTGGGGCGTGCGAGGAGTGCTCGCTGCGCTACGAGTGGGACCAGATTCGCGACCTGATGGCCAATGCGCGGGAGAGCATCCCGCCGCGGTTCCGCTGGGCGTCATTGGAGCGGCCCGAGGAGATTGCCGAGATGGAAGGCGACGGCAAGCGCATCGGCCGGAGGAGCGTCGACCTGGTGCGGCACATCCCGAAGCCTTTGCCTTGCGGCATTGCACTCGTCGGCGCGTCGGGCGGCGGAAAGACCACGCTGGCCTGTGCGCTGCTCAATTGGGTTCACTCGCACGCTCGGCCTCTCGAGCCAAAGCCAGGAGACGCACAGAAACAGGCCGCCGCAATCAAGCACTGGATGTTGTCCATCGAGCGAGCGCGGCGGGCCTTCTTCGTGTCGGCATTGGAGCTCGACGGCAAAGGTCCAGAGGTCGACAAGCTCCTCGACAGAGCAATGCGGGCGAGCGTTCTGGTGCTCGACAATCTCGAGCCGGGCGCTACGACTGGACCAGTCGGCCGCGTGTTGTTCCATCGTCACAACCAGGTGGACTCGAGGCGCAAGGCGACGTCGCCGAGGCTGGTCACCATTGTGACGACGTGGATGGACCGCGCCGAGTGCGCCAAGAGCTACGGAGACGGGGTCGCGCGAAGGGCCTACGAGTGGACGGTGGAACTCAAGCCGGAGGTGATTCGATGACGTCGGACGCGGACAAGGGCGACGCCGTGAAGCGGCACATCGTCGAGCGATTGGAAGGTGGGGAGTGAAGCAGCGAAAACTAACTGAGGAACAAGTCGCCCGCGCGAACCGACTTCGGCTGCTACAGGACGGAGACGGCTATTCGGCCGGCACGTGCGTCGGTATAGAAGAGCCGATGCGATGGACTCTTGTTGAAAGGAAGCCGATATTACTACGTAGATCGGATATTAAGCGACTGGTGGACGAGAAGTGAATCAGTCACCAATCAATATCCTTTCGCGAAGCGGCGTAGTCATCATACCAAGAATTTAGCTGTGAGAAAAAAGAGGCCGTTCAACCCTGGCGATGTGGTCGAGCTGAACTTGCATCGTAACGCTCGCCCTATGCTCGTGGAGCAATGCGACTACGACAGCGACCGGAAGGCCTGGCGAGTGCTGTGCGTGTGGCAGCTCGAAACGGGCCACATCGAGCACGTGTCTGTCATGGCCAGTAGCCTGAGGTCGACCGGATGGTGAGCGACGGACGACCATGGTGGCAACTGCCCA
>ERZ869921.1102-NODE-1102-length-12418-cov-44.152956_pt1 | contig 12418 bp, 15 predicted proteins | sample MGYA00579310_ERZ869921 | MGnify/ENA primary metagenome ERZ869921 (study PRJEB32216, sample SAMN09231816) | wastewater metagenome | place: USA: Maryland | collected 2016-06-21 | study: EMG produced TPA metagenomics assembly of the PRJNA472060 data set (Reclaimed...
TCGGCTTGTGCCCACACGGACGGCGTGTTGCTGTCGAGCACGAGCGTTTCACCGGATTGGAGCGGCAGCCCCTTTGCGGCGTCGGCGGCGGCGGCGTTGATGCCCGTCGTGCCGAGCGTTCGGGCCGCGGTCGAGGCGAATGCCAAATAGACCAACCCGCTGTTCGTTGGGGCGGCGCGGAAGAGGAGCTTGGCCGTGCCGGTCGCCGGCGTGTTGGTCGTCGGAAAGACCTGCGTCTGTGCGGAGAGTGTGACTTTCATTGGAAATTAGAATGCGAGGCTGTGTTTCTGCTTCAGCCACTCGACAACGCCGAGATGGGTCCGGCCGCCGATGGACCGATTGAAAACGAGAATCTGGGCAATACTGCCGCCGACGGGCAGGCTGGCGCCGTTGTTCCGAGATCCGATGTTGAGCGTGGCGGTGGTGTTTCCCTTCACGATTGCCGTGGTGGCGGAATAGGCGGGGATGCCCATTTGCACGCCGTTCTGGTAGACGGACGGAGTTCCGTTGCAGATCATGGACGCAACAGCCCAATCGCCAACGGATGGCCAGCAGGCGGTGCCGAGAGTCTGCGTCGCGACCGCCCCGTAGGCGACGACCGACGCTGCGTTGCCTGGCTCATAGAGATAAAAGCCCGGCGTTCCGGCCGCAGCGGCGGCTGACTGCTCGATGATCATCCCCATCAGCGCAGTCGATGCGGTCGTTTTCTTGTAGACGACAAAGACGGATAGATGTGAACTGGAGACGAAACTCGGAATAGTGAGACAGTCGTCGGTCCCGTCGAACAGAACGCACTTCCCGCTATTCGGCCCGGCGGTCGTTTTGAGGAGCGGCTGCTTGGCGCCCGTGGCCTGCCCTGCGGTGTAGGTTCCCTCTGACCCAGCCCACGAGCTGACGGCGGAGGAATCAGCGCCGGACAGCGTCGAGGCGTCCAGATTCAGAACGAGATCACCGACGGCCGATGGCGCGATGGTTGTTGTATTGGGAATGAGAACGCTCATGAAAGTGGTGTCCATTGGACGATGCCCGTCCAGTTTTCCGTTTTGATGCCGAGAGCCTGAGCCAGCGCCCAGTTGAGATCGATCCGGCAGCCGTTGGTGATGTTCTCGAGATGCGGCATCCGGTCGGCCACGATGGCTTGGCAGGCGGTGCCGTTGTAGACCACGCGAACGGCGCGATGTTTCGCCAGCTTCACGCTGCCCCACTGGCTGGCCATGGTTTCCGGAGGAAGGGCCACCATGGGAATCGCGCCCGCGGTGTCATCGCCGTAGCAGCCGACGCCGTTGTCTCCGACTTTGAATGCCTCATTGTCGCTCATCCCGGCGGCCTTAGCGGCCCGGTAGCGTCGGACATCGGTAGGGCCGGCGAAGATCGATGCCTTTACTTTGCGAACGGAACCGTAGGGCGTGAGTTTTGGCATGTCGGCGAATGTTCTGTCGAGAAATCCGCCGACGCGCTTCACGAGTTTGGTAAAGAATGCAGTCACGGTTTCGAATGGGATTGAGGCTTGGAATCCGACGTATTTCTCGCCGGTGCGTGTGTTAATCCTGAACTCTGGTCGAAACATGGCCTTGCTCCTGATGGTAAAGCGAATCCGCTGCCTGAAAGAGCGATGCGAAAAACGCCATGCCGACAAAGATGGCGATGCCCACGACGCAGGCGATGCCGATGCCTATGTATTTGAGGACGATCATGAGGGAAACGGGTTAAAGTTCCGCATCGCGAAAATCAGGCATCCGACGCAAATCGCGATTCCTGTTCCGACGCCAGCCCAAAACGGCCAATGACAAATGAAGTCTGGAATTGTGATAGTCATTTCTGCTGGGGTTGAACGGTTGGGAAAATGATGGGCTGCTGCCGCTGGTGCTGAACCGTGACGATGGTGCCGTTGACGTTCACGGAGACACCGAGGACATTTTCGGTAGCGAAGTCTTTGGCTCCTTGGCAGGTCGCGAGGCAGAGAGCGAGACAGAGGACGATGGGTTTCATTCGGAGAGTTCGGCGTAGGAGTGAGGAAGCGCAGCCGCCAGCGTGGCCAGCGTGCCGCCGTTGGCCCGGTGCTCGGAGGCTCGGAACATGAGTTCGTCAGGGACGCATCCGATTTCCTCGGCGCGGCGCGTGATGATGCCGAGCCATGCGGCGTTGAAATTCTCGGGCGTGACATCCCGTAGAGGAGCCACGGACTCAGCCGCCTCGTCGGCAGCGACCGGCTGCCTGTATTCCCGCCGCTGCTTGAGCACCGTCGCCAACCGCTGAACGCGCTCACCGGTGAAGCCAGGCTTGATGACTTCGCGGCCATTTGGCTCCCAGCGGCGTTGGGCGTTGGTCCAGATGGCGCGTAGAGCGGCGACTCCCGCCAATGCGTTGCCAATGATCGCCAGGGCGCCGTCGATGTCGGACGGTGCGACTTCCGCTTTGATCTTTGGCGCCGCGATACTGAGCACTAGACCGAGGATGGCTAGTGTCGTGCGGCTGCCGGTGACGGACTGGCGCAGGGCCTCCACCTTGCCGACGGCCACCTCATCCCAATGCTCGGGACGATCTTCACCCGTCACCTGATCGATGCGCCCAGCCCGCGGCGCCGGCCGATCCTGAAAGACTGAGACGATTTTTCCAAGGATGTTCATCGTTCGCCCTCCACATGTTTTTCCATGCGCCGGAAAATCTGGTAAGCCTTGTGGTTCGTGGAATGCGGATCGGGAGTTTTCTCAGGGTCGAAGTCGATCCCCGCCTTTCCGCACAACTCCGCCAGATAGGTCAGTGTCGTAGTCAGTTTTTGATGAAGGCCGGCCCGGTCGCGCTCGCAGTCATCGGCGCGCCGCTTGAGGTAGTGGAGAGCGGCGCCGTAGGCAGCAGCCACCCCGCCAAAACCTGCGACGATTACGGAATCCGGGATAGTCATGGAAGGGCGAGCGCTTCGAGAATCGCTGGTTTGATAACCTGTTTGAGAATAACGTGGCCATCCGTGGTCGGATGAACCCCGTCGAGGAACTTGGCGGCATCGGGCGTGGTATCGAATGCCGTGTGCGCCGCCGCGTCGGCGACGATGTAATGCCCGGTCAGCGCGCCGTCGCGGATGCCTTGATTGTAGGCCGCGCGCCCCGCTTCGACGGCGACGGAATCGCGCCAGATCGTGGTGACAGCCACAATGCGCCGCCATCCAGCAGCCCGCCGTTTTGCGATGTAATCGTTGAACGCCGCAAGGGTGGCCGTGGCGCCGTCGCTGTTGGCCAGATTGTTGGTGCCCGCGAAAATCACGAGGACGTTGTCTTCCGCCACCCAGCGGTCGACCGAATTCGGAGCGCGTGCGGTGATTGCGTTTTGGTTGTAGTAACCGAACCGCGTGCCACCCTGCGCGATGTTGGCGCCGCAGTGATTGGTGCCAAGCTCCAGCAGGATCAGGCTCGAATATCCCTCAACCCCGGCATAGGTTCCCTGTGCCGCCGTGATCGAGTCGCCATCGAACACGATGGACGGCTGTCGAGAATAGGCGCTGACATCGTAGAGGTCAGCATAGTAAGCCTCAACGTCAGCGATTTCCTGAGCGGTCAACCGGCGGTCCCAAACCGCGACCTCGTAGACATCGCCGTCGAAGCGGTATCCTCCTGACGCGGCGGCGCCGCCGAGGTAGCGCGGCGTTAAATCTGTCGTGGAAAGACTAATGATCGGGCTTCCCGCACTTCCCCAGACGCCATTGAGTCCGATGTTGTTCCGCAAGAAGGGATAAGTCGAGGCGGCGTTGGAGCCCCACTCGTAGCCCCACGTTGCGCCAAGAATGGCGAGTGTGTCGTAAGTGTATGGCCGACGAGGGCTTGTGCCGAATGTGGCGGTGTGCCCATATCCTGCGATGACTCCGTTGTTGAGCGCCGGGAATGCCAGGTATTTGTTGGTCGGGTCAGTGGCTGCCGCGTAGACGATGCTCGCCGCATCCACCGCATCCTTCTTCGCCACGATGAGAATCGTCCCGCCGTAGCTCAAATCCCACGCGGGGAAAACCATGTGCTTCGCCGCATTGAACCGCATCAGCCGTGGGACGCTTCCGCTGGCTGCGATGACGACAGGCCCGTCGGCGGCGGTCGACTGCGTCAAATGGTTGGCCGCTCCGGACAAATCATTCCACTGTGTGCAGCGGTCAGACCCGTCTTTTGTGACGGACGAAGATGGAGTGTAGAGGCCCACCAGCCCGCCGATTTGCTGCGGACTACGCGCCGTGGTTGTCGGCGGATTCGGAGCCAGCCGGACAGGGATGAAGTCTCCCGCGGCGGTCCCGCTGGCGCGCAGCAATTCGCCGGTTTCCGTGTTGATCGCGAGCTGGTTCTCGTAGTCGGGAATTGCCTCATCGACGGCGTCCTGATCAGCCAGAATCAGCGGCCCGTGATTGTAGGGCTTCCATAGCGTGCCGGGATCATCGAGATCGAGGTTGGACACCCACAGCGTGTTGTCGCTCGCCTGAATGCCGATTTGATTCGGCCCATCGGGCGTGGTGCTGTTGCGATCGGCGGCAGTCGCCCAGCTTTTGAAATACAGATAGCGGGTCCAGTAGGAGCCACCGAGAGCGTAGCCATACCAGATCGACGAGTCATCGCGCTGTGTGCCGATCTGCCCGATGAAGTCCGGGGAGACGGCGGCGCGGGCCGTGTCGTCGGCCCACGTCTTCGAGTTGCCGGTATTCTCGCCCGCCAGCCCATCGACGGCGTCGCGCAGTTCCTCCGGCGTGTAGAGCTTGAATTCGCCGCCGGAATCGAAGCCGAAGAAAACGGAGTCCGTTGGCGCAATCGGATCGATGTCCTCCCGCAATCGCAGCGCCCGTGCGTTCTCACGCTTGATTTGCTGGGCCACCATCGTCACGCGGTCCAGCGCCTGTTCCACGGTGGTCGATGGCAGCAACCCGCCCAGCGGAAACTCCGCCGGCTGAACCAGCGGCACGTCCCGGTAGATGTAGACGGCGCCCGATGTGGCGACCGCCGTTGCCGTCGTCAGCGTCCCGCCCTCGCCGTCACCATCGCGGATGACGGTGAACGCATCCGCATCCAGTTCCTCATACTCGCCGTGCAGCGGTTTGACCTGACATTTAATGTCGGTCGTTTCAAGAAACGGAAACGGAATCGTGTAGGCCGTGGACGTGGAATTGTTCCCGGCGTATTCGATGGAGCTGACTTCGGTATCGACGGACATTAGGCGGCTTGCGATTGGGATTTCCAGATGCCGTGCAGGATGGCTTGGACCTCCTGCTGACGCTGCGGCCCGAGTTCACCACGATAGGCGCGGGCATCCTGCGTTGTGGATTTGGGATCGGTGATGTCGCGGGCGCGCTCAGCCAGCGATCCACTGAGGGATTGATGCTCACCTTTGACCAGCTTGTCTTCGCTGACGAGTCGCGCCATTTTCTCGAAGGCCTGCACGTAGGAGGCATTCGCAAAGATGGGATCGGTTGTCGGGTCGAGGCCGATGGTGGCGGCCAACCGCTGAACGGCGGCGGCCTTGGTTGGAAACTCAGCGCCCCACGCTTCCTTGAGCTTGGCGGTTTCCGCGGTCAGGGACGCCTGCTGCTGCTCCTGCATCCCTTGGAGGGACTGCTGAAGGTTGGCCCCGTAGAAGCCGAGAATTTCCTTCACAGCCGCTGGCGGGATGTGATGCTTGTGGGCGATGGAGAGGAAATCGTTTTCCGCCTTGGCATCCCACATGTCTTCGGCCAGACCTTCGGGCCGAAGCGTTTTCGCGTCGCCGAGGTAGCCGGTCAGATCAGCCGGAACGCCGACGATCTTGCGCCATTCGGCAAGCTGCTCAGGCGTGGCGTCTGCACCCGGCGCCTCCAGCCGTTTGCCGACCATGCCTTTCGTGTGAACGTAGGACTTCGCCAGATCGCCGATGTTTTTGATGGGTGCCAGCGAAGCGGATGTCCGGATGTCGGGCGGGAGCGATTCCAGCCAGTTGTCGGCAAAAGAGCCGTCCGGATTGACGAACGACGGCGCAGAGACGGGAGCGGCAGCCGGAGCCGCGGCCGGCGCGGATGCCGGGGCATCGCCCGCCCCGCCGAGGAGCGTCGTGGGCGCGTCGCTCATTCAGCACCCCCTTCCTTTTTGAGACGGACCCAGCCGCCGGAGGCGATTTCGAAGCCTTGGCCGTCGAGAGCTTTGATGTCGTCGGTGGTGACCATGAACGCTTCAGCCAGTTCGCCGATGCGCTTCGGGCCATCATTGACGGATGCGATGATTTGACTTCGCACAACCTCTGTTGCCGTCATCATCTTCTCAATAACTGGCTCAGTCGGCTCGGCGTCATCGGCGCCCATGGGATCGACCCAAACAGAGCCGCCCCGCGCGTCGATGACCGCCTGCAAAAACTCGGTCGGCACATCGTCGCGGATGATGCACTCGGACGGGTAGACGTGGTGGCCTTCGCCTTCCACGAAAACGGATTTGTGCGGCAGGCCGCGGAGAACGAACGAGCCGGGCGTCGGCTCATCCACAGCGAATTGAGGATGTTCGAATTTCATCGTGTCGGATTTGTTGGGTTTCCCACGTCGATAGCCTTCAGGATTTCCCGGACCACGTGGCAACGGCCGTCAATGACGGCTGCTGCGAGCGGGTCGTGCGGCCCGCTGTCGCGAGCTGGGAACCGGGGGGCATCGGGCGGAAATTTGGATCGCAGATCAGCCAGCACACGGCGGCCGTCGTCTGTGCTGAACAGCCGAAAGTAGGCGTTGGCGGTCTCTTGGGCGGCGGCGTTCATGCGGCTGACTTAGAGTTTATCAGATTCGTTATGATTGAATGAAAGGTCCCAAAGCAGGACAAGCCCGCAGAACTCAAAGAATCCGATAATGATTGCGAGAAGGGTCATGCGGCGTTCGGAAGGGCCTTGCCGATCATCTGACCGACGGGCGAACTGTTGGGGATGCGGCCGAGTTTCGAGGCGGCATCAGCGGCGCCCATGGCCTGCTGGGCCTCCATCGCCTGCTGTTGTGCCTGAGCGCGGGCGGCGCGGATGTCCTGCACTTCAATCTCCGGCCGGAGCACATCGATTGACATACCCTCAAGCAGCGCGGTTTCCCGCTCGGCCTTATCGAAGTTGTAGTTGTCGAGGATGCTGCTGTTGAACTGAGCGACCATGGCGATGCGCTCGATGGCCCGTTGATAAGCGATTGTCGGCAGCGCCCGCAGTGCCAGAGCAATCCGGCTCGAATACTCGATGTCGTATTCCTGCAGGTCCTGAGGCGGCAGCCCGAGGCGCCCGCTTCGCTGCATGAGCGCAAAAACGCGGTGCAGCATCGGGTTGAAAAGTTCCGTGGTCAGCCGGGCAAACGTGGGCGAAAACTGGATGAGCTTTTCCGACGAGCGTTCCGCCACTTCGCGGGCGGTCATCTGCTTGTCCAGTTGAGCGAACATCTGGAACAGATCGACGTGGAATGCGTCGTTGATTGCCTTCTCGCGGCGGGCGACGCGGTCGAGCAGGATGTCATAGCGGCCCGCCGTCATCCATTCCTTGGGAGGCGTCTGAGCGATGTCTTTCGAGTAGTAGGTGACCCCGTTGGCGTTGGGATCGATTTCGCCTTCGAGTTCATCGGGCGCCAGCACAGGTGGAAACGCGGCCTTCTCAGCCAGCGCGTCGCCCATCTTTTCAATGAAATTCAACTGCCGTGCATCGGGCGTCGCAGCGAACGACGGACTCCAGCCGTAGAGCGACCCGAGGCCCGAGCCCCATTCGAGATACCGCGACACCATGAACGGCTGTTCGTCGTAGCCGCTGACCTGACAGACGTGGAGCGTCCCCTTTTCGAAGTAGACGCTGGCAATCGGCTTGTTCGGTCCATCGATCTTCTTGGGATCGCGCTCGGATTCGAGCCGTGGATAGATGGCATGGATGATGTCGATTTTCTCGTGCCAGTCTTTGCCGCCAGCCTGGAACTTTTTCCGGACAGTCTCCGAAACGCCTTCGATACCGAAGCGCATGACGAGCTGCCGAACCGTCATCTTGAATTCGCGGAAAACGGTGTCCACCTGCCCGTTGTCGTCCTCATCGATGACGAACGATCCAACCGGCCAGACTTGGAAGTTGAGGCCCCCGGCCGCCGTCGGCTCGATGTAGAGACAGGCTGTGCCGAAGGCCGAGCGGTCGAGGTAAAATTCGTGGAGGGCCAGATAGGCGTTGCTCGTCGCCATGGCCCGTTGGATTTCCGCGGTGGCATCGGACAGCCAGCGCTTCGCCTCGTCGCTAGCCTTTCGCGCGGAGAACCCAAACCACGAGGATTCCAGCGGTGACATCCACGCCAGTTGTCCGTTGGCCAGCGTCATGTTGGCCCGGACGGCAGTGGTGTCGAAAAGGAGCGCATCGTCAGCCGTGCTCGGAGAGCTGACCGTCCCGTTCATGCCGGGAGCCCGCCGCGGCATGACGTATTTGGCGATCTCATCCCAAATCCCTGTCCACGGCGATCGAAGCCCCTTCAGGGACTCGAATCGATCCGACAGTTCTTTGGCTTGGTCCGAAGTCATCCCAGCAAAGTCTTTGACCCCCCGAGCGCGTTACTCCTGACGCCACCGGTTTCTCCGGCAAAAATCGTGGACCCGTAGCCTGTGCGCTTCTTGGCGGCACGCATCGCGGCCTGCTGCGCATCGGTGACATCGGCCGATGTCTGAGCGGCCGGAGGCGGGGGCGGAGCCGTCTCAGGCATCGAGAAATCAGGAATCTCGACCTTCTGCTTGGCCGCCTTCATCTGCTGCTTGAGCGCCTGCATCTGCATTAGCTCAAGCTGCTTTGACTTCTTGGACTGTTGTGGTGCTCCGCCTCCGCCTCCGAACATAGTCTTCAAGGGTTGAAACCCACCGCGTGAGCGGCGCCGTGGAACGGGTGGAATTACCGTGGTAATCGCGCAATGGCGGATTTACTGAAAACGCGCAGGCTTGACCATTTTCCCGACGCCGGTAATATGGTCGAAACTGAGGCGGCGGCGTGGAAGCCAGTGCTCACCAACTTCGGTTCGTGCAGACGAGACACGCAGACCCATTGGACGGCTGGATACGGAGACCACGAACGGTTGCGAAAGCGGCCGCCACCACGTCGCAAAGCCAACCTCGCCGGAGCAGCGTCCGGCCCGCCTCAGTTTTTCCCCACCCTGCGCGCCAACGCATCCCACCGACACCACCGCACAGCGGAACCCCGCCGGGCAAACCCCACCCACGGGAGCGGATACGGCGCAATCCTGAGCATGTCGGCCATGTCGCCGGCTGCCGCCCAGATCAGCCAGGCATCCGGGTTTTCGTGCCGCGACCACACATCGGCCAGTGATTCCCGGGAGGCATCGCGCCGCACCGGCCGCGCCATGATGCAGGACAGCGGCGAGGCGTGGAAAACGCCGGCGGCCAGATGCGCCCCCACGGCATCCCGGTAATCGTCCGGATCAGCGAAAAGCTCAGCGACGATGCGGGCGGGCGTCATACCAGCGGGCGAACAAAAAGAAGCCGATGATGAGGGACGGGATGAACCCGCCTGCGCCAGTGGAGAAGCCGTAGGCTGCACCCTTCCATGAGCGGAAGTGTAGACCCCAAATGGGAGCATTGAGCAGCCCGAAGGCTACCCACCACGCGCCAAAGACGGTCCAGAAGTGCATGACGGCAGTGTGCCATAGCGCATTGGCTGAGGTCAATCCTTTTTCGCCCGGTCGGCAGCGGCCTTAATCCGGGCCCGCTTGCGCTCCTTGGCTGCTGCGGCCTGATCGTCCGATGGTTCACCCTTGGCGTTTTTCCGTTCAGCGGCTTCTTTGCGGAGCTGCTTCAGCCCAGCCTCCACATCGTCGTCAGCGGCATTGTCCACCATGTCAAAAAGGAGCTTGGCATCCCGCGCCAGCACACCGGCCGTCGGCGTTGTTCCTTGGAGGAACTTCGCGATTTGATCCACATACCATTCGACGCGCTCCATCTCGGTTTCGGCCGGGCCTTGCACCAAGCCAACCGCAGCCTTTCCAGCGTCTTTGAAGCGCGAGAGCGGAGTGGATGACGGGTAAGGATTGATGAACTCGTTGATGAGCGGAAGCCCCTGAAGGGGGCCAAGCGCTATCCCACGGAGGAAATCCCACTTATTCCAGTTGTCCTTATCGATGAAACCGAGCCACCCAAGCTCTTCATTCCACTCATCGTCATCATTGCGCCAATCCTTCCAGATGGCGCCAAGCGTGGTCAGGAAAATCCCCGTCATCATGTGCGCCGAGAAAACAGCCATGTCCTTTTGGGACGCCTTCAGCGTCGCCACATTACCGACCGCCCGAAGCCAGGCCGCCGTTTTCTGCCGGGGCTCACCGGCGAACATGAACATCATTCTCCCCCATTGATTCAACCGCAGTTCGAACAGCGAGCGATTCGCCACGTCGGCCGGCTGGGCTGTGCGGTCGAGGATGCGGTCTGCCGCTTCCGTCGCCACCGCATGAGCGGCATCGTCACCAAGTCCGCTGGTTTTTGCGTCCTGATAGGCCACATCATAGGCCACAGCCACGGACACGGCGTTGAAGGTCGTGTCGGACGTCCCGAGAAGTTCCATCCCCGCCTCGAGAAATGCGCGCCGCCTCGTGGGCTTGGCGCTGAATGCCCCATCCATGATGGCTCGCGCTTCGGGAGAGAAGCCGGCGTCCATCCGGCGCTGAATCATCGGATCGTTCCACATGTCGGCCAGCCGGGTTTCAGCGCGCCCGACAGTCAGTCGCCCGACCGAATGGAACCACCGGCTCAGTCCCACCTCATAGGCGGAATTCCACGAGGCAGTGACCGTCTTCAATAGGGTGAGAGGGCTCCACGCCAGCGAGACGAACGCCTGCGCCTCAAGCAGCCAGTTGGCCACGGAATCCAGCGCGCCATGCGCCTTGGAGATTCCATTCCCCTCCAGTGATTGAATCCTTGAATTGATGAGAGCCACGGAATCCCGGCCGAATCGCGACTCCATGGCGATTTTAACATCTGGATTCCCGAACACGCCGCGGAGTTCGCGCACAAGCTCCGCGTGCGATTGCCAGTGGGCCGACTGCGCCGAGTGCCCAAGGAAGGTGGCGAACGCGTTTTCCAACCGGGGAATGGCTCGGTGAGTTTTCCGCGTCTTCAGGAAGTTGGCGCGGAATCCGCCTTCCGGAACGCTTTCCAGCGGGCCTCTCACCTTTTCGTCGCCCTGATGGTAGAACGCGGCCGGCGCGTAGTTTTGAATCTGCGGGAGGTCCACCCCGAACATATTGCGAAACACGCGGGCAAGCGGCTCGTAGCCGGTCCGGTATTCGTCGGCCATGAAGTTGAGAAGCGATTTCCCGGCGTCGGAAAGCTGTTCCGCCACGCCATCGAGTGCCACCTTATCCCATCCCGCCCGCTCCAGCGCCTCGGCGTATTGCTGCTGGCGGGCCAGCATTGTGATGAAGATGCCCTCCGCTTCGCTGAGCTTGATCGATTCGGACGGCGCCAGCTTGCGCCGCTCAATCTGGATCGATTCTTTCCGGCTGTCCGCCGACATCGCCGCATAGGCGTCGAGCGCCTGCTGTGCTTCAGCTTGCGTCAGCCCTGCGCCACCTGCATCGATTTTCCCCGCCGCTAAGTCGCCTATTTTCTCAATCGGAATATCGATCTTTTCGATGCTCACCTGCTGAAGTGAAGCCTCAATCGATTGTTTGTTGGCCATCTCCCAGACGGCCATTTTCGCCTCGCGGCCACGCTTGCCCGTCGCGGATTCGATGGCATCGCGCCAGCGCCGCTTGAGGGCATTCGTCATGTCGTTCCGCGCATTCTTGGCATTCCGCGCCGCGTCCTCCCAGCGGAGGGCGATGGGGTTCGAGTCGCCCAGGATGAACCGCAGGACTTCACCGAAGGAAAAAAGGTCGGCCGCCGACTTGCCAGCGATCTGCTTGAATTTTGCCGCGTCCGCTTTGCTCCGCTGAACTCCTGCCATTGATGGCCCGCCAAGCAGTTCGACAATCTCGGAGGCCATCGCCTTCACCCCTGCGAGTCGCGCTTCCTCAACGGCGCGCCAACGATTGCGCCCTTCCTCGTAAATCTCCTTGGCGGCAGCCAGCGCCTTTTCCACGGCGACGGAATCCCGAAGCCACTTCTTGGTTTTGGCGTCGCGGTATTCGATCCCTCCAAATGTGTCGAGAATCTGCTGTGTCTCAAAAATGTCTGCGGCCTGCTCCGGCGTGGTGGCGTCATCCGCCAGCATGGTATCGAGCTTCGTCCGCTCGCCTTCAATCTCCGCCTCAGAAAACCCGATCACGCGGGCGATTTCGTTGAAATACCGGTGAGCTTCCGCGCCGATTTTCCCCTTTGGTTTTTGGCCAGCCTCCATGTAGGGCACGGCTTTCTTGCGCAGGGAGGACAATTCCGAGCGCAGTTCCCTTGCGAGATGTGCCTCCATCTCCCGCCCGATCATGTCGGCGCGCTTCTGCAGCTCCGCCAGCCGG
>ERZ869921.1103-NODE-1103-length-12413-cov-123.945622_pt1 | contig 12413 bp, 23 predicted proteins | sample MGYA00579310_ERZ869921 | MGnify/ENA primary metagenome ERZ869921 (study PRJEB32216, sample SAMN09231816) | wastewater metagenome | place: USA: Maryland | collected 2016-06-21 | study: EMG produced TPA metagenomics assembly of the PRJNA472060 data set (Reclaimed...
GAAAACTTGTTGAGTGGTCACAGGATGCAAGTGGAATAACTGCTTCATTCAAAATTGCTAAAACAACTGCAGGAAACGATGCACTTGAAGAAGCTGCTACAGGGCTTCGATCAGATTTCAGCGTTGGAGTGCAAGTTGATGCCTGGACAAATGATGAGGGAGTTATGGCAATTTCTGATTCTCAACTCGTAGAAGTCAGCCTTGTTACATCAGGCGCTATTCCAGGAAGTGTTGTAGAAAAAGTAGCTGCAACAGATACACCCGAAATTTCTGAGGAAACTCAGGAAAACACAACCCAATCAATAGAAGGAGAACAAGTGTCAGACACTACCGTTCCAGAAGCATCTGCCGCAGAAACGGTAGAGGCTGCTAAGGTCGAAGTGAAGGCTGCAACTGCGCCATTCATTCAGACAACAGTTCGTCACCCAATTACATCACCAGCATCATTCCTTGAGCACTCAGTTCGTGCAACACTTGGCGATTCAACATCTGCTCTTTATGTTGCTGCCGCATCAGACGGAACACTTGCAACTGAACTTGCAGGTTTAAACCACACACCACAACTTTCAACAGTGTGGAATCCAAAAACAACAAATGTGCGTCCAGCAATTTCTGCAATTCGCACTGCAACAATCCCAACAGGCACTGGATTAAAATTCCAAATTCCTCGCGTAAAAACTGCACCATCAGTGGCAGTCGCTGCTGAAAAGGGTGCGTTCTCAGATACTCAGATTGAAATCGAATATGTAGATGTTACGCAGAAAAAATTTGCGGGCATGCAAAAATTCGATGTAGAGGTCCTCGATTTGTCTACACCCGCCTTCTTTGAGGAAATGGTCCGCCTCATGGCAGATCAATACGCTGCAGCAACAGATTCAGAAGTTGCAACAGCAATCAAGGCAGGAACATTAGATTCAACTGCAATCACACTTCCTTGGGATGGAGATGAATTCTCAGGATTTATCTCACGCGGTGCAGCTTCAATCTATGCAGCTACAAAGCGTTTCCCAACAGGTGTTGTTATGTCACCTGATCAATGGGCAAACATCATTGCATTGAACGACTCAAACAAGCGTCCATTGTTCAATGTTGCAGGTTCACCACAAAATTCACTTGGCGACATTGAGCCAGGATCACCAGTTGGTTCAGTTCTTGGACTTCCAGTTTATGTTGATCCAAACATGTCAGGTGTTGCAGACGATTCAATCGTCATGGTCAACCGCGATTCATTTGTTTGGTACGAAGGTGCAGGACCACTTCAACTTCGCACAAACATTGTTTCAACAGGTCAAGTTGAAGTTGGATACTACGGCTACGGTGCAGTTGCAACATTAACTGCAGGTGGTGCGTTCACATTCAATAATAACGCTTAATCTAAACAACTAATCATGAGGGGGAGGTTGCTCCCGATCTCCCCCTCAGCCGTTTAATAGAGAGGAACACTAATGGCTTCAATCGTCACAGTTGCAGAACTGCGCAGTATTTTGGGCGTTAGTGTTGCTCTCTACTCGGACAGTTATCTCACAGATGTCATTGACACTAGTGAGGCAGTAATCTTGCCAATGCTCGTTAAGTACGCAACGGCAGTTGATAAAGTATCGCTGACAGATAATGTCGCTACTTATCACACAACAAACATTCATGAATTTACTGAGGGACAATCTGTTGTAATTACAGGTTGCGGTTCGCCTTTTACAGGCACATTCACAGTTCTTTCTGATCCCGAGGAATACACTTTTGATGTTTCAATCACCAATGCAGATGTTCTTGAACGCAATGTCATCCCATCAGGACTTGCAACCCTCTCAGGTGCATCTACTTATGTTGGTGTCAGTGCAGTTGAATCTGCCGTTTTGGCAGTTGCAGTCGAAGTGTTTCAATCCCGAATTGCTCCAGGTGGACAAATCGAGGGCGTAGATTTCACATCAGTTTCACCTTATAGACTCGGGCGGTCACTATTCAACAGAGTTTCGGGGTTGCTCGGTGCTTACCTCGATGTTGAAACAATGGCGCAATAATGCCAGCCTCAACGATTCTTTCGGATGTTCGTCAACCTTTAGCAACTGCCCTTTCAGGTGTTGCAGCTAATGTTTATGCCTATGTTCCCGAAGCACCTCAAGTTCCGTTTTGCGTGACAGTCCCGGACTCACCTTATTTAGAATTGCAGACAATCAATAAGTCAACCCTGCACACCAAAATTAATTTGGTCATTTCAGTTGCGGTTGCCTATAACTCCAATCCAGCATCCCTGGACAATTTAGAGCAACTAATCATGAGCGTTCTCGCCGTTATCCCTGTTGGGTATACGATCGAGTCGGTTGAAAAACCAACAGTTACTCAAGTCGGTCCATCAAATGTTTTGGTGTCCGATGTCCGAGTTTCCACTTACTACACACAAACAACCTAAGGAAAATAAATGGCAACGACAGTAATTACAGGTCGCGACATTTCTTTGTCGTTCACAGGTGGAACAGACATCGAAGCGCAAGCGACATCAGCAGTGCTCACAAAGTCCAATGTTCGTGAAACATACCAAACACTAGATGGCGAAGCGTATAAGACAGTTAATGTCGAAGGCACATTCGCACTCGAAATGCTTGCTGACTGGGGCAAAGAGAACTCAGTTTGTGAAGCAATTTGGGCAGCAGCGGAATCTGCACCTGACACAGACATTTCAATTACATTGACTGCAGCTACAGGCGCTCAATTCGTTTTCCCAATTAAGCCTGAATTTCCAACTGCAGGTGGCGCAGGAACTGATGCTCAGACAGTATCATTCACATTCAAAGTGTCTAAGGGCGCAGTAGTAGAAACATTCAGTTAATCAATAGAAACGGGAGCACAAAATGAAACTGCCTATTCTGATCGAGTTTAACTCAGGTGAAAAAGCAACTTATGTTGCACAACCTCCTGAGTGGGCTAAATGGGAAAAAGCAACAGGCAACACAATCGGCAAGGCTCAGGATTCCATTGGAATTTGGGACTTAATGTTTTTGGCTTACAACTCAATGAAGCGTGAGTCAGGTGGAAAGCCTGTAAAGAATTTTGAGGTTTGGATGGAAGGCGTTGCGGAAGTAACGGTTTTGGATGCAGACCCAAAAGTTTCGAGCCAGGAAGCATCAACCGAGTCCTAATCCAGTTAGCACTGGCAACAGGAATCCCGATGAGTGAATGGCAAACCGCAGAGGAAATTCTTACCGCGTTAGAAATACTTAAGGAGCAAGGAAATGGCAAAGGCTGAAATAGCATTTGACAAAACCGAACTTCGTGGCGTTTTTAAGGCGCTCAAGAACATGGATGAAGCTGCAACTGAGGAAGCGAGAAAGCAGTCAGGCGCTCTCTCAGAGTATGCACGCAAAGAGGTGATCGGCACTGCTAACGGTTTGAATTCTCGAGCGGTAGCAGGTCGCATCGCCGAAGGTGCAAGGGTTAAAAAGTCATCAAAGATTGGTGAAATCACCTACGGTTTTGCATCTCAAAAATTTAGTGGTGGAGCAACGACCAAAGATATTTGGGGCGGCTCAGAGTTTGGTTCAAACAAATATAAGCAATTTCCAGTTTGGTCAGGGCGTGAGGGTCGCGGTTCAAAGGGTTGGTTTATCTATCCAACTCTTCGAAGAATTCAACCTTACATTGTCAGTGAATGGACTGCATCGTTTAGTCGCATCTTGAAAGAGTGGGGATAATGGCAACAGGTACTAGAGCGTTAACCCTCAAACTTATTGCAGACATTGATGACTTTAATAAGAATCTAAACAAAGGTTCAACCGAGGTCGAAGGCTTCGGGGGCAAGATTGAGAAATTTGGCAAGGTTGCAGCAGCAGCCTTTGCAGCAGCCGCAGCCGCAGCCGTTGCCTATGCAGGCAAACTTGCCATCGATGGAGTCAAGGCAGCCATTGAAGATGAAGCAGCGCAGGTTCGCCTCGCAGCAGCTCTCGAAAATGCAACAGGTGCAACTCGCGACCAAATCGCAGCAGTTGAACAACAGATTTCTAAAACCGCACTCGCAACTGGTGTTGCTGATGATCAACTTCGTCCAGCGCTCCAGCGCTTAGCGGTTTCAACAGGTGACACAACAAAGGCTCAGGAACTTCTTAATCTTGCGTTGGATGTCGCTCAAGCAACTGGCAAGCCTCTTGAAACAGTGGCAAACGCATTGGGTCGCGCTTACGATGGAAACACAACATCTCTCGGCAAACTAGGCATCGGACTATCGGCAGCAGAACTCAAAACAATGAGTTTCACTGATGTTCAAGGCAGACTTTCTGACTTATTTGGTGGAGCGGCTGCAGCTAACGCAGAAACATTCCAGGGTCGCATTGCTCGCCTTCAAGTGGCATTTGATGAAGCAAAAGAAACTATCGGTTTTGCATTACTGCCAATCATTGAAAGATTGGTTAACTTTGTTGTCAATCAGGTTGTTCCAAACCTTCAAAAGTTTGCCAGTGCATTTGACCCAATCGTTAAGGCAATAAACGACAACAAAGATTCATTCCAAAGATTGTTTAACTTCATTGGAGATTATGTCATTCCAATTTTGACTAATCTTGCAGGTGGAGCGCTTCGAGTTGTCGGTGAAGTGTTTGGCAGAATCATAGGAATTATCGGATCAGCAATCGACAAAATCGCAGACTTTGTTGAATCGGTTAAGAACATGGTCAATGCGGTTATCAGTGCCTACAATCGCCTCCCAACACCCGACATTGCTTTAATCGGTGGCAGTGGTGGTTTTGCAGGCGGTGGCGCTCCAGGAGCAATTAGCGGTGGAGGCAACGCAGGGATACTCGCTGCAGTTTCAGGACTGGCAACAGTGAGTTCAAGTATGGCAGGTTTAACAGGAGCAGCAGGCGGTGGCGGTAAAGGGGCAACCGCAGCTAATAAAAAAGCATTGGCAAAACTAGAAGCCGATGCAGCAAAACTCGGTGACTTAGTAGATCAACTCATGGGAGTTCAAAAAGTTGACCCGTTCAGTTATGGCTCATTTAGAATGGGCGAAGCAAGAACAATGGAGCAATACAACATCACCGTCAATGGTGCAATCGACTCAGAATCTACTGCTCGCCAAATTGTAGAAATTCTTAATGACTCATCTGCTCGAGGAACGCTTGGCGCAGGAGCATTTGACCGATGACCGCCTGGAGTCCTGTTTGGCAGGTGTCAATAAATGGTGGGACTTTCACAACGGTCACACTTTCAAACCTGACCATTTCATCAGGTCGAACAGACATTTATCGTCAACCTGTTGCAGGCTATTGTTCGGTTGAAATACTTAACACCAATCAGTCTAACCTCAGTATTGAAATCAATGACCAAATAACGATTCAGGTCAAGGACTCAACTAACACCTTTAAGCCTATCTTTGGCGGTTTTGTGACTGACATCGATCAGAGCGTTAGACAATCAGGTGCGCTCGCCATCGTTCAGACTTTTAAAGTCATCGCATTAGGTGCGTTGTCCAAACTGCCAAAGATTTTTACCGAGGGCGTTTTGGTTAAGGACTTTGACGGAGATCAGATTTACTCAATTCTTTCTGGGTTGCTTTACAACGATTGGAACGCAGTTCCTGCAGCTCTTACATGGGCTACTTACAATGCCACCGAAACATGGGCAAACGCTCAAAACTCAGGACTTGGTGAGATTGACCAACCTGGAGATTATGAACTCGCTGCACGATCATCATCGACAACCGATGTCTATTCACTGATTGCAGGACTTGCCACCTCGGGACTCGGATACATTTATGAGGATGCTCAGGGTCGCATCGGCTATGCAGACTCAACTCATCGAAGCCAATATCTAGCCGCTAACGGATACCTTGAAGTTACTGGCAATCATGCCCTTTCTCAGGGCGTGGCAACCTCTCGCAAACTCGGTGACATCCGCAATTTTGTAACGATTACCTATAACAACAATGCTCAACACTCAGCATCCGATGCAGCCTCGATCGCCCTTTATGGCACTCAGGCTCAAAACATTCTGACCTCATTGCATAATGGCTCAGATGCTACTGCTCAGGCAAACTTCTATCTTTCGCTTCGTGCGTATCCTCAAAGCCTATTCAAATCAATTACCTTTGAATTGACCAATCCTGAAATTGATGATTCTGACCGTGATGACTTACTCAATGTTTTCATGGGCTTACCCCTTGACATCACACAATTGCCATCAAACATGGAAGGTGGCAGGTTTCAGGGCTTCGTTGAGGGTTGGACTTTCAATGCAGGATTCAACAAACTTTCGGTGACTCTCAATCTCTCGCCTTTGGCATTTAGCCTGCAGGCAATGAAGTGGATTGATGTTCCAGTCACTGAGGCATGGAATACAATCTCACCAACTTTGACCTGGACTAACGCTACAATAGTAGCCTGACAATAGGAGAACAATGGCAACAACGACCAACTACGGGTGGACAACCCCTGATGACACCGCGCTTGTCAAGGATGGCGCAGCAGCGATCCGTACACTCGGTTCGTCTATTGACTCAACCTTAAAGACTCAAATCGATGCACAGATTCCCGATTCGCTACTTACAACAAAAGGCGATTTAATCGCTGCTACTGGCGCATCAACACCTGCGCGTTTAGGCGTTGGAACAAATGGCACAGTATTAGTTGCAGACAGCGCAGAATCGACTGGCATGAAATGGGCAGTACCAGCCGCAGGAAGTCTTACTCTACTTTCAACTACAACAATGACTGGCGCAAGTTTAACAATTTCCAGCATAAATCAAGGCTATAAAAACCTATTGGTTCTTATAGATAATGCATACGCATCAAGCGGTGAAAGAGATACTTATATGCGCTTCAATAGCGATACTGGAAACAATTATTCTTGGGCTGGTTATGCTGGTGGTAATGGTATTGGTGGAAATTATCAAACAGCAGTCGATGTTTTGCAATATGGTTACAGCACCACCAGCACAACAACAGCGGATAAACAAATTGTAGTTATGGATATTTACGATTACACTTCAACTGGTACAAAATTTATTTCAGTAGGTTCACGAAGCAAAAGCGGCAGTACCGTTTTTGCTTGGGGCGCTACTGGAAGTTACATTGGCGGTTCAGGAATTTCTTCTATGACTTTTTTCAATGGATTTGGCAATTTAACTGCTGGCACAATTAGAATTTACGGAGTAAACTAATGCCTAAAACAACATCACGCCCAATGGTCAGAATTCACAATGCTGAAACAGATGAAGTTATTGACCGTGAAATGAACGACGCGGAATTTGCAGAGTGGCAAGCGCAGCAAGCGATAGTCGCAGCGGCAGATGCAGCAAAGGCAAAAGCCGAAGCGGATAAGGCTGCTCTTTTGGCTCGTCTTGGCTTAACCGAAGATGAATTAAAAACTATTCTCGGATAATGAAGCCTAGATTATCTAAGTCAGCGATTCAATTACGAGAACAAATTGACGATGCCTTCCCCGATCGTGATCGTCGCTCGGACTCAGGGGCTTACTCAGATGCTCGGCATGCAGCTCGTAAGTCTGACCACAATGCGGATGCTAATGGTTGGGTACGCGCCATCGACATTGACCGTGACTTATCCAAAGGGCGGGATGTCATGCCCGACTTGGTTGATCAGGTTCGACTATATGCCAAAAAACATGGACGATTTAGTTACATTATCTTTGACAAAAAAATTGCTTCACCCATCCTTAACTGGAAGTGGCGTTCGTACAAAGGAATTAACGGGCACACAAAACACGCACATTTCTCGTTTCGCAAGGATGCGGACTTGGATGGCTCGTTTTTCAAAGAAATCCCTATGATCGGAGAAAACAGATGAACATGAAAAATCCCCTAATCCTAACCGCAGGTGCATTTCTTTCTGCTTGGGCAGCTTCAAACTTCGATGTCGATTACCGTGCAATTCTTTGGGCGGTTCTAGCAGGTGTCTTTGGTTACGCCACTCCCAAAAAGTAATGAGCACGCAGGACTGGGCGGTTGTTGCGACTGCTGCGTTGACCGTTATTGGTTCATTTATTGGATCAGTGAAATGGTTAGTCAAGCATTACCTGAACGAGTTAAAGCCAAATTCCGGAAGTAGTATGCGCGACCAAATTACTGCACTCGAAGCGCGTGTTGAAACGATAATCCGTATCCTGGAGAGGTAACAATTATCTCATGGCAAGAAAAGCAACAAAGCGATTACAGGATGAAGGCTATTCAAAACTTGATGCTTACACCATCGGTTTGAATGAGTTCTACAAATCGCTTCGCCGTGCTGGCTTTTCAGTTGAGTTATCTCTTGCAATTTGTGTAGAGCGTTCAGCGTATCCTGAATGGATTTTGCCTAACCCAATAAACCCAAACATTCCTGAGCCTGACTGGTACGACGATGAGGATGAATGACAAAAACAAAATCCAGGATTCTAGTAATTTCAGATTTACAGATTCCTTACCATCATGAAGCTGCAGTAAAGAATTTAATCAAGTTAGTCAATAGGGAGAAGTTCGATCTTGTCATCAACACAGGCGATGAACTCGACATGCAATCCCAATCCAAATGGGCAAAGGGAACAGGGCTTGAATGGGAAGCAACCCTCGATGCTGATAGAAGTTTGGCTCAAGAAATTCTTTGGGACTTACGCACAACAGACATCACTCGCAGTAATCACACTGACCGCCTCTATCACACACTCCTGCGAGGAGCGCCGTCCCTAATCGGTTTGCCCGAACTGGACTATCCAAAGTTTATGGACTTTGCCTCATTGGGCATCCGTTTCCATAAGAAGCCTTTCGAGTTCCATCCAGGTTGGGTGTTGGTTCATGGGGACGAGGGTTCGATGAACTCCAACGCAGGACTTACCGCGCTTGGTTTGGCTAAGAAGTTCGGCAAATCGGTTGTTTGCGGTCACACTCATAGAGCGGGCATCAGTGCCTATTCTGAGGGCATAGGAGGCTCATACAGGACTCTTTGGGGCGTGGAGGCAGGTAATGTCATGGACAAGCGCAAAGCCTCCTATTTGAAGGCTGGAGCGGCTAATTGGCAGATGAGCGTGGCTATCCTAGAAACGCATGGCAAAAACCTCTCGCCTATGCTCATTCCTATCAACAAAGATGGCTCATTCACCGTCTATGGCAAAAACTATGGATAACCTAATCAGGGACATTTTTCCTGTTTATCGCACTATTGATGATGCAATGGATGACAATGAATTGTTACCGTTTCGTTATACAAAATCCAACCGTTTTGGCTAATTGTGTGCAACCCTAATCCAGTAGCGAAATCCAGTAGCTGCAAAGGGAGCAAGAAATGATTATCAATTCACTAACAATCCTCACAGTTGTTGGGGTTTGCATGGCAATCTATTTTTCATTTAAGTTGGGGCTTGAGGTTGGTTATGACCGAGGAATTGTTGAAGGTCGGAAAGCCTTAAGAAAACAGTTTGAGCAGGCAGGGCGATGAAAGCAACTGAGGCGCTCATCAATGCAATCGACATCATGCAAGATCGTGGTCGAATCTACGGTCATCCGAAAATCAATCAAGGTCGGATTGCTTCGCGGTTATCCAATTTATTTGATTTCCCAATCTCAGACAGTCAAGCTGCGCTTTCAATGGTCGAAGTCAAACTCTCAAGAATCCAGGAAACACCGAGTCATGTCGATTCCTATGTCGATGCAATCGCGTATCTTGCAATCGCACTAGAACTAGCAACAGAGGAGGATGAACTTTATGTTTAGAAATGCCGATTTAGTAGATGTGGCTTTGGCTTTTGCTTTTACATGTTTTGGTTTATGTCTAGTTATTGGAGTTGTTGTTTTATCTCTAGTTACGTTAGGGGTTGTAAATGTTTGATTTATCTAATTATGAGCCAGTTGAAAAACGGCTAGGCAATCCAACAAAGGTCACTACATTTTGGGAGGACTATCCTGATGGGCGAATTGAAACCGAACTCTTATCGTTCCAAAGTGATCGATACATTGTTAAAGCATGGCTTTATCGTACTTACGCGGATAGCGTGCCGTTTTCCTCAGGACTCGCGGAGGAGAGCGTTAGCAGTCGAGGGGTTAATGCTACTAGCGCGTTGGAAAACTGTGAAACTTCTGCAATCGGTCGTGCACTTGCAAACGCAGGTTATGCAGCTAAAGGCAAAAGACCATCTCGGGAGGAAATGACAAAGGTTGCGCGTGCTGAGATAACTCAGAACTCAACTAAGGAATACATTCCAGTTCCAAAAGAGGATGATCCTTGGACAATCAAAACCGTTGAAGTTCCACAAAGTGCTGCCGAAGCAGTTGCAGTAGTTAAGGAAATTATAGGCGGGACAACTGACAAAGATGTTCCTCGTTGCCCGCATGGGGAAATGCATTGGGCGCATGGAATGACAAAAGCAAACAAACCGTGGGGTCATTTCAAATGCATTGCAGCGGCAACAGGAGAAATCAACAGATGTCCAAAGGGTGAGGATGTCATTTGGTATGAAATCGCACCTGATGGCTCATGGCGTGCTCAAAAGAAGCGTGCATGATGCAAAATCATGTTTATGTTGCGAAAGATGCAAGAGGCACTTCGCGTTGGGCAGCTAATCGAGTAATGCCAAAAACAGGATCGATTCGTTTGTCAGTGTATGAGTACCTCATCAGGCAAGGGCTTCGAGGCGCAACTGACAAGGAAATGCAAGAAGCCTTGCACATGTCAGGAGATACTCAACGACCATCAAGAGTTAAACTGCTTCGCGATGGTTTAATTATTGACTCGGGAACTACTCGAATCAACTCAAATGGCAACCCTGCAACTGTTTGGCGTGCCATAGATACAGGAATGATGTTCTAATGGGCGAAATGGTTATTTTCAGCGATGGTGAAGCAACCGTCATGGGCGGTGAACTGGAGCAACCTGAGCAAATTGTGATTTATTGTGATTTATGCAATGAGCCAATAGCAATTACTCCAGTTGCAAACGATGAGGTATTCCTTCAATGTTTAAGGTGTCACGCAGTCAATGGTAAGCCAAATCAATGAAACTTTATTGTAAATTCATTGGTCATAGAATCATAAAATTTTCTTATGGTGGAATTCCAATGTTTAAAAGCCGATGCGCCTATTGCTTGAAAAAAGCGTATGCCTAGTCAACACAGGAAACACAGAGGTTATGCAACCGAACGCCTTGTCGCTAACTACTTGCAGCAGTGGTGGCGCAACGCTAGTGTCGGTCGAGGTCAAGGCAAAGATGTTCTTAATGTCCCGTTCGACATTGAGATCAAGGCGCGGAACTCTCTTGACATCAAAGGGACACTTCGCCAAATCAAGGCACGCACCGCCAAAACTGGGGAGTTAGGTTTTGCGTGTTTCAGACTCAATGGGCAAGGGGAAGCATCAGTCGAGGAGTTCGTCTGCATGTTGACATTGGGTGATTTGGTGGAGTTATTAAGAAAAGCCGATTATGACAAAATTCCATCAGATGACATCGATTGGGAGTCAATGATGGTTCGCTGCGATAATTGCGGCAATTGGAAAATCAAACAATGGAGATGCAAAGCCTGTGACACGGAGAATCATGCCAACTTATGAATATAGATGTCCACTATGCAATTTACAGATGGAATTGGAGTTACCAATGGAGCATGATTTAGTTAGATGCACTGATTGTGGTGCTCAAGCCAATCGCATTTATTCTGCTCCTGGATTAGTGTTTAAGGGAAAGGGTTTTTACAGAACAGACAACGCCTAAAAACGAAACGCCGTCCTGACCAGCACTTTTAAGATTGGATTTGACATGGGCATTACACTCAGAGAGCTAGAGCACACCAGGTGCTCAGAGCGAACCGTGAAGCGGTTAGTTCGCTCGGTAGCAATCGTGTTGGGGGGCGCTCTATGCTTCTCCCTGGTATCAGCAGCAAGTGCGACAAACGACTCAACAAAACGCATTACATCTAAGCAATATGCAGCAGGACAATTAACAGTCAAGAATTACAAATGTTTGTCAATCCTTTATGGCAAAGAATCAGCATGGAATTGGAAAGCCGTAGGCAACTTAAACGGTACTCATAAGGTTTATGGAATTCCTCAAGGTAAGTCTGAATGGTTGCGAACTGCTAATCCTTATCAGCAAATAGATTGGGGATTGCGTTACATAGGTCATCGTTACGGATACACTAAGACTATTGAAGGCATGCAGCCTGACACATGCGCTGCACTCAGACACTGGAAGCGTTGGTCATGGCATTGAGTAGCAGCTTAAAACACAATGGCTCAACCTCTCGTTGGAGAAAGATAAGAGAGCAGGTCATCAGGCGTGATGGTGTATGCCAGCAATGCGGTAGCGATGAGAGGTTAAGTGTGGACCACATAGTTCCTCGCACGCTTGGTGGTAATGATTCGATGAATAACTTGCAAGTTCTATGCAGTTCATGCAATTCACGCAAAGGGGGTAGGTTTTTTTTTCGAGATACGACACAGATCGGAA
>ERZ869921.1104-NODE-1104-length-12413-cov-19.052436_pt1 | contig 12413 bp, 28 predicted proteins | sample MGYA00579310_ERZ869921 | MGnify/ENA primary metagenome ERZ869921 (study PRJEB32216, sample SAMN09231816) | wastewater metagenome | place: USA: Maryland | collected 2016-06-21 | study: EMG produced TPA metagenomics assembly of the PRJNA472060 data set (Reclaimed...
GTGCAACAGCTTAAGGCGTCCCTCGCCATGATAGCCGAAAGGAACAAGCGTGATGCACAGGACTAGAGGAATGGATAACTGGAATGCCCGATCAGGGTATCGTTACCGAATGTCAGTGCCGGGGCCTATTCAACCTATTTCGGAGCAGAAACCCGCCCTCGTGAACCGAGCCAAGCAAGTTGTCTCGGCCCTAACGGGCTTCGGTCGGGGCTAGGGCGATGAAAAATCTTCAAGATGGAAATCTGCATGTCATCCCGTTCAATGATTTGCGGGAACATGACGACAGCCCCGATTGCTGGTGCAAGCCGATTGCGGACGAAGAATATCCGAACGTCTGGACACACAACAGCATGGATAGGCGTGAACACACCGCAGAGAAAGGTATTGTGCAATGACCGTCCTCAACCTCGCTGCGCGAGTTTTCGCAAAGCAGCATCCCTAACGCGAGATAACCGGAGGCGGGGAGCACCTAATAAGGCTCCCCGTATATTATGAACGTCGCAAAGATAGGAGCATGGCCGCGAAAGTCAAATTGATTGCGCTTGACAATGTGAACGCTGTGCCGCATAAGGTGGCTATCAGGTCAATCGTGACCGCCTTCGCAGGAGAAAGTAAATGGCAAAATGGACTACAGATAACGTTGCAACCCCGCCGATGTTTTATGACTACAAAGAGGGCCGCAAAACAATCGCTTTTGTCCGCCGCATCAACGGCAAATATATCAAGCGGGCTGGCCAAGTGAAATATCAGCATCATTATCAGGTTGTTTTGAAATGGGTCGGCAGCATGGGGCGTGCATACGGACCTATATTCACCAGTCTTTCCAAAGCCAAGAGATACGCAGAAGGGAGGGTGGCATGAAGCCGCCCCCCAACACCTGCCCGCAAATAGATCGCCTGTCACTGCAATTTGATGCGGTGTCGGGTGACCTAGAAACCTTCCGCGATAACGTGCTTGAGTTTCGTGACGCGGAACCGGATGAGGTCGCAGAGATCATCGCGCAAACCATTGATGGGCTGCAATCCGCCCGCGTCCAATTAGAACGTCTGCGCGAAGCCAACGAGGCCCTGCGCGAGTGCGGCAAATACTGGTATAAGAGATCGCAGAGGCAGGACGCATGACCCCCACACAATTCAAAGACGCCCGCAAAGCCCTTGGCTTATCACAGAACGCGATGGCCGAGGCGCTAGGGCTAAAGACAAGCCGTGCAATCCGGCAGTTTGAAAGCGGAGAACGGCAAGTGTCCGGGCCTGTTGCCAAGCTGATGGACTATTTGCTGGCTTCGCATAACCCTAGGAGTGAGTGATGAGTGACCAGATCGAGCAAGCCGTTCGCAAACACGCCGAACTTATCCTGAAGGCAAAGGGAACGAGCCTTCGCAACTATATGCCGAACAGCCAGCGCGACATATTGGCAGCAGTCATGGATTGCTACGAAGAAGCCTATCGGGCCGGTGCTGATTTAGCCTTGAAGCATCGCCAACACTCCCCTGCGAAGGATGATTGATGCCCATTCGGCCAGAAAACAGAGCGCGCTATCCGAAAGACTGGAAAGTGTTGTCTGCATTCATTCGCTTTGAGAGGGCTGGTGGGCAATGCGAATGCACGGGGCATTGCGGACAGGAGCATGAAACAGGCCGTTGCGAAGCGCGTCATGGAGAGGCGCATCCTGAAACTGGTTCCGTTGTTGTGTTGACCACAATGCACCTAGATCACCAGCCAGAAAATAACGACCATTCTAACCTGCTTGCAGGCTGCCAGCGTTGCCACAACCGCTACGATGCACCGATGCGGCGCGCAGGAACAAAACAGCGGATGCGCGATGCGATGGCGGTTGCTGATATGTTTGGCGAAACCCCATGACCCGCTTCACCTTTGGCCTATCACCCGTCCAGATCGCCTGTGTGACCGCACTGTTCTTTGCAACGTCCATTGGTGCGCTGGTGCTGGCTTGGGGCTTTCGGAAATGGAATTTGAGAGGAATTGAGGATGAGTGAAAGAATTGTAAATTGCCCAAGGTGTTTTGAGCAGTGCGGATGGTGCAGCGACTTTCGCCACATGCACGGCACATTGTCGATGCCGGGCGATAAGAAAAATCGTCGTTGCGACATTCCAGCAATGGCACCTGAAGGCGGCGATTGCCCGATATGCGCCGGAGCGATGAAGGTTGTTGAGACACGCACTTACACAAAACTGCCCAAACAGGAGCCGACTAATGGATAACCAGAAACTATCAGATCGGCTTTCCGCACTGGCGGAGAAGGCGACTAAGGGCGACCTGTCAACGGCTGAAAGACACATTGAGCAAGAGTGGTGCGAATGCCCCGCATGTGACGGCTCTGGCGAGGTGCTGGCAACAGATTACTGCAACTTCGACGGTAAAGCCTTGGGAGTGCAGTTTTATGGCATCGGATCTGAATTTGGCGCGCACGAAGCGCTATGGCGCGAACTGGTCAACGCGCTGCCCACCATAATCAGCGCCCTACAGAAAGAGGATTTGTGATGGATAAAGCAGACGAACAGCCATCAAAGAGGCACAACGAGGCATTGCTACCCATGCTACGACTTATAGTCGAACACGCACCGAATGAAGCGGCCCAATGGGTCATTCTGGAAAGCCTTTGCCTAGGCATCGGCAAGCTACATGGCAGGTCTGCCAAGGAAACTGCCATTTACATCGAAACCATGGCCGAGCGCCTTGTAACAGGAGAAAGAACGTGAGCAATCAAATCCACCCCGCGCCAGTTGAATTTTCGCAGCAGCTTTTGGACGTTGACCCTATTCTGCGTTACTTTCATTATTCTCACTTGCCAGAAAAGTTGCAAGCGGCTTCGCGTCCGTTCTGTGAATTGGCCGCGCACATTGTCGGAACGCTCCCACGCAATGCCGAGCGCACAGTTGCTTTGCGCAAACTGCTTGAAGCCAAGGACGCCGCTGTTCGGGCTAACGTGTCATGACGAATAAAGCAGACGAACAGCCGACAATTGCGCAGGCGAGATACACTGTAGCTGATTACGAATTGGCAGAGCAATGCGTCAGCGCCGCCAATGTCGTAACTTGCGACGGATATTACGAAGTCGATATTGAGAAGGTCGCTGAAACTTTGGCAAAAGCCCGCACCACATCACTAGCCGCGGAGGATGGGCTGGTGGAGGCTTTGGCCTATCTGGAAAGCGAAGCGCGGCGATTTGCGGGTATGTATCCAGAGGCGTCAGATGGGCGAAATACGTTCCTGATCTTTGCCGACAAGATCGCCAGCGTGTCAGCAATAAAGGGAGATAAGTCGTGAGCATGACATTAGCAAACGCGATTAAGGTCGCAAAGATCATCGAAACGGCAGAGGGCGGTTGCGGCGGATGCATTAATGAAGGGGAATTATATACTTGACTCCCGACAATTCCTCGGGTAGTTATCTTCTCATGCCGCGGGCAATTCCGCCCAACCGAGAGGAGGCTGCTATGCTCGTTAAGTTTTCCACCCTCGCCAATGGCGTGTTCATCGAGGACAACGGGACGGAGGAGCGCAAGCCTTCTGATCGATGCTTCCGCTTCGATGCGAACGGCAACGCGGAATATGCGCTGTTCGCAGACCTCACCGGCAGCAACCCTGCCCCGCGCTGGTTCGGCCACCAGTTCCGCGAACGTGATTTCACGTTCGCCTGATAGGAGCGGCTTGAATGGACCAGCATCCACACCCATTGGAAGGAAAATACGAGCCAGAGAGCCGTGATGTGCAAACGCCTCTTGAAGCGGCTTACATGTCGATTGCCATCAGCCTCAAACGGATAGCGGACCATTTGGACGAACGGGTGGCTCCAAAAGGCCATACCTACCACGGGCTTTCGCTTGACGAACTCGCGCGCGGCGAAAGCTATCATCCGGGAGATGACGCATGATCGTTGATATTGAATGCCCGCGCTGCCGTGGCGAAGGCTGGCTTCTCCAGCGCGCCCCTCGGCTTGGGCCGGGCTTGTATGAAGTGACTTGCGAGCACTGCAATGGCCACGGTGCCGTCGCTGTTGATGCAGAGGATGAGGTAGAGGATTGGATGCGCGATGAGTAAATCCACCATCAGCACTTTTGAACTGTTTCAGATGTTCCCCGATCAGGAGAGCGCCCGCGTCTATTTCGAGGCGCGGCGCTGGCCTGACGGGGCCACCTGCCCGGCGTGCGGCGAGGCGATGCGCATCGGCACCCGCAAGGGCGGCTTCTACCGCTGCAACGCCTGCCTGCTCGATTTCACCGTTCGCACGGGCACGATTTTCGAGCGGTCCAAGGTGCCGCTCCACAAGTGGCTCTATGCGATGTATCTGCTCGTCACGGCCCGCAAGGGCATCAGCAGCGTCCAGCTTCATGCGCAGATCGGCGTCACGCAAAAGACAGCCTGGTTCATGCTCCAACGGCTCCGCGAGGCTTGCGGTAACGACCCTACCGAACTGGCAGGCATCGTCGAAATCGACGAATGCTATGTCGGCGGGAAGGAAGCCGCGAAGCACGAAAGCAAGCGGCTTAATCTCGGTCGCGGCGGCATCGGCAAGACTGCCGTGATCGCCGGTCGCGAGCGTGACAGCGGGCACGTCAAGGCCGAGGTCCGCGCCAGCGTCACAGGCCGCAAAGATACGCGAGCAAGACGAGCGACTAGACGCCCGCCTGAAGCGCGATCATCCATCATGGTATCTTCCCGAAAAAGATGAATCCCTGGGCGGTCCTCTGATTGACCATGTGGACGCTTACGAAAAGGCACGGAAGGAAAACAGCGATGAACAAGGATAAGATTGCAAGCCCATTTGGCGCATTGCGCGAGTTAATAAATTCGGACCCGGATTACGCATGGGGCTGGTTTTGCAATTTAGCCGTGCCTATTATGGATGCTACCAATACCACTCACGAAGAAGCCAACCAAGCAGCGGCGCTTATAATGGCTCAAATGTTCAATCACGACATAACCACGCACCCGAACTTCCAATATGACAAGACTGCGCAGCAAGCCTATTTTGAGGCTCGCGTTGCGGCAGGTCAGTGCGCTAACGGAGGCCAGCCATGAACAAGGATGAGATTGCGGATGCTGTTTGCAACAATTGGGAAATCAAGCATCGCGGTCAGGAGTTTTCCATGGCCGCAGAAGCCGCCCGTCTCGGTATTATCGAAGGGCGCAGACAGGCGTTTGTTGCAAACCGCCGCTGTGGAGATGACACTTTAGAGGATGCCGAAGACTTAGCCAACATCAGCTTTGCTTTTAGGGAGATGGCTGATTGGATTGATGCGCAACTGACAGCCAAAACGCCTGTAACGCCTCCAGCTTCGCAAAAGCCTGTGCGCTAAGTTCTAAATCTGCGATAGGCACTATGGCGTAGGTTGCAGGAATGTCGGGCGCGGCACCGGCTTCAATAGTTCCGCTGGTGGCTTCGCCTGAACCGGACAAATCGGTGTTGCCGGTCGAACGTCCAGCTTGTGAGCGCAGCCACTTACGCAAAGCAGCATCATTGGTAGCCAGACGCTTTTCATAGTCAATCTTGGCATTTTCAGCCTTTCGTTTGTTTTCCGCTTCGATGCGGGCCTTTTCTTCAATAGCCAGTTTGGTTGCCAGCTTTTGCGCTTGCTCGACCTTGGCCACAGTTTCGCGCAATTCGGTGTTTTCGGCCTTCAGGCCTTTCCAGAATAACGCGCCTTCAATGCGTGCGGTCTGGACTAACAGCAACGTGCCAAGCAAGGCTAGTGCCGTGCCGTATAGTATGCGTTTCCAGTTTGCGATTAGGGCTATCATTTGCGAGGCAATTCTTTAATGCCGACAATCGACATCCCGCTGTGGATATAAAAATCCCTTACTGTGTTTGGCGCTACAGTTTCAGATTCAAATACATCAGGCGTCCCCTGCTCGCCACGGCGAATTTCGACCTGCACAGGCCAGCCTGCGTGTGCGTCAACAGTTACTTTAGTGGTCATTGCATTACATCCTTTTTGCTCAAGTTAAATTCGGATAAAACCAGTGTAAACCAGCGCCCTTCAACGCCAGCTATGGCATATTCACCATCTGATTTTGGACATTCGTCACCGTTTGCGTCGAGATAGCAAACCACAGGATATTTTAAGCCGTGCTGGTCTATAAACACGCCAAGATCGTAGTTTATCATTTCGATTGGCTCACTCACTTTTCATCCCCCGCTTCCGCCTCAGCCGACATTCCACCGGCCTGCAACTTTAGGTTCTTGATAGCATTGCGCATAGTCAACCCTAGGCTAACCAGCGCCATCATCCCGACCATGCCGTAAGCAATGTTACCTAATATGGTCAGGCGTTGTTCTTCGGTCCCTGCTGGCCAATCCCAACGGATAAGGGCTATCATCCATATCAGGATAACAGCCGATGCAATGCCCCCTGCTGGCCATAGGATAGCATAGAACCAGTTGCGGGCCTCTTCGGTGGGCAACTTCACGACGCCATGTCCAAAGCATGTTTGCGGACATCGGTTACACGCCTTGTCCAGCCCTTGCCGAACGTCAGGAACGTCCGCAGATTGCGCAGGAAGCTCATACGGCGGTCGCACAGCGCGTTAATCGCATTTGTGGGGGATTGTATAGCCGCGAGCGTTCTTGCCCCTATCTGGCCGTCCTGTGCGACGCCTAGAACGGCCTGAAGGTATTTGGACGCCCTGCCCACCCCCGAATTTACCGCAAAGTCAAATACGGCATAATCCAAGCCAGCGGGCAATAGGTCGCCTTGCACCCTATCCCAATACTGAAACCGATAAATCGCCTTGACTTCATCGTCTGTGATGAACTTGACCGATTGGACAGGGCGAGCGCGCGTCTTGCGGTAGGCGTCATAGACGGCTTGCGTTACGCCGCGATTGGTAGCGCCTCCGGGGTCGCGCGGGTGGTTCACATAGCCGCCCTCGTGAACGAGAACCAGCGCTAGGCATTTGTCGAAATTGCTGTTCATAGTTTGCGCCTTTTGAATTTCAGGAAGTCCACCCCCTCATGGGGGTCTGCAAAGCATGTCATGGCGTTGAGTTTGTCGGCATCAGGGTCAACGACGCACAGAACAGACGCGCCATAGTTTTGCTCGCCAAATCCTAGATGGTCTGCATAATCGTCCATGAATTTGTAACCACGAACGCGCGCAAGCCAGTAAACGAAGTTGCGGTGGTCGTGTTCCTCTTGGTGCAAAGCCCAGTTGTGATGATGGCCAGCAACATAAAGGTTTGCCCAGTCCTTCATCAGCGCAACAGCGATAAAGCAGGCCCATGCTAGTCCCCTGATGGCTTGCGGCCCTGCCATCTGGCATCAACCCAATCGTAGATGCGCAAGCCCGTCCAAACGATTGTCAGCAAAGCGGCAAGCGATGGCAGAAAGTTCACAAGCGTCCCCACGGCTACGGAAATGGAAAGAAAGTCGAGGAGATGCTTTGCGCCTTCGCCCAAATGGTCAAGAATGTGATGAGGCTTCATTGCTGAAGGCTTTCCCAAAGTTTGAATGTGCAGATTGCTAGGAATATGGCACTAGCCAGAACCCCCGTGACGATGCCGAGCGCGAACATCACGGTTCGAACCAGCCCGTTATGTTCAACTGTCCGCTTATTAGCGATGCGGCAAGACTACCGCCGTTGTAATAATTGAACTTCTGATGATACAGGAAAGGAACCTGAACATTCGGGAACACAAAACTTTCTGTTGAGCCTGAGTTTTTTGTATGCAATCTGGTATCAACGACATGAGCGCTACCGTCAGGGTCAAAATACTCCGCATATTGGCCTGTGCTTGCGGTTGAAAGCGAGCCGCTACTGTCAAGAATAACGCCTGTAGCAAGCGGGCTGATATATCCCGCGCAGTTCATGGTTTGACCGGGCGACGGCTCCGATCCGGCAGAAACATCCGGAGACACAAGGTAAATCATTTTGCCTTTTACGATTGAGCCAGTGTCGTAAAAGTTCCGCACCTCGGCAGTGTCGAAATAAAAGCTGCCAAGGTAACAGTAATGGTCCCAACCGGGCGGGGCGGGCAGGATGTAATCACCCGCTGCAATGCTGCCGATTGTGGCTAACGTAACGGACGTTGAGGTATTTGCCGTTATTGTTGTAACGCGACCCGAAAAGCCCGCACCTTCAGAAATAACGAGGCATTCCGTTCCTGCAAGGTTGTTTGTTGATGCCCATGAATGTGATGCGGTTGTAACAAGATCGTGGACACTCTCACCGCCTTTGATAATGTTAGCTGTTGAACCCGAAGGGGCCGCAAGCCGCAAAAACGGCATTGTTCGAATTGTAGCAGTTGCATCGCCACTATCGGCACAAGCAAAGACCGCAACCCATGTTTCTGTTTTGACCGCTGATAAAACAGGGCAGCCAGTGGTATTGTATTCGGCTACCTTTGTTGCAGGCATGGCAAAGTAAGGGGCACGGCCTTTGTAATACTGGCCTCGGAACCGGAACCCGCCCATAACAACGCCGGTTCCAAATACCTTCACGCTGTCAGCGTCATTGTAAACCAGCGCCTGACGCGGACCTTGTGCATAAGGCCGCAGAAGGTCGGCTAGACTGTCCGCCGCGTCTTCGCCTGTGGGGGTGAATGTTGCAGCCGGAAGCGCGGCAATGTCAGCCATTAATTGACGAATGGCATTGTCGATATTTTCACGCGGGCAATTAGGAGCAATGTTAATGCCTGAAATTGACGTATTGCTAGACGCGGAAGTGCTGTAATCATTAATGGCCATTGCGTTTCCTCAAACGAAAAAGCCCCGCAAAAGCAGGGCTTGGGCTGGTCAGGTTTTTGTGTTATTCAGGCTGCTATGGATTTATTTGCAGCGATGCTTGCCAAGGGCCTTATTGGTGTTGCTTGGGCCGCTTGGGCCGAATGGCGGGATTCCAGAAAGTCAGTCCTCGATGAGCAAGGGGGCTGTTACCATGCCAGCCAACCCCTTTTGCGTCTCCCGCCGCCCGAAAAGCCCACCGACACGCCGTAAAGCCTTTGGGCGCTTTGTAAGAGCTGCTTGCGTTGCCTTTTGACCAGTGCGCGTTGACAGGGCCGCAAGGGTGGCAAGTGAACCCGTCAGGAACGGGCTATCGGTGAAGGTTTCAAGCCCTACAGCCGAACCACCAAGCGCAGTCGGCAAGAGGAATGGCATAATACCTGCGAGTCGGTCAGCCGTTCCGCTATTGCCGATATTGGGAGCATTATTGACCGCCATGCGCACAACGTCCGGCACTTTGTCGCCGCGCGCCGCAGCCGCCCTACCGCCAAATTTCTTGTTGTTGTTCACATAAGCAGCCTGCAATTGCTTTGGCGTTGGAACGCCCTTGGCTGTTATCATGGCGTTTTCGATGGGCGTCAGGTTTGCATTAATCTGGTTTGCATTCCTAATCATGGGAACAGCGCCCGGATTGGTGCGCTCCACCAAACCCTCAGTTGCCTCGCCAATGCCGCGTAGTTGTGTCGCTGCCTTATTGCCGTAAGCGCCGCGCGCCCCAAAATCAGAAGCGAAGTCGCTTACGGTTTGGCTGAACTGTTGCGCGCTTTCTCCGTCTAGTGCGCGATTAGGCCCAAACAATGGGCGCAAATCATCTTTTACAACAGCACCAAATTCGCCGCCAGTGTCGCCATAAATGTTGCGGCCCGTGCGGATGAAGGGCGCAACCTCTGAAACATATTGCGCGTCAATCGGAGCATTAATCCCGCTATAGGCGTCGGTATATGCTTGGTTCTTGATGCCTTGAGCCGACGCGAGCGCGTCCACACCCTGCCCCGTGATTTGCTGGCCAGAAGGCGCAACGGCGTCTTCCAGTGTTGCCCGATATACAGCATCCCTTGCTTCGCCGCGACGGGCGCTCATCAAGTCGCCAAGCACAGGGATGCTTTCCATGCGCTGCATCTGGCGTCCAATGATGCTGTTGTTGCCTAGCGTTTCGCCGAGTGAAAGCGGAATGCCACGCTGCGTCAGATATTGCACGGCGGGGTCGGTAACGCCTGTGAACGTCTTTTGCAGGCCCCTGCCGATTAGCTGGCCGCCTGCACTACCGAGTGTTGCAGTTGCTGCACCAGTCAACGGGTCTCCTTCGGTTACGCCGCCATAGATAGCGCCATAAGCCGCATCAGGAGCGATAGCGCGGGCTGCATTGCCAACCTTACCGCCACCCGTCAAAAGCTGCGGGGCAACACGACCAGCAACACCGCTGCCGACCTTGCCCAAAGCTGACGTTGCACCGATAATGCCTGCAACATCGCCCGCCCATGCCGAGCCCGGGTTCTGGTCACGCAGATATTGCAATTGGTCGCCAGCAAGGGATTGCGGAACACCAAAGCCACCCGCGTTCAACGCTGTTGCCGCTGCTGTTCCAACGCGCGTTTGCGGTGCGTTGTTGCGGAACTGTTCAAAGCTGGACATTGGCACTTCAATGTCATCGACATTAACGCGAAAGTCCTTTTTGCCTGTGCGGCGGTAGTAGTCGATTGCTTGACCAACGCCCGTAAGCGCATCGGTGCTGATGCCGCGTTCCTGCAAATAGGCGCTAATCTGGTCAGGTGATTGACCTGCAACAATCATGCCTTTTACAGCTTCGTTTACGCCCTTCCACTGCGGGTTGTTTTCGCGACGGGTTTGCGAGCCGTAAGGGACGAAACCGGAAGGGTCAGGAGCGGGATTGCCAAAGCCGGGGCCGCCACCATTGCCGCCACCAAGAAGCGCGGGGGTTGTGTCACGTCCTTGGGGTGGCATTTGCTGCGGGGCTTCCGTAGCGGGCATTTCAGTGCCAACTGGCGTTATATTGCCGTTAGCGTCAGGACGACCGCCAAGAACTGCAATCGACTTGCGTTCAGCATCGCCCGCAAGCGCCTCTAGTTCCCCAATCTTGTCAAGGATTGTGCTATCCCAATCGGAAGTGTTTGGCAGATATGGGTCGTAAAGCGCGGTGCTTTCTGCGACAGTGTTGCCCTCACCGCCCGTAAAGCCAAGGCTGCGCTTCACATAGCCGCGAGCGCGCTGCGCCACCTTATCAAATCCGGTGTTTTGTGCGGTCGGCAGAAAGTCCTGCAAGCCAGCAACGCCGGAAGTCGCCCCTGCCCCTTGCTCGTAGCGACGGCGCAAATCAGCCGCAATGCGGCGAAGCGCATTGGCGTCATTGAAACCTTGGATTGCCTCGGTGCGCTGTGCGGCAGTTGCTTTGCTTCCAGTGCCGGGAGCGGCAACGCCCGGGATAAGTTCAGCAACGCCATTAGGTCCCATGCGATAGCCGACCGGCAACTTCGGTTTGTCGCCTTCCTGCAAGTCAGCAAGCATTTTGGCAATTTGTGCTTCGGTGAGCTGGTTTTTTAGAATGTCGCCCCTTTGTTCAACCTCATTGACGCGTTTGGTGATTACGCGCGACGGCTGCTGAGGCTGGTTATCAATTACAAAGCCCGGAGGAAGTTCTTGCATTATTTTAACCCCATTCTGCGCGCAATATCTTGCTGGTATTTGCGAGTTTTAGGCCCCCATCCTTTTGTGTCGGGGCCTGCAAAGTAATAGGCCGACGCCTTGCGTGGGTCGCCTGCGCCGTAGCGCCATGCCTCTTGTGTTGCTGCATGGGTCAGCTTGTCTTGGTAGGCTCTAGCTGCTGGGGACGTCCCGCGAAGCAGATCAGGCCTAAATGGAAGTCCTAACTTGCTCGCAAGACTGCGGGCCGTGTCAGGCATGATTTGCCCCAATCCTGCCGCACCTGAGCCTTCGGTGTTTAAGACCCCGTAGCGCCCGCCCGATTCTTGACTGATGATGGCCTGCTTGAAAGCATCAAAACCCGCTGGTGCCATTGCTGACACCACCTCCCATGACTTCCCATTTGCCATTGCGGTAAACGGCCTTTTCGCCGGTCTGCGGATTTGTTGCGGTTTGGCCTTCCTGTGGCCCACCACCCTGCATCGCATTAGGCTGGATAAACTGGATTCCGCCATTCCCTTGCTCGTCCGTGAACGGAACTGCTTGGATTGGATTCACTTTGTTTTCGACAGCCTTGCGATACATTTGCTGGCCTTCAACGCTTTTTGGGTCAATGCCAGCGTTCAACATGTATTGGGTAAGCTGGTCATTTTGCGGCTCCGGATTTTCCCGCTTCCACTGCTCTTTTCTTAGCCAGTCCTGCCACTCGCTGCCTCGCTGCTGTTGTGCCAGTTGCGCGCGAATGCGGGCGTCTTCTTCCTGCATCTTACGGTCATGCATCATGGGCGCATACATTGGCTTTCCACCGCCCAGTGTCAGAAGTGTATCGCCAAGAATGCCCGCAGCGGTTTTAACGCCGGGGCGCTGAAAAAAACCCTGCTTTTGGGTCATCTGCTGGACGCCGATGGGCATTGCAGACGGGTTAGGTGCAGCCTGTTGCGGACGCGGCCCAAACATGCCGCTAGTGCGAAAACCAATCGCCATTACAACGCTCCATAATTTACAGTTGCATA